>Ga0256407_10000189_pt1 | contig 155622 bp, 125 predicted proteins | sample RumenRJG_04DNA_FD_193489 | JGI IMG/M metagenome (GOLD analysis project Ga0256407, IMG submission 193489) | Bovine rumen microbial communities from Lethbridge, Alberta, Canada - RJG_04 | ecosystem: Host-associated > Mammals > Digestive system > Stomach > Rumen | place: Canada: Alberta... | reverse complement strand
TTAAATTCGAATGCGGCTTTGGAGTCCGCTTGTTAAAGTTTGTACCTCCCGCCTCAGTAACCTAATGCAGATACTTGCGGCACTGACTACAGATGTCCGCTTTGGGAAGTTTGTTTACCGAGGATTTTATGAGTCTTTCATGTATCGATCTCTACGAGACCGATGGATTGTTATTGTTTCGCTCCAAATCAAACATTTTTCAAATGCTTGATTTATAGCGATTTATTGAAAAAGCTGAAAATATTATCAACTTTTATTTGGATTTCAACTGGGAATTGGAATTTAACGTATGGGATAGCGGATAACCGTCTTCAGCTTGTCTGCCGATGTTTTTCTTGGGTCACCGATGATGTGACAACGACAGCATTGGCTATCAAGGCAGATGAACGTTTGGTCGCCGGGAGATAGAATTCCTTAAACTCTTTTTTGAAATCAAATGCCATGTCAATCAATTAAGATGGTCTATTTCGTTTTGCAGGTTCGCCAGGAACCGCCCGGCATGGGCGCCGTCCATCTGTGTGTGGTGGAACTGGAAGGATATCGGCAACTCATAACGAAGCCATCTCTTACGGTACCGCCCCCAAATGAGGAACGGGTTGTTGAATATTCCACTGTTCATGCCTACGGCACCATCTATCTCAGTATCAATAATAGCCGATGCACCAGTCAAGCAGCATGTTGAATTTCAGCCCCCTTTTCTTGCTGACTTTCACTATCCGCGTCACGTCGATGGTCTTGAAAAAAGTCACCATCGGGTTTGGGGCCTTCATCCATAGTTCGTAGGCCTGGGCACGGCTCGTTTCTTTCGGATTAACTTCTTTTTTCATTCGTCAAAGATACTACATTCTCAACTTTGATACTATTCTTCTATATAGACAATCACGGAGATAAAATGGACATTAATGTCCCCGGTGCTTTTCCTTTTTCTTGGCCTGCCTGAGTTCAAAGCGACGCTGCTGTTCGGCTTCTCGCTCTGCCCTGGACCGCTGTAGGCGCTCTGTCTTGTTCTGCTCCTGCTGCTTCTTTAAGGCCTGCTGGGACTTGGTGCCGATGCCTTGCGGGATGGTTTGCCGGCGGGCTTCCCGGAGCTGCCGCTTCGGATTCTTCCGGTTTTCCGGCGTAGGGGACGCATCGACTGCCTGGCTGTATCGGAGCCGGTGCCAGTTCCGGTCAACGAACTCCATAATCTCCCGCTCCGACGGCTCGGCCCCGAAAGTGACCTTGCAGACACGAAGCCCTTCCCGGTCGGCCAGTTCGAAGAGGCCAATCCAGAAAGGGTCTTCGAAAAGAACGGTCAAAGAGCCTTGGCTCAGGCTTTCTCCACCGGCACCTGGATGATGGTCAGCCATTTGTCGGCATCTTCCTGGTTCCACATACCATCGACATAACAGGCTCGGGGCGCTCCGACGATGCTGTAGCCCTCCTTTTCCAGGAAGGCGAAAAGGTCCAGATAGGACTGATACAGCCTGTCATATGGGCCGAAGACCTTCAGGCAGGCGGCCAGCGGCACCTCCGGAATGTCCTTGAACTGGATGATGGCCGAGTCGGTGCCTTTCCTCGTCACTTTCTCACAATATTCGATGTCGATGTCCTGCGGCTTGTAGCCGCCGTGTTCGATGGTGTAGCAGTAGCCGGGTTCCGGACATTCGCAGCCCAGGCGGGCCATTTCCGGGCCGATGACCTCGCAGCAGAGGCGGCCGAGGTCCTGAAAGGAAGGGATGATGGTGCGATGGCTGGCCACCGTGATGGCGGGCAGCGCTTCGAAGTAAACTTTTTCCATTTTGTGCAATTTCTTTTGGGAAGCCACCACCGCCCGCAGCATGCGCCGCCGTTCCTTGAGCACCGCCAGTTCCTCTTCGCACGCAAGTATCTTCTGCTCAAGTGATTCCACGGAAGGGAAATGACTCTCATCGTCCCACAGGTCCCGGATCTCCTCTAGCGAGTAGCCGAGACTCTTGAGCGTGGTGATGCTCTGGATCTTCTGCAGTTGCCCCACGGCATAATAGCGGTAGCCAGTGTCCCGGTCCACAATCTCCGGCACCAGCAGGCCAATCTCCTCATAATGCCTGAGGGCCCTTACGGTCACCCTGCCCAGGCGGGAAAACTCCCCGATTTTCAACTTGTTTTTACCCATAACAATTGTGCACTTTTGTTATCCGGCCACAAAGATAATATATGCCGTAGGGTACGAGTCAAGAGAAAAATGAAAAAAGTTTTGCTGTTTCACCACAATTGCCCGGGCAGCCGGGCTGATAGACGTTCCAGAATGCCTCACGGACGAGGTTTTCCACCTCGTGATATTCAGTTTGCCGCTCTTGGCGGATGATATATTGATTGTTCATTGTTTGCGTTGTTTGTGTGTCCGGTTCTTATGAAATGCCCTTCTTGAACTGCGGCGAAAAGAGCGATGGAAGCAACTGTCCATGCAACAGGTATGAAGTATGACTGCCCGATAGTCATCATGCCGATAAAGAGAAAGAAGCCAGTCAATTTGTTGGCTTTGGTGTGCAGAAATTCTATTCTTTGCCTTACTAAGTATGCACTAACGGCATTGCTCGCTTTCATCATTGCGATAAACCCTATCATCATCCACAGCATAGCAGGCAACTTCAGATATGGAAACAACTTATATCCTACAGCTAAGACAAACACGAAGTCTGCCAAGCTATCCAATCTGGCTCCGATCTTACTCTCCACGCACCATCGCCTTGCCAGAAAACCGTCAAGCATATCCGTCAACCCTGCTATCAGGTAAAGTACCCAAAAAGGCAAAGTCATTGCATCCACTAAGAGCAAAGGCAGACACAATGCGATTCGCGATGTTGACAGGAGATTTGGGATTCGCTTCATTGACTTATCTATCGACCTCAATTCTCATTTCTCAATCTGTGCCACCACCCAAGATGGAATGACAAAGCGTTACGGTAAAGTTCTTGTCTTTCCATGACGATGTTCTGCCGCTCCTTTGGCAAAAGCTTCAGCCAACAATTCTGTATTGCCACCCTTACGTGGGCTTCCGGATAAAATCAGTATGTTCATACTTAATCAGACAACGGTAATACCTATCATTTCTTATAGTTCATTTAAAGTAATCACTTCGCAACCATGTTTGGCGTAATATTTCAGCATCTCAGGCAGTTTCTTTAGATCATAGCTGGTTACACAGTCAGAGAGAACGTGCACCGTATAGCCTGCTTTCCGCATGTTGAAGCATGTGGACTTCACGCAGCCGGTAGCATCGGCACCAGCTACATAGAACTCTGTGATTCCGTTTTCTGCAATGAACGTGGCAAACACCTCACTTGTCAATGCATTACTCTTTGTCTTCACAAAGATATTGTCCGATACCACCTTCAGTTCAGGTGCCAACTCTTCGCCACGAGTACCAGGCTTGAATGTGCGGGTACCGGCTGTGATGTTGTTGTGCTTGATATAAGCGACCAGCATTCCCTCAGATACTGCCCAGTCGATAGCTGCATTGATGTTGTCAACAATGTCGCGGTAGTGCTTGGTGATGTCGTTCTGGATGTCAATAACGACAAGTGCTTTTGTTTGCATACTTTAAAGGATAAAACTACGTGGATAAAAATCGCTATAGAAACGGCCATCAGTGGCGGTGAACTTTAGAACGCAATAGTTAGAATCTGTCACACCGCCAGGATAATACTGTGTATCGCCCTTGCGCCAAATCATCTCCTTGCTCTTGGCATCTGTCAAGACTTCCATTGTGCCACGAAGCATCATACCCTTGAACCCCTCGGCATCGCAGAAATAGATGCTGGCCTTGGGATTAGCCTTGTAGTGGGCCACACGCAGCGAGAAGGTGTTAGTGGTAAAATAGAACGTCGTGATGCCCTCACGCTTGCGAGGTGCCAACATAGCCTTGGTGCAGGGGAAGCCTTCTTCATCGACCGAAGAAATATATGCGATGGGCAGTTTATCGGCCATCTGTGCAATCAGGTCCTTTATACCAGCCAGGGCCGGATTTTCAGGCACGTCGTCGCTGATATTCAACGTCTTGCGCCAGCGCTTCAGGTGCGGGAAGTACATCTTCATCTGGCCGATGTATTCCTCCTTGGTAATGGGCTGGGGCAGGCCTTTGTTTACCTCATCGACAAACTGGGCGCAGTGCTCGATCATCTGCTCCATGGTGCACTCCTGCAGGAACTTGCCGTCCTTGTAGCAGTAGATGCAATAATCCTCGTTTTTGCTGCCATCGGCATTGGTGCCGAAGAGGCCGTCGGTGAGCGGCATGCCGCAGCTCTGGCAAAATTTCATTTCCATAATTATTGTACATAAGGTTTATCGTTCAGCGGGCGGGTGCAGCCCCAGCCTTTAGCAAAGTTATCAAATTCTCCGTTCACTTTCTTCAAAAACAGTAGGCTTACCAGTTTGCGAAGGATCCATGGGTATTGCTCCGGGCCGATAAAGCGTTCGGCCTCCGGGGTAAGGAAAGTACCTTTTTGGGCAAACAACTTGCCCATGGGGGGCCACGGGGCTACCATCTTGGCCCGCTCTTCGTCCGTAGTGGTGCGGATACGGAAGCTGCCGCCCTTGATAAGCGTCCCTCCGTAGCTGCAGCCCAGCTGGGCGGGAAGCTTCTGGAGGAAGCGCTCCGCCAGGCGGAACTCGTTGCCTTCGTCCATGCCGCCATGCAGCAGGAAGGAAAGCTGACCGGGTACTTTACGCTCTGCAGGCAGGGTGGACAGGAATTCCAGCATCAGGCTGGGGACACATTCTACATAGAGCGGAAAGGCGATAAGGGTGCGTTCATGTGTAAGGAAAGCGTTGCGAGCTGCATCCCATTGCTTGCAGTCCGACAAATTGTGGAGCTCCCAGGTGACGCCCTCCTCTTCCAGCCCCTTGGCAAAGGAACGGATGATCTTGTCCGTATTACTGAACTTCTCCACACGCGGGCTGCCGTTGATAATGACGAGGTGGCGGAGAGAAGATTTCTCGACTGCGTTCGAAATGACAGGAGAAGCACTCAACTTCTCTACAGCCCCCGGAATGGCATAAGCCCCCAGAGACTTTCCTCCTATATTCGCCGCAGTACGTACGCACCAGTCTTCCAGCAGGGCCTGGTCGCCGGCGCCCTTATACAAAAGGCCGATATTAAGAGGATGATACCGCAGCTCGTGCCGCATCCAGCCGTCTCGGAAGCCTATGTTCATGTTAAGCATGGGCATGACACGGTCCATGAGCCGTTTACCCCTGTAATCCAGAAAGCCGAAGCGAGTGTCGGTGACAATCCAGAGGCTATCGGTCTTCACCAGCTTCTTCAAAATCTCTTCATAATCATCCTTGAAGGCGCAGACTCCGGGCGTTCTGAGCCAGCATTGATTGCAGCCCACACAATGCGCAATCTTCATCAGGGAGGTGTCCATAATCTCCACCTCTTTCCCTGAAAGCAGGGCGCGGAAGACTCCTTCAGAGACTTCTGCACCCAGTGTGTTCAATACTAAATCCATGGTCTGTGATCTATTAATAATTCAATTAATAAGGATGGTTGTGCGGATGGGTTTTGACGGAGTTGTAGGCCACTACCTTTCCGTTGTTGTCAAAGTTCACAACCAACAGAATCATCATCTTTTTCATCTTTCTACTTTCTTTGGGCAGCTTTCTTGTCCACATTATTTCAAGTGCAAAGTTAGCGGATATCTTGTTCCGAAATAAAAATGGATGTGGACAATGAAGTGGACAAAATGAGGATTTTGTCTGTAAAGCAGTTGGACATACCGGACGCTTTTGCTACCTTTGCCCCTGCATTAACGGAGCACTTTATTTATTATGGCAAGACCTGTAAGCATAACCAAGGAGAAGATTCTGTCGGCGGCCGCGGGGGTAGTGAGGAAAGGGGGTCTTTCGGCCCTGACATCCCGCAACCTTTGCACGGAACTGGGGTGTGGAGTCAACGCCGTTTTCTCTGCGTATGGTTCAATGGAAGGCGTTCAGGAGGCCGTCAGGGCCGAAGCCAGCCGCCATTTTCAGAAGCGCCTCCGGGATGGCCTTTCCTTGAATCCGCCCTTCAAGGGCTTTGGAATGGCACTGCTATGGTTTGCTATGGATGAGCCGCAACTTTTCAAGCTGGCTATGGCCGGGAAAACCCCAACAGACTCCTTTGAGAGCTACATAGACACGCATATAGGCCTCAAGGAAGAGTGCCTGGCGGCCATTGGCCAATCCTTCGGCCTGCAGGGGAAAGAGGCCGAAATGCTCTACTACCAGTTGCTGCTGGTGGGACTGGGGCTGGCCCAATCCTGCGTAGAAGGCGGTGCGGCACTCAGCATCCCCCAGGTGTCCGAGATTCTGGGCAAGAACGTGCGGGCTTTCCTTATGGTGATCCGCGCCGGGGCCGATGCACGGGAGTCCTACATTCCCAACCGGGGCGCCGGGCCGCAAGGAGATGTGGATTCCTACCTTATGATCCAATCCCTGGCCGGGCAGAACCACCTGCTGCAGGAGCTCCATTCACATCCCAGGTACATCCAGGACAGTGAGTGGACCGAACTGGAACGCGTGCTCCGAAATTCCTTCAATCTAACCCCGGAATCCCTCCGGGAAGCCCACCCGGGACTCACCAAAGGAGACCTCCGCATCTACATTCTCTCGCACCTTCAGTTTACCGTTTCGGAGCAGGCCATCCTGCTTGGGATTTCGCCCACCTCCGTTACTAAAGCCCGCCAGCGACTGAAGACAAAACTTCAATAGCCACCAAGAATACACGATAGCCACAAGTCATCTAGCTCCCATCCAAGGCACAAAAATCCCTTATTGAGTGAAAAATTTTTATAAAATAGCACTCATTGAGGGAATTTTATTATATTTGCAGCAGAATAGTATTGAGTTATGATTGACCACACCCTTATAGAGTACATGGAGTCCATGCTCAGCCAGACTCCTACCGAATTCAAAAGATATGCATACGACGATATCCGTTGGGATAATAAGTTGCTGGGAATAGTCGGAGCGCGAGGCATCGGGAAATCCACCCTTGTCAAACAGTATATTCTCGCACACAAGGATGAAGGAAAGTTTCTGTATGTCTCGGCCGACTTGATGTATTTTACTTCCCATACACTGTTGGATCTGGCTCACGAACTCACTTTGGATGGCTTTACCCATCTAATTATAGATGAAATACATAAATATTCCGGATGGTCAAAGGAACTAAAGAATATATATGATATTTATCCCGACCTTCACGTCATCTTTACCGGATCTTCTATCCTGGATATTCTCCATGGAGAAGCCGATCTTTCCAGAAGAGCAGTAGTATACCCGATGTTCGGGCTTTCTTTCCGAGAGTATCTAAAGTTATTCCATGACATTGATGTCAATGTTTATTCTTTGGAAGAGATTCTAGCTCATAAAGTGGAACTACCCGGTTTACCGCACCCTCGCCCCTTCTTTGAACAGTATCTTCGCGAGGGATACTATCCTTTTGCATTGGAGAACGGCTTTCCTATCAGGATGCAGCAAGTGATATCACAGACAATAGAATCAGACATTGCCCAATTTGCAGACCTGAAGGCCACCACGGCCAGAAAACTCAAGAGATTATTGAGTGTAGTAGCGGAATCAGCCCCATTTAAACCCAATATGCTGTCGCTTGCCACAGTGGTTGGGGTCAGCAAGAACAATGTGGCCGATTATCTTATCTATATGGAACGTGCCGGCCTGCTCGGCCAACTGAGAGACGCGACCGGAGGCATAAGAGGTATTGGAAAGGTAGAAAAGGTCTATATCGACAATCCCTCCCTGATGACGGTCCTGAGCGGTGGAGCTCCGAATCCCGGCAACCTGAGGGAGACCTTCTTTTATAACCAGATGAGAGTCCGGAACGACGTAATCAGTTCCAAAGATTCAGACTTTGTCATCGGCCAATATACCTTTGAGATAGGCGGAAGAAAAAAAGGACAGAAGCAAATAGAAAACATTCCTAACGGATTTATCGTTAAAGACGACACCGAATACGGGTACCAGAATGTAATCCCTTTATGGCATTTCGGGCTCAATTACTAGTCAAATCCAGCCATAGAAAGCCACTGACGGACAGAAATGTTTCAGTATAGTTTCAGTAATAATATCAAGCCGATTTATATCTGACGGAAAATCAATTATTTCCGGCCAAAAGATAGTAGTCCCGCCCGAGGTACGAATAGAGGTTAATGCCGGAGCGTCTGTATCGCAACGCGGCAAAGGCGTGCCGTAGGGTACGAGTCAAGAGAAAAATGAAAAAAATATCAAATGACCTCAATATAGAAACTGAAAGGACGAAAACCGTCATTGCAGCTGATCATGGCACTCATCGGGTTTTTCATCCATCCGTCATAAAAGTTGCCTTCACCTTTGGCCAAAGACTCTACGAACTCCCGCATGGAGGACCATGCTGAAGGGCACATCCCCTCGGGACATTTGCCATCGACGGAAATCCACTGCTGGCCCGCCTTTATATCGCAGGTATGCTCAATGGGATTCTCGTACCGGGCCATCAAATCCGGGTAAACCGTCTGCCGTATTGCCGTAATCCGTACCTTATTCATACTAACAAGAACTCATTTCATCGGATTCTTTTTCACGGCAATCTCTCCGGCGCCAGAGCACTGGTCCATGACGTATTGTACAAAATCAGGGTTGCTGGCCATGGTTTTAGATCTTTAAACGGAGCACCCTTATGGGCCGGTCGGCACCCTGATACTGCGTATCATCGATTACGGTTTCTCCGGTGGGGACGAAACCGCATTTTTCCATTACTCGCCCGCTTGCCGGGTTATCGATATAGTGGCCGGATATTAGGGATTTAATATCGGTCATACACCTGATATGCTTTAGCATCAGCTCCAGCGCTTCCGTGCAAATGCCTCTGTTCCAATAGGGTTTCGCAATCCAATAACCAATTATTGGCTCGCCGTTCCGGGCCGGCAGATTGCAGTTGCACGACGGGCCATAGCCCATTGCGCCTATAACTTCACCGGCTTCTTTAAGCTCGACGGCCCAGGTATTGGTGGCATCGCAAAAGACTGTCCGGATCACCTCCAGGCTCTCCTCTACCGACTGGTGCGGAGCCCAACCGGCACGGGGACCCACATCGGGATCAGATGCCCACTTATACAACACAGGAGCGTCGCTATCCCGCCAGGGACGGAGTATGATACGGTCCGTTTCCATCACTCCATCGTAAAACAGCTGCCCAGGAAGGCGCATCTTCTCCTTTGCCGGGAAGCTTGCCTCAAACCGTTCGAAAGCCTCCGGGTTTTCATCGGCAACGAAATACCCCTTGGGAGGACAATATGACGCCTCTTTAATTCCGTGTTCCTTTAACCACCCGGGTATCAGTTCCTGGGCCAGGAAGAAGGGAACCGGATCATCTTCCGGGAAATCGTGATAATGAATGCCCAGTTGGCTGGCAAGATCGAACCCGGCGTGCTTGTAAAAATCGATATTTCCTTCCATACAAAGGAATCCGACCCCCATATTACGGGCCTTATCCAACGCAAAACTCAAAAGTTTGAGCCCGTATCCTTTGCGTTTAAAGTCGGGATGGATGCAGATGGGGCCGAACGTCCAGGACGGCACCGATGAGCCATCCGGCAACACCAGTTCAGCTTTTGAGAACATTACGTGGCCTATCAGCCGGCCATCATCCTCCATCACAAAGTCCAGTTCCGGAATAAAGTCAGGATTGTCCCTATAGCAGTGCAGCACGAAATGCTCTGTGCACCCGGGACGATATACATTCCAAAAAGCCTCGCGGGTGAGGCCCTCAACCGCACGGTAATCTTCCGGTTTTTCAAGTCTGATCTTCATATGCACTCCTCTACCGCCAACGCTTGAGCTGCGGGAAATACTGTTTCATCTCTTTTTCCATTTATAATCCTTTTCTATCTTACAAAGATACTAAAAATTCAACTTTGAAGACCGTCTGGACAATTATACACTATACGGTTTATCATCCAGCCGGCGCGTGCAGCCCCAGCTCTTGGCAAAGTCTTCAAAAACAAAGTGGACAATCGTCCAATCACTACTTAAGGTATCCGGATAAAACCTGATCGATACCTTCTCCGCGAAGGCCCTCCCGTTTCAAGAGCGTTCCGTCCGGGCCGAAAAGGAAGATTTGCGGGATGGAAGAGAAGCCATAAATCGTGGCAGCCCTTCCATCCTCAATATATAACTGGTCCCAGGGAATTTTCTCCTTGTCTACCAACGCTTTGGCATCCTTCGCCTTGTCATTTACCGTAACGCCGACGATATCAAAATCCGGTCCGGAATACTTAGCATAGGCGGCTTTTAAATAAGGTGTTTCCCCACGGCAGGGGCCGCACCAGGAGGCCCAGAAATCTACCAATACATATTTCCCATGCCCGATATAGTCCGACAGGTGGCGGACGCTTCCATCGGGCAGGGTTGCTTCGATATCCTTGAACATACTGCCCTCTTGGGTGGCTCTTTTTGTCTGGATCATTTGCAGACGGTCCACCAGAATCGGTTTGGTTTGCATCTCGGGAGAGAATCGGCCTATCATTTCCTCAATGGTGTCATCATCCTGCCTCTGGATGACAAACTGGAAGGCCAACAGGCCCAGGCCGTTGTCCAGATTGTTTTCATACATTTTCTGGCAGAATGCAATGAGCTCGTCATAGCTATTGGGATCCTGTCGGACTTTCTGTCGGACCTCGGACTGCTTGTCAAAAAAGGCCATCAGCTCATAATTAAGAGACTTACGATTTGAAGAGACCATGGAGATATCCTCTCCATCAATGGTATATCTGAGCTTGGAGCCATCAGAAACAAAGGGCCTACTTATCTCATCCTCCTTGCCGACAAAGGTAAAATGGCCGATAACGGTCTTATCTACCGGGAGACTGATGGTAAAGGCACCATTCTTTACTGAAACAAGGGAATTAATTTCCCCCGTAGAGGCCGGTAGAACAACGGTTACCTGTTGAGGAGCTGTCCCGTTAAAATGTCCTTCAATAACTGTTTTCTTCTGTGCACATCCAACAAAGGGTAGAACCAGCAGAATAAGGGAGATAATAGGGTTTTTCATACGAACTATCATTTGATTATTCAAAGATACCTATCTTTCCCCAAAGAATCAAATAGAGCGGCGGTTTCCACTATTCTTTATGTGTCCGGATAAAATGGCCTTCTTGAATGGCGGCGAAAGCTGCGAACAATTCGCAGCTTTATTTTGCGCCGTCCGAATCGGATTAGAGCTTTACCTCGTAGGTAAAATTGCTGTCATCAGGGCCATTGAGGTTTTGCCAGATAATGGTGTAGCCGCTGGTAAGACCGCCAGCCTCGGCGGCTTTCTTCATAATGTCTGGATTCTTGTCGAAAAGGTCCTTGGAAGCGGCTACGTACGCAGAAATCTCATCATCCTTATCGGTGGATGTGTGCTCCTCCGGAAGTTGAATTCTCAGGGTCATAGCCCACCACCGTGAGGGATTGTCCCGCATCGTTCGTCAGGAAGTTGTCTATACCGATGTAATGCATATAGGGGCCATAGATATAATTAGCCGAAATGCCACACTCCGTAGAGCATGATGCCCACGGAGACCACCGCGGCAATGATGGTAGTCAATACATTGGAAATGTCCGACTTGTTTTTAAATCTTATTCCCCTGGTCATATGTTTAAATTGATGGATTTCCTAAGCGGTTTATTTGATGTTAAGGCACATCATGGTGAGGTCATCGTTGGGCTCGGCCCCGTTTCTGTGACGCTCGATATCCGCCGCGATGTCCTCGATCACCTGGCGGGCCGATTCAAAGCTGCACTCTCTGAGGAACTTGAGCAGGCGGTCGTCTCCAAACTGCTCGTGGGCGGGATTTTCAGCCTCGTTGAGTCCGTCGGTATAGACAAACAGCGGCCGACCCTTGATGCTCGCTATCTCGTCCCCCTGGAACGTCCGTCCCGGCAGTACGCCGATGGGAACATTGGGATGCATGGTGATAAAGCCGCATCCTTTTTCAGGGTCTCCCAAGATGGGCGGATTGTGACCGGCATTGCAGTATGAAAGGTGCCCTGTCTGCAGATCCAGCAGGCCGAGAAACATGGTAACAAACATATTGCCCTCGTTGTCTTCTCCCGAAAGGGCATCGTTAATGCGTGTGCAAATCTCCGCCGGTGTCATGCCCTGCTTGGCCAGCGTCTGGAACAGACGGGTGGCCTGCGCCATGAACAGGGAGGCGGGCACGCCCTTGCCGCTCACGTCTCCTACGGCAAAATAGAGCGCGTGGTCTGTGAGCATATAGCCGTACAGGTCTCCCCCAACCTCCCGGGCAGGCACCATGGAGGCATACATGTCCAGCCCCGGATAGATGGGAAACTTGCAGGGTACCATGGACATCTGGATGTCCCGGGCAATGCGCAGTTCGCTCTCCATGCGCTCCTTGATGGTGGTCGTTTCTTCCAGCTGGTCGTAGGCTACCTTAAGCGCTTCGTGGGCCTTGTGCAGTTTTTGCTCGGCCCGGCGGCGGTAAAGGATGTAGATGGTAAAAGCGAGGAGCAGGATCACCACCATCACGGCCGTGTAGATCTGCCGCTGGCGGGCCGATCGGGCTTCAGCCTCTACAATCTCCATATCCCTCACAAGGATGGAATGCAGTTCGCTGGCATCCAGGCGCCGGTTGTTGATGATAGCCGAATCCAATACATCGCAAATCTGCCGCGCCGTCAGGTTGGTGGAATCCTGCTGATGGAGCATCTGGTAAGCATGGTACTTCTTGAGCAGATAGCGATGAATATTGTCCAGGGAATAGATGTTGAGTTCTTTCTGGAGGTATTCCATGATGCTCCGGTAGCTGGCCACGGCCTCGTCCCACCGTTGGGCCACGGTGAGATAGTCACTGGCGTTGGTGAGTCCCTCCATGGTCCCCGAGAATTGCGTCTGCCGGTATTCCTCGTAGGCTTTTTCGGCCTCTTGGTGACGGCCTACGCCCTCCAGGGAAATGGCCTGGAAGATCTTGTACCGGGCCCATTGCTTGTCATTATAACTCTTGTCGTTTCCGAACAGCCCGATGTGTTCCCTGACCAGATTTCCCAGGCGTTCTGTCCAGAACAGCCCTTCCTCGTACCCCCTTACCAGGATCCAGATATAGGCAACATTGATGATGCCGGCCACGGCATCGCGATAGGCCTCCCTGGAAGCTTTCTGATGGATATTGCTGAGATGCATCTGGTAGGCCCGTTCCAGCATTTCGGTGGCCGTGGAGTCTTCCTTGTTGAAGAAAGTCTTGCTGCAGCCGGCAAAAATCAGCAGGTTGGTATAGTCGCTGGTGGTGTCGCACTGCATTTTCTCCAGCCGGTTGATGACCGGAAGCGTCTGATGCAGGGCCGAAGCATATTCTCCCAGACGGCAAAGCAGGCTGGCCAGGCGGTTGCCCGACTTGGCATAGTAAGCCAGGTCATTGGGGTCTTCCGCGTGCTCCAAGAGCCGGATGGCCTCTTCCCAGAAGTATTCGGCCAATTCGTTCTGGCCCAGATGATAATTGGCGTAGCCTTGCCAGTAATAGCTCTCGCCTTTGGAAAGCTTTCCGGCCTTACCCAGGCTGTCTGCCAGACACTGGACCCGTGCATAATCTCTTGCCTCTGAGGCCTCAAGGACCATGGCGGTGGCTTCCGAACTGGAGGACTTGCCGGCCCTGCTGCGGCATCCGGTGAAGGACAGGACCGATAACAAGAGCACGGCCACCAGGCCAAGGACCGGTATAGGGATTCTGTGACGTATCATCGTGGTCAATAGTTTTATTATCTGACCCTCAAAGATACTCATTTCTCCGGACTCTCCTGCACTTTTATAAAAAATGTTCGGCCATACGGCGCACCCACGGATGGCGTACAGATGCCCTTTTCCAGGGAAACAAGGTCTTGAGGAGTTCCTTGAGCCGGCTGATTTCATACCGGGCATCGTCGGAGCCAAGGCCCCAAGCGTGGATGGCGAAGGCAAAAGGGCGGTTCATCCACCAAAAGATGCGTTTTGGTGGATGGCGAGGGCAAAGTGGCAGTTCATCCACCAAATGAGCCGTTTTCGTGGATGGCGCGGCGGGATGGGGCGGCATGCCACCCCCGGCTAGGGGGTGCCTGCGAAGCGAGGGCCGTGCGCGAAAGGGCAGGCGGGGGTCGCCGGTGCCGCCCAGGCCCGCCGGAGCCCAGGCCCCAGGCGCGGATGGTGAGGCCCCAAGCGTGGATGGCGGGAACGCAAAGGCCATCTATTTTAATGATACTTTTGCCAGCGTCCAGACTTTGGTTAAGAAAGAGTTTTATCGCGTCCGCGCCTGTCTGACATTCTAACGTGAATTTTGAGGATGTCAATCGCTTCTAAGGAGACGTGTGGCTACTGGAAACGTCTCAAATAGCGGTGCAGGCAAGAAGATAGCTGGGCAAGGCCGTAACAAAGATAGTAATACTTCCGGCTCTTGCAAAACTTTCCCAATTTTTTCTATATCTTTGCTTTGACAATGATTAAAAACGAACTTACCTCCCGTGTGCTCCGGCTGGACGGAGCCATGGGCACACAAATCCAGCAACATGGCCTGCAGCCCGGAGAGGATTTGAACCTCTCTCACCCGGACGTTATCAAAGCCATCCACCAGGCCTATGTAGATGCTGGAGCCGATATCCTGGAAACCAACTCTTTCAACGTTCTGGGAGAGCATGCGGCGCAGAATGCCCGCATTGGCGCACAGCTGGCCCGGGAGGTGGCCGATGCCGCTCCGCGAAAGGTCTGGGTGGCCGGGAGCATGGGACCCAGTTCCAAGTCGCTTACCCTTTGTTCCGATCTTTCCCGCCCCGCCTGGCGGGAGTACGATTTTGACCAGATGGCACAGGCGTACGCCGCCCATGCACAGGCCTTGATCGAAGGCGGGGTGGACTTTCTCCTCCTGGAAACCGCCTTTGACGCCCTCAACACAAAAGCGGCCCTGTACGGCATCCAGCAAGTGCATCCGGGATTCCCGGTGATGGTTTCCGTTTCCGTCAGCGACCGGAGCGGACGCTCCCTCACCGGCCAGACCCTGGAAGCCTATTTCACCGCCGTCAGCCACTATCCCCTGCTGGCTTTCGGCCTCAACTGCTCGCTGGGCGCAGCAGAACTGCTGCCCCTGGTAAAGAGTTTGGCGGCCTGGTGTCCCGTGCCCCTTGTCTGCTACCCCAACGCCGGGCTTCCCAACGAGATGGGAGGCTATGACCAGACGCCGGAACAGATGGCGGCACAAATCGCCGGCTTCGACGGCCTGGTCAACATCATCGGCGGTTGCTGCGGCACCACGCCCGCCCATATCAAAAGCCTGCCGACCCTCTCCCCGCGGATCCTTCCATCGGACCGGAACGTGCTTACCGTCAGCGGCCTGGAGGCCTGGACGGTGGATACCCGGACCCGGAATTTCACCCTCATCGGAGAGCGCACCAACGTGGCCGGTTCGCGGAAGTTTGCCAAACTCATCGCGGCCGGGCAGTACGAGGAAGCCCTGCAGGTGGCGGCCAACCAGATCGAAGGCGGCGCCGGCATCATCGACATCAACATGGACGATGCGATGCTGGACGGACCGGTGGCGATGGAAACCTTTGTGCGCATGCTGCAGAACGACCCGGCCGTGGCCCGGGCGGCCCTGATGATTGATTCTTCCCATTGGGAGACCCTCCTGAAAGGCCTGAAAAACGCACAGGGAAAATGCATCGTCAACTCCATCAGCCTCAAGGACGGAGAGCAGGCCTTCCTGGACAAGGCGGCCGAGATCCATCGCCTGGGAGCCGCCATGGTGGTAATGGCTTTCGACGAGCAGGGGCAGGCCACGACCTATCCGCGTAAAATTGAAATCTGCCAGCGGGCCTACCGGCTGCTCACCGGCATCGGCATTCCCCCGCACGACATCATTTTCGACGTGAACGTGCTGTCCGTGGGAACCGGAATGGCCGAGCACGACCGCTACGCCGTGGACTTTATCGACGCGGTGGCCTGGATCAAACAGAACCTGCCCGGAGCCTATACGTCCGGCGGTATTTCCAACCTTTCCTTCGCCTTCCGCGGCAACAATCCGGTCCGCTCGGCCATGCACGCCGTTTTCCTCTACCATGCCATCCGGGCCGGCCTGGACATGGCCATCGTGAACCCCGGGATGCTGCAGCAGTATGACGACATAGAACCGGAACTGCGGGAAGCGGCCGAAGACGTGATCCTGTGCCGCCGCCCGGATGCGACCGCCCGTCTCCTGGACGTGGCCGCCCGGACCCTGGCTCCCGCCCCGGAAGGTTCCGCCGCCCCCCAAGCCCTGCAGGGAACGCCCGAGGAGCGCCTGAAAGAGGCCCTCATCAGCGGCCGTTCCGCCTCGCTGGAAGAAGACCTGATGACGGTCATGCAGGCGCTGGGGTCGGCCGTCAAAGTGATCGAAGGCCCCCTGATGGCCGGCATGGAGGAAGTGGGCCGCCGCTTTGGGGAAGGCCGCATGTTCCTCCCGCAGGTGGTCAAGAGCGCCAAACTCATGAAAGATGCCGTGGCCATCCTGGAACCCCATATCCAGGCCGATGGCCAACGCAGCAGGCGCCCCGTTGTCATCTCGGCCACCGTCAAGGGAGACGTGCACGATATCGGGAAAAATATTGCCGCCACCGTCCTGCGCTGCAACGGCTTTGACGTGATTGACCTGGGGGTGATGGTGGACAAAGAAACCATCCTGGCGGCCGCACATGAGCATCACGCCGCCCTCATCGGGGTAAGCGGCCTCATTACCCCTTCGCTGTACCAGATGGAAGAGCTGTGCCGGGAAATGACCGCTCGGGGGCTTTCCATCCCGCTTTTTGTGGGCGGTGCCACGACTTCCGACCTGCACACGGCCGTCAAACTGGCCCCGCTCTATGCGCACGTTTTCCACGCGCCGGACGCGTCGGCCGGAGCCGTGATGGCGCAGCGCTGCCTGCAGGACCGGGAAGCGTTTGAGGCCGAGCAGCACGCCCGCCAGGAAGAAATCCGCGCCCTGCGGGAAGGCCGCAAACCCCATCCGCTGACCCCCGTCACGTTCCCGCCGGAAAGTTATCTGACCCGGATTCCGGCCGATATTCCCCTCACGCGAATCCCCCTGCGCGAGCTGGTGCCCCTCTTTGACTGGACGCTCTTCCGGGCCGTCTGGGGCATGAAAAAACCGTCCCCGGCCCTGGAGGCCGAAGGCCGGGCCATCCTGGCGGACATGGTCCGGGACCCGTCCGTTGAGGTCCGGCTGGCCGCCCGCTTCTTCGCCGCCCGCCGCGAGGGCGACACCCTGCTGCTGGACAAAGTCCCCCTGCCCATGCTCCGGCAGGAAGAGAGGCCGGGACGATCCCTGGCCGACTTTGTTCCGGCCACCGGCAGCGGTCCTTTCGGCATTTTTGCCCTGGCCGTTCACGGCCATCACCCCAAAGGCTGCTCCTGCGAAGCCTGCCGGAACGAATACGAAGGCATGATGCGGCATGCCGTCCGCGTAACCCTGGCCGAAGCCGCTTCTTCCTGGCTGGACAAGCAGCTGGAGCCCCTGGGGGTTCCCGTTTTCAAGCCCGCTGCCGGCTATGCTTCCTGTCCGGATCACAGCCTCAAACGGGACATCCTGGCCCTGCTGCCTGCCGGACTGGGCATCTCGTTAACCGAAAGCTGCGCCATGCAGCCGGACGCTTCCATCTGCGGATTCGTGGTCCTGCATCCACAGGGCGGCTATCCCGATATCCACCATATTTCCCCTACCCAATTCGAACAATATGCGAAGGCTCGCGGCTTCTCCCCGAAAGAAGCCCGGACCTTCTTATCCCATCTGTTATGAGAATCACCGATCTTTTCTCTTCCGGACACCCCTTTCCCTCGTTGGAAATCGTTCCGCCCCTGAGCGGAATCACCCAGCGTGAACTATTGGACAGCATTCGCCCCCTGATGGATTTCCAGCCCCGGTATATCAATGTGACCACCCATCGGGATGAACTCCAATATACCCCGCTTCCGGACGGCAGCTACAAACGCGAGGTGGTCCGCAACCGCGCGTCCCCCGTGGCCGTTTGCGCCTGCATCCAGGCCCATTTCCCGGTAGAAGTGGTGCCCCACATCATCTGCTCGGGACACACCGCCCGGGAGATTGAATGGCAGCTGCAGGATTTCCACTTCATGGGAATCGACAATGTAATGGCGCTGCGGGGCGATTCCCTCGCAGGCGAGAAGCGCTTTACTCCGGAACCGGACGGTTACGCACACGCCAGCGAACTCGTGCGCGCTATCCGGGAACAGGCCGGCTTTTGCGTGGGCGTAGGCGCCTATCCGGAAAAGCATTTCGAGGCGGCCAACCTGGAGACGGACATCGAATACCTGAAGGCAAAAGTCGATGCCGGCGCGGATTATGTGATTACCCAGATGTTCTTTGACAACGCGGTCTTCTTCCGCTTTGTGGAAAAGTGCCGGGCGGCGGGCATCACCGTTCCCATTATTCCCGGCTTAAAACCCCTCACCACCCGGAAGCAGGTAGATGTGCTGCCCGAGACGTTCTCCATAGACATTCCGCGGGAACTGACCCAGGCCATCCGCCAGGCCGGAGACAAGGCCGAAGCGGTCCGCCGCGTGGGGATTGAATGGTGCATTGCACAATGCAGGGACCTGCTGGCACACCAGGTCCCCGCCATCCATTTTTACACCATGGGGAAATCCCAAAACATCACGGATGTACTCCGTGCTGCGTTTTAGCATTATTTCGGGGTCTGTGGTACATCTCCGGCCGGTCTGCCCGCAATTTTCTTACAAATTGTAAGTAAAATGACGATTATTCTTTCCAAGAGGTAATTTAGAATTTTTTTAATATACTGAAAATCAGGAAAATAGTTTGAAAAATTATTTGTTTCCTAAAATTATATTCCGTAACTTCGCCTTCGCTTAACAAAAAAGAGATGAATCTGTGTAGCCTGATTATCCTGTCCCTTATTGTTCTGATTCTTGTAGGACCAGGACTGGGAAGGCTATAAGGAACACGACCAAACGCTATCACAACCTTCCCAGTCCAAGCGGCCTGGGAAGGTTTTTTTGTAAACGATATGAAACATCCGTTCAGAAGTTCTATCACCTTCGAAGGCAGGAGGATGGCCGGAGCCCGGGCGCTCTGGCATGCGGCCGGAATGAAGTCCGACCAGGTTGGCAAGCCGGTCATTGCCATCGTCAACTCCTTTACGCAGTTTGTTCCCGGCCACACCCATCTGCACGAAATCGGGCAGCTGGTCAAGGAAGAAATCGGCAAGCTGGGCTGCTTTGCGGCCGAATTCAACACCATCGCCGTGGATGATGGCATTGCCATGGGACACGACGGCATGCTGTACTCCCTTCCCTCCCGGGACATCATTGCCGACAGCGTGGAATACATGGTAAACGCCCATAAGGCCGACGCGATGGTCTGCATCAGCAATTGCGACAAGGTTACCCCCGGTATGCTGATGGCCGCCATGCGGCTGAACATCCCCGCCATTTTCGTGTCCGGCGGGCCCATGGAAGCCGGCGTCCGCGGAAAAGACCGCCTGGATCTGATTGACGCGATGGTCCAGTCGGCCGATCCGTCCAAGGACGATGCGGAAGTGGCCGCCATCGAAGCGGCGGCGTGCCCCGGATGCGGATGCTGCTCCGGCATGTTCACCGCCAATTCCATGAACTGCCTCACCGAAGCCATCGGCCTGGCCCTTCCCGGAAACGGAACCATCGTGGCCACCCACACCGGGCGGACGGAACTGTTCCGCCAGGCGGCCCGCGTGATCGTGGAGAATACCTATAAATATTATCGCGACGGGGACGAGAGCGTGCTCCCGCGCGCCATCGCCAGCCGGGCGGCCTTCCTCAACGCCATGTCGCTGGATATCGCCATGGGCGGATCCACCAATACGGTGCTGCACCTGCTGGCCGTGGCGGCCGAGGCGGAAGCCGACTTCCGGATGGAAGACATCGACCGGCTGTCCCGCAAAGTCCCCTGCCTGTGCAAAGTGGCGCCCAACACGCCCCTGTATCACGTTCAGGACGTGAACCGCGCCGGCGGCGTCCTGGGCATCCTGAACGAACTGGACCGCGGCAACCTCCTGGATACCACGGTGAAACGGGTGGACGGCCTTTCCCTAGCCCAGGCCCTGGACCGCTACCGGATTACCGGCGAAAAGACGTCGGAGGAAGCCGAAAAAGTGTATTCCTGCGCCCCCGCGAACCGCTTCAGCATCCAGATGGGCTCCCAATCCACCTATTATAAAGAATTGGACCGCGACCGGGCAAACGGTTGCATCCGGGACCTCTCCCACGCCTATTCGCAGGACGGCGGCCTGGCCGTGCTCAAGGGAAACATCGCCGAGAGGGGCTGCGTCATCAAGACCGCCGGCATCGATGCCTCCCTGTACCGCTTCAAAGGTCCCGCCAAGGTGTTCGATTCGCAGGAAGAGGCCTGTGAGGGCATCCTGGGCGGTCAGGTGAAGGCCGGCGACGTGGTGGTCATCGTGTACGAGGGCCCCAAGGGCGGTCCGGGCATGCAAGAAATGCTCTATCCCACCTCCTACATCAAATCCATGCACCTGGGGAAGGCCTGCGCCCTCATCACCGACGGTCGCTTCAGCGGCGGCACCTCGGGCTTGAGCATCGGCCACATTTCGCCGGAAGCGGCGGCCGGTGGCGCCATCGGCCTGGTCCGTGACGGAGACTTGATTGAAATTGACATCCCGGCCCGCTCCATCAACGTGTGCCTGCGGGCAGAGGAGTTGGAACAGCGCCGCCAGGAAGAACTGGTCCGCGGAGAGGCGGCCTTTACCCCTCCCAGGCGCCAGCGCAGCGTATCCCGCAGTCTTCGCAGCTATGCGGCTGCCGTTAGTTCGGCCGATGAAGGAGCTATCAGGAAAATATGAAGAAAAATCAGATAAGTGGGGCTGCAGCCCTTTGGAAATCACTCGTTGAAGAAGGTGTAGACACCGTCTTCGGCTATCCCGGCGGCCAGATTATGCCGGTTTACGACAGCCTCTGCGACTTTGAGCAAGACATCCGGCACATCCTGGTGCGCCACGAGCAGGGGGCTGTCCATGCCGCCCAGGGCTACGCCCGCATCAAGGGTCAGCCGGGGGTGGTGATTGTCACGTCCGGTCCCGGAGCCACCAACGTGGTGACTGGTATCGTAGATGCCCTTACGGATTCCACGCCGCTGGTGGTCATCACCGGCCAGGTGTCTTCCGCCGCCCTGGGTACGGACGCTTTTCAGGAGGCCGACGTTACCGGCCTTACCGGTCCTATCTCCAAATGGAACTACCAGATCCGCCGTGCGGAAGACGTAGCCTGGGCCGTTGCAAGGGCGTTTTATATCGCCCGGACCGGCCGTCCGGGTCCCGTGGTGCTGGACTTCACCAAAGACGCCCAGGTGGGCCTGACCGACTTCCATTATGAGAAATGCGACTACATCCGCAGTTACATTCCGGAACCCAAGATTTCCGACCTGTGCATCCGCCAGGCCGTGGATCTGCTGGACCGCGCCGAGCGGCCGCTGGTGGTCTTCGGACAAGGCGTCATCCTGAGCGGCGCCGAGCAGGCGCTGAAGGATTTCCTCACCAAAGGAGATATCCCCGCCGGCTCTACCTTGCTGGGACTGAGCTCCTTAAGCTCTGACTTCCCGCTGTATCAGGGCATGATCGGGATGCACGGAAACGTGGCCCCCAACATCATGACCAACCAGTGCGACCTGCTCATCGCCGTGGGCATGCGTTTCGACGACCGGGTCACCGGCACCGTGAACACCTACGCCACGCAGGCCCACGTCATCCACATCGACATCGACCCGTCCGAAATCGGGAAAATCATCCCCGTCACGGTGGGCATCAAGGGCGATGCGCGCAAGGTGCTCACCCTCCTCACCGAAAAGATGCAGGAGCGCAAGCATCCCCAATGGCTGGAAGGCTTCAAGCGCTGCCGCGAGGTGGAGCAGGAAAAGGTCATCCTGCCCGAGCTGCATCCCGCCAAGGGCGATATCCACATGGGCGAGGTGGTCGATGCCGTCTCCCGCCTGTCCGGCGAAAAAGCCATCGTGGTCACGGATGTGGGACAGAACCAGATGATCGCCGCCCGCTATTCCCGCTTCTCGCAGACCCGCAGCTTCCTTTCCTCAGGCGGCCTGGGGACGATGGGCTTCGGGATCCCGGCGGCCATGGGCGCCAAAATTGCGGCTCCGGACCGGCCGGTGTGCCTGTTTGTCGGCGACGGCGGCATCCAGATGACCCTCCAGGAATTCGGCACCATCATGCAGGAAAACATCGGCGTGAAGATCTTCCTCCTCAACAACAACTGGCTGGGCAACGTGCGCCAGTGGCAGGAACTTTTCTTCGGGAAACGGTATTCCCAGACCCGCATGCTGAATCCGGACTACCGCCTCATTGCACAGGCCTACGGCATCCGCTGCATCGTGGTGAGCCGCCGCGAGGAACTGGAGGAAGCGGTCCGGGAAAGCCTTGCCGACAACGCCCCCGTCCTGGTGGATATCCACGTGATGCAGGAGAGCAATGTCATGCCCATGATTCCCCCGGGCAAAGGCATCAACCAGATCATGCTTTCAGAAAACGAATGGTACGAATAGATATGGACAACGAAGTAAAAGAATATACGGTAACGATCTATACCGAAAACCAGATCGGCCTGCTTTCCCAGATTACCAACGTGTTCACCCGGCACGGCCTGAGCATCTGGAGCCTCTCGGCCGGCGCCACCTCCATGGAAGGCGTCCACAACATCACCATTGTCACCAGCGGACTGGAGAAAAAGGTCAAGGAGAGCGTGCAGCAGATTGAAAAGCGCGTGGACGTGATCAAGGCGTTCTTCTACACCCACGACAAAATCGTCTATCGCGAGGTGGCGCTCTACAAGGTGGCCACGCCCAGCCTGCTGGAAGGGGATATCGAATCCGTGCTGAACCGCCACCACGCCCGCATCGTGGAAATGAACAAGTGCTTTACGGTTTTGCAGAAAACCGGCACCACCGAGGAGACCGCCCACCTGTATGACGAACTCAAACCCTACGGCATCCTCCAGTTCATCCGTTCCGGACGGATTGCCATTTCCCGGGCCGAGCAGGAGCCCGTCGTGAAATTCCTGCGCAAACGAGAAAGAGTAAAAAAACAACTAAATTAATCTAACAGTATGGCAACAATTAATTTTGGCGGAGTGGACGAACATGTCGTCACCCGCGAAGAGTTCACCCTGGATCACGCACGTGAGGTCCTGAAAGATGAAGTGATCGCCGTTATCGGCTATGGTGTCCAGGGCCCGGGCCAGTCCCTCAACCTGAAAGACAACGGATTCAACGTGATCGTAGGCCAGCGCAAGGGCAAGACCTTCGACAAAGCCGTGGCCGACGGCTGGGTTCCCGGCGAAAACCTGTTCGAGATTGAAGAGGCTTGCAAGCGGGGTACCATTATCCAGTTCCTGGTATCCGACGCCGCCCAGATCGAGGTTTGGCCGGTGGTGAAGAAACACCTGACCCCGGGCAAGGCCCTGTATTTCTCGCACGGCTTCGGCATCACCTACAACGACCGCACCGGCATTGTTCCGCCCAAGGACGTGGATGTTATCATGGTGGCCCCGAAGGGCTCCGGCACCTCGCTGCGCCGCCTCTTCCTGCAGGGACGGGGAGTCAACTCCTCCTTCGCCGTTCACCAGGACGCCACGGGCAAGGCCCTGGAGCGCACCCTGGCCCTGGGCGTGGGTGTAGGTTCCGGTTACCTGTTCGAAACGGACTTCAAGCGCGAGGTTTACTCCGACCTTACTGGTGAGCGCGGAACGCTCATGGGTGCCATCCAGGGCATCCTCCAGGCCCAGTATGAGGTGCTCCGCGAGCACGGCCACACCCCGTCCGAGGCCTTCAACGAGACCGTTGAGGAACTTACCCAGTCGCTGATGCCGCTCTTTGCCGAGAAAGGCATGGACTGGATGTATGCCAACTGCTCCACCACCGCCCAGCGCGGCGCCCTGGACTGGATGGGTCCCTTCCACGATGCCACCAAGCCGGTGTTTGAGAAACTCTATCGCCAGGTAGCCGACGGCACCGAGGCGCAGATTTCCATCGACGCCAACTCCAAGCCGGGCTATCGCGAGGGTCTGGAGAAAGAACTGAAAGCCCTGCGCGAAAGCGAACTGTGGCAGACCGGTGCAACCGTACGCAAACTTCGCCCCGAGAATGATTGAGGTGATGGACACCACCCTGCGTGACGGGGAGCAGACAGCCGGGGTCTCGTTCAATGCGGACGAGAAACTGGCTATCGCCCGGTTGCTGCTGGAAGAATTGAAGGTGAACCGGATAGAGGCAGGGTCGGCCCGCGTATCCTCCGGCGAGAAGGACGCCTGCGCCAAAATCTGCAGCTGGGCCTCTACCAACGGCTATGCCGATCAGGTAGAGATCCTGGGTTTCGTGGACAATGGCGCATCAGTGAACTGGATTGCCGACGTGGGCGGCCGCTGCCTGAACCTGCTCACCAAGGGGTCCCTCCATCACCTGACCGGACAGCTCCGGAAAAGCCCGCAGGAGCATTGGGATGACATCCGGCGGGAAATCGGGCTGGCCCGGGCGAAGGGCCTTTCGGTGAACGTGTATCTGGAAGACTGGTCCAACGGAATGGCCGACTCGCCCGAGTACGTGTTCTTCCTGGTAGACCACCTGAAGGACGCCGGGGTCAAGCGCATCATGCTGCCGGACACCCTGGGGGTGCTGAATCCCTCCCGGACCGCCCTCTTCTGTTCCCAGATGGTGGAACGCTACCCGGAAGTCCATTTCGATTTCCACGCCCACAACGACTATGACCTGGCCGCCGCCAACACCTTCGAGGCCGTCAAAGCCGGCATCAAGGGCATCCACACCACGGTGAACGGCTTGGGCGAGCGGGCCGGCAACCTTCCGGTAGCCAGCGCCGTGGGCCTGCTGAACGACCACCTGCACCAGGAGAATTCCCTGGAAGAAGGCTCGCTTATGCACGTATGCCGGTATGTGGAGACCATTTCGGGCGTCCGCATCCCGTCCAACATGCCGCTGGTGGGCGAATATGTCTTCACCCAGACCAGCGGGGTGCACGCCGACGGGGACAAGAAGGGAGGCCTGTACCAGAACGCCCTGCATCCGGAGCGTTTCGGCCGCCACCGGCATTACGCCCTGGGCAAGACCAGCGGGAAGGCCAATATCGTCAAGAACCTGGAAACCCTGGGAATCGAGCTTACGCCGGAACAGATGCAGCTGGTGACCCGGCGGGTGGTGGAACTGGGAGACAAGAAGGAATCCCTTACCCCGGAAGACCTGCCCTACATCATCGCCGATGTCCTGAAGGGCGGCCACGCCCCCGGAGAGGGCCTGGTGCACGTGGTGAATTACAGCCTCCAGCTGGCCCACGGTATGCGCCCGGTGGCCAACCTCCGCATCCAAATCCAAGGGGAAACCTATGAGGAATCGTCGGCCGGAGACGGCCAGTACGACGCCTTCATGAAAGCCCTGTGGAAAATCTACGACCGGCTGGGGCGTCGGCATCCCCACCTAACGGACTATGTGGTCAAGATTCCCCCGGGAGGAAAGACCGACGCCTTGGTGGAGACCTCCATCTCCTGGGACCTGGACGGCTATTCGTTCAAAACCCGGGGCGTGGATTCCGACCAAACCGAAGCGGCCATCAAAGCGACCGTCAAGATGCTGAATATCATTGAAAGCCGAATTGTATAAAACACGAACTTAATTACATTTTACCATGAATGGCATAGACTGGGATACCCTGGGCTTTGACGCCTATCGCACCCGTACCGTCATCTTTTCCCACTACAAAGATGGGCAATGGTCCCCTTTCGAGGCCACGGAGACCTTCTCCTTTACCTTCGACCCCTTTGCCCAGGTCTTCCATTATGCGATTTCCTGCTTCGAAGGCCTGAAGACCTTCCGGCAGAAAGACGGCCGGATTGCCATGTTCCGGCCGGACCAGAATGCCGCCCGTATGAAGCGGACCGCAGATTTCCTGGGCATGCCCTGCCCTCCCAAGGAACTCTTCCTGCAAATGTGCGCGGTCTGTGTAGAGAACAACATGGAGTTCCTGCCGCCCTACGGGCACCGGGCGTCCCTGTACCTGCGGCCGCTCCTGGTAGGCATGCACCCGCAGATGCAGCTGGTCCCCTATCCCGAGGCCGTCTTTGCCGTCATGTGCGCTCCCGTGGGCTCTTATTACGGCGAGCACCTGCGCTCCTTCGCCGCGGTGATTCCCGGCAATTATGACCGCGCAGCACCCAAAGGCTCAGGCAGTTACAAGATTGGCGCCAACTACGCCTCTACCTTCAAGCCCTACAAGATGGCCCACGACCAGGGCTATACGGAGCTGCTGTACCTGAATTCGGCCACGCGGCAGTTCGTAGACGAGTTCGGTTCCTCCAACTTCTTCGGTATCAAAGGGAACAAGTATATTACGCCTTTGTCGGACAGCGTCCTGCCGTCCATCACCAACAAGACCCTGCAGGAAGTGGCGGCCGACCTGGGGATGGAGGTAGAAAAACGGCCCGTCCCGGTAGAGGAACTGGCCGAATTTGAAGAGGCGGGCGCCTGCGGAACCGCCGTGGTCATCACGCCCATGTCTCATATCGATATCAAACCCGTGCTGGAAGGTCCGGAAGTTTCCCGGGTGTTCCGGTATCGTCCCGACGGCGAGGTGGGACCCGTGTGCACCGAACTGTACCGGCAGATTACCGGCATCCAGTTCGGCGAACGGGAAGATACGCACGGTTGGTGCTATTATATCTAAAGAATCCGGTCAAACGCCTGTGAGAGGTCGGCCAGGAGATCGTCTATATGCTCCGTGCCGATAGACAGGCGGATGGTGTTCTGGTAGATTCCCTGGTCTGTCAGTTCGGCTTCCGTAAGCTGCGAATGCGTGGTGGTTGCCGGATGGATGACCAGGGATTTTACATCGGCCACGTTGGCCAGCAGCGAGAACAGTTCCAGCGAATCGATGAAGCGGAAGGCCTCGTCTTTGCCGCCCTTGATCTGGAAGGTAAAAATGGAACCGCCCCCATTGGGGAAATATCGTTGATAGGTCTCGTGGTCGGGATGCGTGGGGAGGGCCGGATGGTTCACCTTCTCCACCTGGGGATGATGGGAAAGGAACTCCACCACTTTCAGGGCGTTATAGACGTGGCGCTCGACCCGCAGGGAAAGGGTCTCCAGGCCCTGCAGGAAGATGAAGCAGCTTACCGGCGAGAGCGTGGCACCGGTATCCCGGAGCAGGATGGCGCGGGCGCGGGTGATGTAGGCGGCGGGACCTACGACATCGGCAAAGACAATTCCGTGATAGCTGTTCTCCGGTTCCGTAAACTGCGGGAACTTGCCGGAAGCCTTCCAGTCGAACTTGCCGGAATCCACAATCACACCGCCGATGGTGGTGCCGTGGCCGCCGATGAATTTGGTGGCGGAATGGACCACGATATCGGCCCCGTGCTCGATGGGTTTGAGCAGGAACGGCGTGGCGAAGGTGTTGTCCACAATCAAGGGGAGGTGGTGCCGGTGGGCGATTTCGGCCACTTTCTCAATGTCGATGACGTTTCCGTTGGGGTTGCCGAAGGTCTCGATGAACAGCAGTTTGGTCTCCGGGCGGATGGCTTTCTCGAAGTTGGCCAGGTCCGAAGGGTCCACGAAGGTGGTGGTGATGCCGTAGGGCACCAGCGTGTGCCGGAGGAGGTCATAGGTGCCGCCATAGATGGTCTTGGCCGCCACCACATGGTCGCCCGCACGGGTAATGTTCAGGATGGAATAGGTAATGGCAGCCGCGCCGGAAGCCACGGCCAGGGCGCCCACGCCTCCTTCCAGGGCGGCAATCCGCTGCTCCAGGATGTCCTGGGTGGTATTGGTCAGGCGGCTGTAGATGTTCCCCGGATCGGCCAGACCGAAACGGGCGGCGGCGTGCTCGCTGTTGTGGAAGACATAGGACGATGTCTGATAAATAGGTACCGCGCGTGCGTCGGAAGCGGGGTCTGCGTGCTCCTGTCCCACGTGGAGCTGAAGGGTTTCGAAATGTAGTTTCTTGTTTGCCATTGTATTGTATTTTTTGTTGTTTTCTGCTTGCAAAGTTAGAGGGTGTGGATTTATCAAACAAGAACCTTTGAAATTTTGGTGTTTTTCCCTATTTTTGCAAACGGTAACAGACGATGCGTCCAGTTTTGCATCGTCCCCGGCATAGAAAACAGAAGATTCCACCATGACCGAAACGCTCGACAAGACCGACATCCAGATGCTGCGTATCCTCCAGGAGAATGCCCGCATCACCGTTAAAGAATTGGCTTTCAAGGTACACCTTTCCCCCACCCCCGTGTTCGAACGCCTGCATCGGCTGGAAAACGAGGGCTATATCCGCCGCTACACGGCGGTGCTGGACGCCGCCAAACTAGGCCGCGGCTTCCTGGTGTTCTGCAGCGTGCGGCTGCGCAGGATGGGCAAAGAGATTGCCAACGACTTTGTGGACCGGGTAAAGGATATCCCGGAGGTAGCCGAATGCTATAACATTTCCGGCGACTTCGACTACCTGCTCAAGATTTATGCTCCTAATATGCAGTATTACAACGACTTCCTCATCAACACCCTGGGAACCATCGAAAGCCTGGGCTCCGTCCAGAGCTCCTTTGTGATGAATGAAGTCAAGAACAGTTACGGACTGGTCTTTTAAGCCTCCCGGTGCTCCAGGGCGGCCTTTACCAGCCCCGTAAAGAGGGGATGGGGACGTTCCGGCGTACTCTTGTATTCCGGATGGAACTGGGACCCGATGAAGAAGGGGTGCCCGGGCAGTTCCACCACCTCTACCAGGCCCGTCTCCGGATTCCGTCCGGTAGCCTTGAGCCCGTTCTTCTCAAAATCTTCCAGATAATCGGAATTGAACTCGTAGCGATGACGGTGACGTTCGGCAATCTCCGTGGTGCCATATAGCTTGGCCGCCAGGGAACCCGCCTGCAGCCGGCAGGCATAGGCGCCCAGCCGCATGGTTCCGCCCTTGATGGTGGTGGCTTTCTGGTCTTCCATCAGGCAGATAACCGGATGGGAAGACTGGGGATTCACCTCCGTGGATGCGGCGTCCGGCCAACCCAGGACATTGCGCGCATATTCCACCACGCACATTTGCATACCCAGGCAGATGCCCAGGAAGGGGATGCCGTTCTCGCGGGCGTACCGGACCGCACAGACCTTCCCCTCCAGGCCCCGCTCGCCGAATCCGGGCGCGACCAGGATGCCGTCGGCCCCCTTGAGCAGTTCGGCCACGTTCTCCTCGTGTACATTCTCGCTCTGCAGCGTATGTACGCGGACCTGGCAATCGTTCGCGGCACCGGCGTGCACAAAGGCCTCCAGGATGGATTTATAGGCATCCTGCAGTTCTACATATTTGCCCACCAGGACGATGTCCACTTCGTGGGACGGGTTTTTGATGCGTTTCAGGAACTCTTTCCACCGGGCCAGGTCGGGCGTTGCAAAATTATCGATCTGCAGCTTGCGGACGGCCAGTTCGTCCAGGTGCTCCTCGTGCATGTTCAGGGGAACCTGGTAGATGCTCCAGGCATCGATGCTCTGGATGACGTGGCCGGGCCGGACATTGCAGAAGAGAGCAATCTTGCGGCGCAGTTCCGCCGACAGCGGGTGCTCTGTCCGGCAAACGATGACATCCGGCCACACACCGCCCTGCTGGAGGGCCTGCACAGAGTGCTGGGTGGGCTTGGTCTTGAGTTCTTTGGCGGCGCTCAGATACGGGATGAGCGTCAGGTGGATGGACATGGTGTCCTCTTCCGGCAGTTCCCATTGCAGCTGGCGCACCGCCTCCACGAAGGGCTGCGATTCCATATCGCCAATGGTTCCGCCGATTTCCGTCAGAATGACGTCGTACTCTCCGGTACGGCCCAGCAGGAGCATCCGGCGCTTGATTTCGTCCGTAATGTGGGGGACAATCTGCACGGTTTTCCCCAGGTAGGCGCCCTCGCGCTCCTTGGTGATGACCGTGTGATAAATCTTGCCGGTGGTTACGTTGTTGGCCTTGGAAGTATAGACGCCCAGGAAGCGCTCATAATGTCCGAGGTCCAGGTCGGTCTCGGCGCCATCCTCGGTCACATAGCATTCGCCATGCTCGTAGGGATTCAGGGTCCCGGGGTCGATGTTGATGTAGGGGTCGAATTTTTGGATGGTCACCCGCAAGCCTCTTGCCTGCAAGAGTTTAGCCAACGACGAAGCGATGATTCCTTTTCCCAGCGAGGAAGCCACGCCGCCCGTAATAAAGATATACTTCGTATTCATAACGGGATACAAAGATACGATTTCCCTTTCAAATCGCAAGCAACTTTTTGAAGGAATTATCGGACGGCTTCCTGAAGCGGAACAAATTCATAGCCACGGCGTTGCAGGGTACGGATAAGCCGGGGCAGGTGGTTGTAAAACTTGTCGGTCCGTTCGGGAACGGTACCCAGGTGGATCAGGAGGATGTGGCCGTTCAGCCCCACCATCTGGTAGGCCGAGAGGGCGAAGGGGTTCATTTCAGGACCTTGTTCATCTGGAAGGAGACGCGGGTGGTCTTGCCCCCTTCGTCTTGGCGAAGGCCCACCCAATACATAGTGTTGCCCTGGATGGAGATTTCCCACCATTCGCGGTAGGACTGGTCATCAATCTCCCAGCGGGTGCAAAGCAGGCTGCCGGCCACGAAATACTCGCTCACCGTGTTGTTGCCGGGTACCCAATTGTCTCCGTCCTTTACATAATATACATAGGTACCGTTGTCAAGATACTGCCAGCGGTGCTCCTGCCCGTCGTCATACGCCGAGCCTTTGCTGGTACAACGGCCCTGCCAGGTACCGATGATGTCTGCGGTGTAGTCCACATTCACTTTGACATAGTGGACAACATAGTGCCGGTTGAGCACTTCCGTCCCATTTATCTTTATGGTAAAATCCTGCGTGGCCGTGAATTCGCCCTTGCTGATATAAATCATATCGAAGACGATTTCTGTTATCGTTTGCGGGTCGTACTGGTTGGTAAGGGATACTTTGCTGCCATCGATGACAACCTCGCAGGCCGCATCGTGAATCCAGGAAGCCCCCGCTGCCGGATTGTTGCTGAACGAGCCGCTCATAAGCGCCTTGTTGGTAGAGATAAATTTGAGCACCACCTTTTCGTTGGTCAGGAAGGGCTCGCCACCTTTGCTGTCTGAAATCCAGCTGCCGATAATCTTACCGGCCACGTCCATGTCGTCGCTGTCTTTCTTGCAGGAAACAAGCAGCGCTGCACCGAAGATAAGGGTTGCGGTAAGAATTCGGTTGATAACCTTTTTCATATTCACGATTTGTTAATGTTACTCTTGTTTTTTCGTTTTGGCCGACCGCTTGCCCATCCGTAAACGGAAGAGGATAAAGGTAAGCAGGGCGAGCAGCAGGAAAACGCCTATCACAGCGGTATAGATTTGCTGCTGGCGCGCCGATCGGGCCTCCGCTTCCACAATCTCCATATCCCGCACATGGATGGCATGCAGTTCGCTGGCATCCATGCGCCAATTGTTGGTGATGGCAGAATCCAGCACTTCGCAGATCTGACGGGCCGTCAGATTGATGGAATCCTGCCGGTTGAGCATCTGGTAGGCGTGATACTTCTTCAACAAATAGCGCTGAATGTTGGCTAGGGAATAGACATTTTTTTCCTTCCGGAGGTAGTCCATGATGGTCCGATAGCTGGCGGCCGCCTCGTTCCACCGTTTGGCTACGGTCAGGTAGTCGCTGGCATTGGTAAGACCCTCCTTGGTTTGGGAGAACTTGGTCTGCAGGTAGTCCTGGTACGAACTTTCCGCCTCTTCGTGACGGCCCTGTCCCTCCAGCGAGATGGCTTCGAAAATCTTGAACCGGGCCCACTGCTTGTCGATATACTCTTTGTCGTCCGGGTAAACGGTTTTGTATTCCATGATCAGCAGTCCCAGGCGCGAGGTCCAGAAGAGTCCCTGCTCATATTCCTTCAGATAGGACCAGATGTAGGAAACGTTGATGATTCCCACAATGGCGTCCCGATAGGCGTTCTTGGATAATTTGTGCTGGATATTCGCCTGGTGCTTCTGGTAGGCCCGCTCCAGCATTTCAGTCGCCGCAGGGTCTGTCTTATCGAAGTAGGCCTTGCTGCAACCGGCTAAAATCAGCAGGTTATTATAGTCGCTGGTAGTGTCGCACTGGATTCGCTCCAGCCGGGAAATGACAGGGAGCGCCGTTTGCAGGGAAGCGACATATTTCGCTTGTCGGCACTGCTGGCTGGTCAGGTAACTGGCCGATTTGGCATAGTAGCACAGGTCTTCGGGATCCATGGAATCCTCCGTGACCCGGATGGCTTCTTGCCAAAAGTACTCCGCCAAGTTTCGGTCGCCCTTCTGATATTGGGCATAACCCTTCCAGTAGTTGCTTGCGCCTTTGGAAAGGCTTCCGGCCCTTTCCAAACTGTCTGCCAGGGATTGTACCTTTTCGAAGTCCCTTGCCCCGGAAGCCGCGTTAATCATACTGATAGCTTCTGCTGTGGAAGTCTGATTGACTCCGCTTTGACAACCGGTAAACAACAGCCCCGAGAACAGAAGGGCTACCATGAGGGATGCAAAGAATCCCCCCTTTGTTGTGATTCTGGTTTCCATTCCAGTACTAATAATATATTGGTTAGTTTTTTCCTTGCGGAAAAAATGCCTTACAGGCGTCTGCAAGGCATTTTGCGGAGAGGACGAGATTCGAACTCGTGGTACCCTGATAGAGTACGGCAGTTTAGCAAACTGCTGGTTTCAGCCACTCACCCACCTCTCCTGAGAGAGTCCCGGCCCGTAGCTGAGCGAACCGGGACTGCAAATATACGAATAAATTTTAATTATCCTAACGGATTCAGCAAGAACCTAGCGATAATCCACAAATTCGATATCCTTGGCTGCACGCTCGGCAAGTGCCTTATCTTTGCCGGCGGCCTCCAGGTAACCCTTCACCTCGGAAGCGGCCTTACCCTGACGGGCGGCGATGATGGCTTTCAGGTAGGCAACCTTGGGATCCTTGCAGTGGGCGGCGGCGAGAGCCTTGTCCGGCTGATTGTTCAGCAGGTAGGCCAGCACCGTGTTGTGGCAGCAGCCCTTGGCGTCGGCCAGATCCTGGACGGCGGCGGGATAGTCGCCGGTGAGAATGTCCACCACACCCATATTGGCCTTGGCCTCGGCGGTATTGGCTTTCTTGAAGCAGTTCTTGGCGGTCTTGAGGTCGTCCTTGCGCAGGGCAATCACACCCAGGGCGTTCTGGACGTCACCGTCCTGCTCCTTCACGGCCTGGAGAGCCTTCTGGGCCTTGTCCAGCTTGCCATCCTTCAGATAGCAGACACCCAGGTTGTACTGGGCGCGGTCGCTGCCAAACTTCTCAATAGCTTTCTTGTAAACCTCTTCCTTCTTGGCGTTGTCCTTGACCAGCGCGGCGGCACGGAGGAGGGCCTCCTCGTCCAGCACGTTGATGTTGTTGTCTACCAGTTCCACCAACTCTTCCGGGGTGTAGTTCTGGTATTCCACATTGGCGATGAAACGGGCACGGCGCAACTCCGGAAGCACCGAGCTCTGCAGCGAGGTGTAGATCTGGGACATGTTGCGGATTTCGCTTTCACGCACGGCCGGGTCGCTGTACATGGAAAGGACGCGCAGGATGAGGTCCTTGTCCTGGATATCGGACTTGGCCACCAACTCCTGGAAGCCTTCCCAGTCCTGACCGATGGAGCGGACCTCGGGAGCACCCACCTCTTTGCCCTTGGTGATTTTCTCGAAAGCCTTCTCGCCCGTCTTGGAACGGTTGTCGGAAAGCTTGGCGTTCAGTTTCTCACCGCCTTCCGGGGAAGCGTAGGCAACCACCTCGGTACCGGTGATGGTCTTGCGCTCGTTAGCGGCAATCTCGTCCAGGGCGGCCTGGAAGTCCTTCACGGACTGGCTGGCAAGCTGCTTGTTCTGGACCTCGGAAGAATTGACCTGATAGAGGATCTGGCCCTCTGCGGTCTGCTTGATGACAGACTGGTAGTTGTCCTTCTTGAAGGCCACCTGACCCTCGCTCTTAACCAGCATATAGGTCGTGTTCACACCATCGGCCACCTTCTTGACAGGCAGGTTGACGGACTTTTTGCCGTAACGGGCCACGCCGCGGAGTTCCAGATGCGAAGTCTCCATTCCCTCAACATAGTCGAAGTGAAGATTTTCAGTGACGGTGGTACCGGCCGTGGGGACAACCTTATAATTGTCCTTTACCTTTTCGCCTTGGTACCGTAGGGTTTTACCCTTCGCCTCGCCGCCTTCATAGACAAGGACCGGCGTCACCTCCAGGATAGCCTTGGGATGGAAATAGTCCTTCGGATAGGTTACAGCAACCTGTGCGTCTACATTGCCGGCAATCGCCTCAAGAACCACAGGTGTGCACTTAACAGTAACATTCTCAGCCTGCTGGGCCATTTTCTCGGCCGAAGAGCAAGCAGCAAGGGCCAATCCCAGGACGGCCGATGCAAAAATTCTGATTCCTTTTTTCATATTTTGCATAAAGAATTAATTCTCAATTAGGCAAAGATAACAATTATTTTCAGGAAAATCGTTAACTTTGCGATAAGTTGTAAAAAAATGGATACGCAAGAATTACAGCGGCTCAAAAATAAATTCGACATCATCGGGAACGACGCGGCGTTGAACCGTGCCTTGGAAACGGCGATGGCTATCGCACCCACGGACCTGACGGTCCTCATCACGGGCGAGAGCGGCGTGGGCAAGGAAAACATCCCGAAGATCATCCACCAGAACAGCCGCCGCAAGAACGGGAAATATTTCGCCGTCAACTGCGGGGCCATTCCGGAGGGAACCGTCGATTCCGAGTTGTTCGGCCACGAAAAGGGCTCGTTCACCGGCGCCATCGAAACCCGCAAAGGGTATTTCCAGGAGGCCGATGGGGGCACCTTGTTCCTGGACGAAATCGGGGAGCTGCCGCTGGCCAGCCAGGCCAAACTTCTGCGCGTCCTGCAGAGCGGCGAATTCATCAAAGTGGGTTCCAGCAAGGTAGAGAAGACCGATGTCCGCGTCATTGCAGCCACCAACGTGAACCTGCTGCACGCCGTAAGCCAGGGCAAGTTCCGCGAGGACCTGTACTACCGCCTCTGCGCCATCCAGATCACCATGCCCGCCCTGCGCGACCGGAAAGAAGATATCTACCTGCTGTTCAGGAAGTTCACCTCCGATTTTTCAGAGAAGTACAATATGGGCAAGGTGAACCTGACGAGCGATGCCATCCGCCTGCTTACCGGCTACCGCTGGCCGGGCAACATCCGCCAGTTGAAAAATGTGGCCGAGACGGTGGCGGCCCTGGAGGGCGAGAAACTCTCCCCGGGTGCCGAACGCCGCATGGTGGATTCCCTCACGCTGGAGCAGTACCTCCCGAAAGAGGCGCCGGTTACCCTGCCGGTGGCTGCCGGCGGGCACGATGCGGGGGGCTTGAGCGCATCGGACCGGGAAATGTTCATCAAGGCCATCCTGGATATCAAACAGGAGGTGGAAGACCTCAAAAACACCGTCTATGGCGGCGAGTCTCCCGTGCTGCATCCGCACCGGCTGGCCGGTCCCGAGATGCCGGAGGCCGACTGGCAGGGCCAGGGCGCACCCGTCTCCAGCGGCGAGGTCCGTTCCGTGGCGCTGGACGACGATGCCGAAGAGCAGTCCCAGCCCCTGGACGAGTCCCTCTCCATCAACAATGCAAGTAAAGAATTGATTATCAAGGCGCTTGAACGCTCCGGCGGAAACCGCAAACTGGCGGCCGCGGAGCTGGGTATTTCGGAACGCACCCTGTACCGGAAGATTGAAAAGTTCGGCCTTGACACCAAACCTACCAAGAAATGAAGCTCCGCCTGATTCTCCTGCTGCTGGTTCTCCCGCTGGTTTCCGCCTGCGGAATCTACTCGTTTACAGGAACTTCCATCCAGCCCGACGTGCAGACCATCACCATCAACTACTTTGAATACAAGGCGCTGAAGGTGAATCCGTCGCTGAGCAACGACCTTACCGAGGCCGTGAAGGACCAGTTCCGCAAACTCACGCGCCTGTCGCAGGTAGATATGGACGGAGACCTGGAAATCACGGGCGAAATTACCGGGTACGACGTGCGCGCCACGGCGGTGACCGCCAACGAAGTGGCCGCCCAGAACCGCCTGACCGTCACCATCAAAATATCGTTCGAAAACAAGAAATATCCCGAGGACAGTTTCGAAAACAAGAGCTTCTCGGCTTACGAGGATTACGATTCCATGCAGGACCTGGGTTCCGTGGAGGCCCAGTTGTGCGAGGAAATCGTCAAGAAACTGGTGGATGAAATTTTCAATGCAACCGTAGCACAGTGGTAATCAATGGCGCTCGACTATATTAACATACGATCCCTCACGATGGAGGAACTGGTGGGCCTGGTGAACCTGTATCCCTGGTTCGGCGCGGCCCGGCGGGAACTGTGCGAGCGGATGGTCCGGTCGGGCGCAGAAGGCTGGGGCAAGGAACAGTTTGCCAATGCGGCCCTCTACATTGGGGCGCGGTCCATTATCTCGGACATCGTGCGCGCCGCCCGGAAGACCGACTGGAAAGACAAGGACGTGGATGTCTTGCTGAAATCCTTTATTGCCCCGAAAGAAGAGGAACCGAAGTCGGATGTGCGCGTAGTGGGCGGCGATTTCTTTACCCAGGCCCAGTACGACGGCGTCCGGCGCGAGGGAGACAATGTCTTTTCGCATTACGCCGCCCGGGCCGCGGAAGCCTCATCGGAGGAAGGAAAAACGGACTTCGCAGACAGTCCTTTCTGCACGGAAACGCTGGCCCAAATCTATGCGGAACAGGGTTATTATGAGCAGTCGCGGAAAATTTATTCCCGTTTAAGTTTGCGATATCCGGAAAAAAGTGCTTACTTTGCATCCCTTATCGAAAAATTGGATAATTAAAAGTAGTAAGATATGAATTGGATTTTTACGACGCTGGTTGTTCTGATCGTGCTTGCAAGCGTGCTGCTGACCCTCGTGGTGCTTCTGCAGAACGGTAAAGGCGACGGTCTGGCCAGCAACTTCGTTTCCGCCAACCAGACGCTTGGCGTCCGCCAGACGGCCGACATCCTGGAGAAATTCTCCTGGTATCTGGTAACCTTCATTCTCGTGCTCAGCATTGTGTCTTCCTTTACGCTGGGAAGCCGCACCACCGAGACCGATATGACCGACCAGATTGAGAACGTCGCTACCGAAAGCCAGCCCGCTTTCCCTGGCGCCCCCGCCTCTCAGAACTGACATTTTGTCAGCGTAAATCCTATTGGAATAGAGTTTGGACGATAGCCGGTTGACCCCGTGGTCAGCTGGCTACTGTCGCATTTGCCCCTTGACCACCCGGTTAAAAAGGAGGAAATGCAATGAACAATAAGGATTTACAATTTTTGAGCAAGTTTGCGGTGAATCTGAACGAGATGGCCGCAAAGGGGAAGCTGGACCCGGTGATCGGGCGGGACGAAGAGATTCGTCGCGTGCTGCAGATCCTGAGCCGCCGAACCAAGAACAATCCCATCCTGGTGGGCGAGCCCGGCGTGGGCAAGACCGCCATATCGGAGGGTATCGCCCAGAAAATCGTGGACGGGAACGTCCCGGAGAACCTGAAAAGCAAGACCGTCTTCTCCCTGGATATGGGTGCGCTCATCGCGGGCGCCAAGTACCAGGGCGAATTTGAGGAACGGCTGAAAGGCGTGGTAAAGGAAGTAGTGGACAGCGCCGGCGAAATCATCCTGTTTATCGATGAAATCCACACCCTTGTGGGTGCAGGCCGCAGCGGTGGCGCCATGGATGCGTCCAACATCCTGAAACCGGCCCTGGCGCGCGGAGAACTGCGCACCATCGGTTCCACGACCCTGGACGAGTACCAGAAGTACTTCGAAGAAGACAAGGCCCTGGAGCGCCGTTTCCAGAAGGTCATGGTGGACGAACCTTCGCCCGCCGAAAGCATCGCCATCCTGCGAGGCCTGAAGGAAAAATACGAAAATCATCACCGCGTGCGCATCGAGGACGATGCCTTGATTGCCGCCGTGAACCTTTCGCATCGGTACATCACCAACCGTTTCCTGCCGGATAAAGCCATCGACCTGGTGGACGAGGCGGCTTCCCGCCTGCGGCTGGAGATGAACAGCGTCCCGGAACCCATCGACGACCTGAACAGCCGCATCCGCCAGCTGGAAATCGAAAAGGAAGCCATCAAACGCGAGGGCGTATCCTTGAAGATGGAAAAGATTGATGGGGAGCTGAAGGAGCTGAATGCGAAGCGGGAAGAGCTGATGCAGCGGTGGAACAACGAAAAGGATATCCTGCGCGACCTGCAGAACGCCCGCCAGCAAATTGAAGATTATAAGATTGAGGCGCAGGCGGCCGAGCGCGCGGGAGACTACGGGAAGGTGGCGGAGCTGCGTTATGGCAAGATAGCCGCCGCCCAGAAACAGATAGACGACCTGACTCAGCGCCAGGCGGCCATCGAGGATCCCATTGTGACCGAGGCGGTTACGCCCGAAGACGTGGCCGAGGTGGTGGCCAAATGGACCGGCATCCCCGTGAAGCGGATGCTGGAGAGCGAGAAGGAAAAGCTGCTGCGGATGGAAAGCGAGCTGCACAAGCGCGTCGTGGGCCAGGAAACGGCCATCCAGGCCGTGGCAGACGCCGTTCGGCGCAACCGAGCGGGCCTGAGCAACGAAAAGCGGCCCATTGGCTCCTTCCTCTTCATGGGTACCACTGGCGTGGGCAAGACCGAACTGGCCAAGGCCCTGGCCGAATTCCTGTTCAACGACGAGAACATGATGACCCGTATCGATATGAGCGAGTACCAGGAGCGGCATACCGTGAGCCGGCTCATCGGCGCGCCTCCGGGATATGTGGGCTTTGACGAGGGTGGACAACTTACCGAAGCCGTGCGGCGCAAGCCCTATTCGGTGGTATTGCTGGACGAGATTGAAAAGGCCCATCCGGATGTCTTCAACATCCTCCTGCAGGTGCTGGACGACGGCCGTCTGACAGACAACAAGGGACGCACGGTGGACTTCAAGAACACCATCCTCATCATGACCTCGAACGTAGGTTCCGATATCATCCAGGGCTTCATGGAAAAACTGCCCGAAACCACGGGCGATCCTTCCGCCGACATGGACGTAATCGCCCGCCGTCACGAGCTTCTGGAGGAGTGTAAAAAGCAGGTGATGGACGTGCTCAAAATGACCGTCCGTCCGGAGTTCCTGAACCGTATTGACGAGACCATTATGTTCGAGCCGCTGACGCGTCACGACATCCGCGACATCTTGCATATCCAGATGAACGAACTGACCCGTCGGCTGGCCGAAGAGAACGTCTCCCTGACCTTCACGCCGGCCTTCGAAGACTATATGGTGGAGCAGGGTTACGACCCCGCTTACGGTGCCCGTCCGGTGAAGCGTCTCCTGCAGCGGGACCTGGTGAACCAGCTGGCCAAAGCCATCCTGGACGGCACGGTCCGAAGGGACTCTTCCATCCGGGTCGATGCCGCCAACGGCGAGGTCCTCTTGGGCAACGCATAAGCTGCGTTTTTTCGCAGAAAAATTTGCTTATTCCTATTCCTTTCCGTAAATTTGCGTAACAACGGATAAGTTAATAGGAATAAGCTTATTTTTTATATATAACTCTGTATCAAGATTATGAAGTTTGCATTTCGCAAGAAAGAAATTCAGGAAATAGCCCGTTTGCGGTGGCTGGCCGAAGAGCAGCATACCCGCGTGGCCCTGCTCTCCGGACCCGACGGAATTGGGAAGAAAAGCCTGGTACAAGAGGCCTTGAAGGGCCGGAAATTATACTGGCTGGATGCCGAAATGCAGACCGAAAAACTCCTGGTCCAACGCCTGGATATGGGCGCCAAGACCCTGGCCGAAAGCTTCGAACTCCTGTTCCGGAAGGCAGAGGAAGAGCACGTCATTTTGGTGGTGGAAAACGTGGACCGGCTGGAAACTTCGGCCCCGGAAGCCCTGGAAAAATTGGAGTCGCTCGCCCATGACCGCAAGCGCAAAACCGCCCTGTTTTTGTGCCTCCTTTCTTCCTCCCGGAAGATCCGTTTCGGACAGCCGAACACCGTAGACACCCACCTGAAAATCGGCCCGCTTTCCCTTCGCGAAATCCGCGAATTGCTCGCCCGTTCCAACCCCGATGCAACGGGGGAAGACACCCTTGCCCTGTATGCGGCAACCGGGGGTGTTCCGCAGTACATCGGCTGGCTCCTGGACCAGGGTGCCAACACGGCCGAAGGCATCCGGGCGGCCTCGCTGGATCCGGCTTCTCCGGTATCGCACATCGGAAAGAATCTCCTGGCCCGGACGCTGGGCACCCTGACCCCGGTCTATACCTCTATTCTTTCCCTGCTGGCCGAAGGCTACCAGGGTGCGCCCCAGATCCAGGAACGGATGGGGATGAACGTGGGCGGCCACCTGGCGCGGCTGGAAGAAGATTACGGCCTGGTCAAGAAATCCCGCCCCCTGTTTGCAAAAGAGGGTGCGCGCAATCTTGTCCGCTACGAAATCCGGCCCCTGGAACTGCTCTGGTGGTTCCAGCACGCCGGGGGAGTGGGTCTCAACGAACGCAATCGCTTTCTGGTGGAGCGTCGTTATTTCAGTGACAAACTCCTTCAGGAAGAGGGATTTACAACTGTAGAGGGTTGGTGGAATCCCACCAGCGGAGAAGCCTTCGACCTGGTGGCCTGCCCGTCCGGGCACAAAGCCATGGTGGTGGGCGACCTGTGTGAAAACAAGGCGGCCGTAGACAAAGAAGCCGTCAAAAAGAAGCTGCTTCATTTCCAGGCCGCCGCCGGCAAGGCGGGCGCCGTAGACGTCCGCTATTTCTCTAAAGAAGATTTGTAAGGGATTACTCCTGCGTCAGTTCCTTCACCACGTCTTTCAGGCCCGCATACTCGGACAGCACAAAGAGGACGTAGTGGATATCCACGCACACGCATTTGTTATATCCGGGGACAACCATGGCGTCGCTGGCCAGGGATTCTTTGTTCCCGTCGAAGGCCAGGCCCACCAGCTCGCCCCGTGCGTTCAGCACCGGTGAACCGGAGTTTCCGCCGGTTATATCATTGTCCGTGAGGAAGTTAACCACCTGGTCTTTCCTGGCCCCCGCCAGGACGGCGGCAAACTTGTCGTCGTACGCAAAGTCGTGCCGGGACAAATCCCGCTTCTCCACAAGGCCGCGAACGGTAGATTTCCAGGAACACTGAACACCGTCCCACGGCTCCAGCGTGCAAACCTGGCCGTAGGTGATGCGCAGGGTAGAATTGGCGTCCGGATACTGCGGAATGCCCTTTTCCTGGCGCATGGCATAGAGGACGTGCGTATATTCCTTGCCCAGTTCGGACAACTGGTTGCGGTTTTTGAGCGAGTTGTTCCGCTCGTTAAACGTGCTGGTCCCCACGTCTTTGACAAAACGGACCAGCGGGTCGTTCTCATACAGTTCCTGGGTTACCACAGACTCCGGATGGGCAAGGAACGTATTGTCCCAGAGATAATTGGCCAGGGCCGTGACATCCCCGTTGAAGCGCTGCATCAATTCGCGCTGGTAGGGTCCGTAGAACGAGGAATCCACGCCGGCAAAGTATTCGGAGGACGAATAGACCAGCAAGTCGTGCTCCACACGCGGGTCGGTTTCCGCCATGGCACGGTTGAATTCCGCCTGTTTGTCCTTGGCGCTTCCCATCCGCATAATGTTGCGGGTAAGGACCATGCCGCGGAACAGGGTTTCGCGGAAATAAATGCGGTTGGTATCCACCATGGCGTTCCGGCGCGAGAGCGAATCGGTTTCACGCAGCAGGTTGCCCCAGCGGGCCTTGCGCTCCGGATCGGCATCAATCCAAGCCTGTAACTGCTTCTCTTCCTGGCGTTTCTGCTCCACCACCCCGAAACGGCGCCAACAGAGCATCTCGCCTTCGTTCAGCTCCTGGACGTTGCTCAGGGAGAAATAGGTGTCGGAATATTTCAGGCGGATGGCCGGATCGGCCTCCATCCAACGGTTGATGATGGCCATCTGTCCCTTGCGGACGCGGGTCGTAATGGGATGCGACAGGGTGGCCGTGCTCTCTACCTCATAGGACGAGGCATAGCGGCGGGTGCGGCCGGGATAGCCGAGCACCATGGTAAAATCTCCCTCCCGAATCCCTTCCGGGGCAATTTTAAGCCATTTTTCGGGCTGATAAGGAGCGCCGTTCTCATACAGGCGATACAGGGCGAAGTCGCATTTTTGCTGCGGCCACTCCCAGTTATCCTCGTCCCCGCCAAAGGCGGCGATGCTCACCGGCGGCGCAGCCACCAGGCGGAGGTCCGTATACTCCCGATAGAGCATCATATAATATTTCTCGCCCGCCCACATGGAGTTCAGCGATGCCTCCAGGCCCGTCTGCTGCTTATAGCGCTTCTCCAGGACAAAGGCCAGCTTGCGCCCGCCGGAGGACTGGCCCTGCTCGCTCAATTCCTGTTTCAAGGCGGCCACCTCGTCGGTAACATCCAGGACCTTCTTCAGGAAATAGACCTGCTTGTCGGGAACCGGAAGCTCTTCGGCGCGCGTCATGGCCCAGAAACCTTCTTCCAGATAATTGTGTTCGGGCGTACTAAGCGCGTGGACATCGCCAAAGGCGCAATGGTGGTTGGTAATGAGCAGGCCGTCCTTGGACACCATGCTGCCCGTGCAATAGAATCCCAGGGCGATAACGGCGTCCGAGAGAGTTGCGCCCGGTGCGTCGGCATCGTAAATGTCCTTTGCATTCAGCAGCAGGCCGCGTTCCTGCATCTTTTTCTCCAATGCCGCATCCAGGGCGTTGATCATCCACATTCCCTCGTCGGCGCGGCCCGGAACGGCCGCAAAACAAAGCATCAAGGCAAGCAGGAGCCTTGCCGGATTCATTCTATTACTCATCTTCATTCTTCTTTTCCGGAATCACCACAACTTCACCATGGTCGGCAGCCACCGCCGCTTTCCACTTATCGGAATAGCCCGGGTGCTGTATCTTGGCGGGCATTTTCTCGGAATGTTCCGTGTGCAGGAAGTTCCCGTCGCGGTCCTGGGATTTTACGTTGCCGTCGATAAACTTCACCAGCAAGGTTTCTTCCAGCTTGACCCAGTCCTGGAACTGCTTCTGGGCCGTTTCGTTGGAGAAAGTGGTCAGGAAACGGCGCAGCGATGCAAAATAATCGTTCTTGACCTTGCCGTTCTTTTCGTACTGCTCCTGGGCCTTGTAGGCAATCTTATTATAGATTTTCAGGGCTTCCTCGTCGTTGTGGGTGAGCCGCAGTTGGACCTCGTTCTCAAAATCGTCCACGCGCTCGCGAACGAAGGGGGCCATCTGGTCGTACATCTTGTAGCAGGCGTTCGCCACGCGGTTGTTGATCCAGAACGATGCCGTAGGCGAGTAGTGCAGCAGGTCTCCGTTGCCCTCGCGGAAGCAGTTGGGGACGCTGTTCACGTTGGTGTAAATAGGTGTCAGATAGGAAGTTGCGGCATCGTCGGTGCCGAACCAAATCACGCCGCCAATGACATCGGGCAGATAGGGACGGGCCTGTCCCACCATCCAGAAGCCGGTCTGCTGGGTGGCAATGGCGCGCTCGTTCAGGTAGCGTTTTCCGTCCGAGGCGAAACGCATAGGACGCCAGCGGTAGGGGAGGCCGTTGCCGCCGGCACCGATATCCTGCGTCATATCCATAGGCGTTCCCTCGAAGTGGTCGCGCATGGCATCGGCCAGCTCCTTCACGCCCACCTTGTGGTTGGGCTTGACAAAGAGGGGTATCCGGTTCTCCAGATCGTAGCCCAGGGCGTAATCTACATAGGTATAGGCATCTTTCGTGAGGATGCGGCCGCTTTCTTCGGTATAGGTGAACCAGCCGTTGCATAGGAGGTTATAGGCGCTCCAGACGCGGGCGTCGCAGGCGCGGGTGGTCTCGAAATCCCAAGGGGCATAGGCCTTGGAGAAGTCAAAATCCTCGTCTTCCCCCTGGAAATATCCTTTCTTGCGAGCAAAGGAAATCACATCCTTGGCATAGAGGCAGTTCTCCGGGTCGTTCAGCGGGAATTTCCCAATGCGGGCCTGGTTGGCGTGGGCGCAGATATACCCGTCCGGAACGCGGCGGGCCACCCACACAATTCCCTTGTCTATATTGACGCCATTGCGGATATTCGTACCCTTTCCAATCAAATCCATCACCCAGGCCTCGTTCTTGTCGGCGATGGAGAACGTTTCTCCCTCGGAGGCATAGCCATACTCGTTGGCCAGGTCTACGATGATCTGGATGGCTTCGCGGGCGGTTTTGGCCCGCTGAAGGGTGATATAGATGAGCGAACCGTAGTCGATGATTCCCCGCCGGTCCAGCAGCTCCTCGCGGCCGCCGTACGTGGTTTCCGTGATGATGAGCTGGTGCTCGTTCATGTTGCCCACCGTCTTGAAGGTGTGCTCTGCCTGGGCGATTTCGCCCAGATATCGACCCGTATCCCAATCGTAAATTTTCAGCATGGTTCCGGGTGCGTAATCGGCCGCCGGACGGAAATAGAGTTCACCATACATGGAATGGGAGTCGGCCGCATAGGAAACCAGGCATGATCCGTCTTTGCTGGCACCGCTGGAGATGATGATATTGGTGCAGGCTTTGGTGCGCGATTCCACTACAAAAACAAGCGCCAGGACAGAGAGGATATAGAAGACTGATTTTCTTTTCATTTTTTTCTTTTCTAAGAATTCACTATTTTTGTCGCTCATATATCAGAATACAAATCTATGAATTTTTTTGTTCGTATGGAACGGTATCTGAAAATATTACTGATTCTGGCCCTCTTTTTCGGGATGGCACCTGCCCTGTCTGCACAGGAGCCGCTGACCCCGGAAGAGAAGGAAAAGAAGTTCTACGAATTTATCGAGAAGGAAGTGGAACGCTACGAGAGCAGCCTCAAGCTGGAAACCTGGCAGGTGTTCTATGTAGATTCCATCCTCACGCACGACTATCAGGCCATGCAGGAGGAGTTTGAATCCCTGCAAGCCCGAAAGGTCGAAAATACGGCCCTGTACGAGGCTGCGCGCGACAAATGGATGCAGAGAATCTATGATTCTTTCCACCGCGTGCTGGACGATGCCCAGTGGGCGAAATACCTGAAAAGCGGGGCCGGAAGGGATCAGAAAGCCCGCGAAAGACGGGCGGCGAAACAAGCTGCCATTAAACAGAAATAATTAAATGTCAGAGAGATATGATAACGAAAGAGAAGATTGATGCGTTGTTCAATCAGCTGAACGATCTCAAGTGCCAGACCCAGAAGCAGGTGGAAGAGGCGCGGGTGCGCCTGTTGGGCCGCAAGGGTGAGATTACGGCCCTGTTCGAGGAGTTCCGCAACGTAGATAAAGATATGAAAAGGGAGTTCGGCCGGGTCCTGAACGAGCTGAAGCAGGCCGCTTCCGCCAAAATCGAGCAGCTGAAAGCCGCTACCGAGACGGTCGCCGCCGATAATGGATCCAACGAAGACCTGACCATGCCGGGCGAGCCGCAGCCGCTGGGATCGCGCCACCCGGTTTCCATCGTCCGCCAGGAAATTGTGGACATTTTCCGCAAATTCGGTTACGATGTGGCGGAAGGTCCTGAGATTGAGGACGATTACCACGTGTTCGAGGCGCTGAACTTCCCGCCGAACCACCCCGCCCGCGATATGCAGGACACCTTCTTCGTATCGGCCGGACACATCAATCCGCTGCTGCTGCGGACGCACACCTCGTCCGTACAGGTCCGTTCGATGGAGAAAATGGACCTTCCCATCCGGGTCATCTGCCCGGGACGCGTGTTCCGCAACGAAGCCATTTCGGCCCGCGCCCACTGCATCTTCCACCAGGTGGAAGGTTTGTATATCGATGAAAATGTGACCTTTGCGGACCTGAAGCAGGCCATCCTCCTGTTTGCCCGCGAAATGTTCGGTCCCGATACGCAGATCCGTATGCGGCCGTCCTATTTCCCGTTCACGGAGCCGTCTTCGGAAATCGATGTGAGCTGCAACATCTGCCACGGCAAGGGTTGCAACATCTGCAAGGGCACCGGCTGGCTGGAGATTATGGGCTGCGGAATGGTAGACCCGAACGTGCTGGAGGCCTCCGGCATTGATTCCAAGAAATACAGCGGCTTTGCCTTCGGTATGGGTATCGAACGCATCGCCATGCTTAAGTGGCAGGTAAACGACCTGCGCCACTACTTCGAAAATGACCTACGCTTCCTTCGCGAATTCGATTCCGCGATCGAGGTCTAGGTCCTATCCCAGAATTTCCAGGAAGCGGGCTTTGTCGGGTGCGGCAGAGTCCGCTATTCTGTTGCGCAGGCGGCTCAGGCGGTTGTACACCACGCTTTTCTCCTTGTCCAGGAGGGTGGCGATGGTGGTGCTGCTCAGGCCGGAAGCGGCCAGAACATAGAGCCGGAAATCGTCCTCCTTGAACTTGGGGAACTGTGCGCGCAATTGTTCCACGGCCCCTCCGCTACGTTCATTCAGGGATTTTTCCAGGGCGAGAAGGGTTTTGGGGTCGTTGCGCAGGGCGTCGATGGTGCCGCGCACCTCTTTCAGGATGTTCTTCTGCAATTTTTCGTCCGACGAGCCCTCATAGATATAGTACTGCTCGCAGAGGCGCTCCAGCAGGTCATTTTTCTCTGAACCGGCGTTCAAAAGCTGCTTGGAGACGGCCCCGAGCCGGTTTTGTAAATCTTCCGCCGTTCCCAGGTAACGCTCGGCCAGGGCCTTTTCTTCGGCCAGGGCTTTCTCGGTTGCCAGTTTGCGGGCCATGAAATACAGAACCACGGAGCCCAGGATGGCCAGGAACAGCAGGGCCAGGGCAAGGCGGCTGAGCCGGGCGGAACGGACCTGTTCCCGGGCCAGGGTTGCCTGATCCTTTAAATAATCTTCGCGGGCGCGGGAAACGGCGCTCTGCAGGGCTGCGTCATTGTTCCGGTTTTCTGCCCGCATCACCGACTCCAGGGCCTGCAGCGCCTTATCCGCCTCGCCGGATCGGGCATAGACCTGGTATTCACGGAAAGACAGGGCTTGCCGGTCGGCCTTGCTTTCGCAGGATTCTTTGGCCTTATGCATCCAGTAGCGGACATCGCCCGGCTGCCCCAGCACCGAATACGCATAGGACAGGGCGCCCATATCGGTGCAGGAAAGGGGATAATGCAGGTCATCTGCCACCCGGGAATACATTTCGATGGCTGCCTGGACGTCTGTCTTGCGGGGAGGCTCCTTTTCCAGGAGCATGGCCGCATAACTGCGCAGGGTATGTACTTCTATGAGGGTGTCTCCGGCCGCGTGGGCCAGCGAAAGGGCCTGTTTGAATACCTGCTCCGCCTTCTCGTAGTCCTGCAGGTTATAGAAGGCCTGGCCATATTCCAGCAGCACGTGGCGGGCATCGTCTTGCCGTCCGGCCTTTGAAAAAGCGCCGAAGGCTTCGTAGAGGTTCTGTGCCGCCCGTTCCTGGTCGCCCGAAGCATTGAAGGTATAGGCCAGTTTCCGGAATACCTGTCCCTTTAACGCTTCGTCCTTACCGGCCTGTACCAGCGCTTTTTCCAACGAAACGGCCGCCTTGTGGAAGGCTCCCTCGTCCAGTTGCCGGCTGCCGGTTTCATACCACTGCTGCGCGTCGCCCTGCAACGCCGCCGCCAGAATCATCACCAATAAAAGTCTCATCTTGTCCGATTGTTCTTTCAGACAAAGATAGTGAAAAGTTTTGACTTGTGTAAGTTGCTGATTTTCAACATGTTACATTTTGCGATAGATTTCCGCGCAGCCCGCCGCTGCAACACATTGATTATCAGCCGGTTACAAAACGCCCGCGATAGATTAAACAGGCCCGAAAATTTGGAAAACGGCCCTGGAACGCCGTACCTTTGCATCAGCAACCAAACTGCCGCCCGGCAGGGGGTGTTGCCCGGATCAACCCATAAAAAAAGAAAGAGTATGGAAACGAAGAAAAGTGAAAGAGCATCTGCCGAGAACAAACGGTTCCTGTTTGCAGAAGTAGGCCTTGCCGTAGCCCTGGCCGTCGTGCTGGCCATGTTCTCCTACGCTACACCCGATAAAAAAGCTACCCTGCTGGCCGAAATCGCCACCGCCATCGAAGAGGACGATGTTCCCGTCATCCTGGATACGCCGCCCGCTCCGCCGCAGGCTCCCGCCATGCCGGTCATCTCCGACGATATCCAGATTGTGGACGATGACATCCAGGTAGATGAATTCGTGAGCACGTTCGAAGAAGACGCGACTCCCGTGAACATTATGGACTATGTGGAAGACACAAAAGAAGAAGACCCGATAGACGAAGATATCATCTTTGTCCTGGTGGAAGAAAAGCCGTCCTTCAACGGCGGAGATGCCAACGAATTTACCCGCTGGGTCAACGCTCATCTGGTCTATCCCGAGGTTCCGAAAGAGAACGGCGTGCAAGGAAAAGTCACCCTTCAATTTACGGTAATGAAGGATGGATCCGTGGGGAAAGTGAAGGTCCTGCGAGGTGCCGATCCGGCCCTGGACCGCGAGGCCGTCCGCGTGGTGAGCAGCTCTCCCAAATGGGTTCCCGGCAAACAAAGAGACCGGGCTGTGAACGTAACGTACACCTTCCCGGTCGTCTTTCAGCTGCGATAAGAAAACGCCTGTTAAGTTAATTACAGGTTTCTTAAGAGGTTTGTCAGGCTGACTTTCTTCTCAATAAGGGCGCGCAGGTCTTCGATCTTGACGCGCTCTTGTTGCATGGTGTCGCGTTCGCGCACGGTCACCATTCCGTCGTTCAACGTGTCGTGGTCGATGGTCACGCAGAACGGAGTACCGATGGCATCCTGGCGACGATAGCGCTTTCCGATGGAGTCTTTTTCGTCGTACTGATAGGAGAAGTCGTACTTCAATTCGTCCACCACTTTCTGGGCAACTTCCGGCAGACCGTCCTTCTTGACCAGCGGCATCACGGCCACCTTGATCGGAGCCAGCGGGGCGGGAATCTTCATCACCACGCGGGAGTCGCCACCTTCCAGTTCCTCCACCGTGTAGGCATGGCTCAGCACGGCCAGCACCATCCGGTCTACACCGATGGACGTCTCAATGACATAGGGGGTATAAGAGGTATTCTCCTCGGGATCGAAGTACTCAATCTTCTTGCCGGAGAACTTCTGGTGGTTGCCCAGGTCGAAGTTGGTGCGGCTGTGGATACCCTCCAGTTCCTTGAAGCCGAAGGGGAAGTTGAACTCGATATCGGTCGCGGCGTTGGCGTAGTGGGCCAGTTTCTCGTGATCGTGGAAACGGTAGTTTTCGGCACCCATTCCCAGGTTCACATGCCATTTCATGCGGGTTTCTTTCCACTTCTTAAACCACTCCAGCTCGGTTCCCGGCTTGATGAAGAACTGCATTTCCATCTGTTCGAATTCGCGCATGCGGAAAATGAACTGACGGGCCACGATCTCGTTGCGGAAGGCTTTGCCAATCTGGGCGATACCGAACGGAATCTTCATGCGGCCGGTTTTCTGCACGTTCAGGTAGTTCACGAAAATGCCTTGTGCGGTCTCCGGACGCAGATAAATCAGGTTCGCGCCGTCGGCCGTGGAACCCATGGAGGTAGAGAACATCAGGTTAAACTGACGGACCTCGGTCCAGTTGCAGGTTCCCGATATCGGGCAGACGATGTTGCAATCGATGATGATCTGGCGATATTCGGCAAAGTCGTTGGCCTTTTCAGCGGCCACATAGCGGTTGTGCACCTCGTCCCACTTGGCCTTTTCGCGCAGGACATTGGGGTTGGTCGCGCGGAACTGGGCCTCGTCGAAGGCCTCGCCGAATTTCTTGCGTCCCTTTGCCACCTCTTTTTCAATCTTCTCTTCGATTTTGCCCAGGTAGTCCTCGATCAGGACATCGGCGCGATAGCGTTTTTTGGAATCTTTGTTGTCGATCAGCGGGTCGTTAAAGGCACCCACGTGGCCGGAAGCCTCCCAAATGCGGGGGTGCATGAAGATGGCGGAATCGATCCCGACGATGTTCTCGTTCAGGCGTGTCATCGCCTCCCACCAGTAATTTTTGATGTTGTTTTTGAGCTGAACGCCCATCTGTCCGTAGTCATATACGGCGGCCAGTCCGTCGTAAATCTCACTGGACGGGAAAATGAAACCGTACTCTTTGCAATGCGCAACCAGTACCTTGAAAAGTTCGTCTTGCGTCATATCTTTTGTTGTTTATCTTCAAAAACGTGCAAATTTAATCAAATATTTCCGGAAATGTCGCTTTCAGCGTGGGTTTGGCGATTTCCAGCAGCGGCAGCATCACGAACGGGCGGTTTTGGATGTCCTTGTGCGGGATGGTCAACTCGGGGGTATCCATCCGCAGCGCACCCAGGAACAGGATGTCGATGTCGATGATGCGCGAATGGTAGATGCGGTTCCCGGCACCGTCATATTCGGGCGGATCGATCCGTCCCATTTCCCGTTCGATGCGTTTGACGGTCGCCAGCACGTCCCTCGCCTGCTGTTCGGGATCGGGTCCCTCCGGAATCCGGTACAGCACCGCGCCGTTCAGGAATTTCCCGCCCACAAAGCCCATCGGTTTGGTTTCGATGAGGCGAGAAAGGGCTTTCCAGTGCGATCCAAGGGCTTCATCCAGGCGGCGGAGGGCTTCCAGGATGTTTTCCCGCCGGTCTCCCAGGTTGCTGCCCAGGGAAAAATAAAGGCTAACGAAGGCCATCTTCCGTGTCCAAATCTACATCCATGCCCAACTCAACGCGGGCCTCGTCCGAAAGCATGCTCTGATCCCATGCGGGCTCAAAGGTAAGCTCGATTTCACACTTGGTGATGCCGGGCACGTCGGCCACGCTCCGCTGGACCTCGGCCATCACCTCGTCCGCCATCGGACAGTTGGGCGCGGTAAAGGTCATCCGCACGAAGGCTTCGTGCTGCTTGTTGATATTCAGTTCGTAAATCAAGCCGAGATCATAGATGTTCACCGGGATCTCCGGATCATACACCTGCTTCAGGGCCAGGACCACCTTCTCATACAGGGGTGCCAGCTCTTTCACATCTTCGGCGTTCAGTATTTCTTTGTTTTCGCTCATTTTCTATAGGTTTTCCTGTGCGGCGCGGCGGATGGTCTCGATCATGGAAACCAGGCCGTTGGCGCGCGTGGGAGACAGATTTTCCTTTAAACCCAGGGACTCGATAAACCCGAAATCGTCCGCGGCGATTTCTGCCGGAGTGCGGCCGGAATAGACCCGGATCAGCAAGGAGATGATGCCTTTGGTGATAATGGCGTCGCTGTCGGCACGGAACTGCAGCGCCCCGTTTTCCACCTTCCAGTCCAGCCAGACGCGCGACTGGCAGCCCTTGATCAGGTGATCGTCCGTGCGCGCATCCTCGGGATAGGCTTCCAGATCTTTCCCCAGTTCAATCAAATATTCATATTTGTCCAGCCACTCGTCGTACATCGAAAAATCATCGATGACGGCCTGTTTGGCTTCTTCCAATGTTCCAGTAGCACTCATTCTATCTAATTGCTAATCAGGTTGTTTATCGCAGGAGCTTCAACGCTTTGTCCAGCGCCTTCAAGAAGGTTTCCGCCTCCTCCAGGGTGTTGTACGGCGCGAAGGACGCCCGCACCATGCCCGTCACGCCAAAGCGGTCCATCAGCGGCTCGGCGCACATTTGCCCGGAGCGCACCGCAACCCCCATTTTATCCAGAATCAGGGCGATATCTTCGTGGTGTGCCCCCTCCGCCGTGAAAGAAAAGAGCGCGATTTTGTCCTCTGTTCCACGGGGAACACCGTACAGTTTGATCCGGGGATCGGCCTCCAGGGCCTCCAGAACAAAGTCTCGCACCTGTTTGGTATAGGCCTCGTTCTGTAAGCCGGCCGCAAAATCCAAGGCCGTCTGCAAGGTGGGCTGTGCATTGATATTCTGGGTTCCCGCCTCGAATTTGGCCGGCAGCGGGGCATAGGTCGTGCCCGTAAAACGAACCGTACCAATCATCTCTCCCCCACCCATATACGGGACCATCTGCTCCAACAGCGTTTCTTTCCCGTACAAGACGCCGGTTCCCGTGGCTGCGTATACCTTATGGCCGGAAAATGCGTAGAAATCGCAATCCAGATCCTGGACGTCCACGCCCCCGTGCACCACACCCTGCGCGCCATCTATTAAAACCTTGGAACCGTTTGAGTGACAAACACTTACAATGTCTTTGACCGGGTTAATAATCCCCAATACATTGGAGATTTGGGAGATGGCGACCAACTTGGTTTTCTCGGAGAGCAAATTCGGCAGCAAATCGGTCCGTAGATGGCCTTCCTCATCTACCGGAAGCACCTTCAGCACCGCCCCTTTTCGCTGGCACATCATCTGCCAGGGAACAATATTGGAGTGATGTTCCGCCTCGGAAACCAGGATTTCGTCTCCAGGTTTCACGAAGGTTTCCCCAAAGGAAAAAGCAACCAGGTTGATGGAAGCGGTCGTGCCGGAAGTAAAGATAATTTCCCTGCGCGAAGCGGCGTTCAAATGGCGCGCCACGGCGTCTCGGGCCGCTTCGTATGCCTCCGTTGCCTCCCCTGCCAAAGCATGGACGGCCCGGTGAATATTGGCATTGTGCAACGACGCCAATTCGTTCTGCCGTTCCAGGACGATGCGGGGCCGCATACTGGTGGCCGCATTGTCCAAATAGACCAGCGGTTTACCGTAAACGGTTCTCGCAAGCGCGGGAAATTGCGCGCGTATTTCTTCTATTGCCATCATAATAACTTGCAAAAGTAAGAATTTTAAGCGGTTTTCTGAAAGAAATTTACGACCTTTGTACAAAGACAATTCAAAACTCTATGTACGAGTATATCCAAGGAACCATCGCAGAATTAACCCCGGCATCGGTTGTGATCGATTGCGGAGGGGTGGGTTATTTCATCATGATCACCCTCCAAGGGTATGAAAACCTTATGGGAAAAAGCACGGCAAAAGTCTATGTCCACTACCACGTAAAAGAAGACGGACACGAGCTTTATGGCTTTGTCACGAAAGACGAACGGGAACTGTTCCGCCAGCTCATCAGCGTCTCCGGAATCGGCGTTGGAACGGCCCGTATTATGCTTTCTTCCCTTAGCGCCGCCGCTTTGCGGGAGGCCATCGTTACCGAGAATCTGACCCTCCTGAAAGGCGTAAAAGGCATCGGATTGAAAACCGCACAGCGCGTAATCCTGGAGCTAAAAGACAAGGTGGGAAAGAGCGACGGCGACTCTCTCGCCCTCTTTGGCGGCGGCTCTGCCAACGCTACCGTAGAGGAAGCAACCAACGCCCTGGTTATGCTGGGATTTGCCAAACCCAATGTAACCAAAGCGGTAAGAGCCATCCTCGCCAAGAACCCTGCGGCCGGCGTGGAAGAAATCATCAAATCTGCTTTGCAGATGCTTTAACGGCCGAAATAGACCAGCAGAACAGAGATATCTGCGGGGGATACGCCAGAGATACGCGACGCCTGCGCCAAGGTGCGGGGTGCGTATTTTTTTAGTTTCTGGCGGCATTCTATTGACAGGCCGGAAACGGAATCAAAGTCAAAATCTTCCGGAATCCTGAGCGTTTCCAGCCGAACCATCTTGTCTGCGAGCGCCCTTTCGCGGTCAATATAGCCCTGATACTTGATGGCTATATCCACAGATTCCACTTCTTCCTCAGAAAATGTTCCACGTGGAACAATTTCCAGCAAATCCTTCAGAAATACAGACGGGCGAGAAACCAATTCAGAAACTTTCTTGGATTGATCCAGGGGCGTAGAGCCCACAGAAACCAAGAAAGAATTCACTTTTCCTGCCTTTACAAGGGTCTTATCGGCCCATTCGTGCAGTTCCTGGACATGCTCATATTTCCGCATCATCGTATCATAGCGTTCATCGGAAGCCAGGCCCAACTGATGAGAAAGACCCGTCAAGCGCAAATCGGCATTATCCTGGCGTAACAGAATACGATATTCGGCCCGTGACGTAAACATACGGTACGGTTCATCAACGCCTTTGGTAATCAAATCATCTATCAGAACACCGATATATGCCTCGTCACGACGCAGGATGAACGGTTCCTGCTCACGAACCATCCGGTGTGCATTAATGCCTGCAATGATACCTTGGGCGGCCGCTTCTTCATAGCCGGTGGTACCATTTACCTGACCGGCAAGGAAAAGCCCGGGCACCTCCCGGACCTCCAAGGTTGCGTTAAGTTGCGTAGGATCAAAATAGTCATATTCCACCGCATAAGCCGGTTTGAAAATCTTTGCCTGCTCCAGTCCTTTTATGGAATGAAGGGCATCCAGCTGCACTGTAAGGGGCAAAGAAGACGAAAAGCCTTGCAAATAGTATTCGGTGGTTGAGCGTCCTTCCGGTTCCAGGAAAAGCTGATGAGCCGGGTTGTCCGGGAAGACCCGAAGCTTGTCCTCTATGCTGGGGCAATAGCGCGGACCGCGTCCCGATATCATACCGGTAAAGAGAGGCGAGTCTCCAAAACCCGTTCGGAGAATCTCGTGAACCCGTTCATTGGTATGCAGGATAAAGCAGTCCATCTGCTCTCCGCTGCGCTGAATCGCAGACGGCTCCGGCAGGAAAGAGAATCGACCCGGATGCGAATCGCCTTCCTGGCGCTCCAGGATTGCGGTGTCTACAGAAGAGATATCAATCCGCGGCGGAGTACCGGTCTTCATCCGGTCGGTCCGGAGTCCCATCTGCACCAACTGTTCCGTCAGCCCATAAGAAGCTCGCTCTCCGATCCGGCCTCCTTCGAAAGAAGTCCGACCGATAAACATCCGTCCGTTCAGGAAGGTTCCGGCGGTCAAAATAACCGCGCGAGAATGAAAAATTGCTCCGGTTCTTGTACGAACTCCTGAAATTTTCGATTCTGAGAGGGTTATCGCCTCGGCAGAATCCTCGTAAATGTCTAATTTACAATGAGTTTCGAGGATTTTTCGCCATTCTGCGGAAAATTGGATTTTATCGCATTGCGCACGGGGGCTCCACATAGCCGGACCCTTGGACCGGTTCAGCATCCGGAACTGAAGGGTGGAACGGTCCGTCACCAATCCGGTGTACCCGCCCAACGCATCAATCTCCCGGACAATCTGTCCTTTCGCGATTCCGCCCACGGCCGGGTTGCAAGACATCCGGGCAAAACCCCGCAAATCCATCGAAACCAACAAGACCGACGAACCCAGGTTCGCCGCCGCCATCGCAGCTTCGCATCCGGCATGACCGCCGCCGACCACAATTACATCGTACACCATGCTCCCCTATCCTTTCAGAATTTTTCGAATAGACAGATAGTAGTCTTCCTTGCTCCGCATCTCCCGCTGCTGCTCGGGGGTGTGGTCGTCATAACCTATCAGGTGAAGCAGGCCGTGCACCATGACGCGGTTCAGCTCCTCCTCGAAAGTGGCCCCGTATTCGGCCGCATTTTCGCGGACGGTATCAATACTGATAAACAGGTCGCCGCTCAGCACCTTCCCCTCGCAATAATCGAAAGTAATGATGTCTGTGAAGTAGTCGTGCTGGAGGTAACGCTGGTTGATATCCAGGATATAAGGGTCCGAACAAAAGATAATGCTCACGTCGCCGAGCCGCTTGACTTCGCTCTCGGCAACCATTTTCAGCCACTTGTTATTCAAGACCTTACCCTTGAATTCGAACCGGATATCTTCGCAATGATAACTGACCATTTTAAAATTTTTTGCAAATCTACAACTTTATTCCTAACTTTGGGACCTAAACCGGATATAAAAATTCGCGAATATGGAAATTAAAAAGTCAGTTAAAGCCAGCCTGGAGAACAAGAGACTGCTCTTCACAGAGATTGGTTTCGTGATCGCCCTGCTGGTCGTTTACGGCGCTTTCGAGTATAGCTCGAAGGAAAAAGCCGCATCCATTCTGGACGGAGACAACCAGATTGTCGAAGTAGAGGACATGGTGCCCATCACGCAGGAGACCCCTCCCCCGCCGCCCGAGGCCCCGAAGATCCCCATCCTCTCCGACCAGATTGATATTGTGGACGATGAAATCAAAGTCGACGACGATATGTTCATGAACCTCGAGGATAACGCCAACATGGGTGTGGAGATCATGGACTACGTAGAAGAGACCAAAGAAGAAGTCGTTGAAGAAGAAGCCATTCCTTTCCAGCTTGTGGAAGAGAAGCCTTCCTTCAACGGTGGCGATGCCAACGAGTTCTCCAAATGGGTGAACTCCAAGCTTGTCTATCCGGAAATCGCCAAGGAGAACGGTGTCCAGGGTCGTGTAACCCTGCAGTTCACCGTAAACGCCGACGGTACCGTTTCCAACGTGAAGGTACTCCGTGGCGTGGACTCCTCGCTGGATAAGGAAGCTGTGCGCGTGGTCTCCAGCTCGCCGAAGTGGAAACCCGGCAAGCAGCGCGACCGCGCCGTGAAGGTAACCTATACCTTCCCTGTGATCTTCCAGCTCCGATAAACGAGCGCCCAAGAACAATAAGGCCGTCCCCAACCGGATGGCCTTTTTTCGCTAAAAGGAAAAGCCATTTATGGACTATCATAACACAGAAAAAGCAGTCTTCGTTGGAATCATCCGCCCGCACGACAACGAGCGGACGGTTATGGAATACCTGGACGAACTGCAATTTCTGGCAGAAACCGCCGGAGCAATGGGTGACAAGAAATTCATCCAGCGGGTCGATAAGCCCGATAACGCCACCTACATCCGCAGCGGAAAACTGGAAGAAATCGCCCAATACTGCGAGGAAAACCAAATCAACTATGTTATTTTTGATGACGAGCTCTCCCCTATGCAACAGCGTAATATCGAACGCGTTATCAAAAATACGGCGGTCATCGACCGGACCAGCCTGATCCTGGAAATCTTTGCCCAGCGGGCCAAAACCTCCTATGCCAAAATGCAGGTGGAGCTCGCCCGTTACAACTACATGCTCCCCCGTCTGGCGGGCATGTGGACCCACTTGGAGCGGCAGCGCGGCGGCGTGGGAACCCGGGGCGGTATGGGTGAGACCCAGATCGAAGTGGACCGCCGGATCGTCAAGGAAAAAATCTCCCGGCTGAAGGAACAGCTCAAGAAAGTGGACCGGCAGATGGCCACCCAGCGCGGCAACCGGGGTTCCCTGGTGCGCCTCTCGCTCGTAGGTTATACCAACGTGGGGAAAAGTACCCTGATGAACCTGCTGGCCAAATCGGACGTATTTGCCGAGAACAAATTGTTCGCCACCCTGGACACCACTGTCCGGAAAGTGGTGATTGAAAACGTCCCCTTCCTGCTCAGCGACACCGTCGGCTTTATCCGCAAGCTGCCCACCCAACTCATCGAGGCGTTCAAAAGCACGCTGGACGAGGTGCGCGAAGCCGACGTGCTGGTCCACGTGGTGGACATCTCCCATCCGGGCTTCGAGGAACAAATGAAGGTCGTAGAGGATACCTTGCGGGACATTGGTTCCATCAACAAACCTACCTACGTGGTTTTCAATAAGATAGATGCCTATACCTACGAGCCGTACGATGAATTTTCACTGGAACCGCCCACGAAGGACAACGTTCCGCTGGAGGAGCTCAAGAACAGCTGGATCGCCCGGGAAAAGACCCCGTGCATCTTCATCTCGGCCAAGGAGAAAATCGGTATCGAAAAACTCCGCAACGACATCTATAAAATGGTGGCCGAAATCCACGCCGGCCGCTGGCCCTTCAACAACTTCCTTTGGTAACAGAAACAAAACTGAATGATTATGAAAAAATTCTTTCTCTCCGCATGCGCCCTTTTCGGCCTCCTTGCCACCGCCGCCGCCCAGAGCGACACGGTGAATGTGAAACAATTGGAACGACAACCGAATCCAACCCTCTTTTCCGGACTCTCCTCCATGGTTCCGGGGCTCCGCTACGCCCCCACTTCCGATGCGACCGGAGATTATTGGGACTCCATGACCATCCGCGGATGGAGCCATCTCTTTTCTTCCTATAATGAAATCGAGATCAATCGACCGAGCATCTACGTAGATGGCATGCCGTTTTACGGCCCCCTCAACAGCTTGAACGCTACTGATATAGAAAAGATTGAAGTGATGAAAAACGCGACGGCCATCTATGGTATCGACGGCGCCAACGGCGTTATCTGCATCACCACCAAAAAAGGCAACCGGAACCGCCCCGTCAGTGTTTCCTTCAATGGCTATGCCTCCGTTTCCGGCTGGTCGCGCAAACCGGATATGCCGCCCGTGGACGAAAGCAGAATGACCGTCGTCAGCCAACAAGCCAAGCAGCAAGGCATCTGGACCGACTGGATGGACGAAGTCTCCCGCCGCGCCATTGGGCAGCACTACGACCTTGCTGTAAGCGGAGGAGCAAAAATCTTTGACTACTACGTTTCCGGCAACTATGACCGCCGTCAGGGCATCCTGCTCGGGAATGACGCCGAACACCTGGACCTGTTGGCTAAATTCAACGTGAATCCCTTCCCCTGGATGACCCTTGGCGCCAGCATTCAGCATGCCGTCGACAAAGACTGGGGTGTTCCTGCCAATATCAATGCCGCCTATTGGCTGTCTCCGTATTCTTATACCCATTCTACCATACCCGGATATGAATCATGGCCGAATTTATCCCCTACCGGAAATGATCCCAACCCGCTCTGGGAAGGCCGAAAAAAATTCAAATATGGATTCCTGTTTGCTTCCACGCTTTGGTCTGATGTAATGAAGAAAACAAACAGAACGAACTATCAAGCTGATTTAATTATAGGGATTCCCTTTGTTCCCGGTCTTCAGTTTGCTTTGAGTGGACAACATTTGCGTTGGAATCAGCCTCTGCGATCTGATTTAGGACAAGAATATTTTGTTAATACGAATAATCCGGATGCGATGGATCATCCGGACAGGAACGCAAGCCGCGCCTACACCTATACGGAAGACACAGAGAAGACCGTTAGCCGGTTACATCCTTCCCTATCCTGGAAGAGATCGTTTCACGACCATCTGCTTACCGTAGGAACAGGGCTTTGGTATTCAAAGACGAACAATGATGGCGAATTTCATTATAAAGAGAGAGGAGGGGCTTATGCCTTCAAATATAACAAGACTGCGTTCCGTTTGCTTTCCTTTTATGGCTCGCTGACTTATCAATTCAAGGACCGGGTTGATGTTACCGTCGTTTATCGCCGGGATCACTACAAAGAAATTCAAGAAGAAGATAGAATTATTACATATCTTCAGGAACCCTACTCGGTAGGAACGAACTCTTTCGGCGTCAACGCCTCATGGCGGGCGCTCAAAGGGCTCAAGCTGCGGGCTTCCTATGACAGCAATGCCGCCACCCTCTATCTTGGTTTCCCTGGCGACCCTTTTGCCAAAACACAAAACTATGATTTTGGAGTAGATTTCCATATCAATAGCGGCCGATTGGGAGTAACGACCGATATTTATCGGAACAAATTGACAGATCAGTTACTACTGGACTCTTCTCCACAAAATCCGGAATCTCTCTCGGTGTACAATGTCGGATGGGAATGGATGGTTTATGGAAACCCCGTTGAAGGCGATGGAAAAGACTCCTTCCGATGGGATACCCAAATGACCTTCGACATGAACCGGAACCGGCTTGACCTTGACAATGAACACTATACCCCCGGCTTGGCGAACGCCATCTCTTTTGGTTTTGAGAGTTATGCCGCCTCCCGGGACGGCGATGCCATTAATAGTGCCTATCAATCGAATAATGGTACATCTGAGTATCTCGGCACAACGACGCCGCTCTTTACTGTCAATTTCGCTAATACGCTTTCCTGGAAAGGAGTAAGCCTATACTTTTATTTCCGTTGGATGCAGGGAAATGACGGGCATTTCCTGGGTTACAATCCCAATTCCGAAAACAATCCACAATATCCCTATACATTGCCCTACTGGCAACCCCGCACCTTCTTGAAACTCAAGGATCTGGTCCTTTCCTATGACCTGCCGCTACAGGTCTCCTGGCTTCGCGGCGCGTCCGTCTATCTCTCCGGAACAGACCTGTTTACCCTCACCAACTGGGACGGATTCGACCCCGAGAACGCCAGCGGCATTCCCTTCCATCCCATTTCTTCCCGCTCCCTGCCCTACGGCACCTTCCGCACCATCGCCCTTGGTATCAACTTAAATTTATAATCATATGAAACAATTTCTCTTCCTCTTCTGTCTTTCGCTCCTGACGCTGTCTGGGTGCGAAAAAGAGTTTGTAGAAACGGCGCCGGAGAATTTATACTCCGCCATTACCGTTTACAAGACACCCGGCTTGCAATCCTGGGTAAAAGAGCCGGAATACCACGTAATGGTATATAACAATACCCAACTGATCTATTCCATCGATGACAAGGTTCCTATCCGCGCCGCTGCCCTTCACGTAAACAATAAGTCTACTTTTGTACTGCTCCAGCACACGGCGGATAAAGCGAAAAACACGGTCTTTTCCGTATGGTTCAACGGGGAAAAAGAGTTTTCGTTCCCAAAAGGGACCGTCGTCAAAGCCTCTAATGTCCAGAACGGCGCCTTCTATTCTGTCTCTTACGACGCCAGTGTCGAGCCTATTCCCCGGGAACTCACCCTCATGCGAAACGGGGAAGTAATTAAAAAAGTTCCTTCCTTCCACCCGGTTCCCGATAATTCCTCCCGTATCGTCCTCTCCGGAGAAGACATCTGGCAAACCATCAACGTCGATGGTGTATGTACGGTCTATAAAAACGGAACGGCCGTTTTTACCGGAGGAACCATGACGGGCTATTATGCAGAACACGCCCTGTATGTAGAAGGAGACGATGCCTATGTCATCCGGATTTCTGCCGATAAGGAATATCACATCTGGAAAAATGGAGAAAAAATAGACGAAACCTATCCCGCTCCCGACAAGGATACGGATTCCGTTCATCGAAATAATGGACAATTCTTCTTTACCGCCAACCATCAGGGGCGCACCTATGCTGTCCGGAACAAAGAAATTGACAAATATTCCTGGTATTTCTTTGCAATACGGTGGGTAGATAATGACGTTTATTCCATTTCTTGCGACGGAAATCTCTTCTATCTTTACCAGAATCATCGGCCTCTCTATATGCTTCCACTTGAAGATGCCGGCCACTGGAAACTGGACCTAAATTCTGTTTGTCTTACTTCAAATTAATCCTTAAGCCATGAAAAAAAGCATTCTATTCTTATTGGGTCTAATAATCTATTGCGCCTCAACCTTTGCTCAAACGGTAACCATTACCACCCAGAACAAAGAACAATTCGATGTGGAAATTACTGCCATTAAAGAGTCCTTCATCCGGTTTAAACAGACAACAATCAACGGACGTCTTATGGAGAAACTTCCGCAGGACTATATTTCTTCCATTCGTTTCCCGGACAACTTTACCTTGCGGTTCGACAAAGGTGTCCTTGACCGCAGCAATCTTCTGGAGGCACCGAGTATCAAAAAAGGCGAACAATATAAGGTAGAGAATCTCATTGCTCTCAACGAAGACGAAATGATTTCCCTGCTCGGAACCAACGCCTATTACAACGGTTTTCTCCCCAGACAACGATTAGCAACGACCGGTCTGTTGACGGCCCTGACCGGCACCGGAAGCATTTTGTTCGCCCATATTCTTTCTTTGAGCCTTTCGCGTCATCCGGTAACCGAAGATGAAACATTTATTGAGGCAATTACCAACAACTTCGAGTATTCCATACACTCAGGCACCTTGATAGCCAATAAGATGGGCCTTTCACTCGTTGTTGCCGGCCTGACGGAACTTACCGTTGGCAGTATCGGCCTGCGCCGCTTTAACCATCATTTTGACCAGATATCATTCCCCTCGCTCCAACAGCAAAGGAAGCGTTTCTATTGGGGAGCCGCACTCGCCGTAGCGGGAACCGCCACCACTTTGGGCGGTATCTTGCTATGGAACGATTCCTTCAATCCCGCCCGCCAGTATTCCTACTTTGGGGATAGTTTCCACCCCTATTATCAATGGGGCGTAGACAGCGCCTACATGTGGGAAAAATATATCAGCAATGAAAAATCCGGTTCGCTTACCGGAATGTGGATGGCGCTCTTCGGAACAGCGGCGGCCAGCGTAGGCCTTAGCCTCGCCATCCCCGCCATTCCCGCCCTCAAAAACGCAGACAAATTCAACCTAGCCTGCGGCTTTACGCCGTATGGCTATGGCCTTACGTTGAACTTCTAATTAACAAACTACATATGAAAAAAATCCTCTTGATCCTCTTTGCAGCAGTGTTGGCCGTGGCCGCATGCGAAAGCAAGAAACCCGCCGCCGACATCGAAAAGAAGGTGGACGAGACCCTCGCGCAACTCTCGCTGCAGGAAAAAATCAAGCTGATCCACGCACAGTCCAAGTTCAGCAGCGCCGGTGTACCGCGCCTCGGAATTCCGACCTTATGGACCTCCGACGGCCCCCACGGCATCCGCGCCGACGTGTTGTGGGACAAATGGCGCCAGGCTGACCATACGGACGATTCCTGCACCGCCTTCCCGGCCCTGACCTGCCTGGCAGCCACCTGGAACACCGAAATGGCCGCCCTGTACGGCAAGAGCATCGGAGAGGAAGCCCGCTACCGCCACAAAGATGTTTTGCTGGCACCCGGCCTGAACATCCTGCGCCATCCCCTGGGCGGCCGAAACTTCGAGTATATGGGGGAAGACCCGTACCTGACCGGACGGATGGCCGTGAACTACATCCAGGCTGTCCAGCGCAACAAAGTGGCCGTCTGCGTCAAGCACTATGCCCTGAACAACGACGAAATCCACCGCCATACGGCCAATGTAGTCGTGGACGACCGTGCCCTCTATGAAATATACCTGCCGGCCTTCAAAGCGGCCGTGCAGGAAGGCGGTGCCTGGTCCGTCATGGGTTCCTATAACCTTTACAAAGACCAGCACTGCTGCCACAACCAGTACCTGCTGAACGATATTCTCAAGGGCGAGTGGGGCTTTGATGGCGCCGTCATCAGCGACTGGGGCGGCTGCCACGACACGGACCAGGCCATCACCAACGGCCTGGACCTGGAATTCGGCACCGGTACCAACGGCCTGAATGTCGAAGCCAAGAATCCCTATGATAAATACTATCTGGCCCTCCCCTACCAGCGGAAAATTGAAGCCGGCGAATATGGCACGGATGAACTCGACGACAAAGTGCGCCGCGTGCTGCGCCTGATGTACCGCACGTCCCTGGCGGAAGACCGCCCGAACGGCTCGTTTACCTCGCCCGAACACTTTGCCGCCGCGCGCCGCATTGGGGCGGAAGGCATCGTCCTGCTGAAAAATGAGGGCGGCCTGCTGCCGGTCAAAAACGCGCAGAACATCCTTGTCGTGGGAGAAAATGCCATCAAGAAATTGACCGTGGGCGGCGGATCTTCTTCCTTGAAAACGGTGCATGAAATTTCGCCGCTGCAGGGGATCCGGGAAGCCTGGCCCGATGCGCAAATCGTGTATGAAAGGGGCTATGTGGGCGATCCCGGAAATGTCTTTGACGGGGTATCGACCGGACAGGACCTGCAGGAAACCCGCACGCCCGACCAGCTGATCGCCGATGCCGTATCCGCGGCCGCAAAGGCCGATGTGGTCTTCTTTGTCGGCGGTCTCAACAAGAGCAAATATCAGGATGCAGAGGATTCCGACCGGGCCTCCTTCGGCCTGCCCTACGGCCAGGATGCTGTGATTGAAGCCCTGGCCGATGCCAACCCTAACCTGGTGGTTATCAATATTTCCGGCAACCCGGTAGGCATGCCCTGGGCGTCGAAAGTCCCGGTCATTCTCCAGGACTGGTACCTGGGCAGCGAGGCCGGCCGCTCTCTGGCCGACGTGCTCACCGGTGCCGTGAACCCGTCCGGACATCTTCCGTTCACCATCCCCTACGAGATGGAAGACGGACCCGTTACGACGGCCAGCCAGTACCCCGGCATTCCCCGGGAAGACTCCAACCTCCTGGACGAATACTACTCCGAAGGCGTGTACGTGGGATACCGTTGGTATGATACCCAAGGCACCGCGCCGCGTTTTGCCTTCGGCCACGGCCTCAGCTATACCACCTTCGAATTCGGCGAACCGCGCCTGAGTGCGAAAACGCTCGCAGGAGCCGGTTTCTGGCCCGCAGACGTACGTTCGGACACCCAGACCGGGAAAGGCCTTACCATCACCCTTTCCGTGCGAAATACGGGCAATGTGGCCGGCGCCGAAGTTGTCCAACTTTATATTACTGATGAAGAAGCCTCCGTTGACCGGCCGGCCAAAGAATTGAAGGGCTTCGCCAAGGTCTTCCTGGAGCCCGGCCAGCGTGCCGACGTCAGTTTCCACATCGACCCGCGCGACCTTGCTTTCTTCGATGCCGAAAAACATGGCTGGACGGCGGAAGCCGGTACCTTCATGGCCCAGATCGGTGCCTCCTCGCAGGACATCCGCCAGGCCATTTCCTTTGAACTCAAATAATTAATACGCATACCTATGGCTAAAAAACAACACAACTGGCCCCGTATCATTCTCCAGTGGGGAACCCTGGCCGCCCTGGTCTTCTTCCTGACCGGACTCGCATCGAAACTTTTCGGTTCCGATCCCGCCGACCCTGAGGCCCTCTGCCCCATGGGCGGTCTGCAGGCCCTGGCCACCTTCTTCGTTAAGGGCTCTCTCCCCTGCAGCATGAGCTCCGCCCAAATCCTGATGGGCATTGCCCTGGCCGCCGCGGTCATCCTCTTCAGCAAGCTGTTCTGCGGCTATCTGTGCCCGGTAGGAACCATCGAGGACCTGCTGACCCGCATCCGCAAAGCCCTGGGTATCCGTACGGAAGGGCCCAAGGAAGGCTCCGTTTTCGATGCCATCCTGCGCATTGTCAAATACGTCCTGCTCTTCGTGGTCTTTTATTTCTCCGTCAGTGCCAGCGAACTCTTCTGCAAGAAACTGGATCCCTACTATGCCACCGCCACCGTGTTCAAGGGCGAAATCGTCCTTTGGATGGCGCTCACGACCGTAGGCATCGTGCTTTTGTGCGGCCTCTTTATCAAGCGTTTCTGGTGCCGCTACATCTGCCCGCTGGGTGCCGCTTCCAATACCCTTAAATTCTGGCTACCGCTCATCGGAATCGGCCTCGTCTGGTGGTTGCTGGGCGTTGCCGGCGTACAGCTGGCCTGGTGGTGGCTCTTGGGTGCCGTGTGCCTGCTGGGCTGGGCGCTGGAGGTTTTCAAACGGGATTCCCGCCTGCAAATGCTGCATGTGGTAAAAGAGGACAGCCTCTGCACCCACTGCGGCCTCTGCAACAAGGCTTGCCCGTACGCCATCGACCTTTCCGCCCGCAGCGGCCGCATTACTTCGGTCGATTGCACCCTTTGCGGCGAATGCGTGTGCGCTTGCAACACCGGCGCGCTGGCCATCGGCCGTACCCAAAAGACGGGCTGCAAGAAGTGGCTGCGCTGGTTGCCGGCCCTCATTGCGGTGGTCCTGGTGGCTCTCGGCCTCCTGTTCCGCAACAGCTTTGAACTTCCTACCATCGATGAAAAATGGGACGTTCCCGAGGGCGTGGAACTCAAGACCGTCAAGATCGAAAACCTCAAATCCGTCAAATGCTACGGCAGTTCCATGGCTTTCAAGGCCCGGATGGAAAACGTCCGCGGCGTACATGGCGTCAAGACTTTTGTGGGCAGCCACACGGTCATTATCAGTTACGATCCCTCCAAAACCACTGCCGAAAAGATTCAGGAAGAGGTCTTTGTGCCGTCGCACTTCCGCGTCTGGTCGCCCGACCCCGCCAAACTTCCGGAACTGAAAATCCTCACCATCCGCACCGAAAAAATGTACGATAAACTGGATCTGAACTACCTCGGCCTGCAATTCCGCCAGACCGGCAAGGGCATCTTCGGCGTGGAATCGGAATACAACTGCCCGCTCATCGTACGGGTCTATGCCTCTCCGAACGAGGAACTGGACGAGGAGTGGTTCCGCGAAATCGTGAACAAAAAGGTCCTCCAGATGCCCGTCCACGGCGGCGGCGTGAAGGAAACTCCGGTCGATTTTGAATTCGTGCGGCTGGAAAAGGGCGAGGGACGCATCGGGATCGATGAATACCTCCACCGCATGTTCGATCCGTTCACGGCGGAATTCAGCGGCCGATATCCTTCGGGCGATACCACCGCGGTGCGCAAGCGTACCGAAGTGTACGAAGGCCAGCCGCAGTTCATCTACGAGATTGCCAACCAGAATTACGAGAAGCCCATCATCAAACGCGGCCTCCCCTTCCTGAGCAACCATCTCTCGAAGGAAGAGGGTGTCATCGGGGTCTATCTTACGCTGAACAAGGCACTCGTTCCCTGCATCCAGATTCGTTTTGCCGCCCCTATGACGGCCGACCGCATCTGGGAACTGCTCAACCTGCCCAAATGGACCATTACCTATAGCAAAGACGACGTCCGCGAAGAAGATCCCCGGATGAAATTCGACGCTCCCGGCGTCTGCTTTCCTATGTAAATAAAGGTATTCAATAAAAAAATCAGGGTGGCCAAACGGTCACCCTGATTCATTTATGGTTCGAACGCTTACTCGCTGAACTTAGCGGAAAGATATTCGCGGTTCAGGCGGGCGATATGCTCCACGGAAATACCCTTCGGGCATTCCATCTCACAGGCGCGGGTGTTCGTGCAGTTGCCGAATCCCAGTTCGTCCATCTTGGCTACCATTGCGCGAGCGCGGCGGGCGGCTTCGGGACGACCCTGCGGCAGGAGCGCCAGGGAACTGACGCGGGCGCCGACGAACAACATCGCAGAACCATTCTTACACGTAGCCACACAGGCACCGCAACCTACGCAGGCGGCGGCATCCATGCTCTTCTCGGCATCGTCGTGCGGAATGAGTATGTTATTGGCGTCCTGGGCAGAACCGGTACGCACCGAAATGAAACCACCGGCCTGGAGAATCTCGTCAAAGGCGCTGCGGTTCACCACCAGGTCTTTGATCACCGGGAAAGCCTTGCTGCGCCAGGGCTCCACCGTAATGGTGGCACCGTCCTTGAAATGACGCATAAACAGCTGGCAGGTGGTCACATGGTCGTCCGGACCATGGGCACGGCCGTCAATGTACAGACCGCACGCACCGCAGATACCTTCGCGGCAATCGTGGTCGAAAGACACCGGACCGGAACTCTTGCAGCCACGCTCCACGGCAACGGGATCGTTACCCTCGCGAATCAGCTGCTCATTCAGGATGTCAAGCATCTCGAGGAACGAAGCGTCCTCTTCGATACCGGCAATGTGATAGGTCTCGAAATGACCCTGCTCCTTGGCGTTCTTCTGACGCCATATCTTCAGATTGAATTCCATATCCTTAGTCTTTGTAGTTTCTCGTTTTCACCTCGATAAACTCGTACTTGAGCGGCTCCTTGTGCAGTTTCGGCTCCTTGTCCTCTCCCTGGTATTCCCAGGCAGCCACGTACATATAGTTCTTATCGTCACGTTTCGCCTCGCCCTCTTCGGTCTGGCTTTCGATACGGAAGTGACCGCCGCAAGATTCATTGCGGTTCAAGGCATCGCGGGCCATCAGTTCACCAATCTCCAGGAAGTCCTCAAGACGGAGGGCCTTCTCCAGTTCCTGGTTAAACTCATACTGGCTTCCGGGCACACAGACATCCTCGTAGAAGGTCTTTTTCAGGTCCTTGATTTCCTCGATAGCCTTCTTCAAGCCTTCGGCGTTACGGGCCATACCCACATACTCCCACATAATGTTACCGAGTTTCTTGTGGATGGAATCGACCGTATGTTTACCCTTGATAGAGAAGAGTTTGTCGATACGCTCCTGGACGGCCTTCTCGGCTGCATCGAATTCGGGCGTATTCACATCCGTCTTCGGCTCGGCAAATTTATGCGACAGGTAGTCGCCGATGGTCACCGGAATGACAAAATAACCGTCGGCCAGACCCTGCATCAGGGCCGATGCACCCAGACGGTTTCCGCCGTGGTCGGAGAAGTTGGCCTCACCCAGGGCATAGAGGCCCGGGATGGTGGTCTGCAGATCATAATCTACCCAGATACCACCCATAGTATAGTGGATGGCCGGATAAATCATCATCGGCTCTTCCCAAGGGGAGGTAGCGGTAATCTTCTCATACATATCGAACAGGTTGCCATACCGCTCGGCCACCCGCTGGTGACCCAGGCGCTTGATGGCATCGGAGAAGTCCAGGAACACGGCCAGACCGGTCTCGTTCACGCCGAAGCCGGCATCGCAACGCTCTTTGGCGGCGCGGGAAGCCACGTCACGCGGAACCAGGTTACCGAAGGCCGGATACCGGCGCTCCAGATAGTAATCGCGATCCTCTTCCGGAATCTGGGACGGTTTGATGGTATGTTTGCGGAGTTTCTCCACATCTTCCTTCTTCTTCGGGACCCAAATACGGCCATCGTTACGCAGCGATTCGCTCATCAGCGTCAGCTTGCATTGCTGCTCGCCATGGACCGGAATACAGGTCGGGTGAATCTGGGCAAAGCAAGGATTGGCGAAGAAAGCGCCTTTCTTGTAGCACTGCCAGGCAGCGGAACCGTTGGAATTCATAGCGTTGGTAGAAAGGAAATAGGTATTTCCATAACCACCGGTCGCAATGACAACGGCGTGGGCACCGAAGCGCTCCAGTTTACCGGTTACCAGGTTACGGGCGATAATACCCTTTGCCTCACCGTTCACCACCACCAGGTCCAGCATCTCATGACGCGGGTAGCTCTTCACGGTACCGGCGGCAATCTGGCGGTTCAGGGCGGCATAAGCACCCAGCAACAGCTGCTGTCCGGTTTGTCCGCGAGCATAGAAGGTACGGCTCACCTGCACACCACCGAAGGAACGGTTGGCCAGGTATCCGCCGTATTCACGGGCAAACGGAATTCCCTGCGCCACGCACTGGTCGATAATGGCGGCACTCACTTCTGCCAGACGGTAAACGTTGGCTTCGCGGGCACGATAGTCACCACCCTTGATGGTGTCGTAGAAAAGACGATAGACGGAGTCATTGTCATTCTGGTAGTTCTTGGCTGCATTGATACCACCCTGTGCGGCAATCGAGTGTGCACGACGAGGGGAGTCACTGATACAGAACACCTTCACATTGTAACCGAGTTCGCCCAGGGAAGCAGCTGCAGACGCTCCGCCCAGACCGGTACCGACGACAATGATTTCCAGTTTTCTTTTGTTGTTGGGACTGACAAGATGAATCTCGGATTTACGCTTGGTCCATTTCTCGGCAAGCGGTCCGTCCGGAATCTTGGAAATTAATTTTTCGGCCATTTGGTTTATTTTTATTGTACAATAATTACTTACTATCTTAAATTATCCTGCAAGTTTAGTCATTTTCTGGCAATTCTGCAACGCGCGCGGGAACGCTTATCCGCATATATTGCTCCAAATACTTGTTAATTAGCTTTTTAGATTTTTTCGAAAAATATCTGTCCGATACTTTTCCCGCTTCATACTGGCTCTGAAGGGCACGGTATTCCGGGATAAAGTTCGCTTCTTCCGCTCTTACCAGATCCAATACATCCACCTTCTCTTTTTTGAGTCTCATAGCCAGATCACATAAGGGAGCGTGACCATCCGCCTTTCCTTGCAGGGCTTCCGGAACGGCACAGTCTACCCGTAAGGGAACCACCACCGCAGATACCGGATATCCCAGCACCGTCCACATAACGGTATGTTTTGCATCCATTTCCGGCGCAACCCCCTCAAAAACAATCGATGCGGAGGTAATATTCCGAAGGATGGGTTTTCCACTGCGGGATATATCGTTAATCAGGCTTTCAGCATCGAAACAACAGCCTCTTTTCGAGAGGATGATTTTATCCGTCTTTTCCCGCCTTTCCACTCCCTTCCTATCCTTGGGACGGCCGCTTTCGCACCAATTGGTTACAACCATATATCCGTTAGGGGTATCTTCCACATTATGACGGACATACAATTGATTGTTCACTTCAAAATAGGCAGCTCCGCCAAAGGCGTCTATCACCCCGAAATTCGTTTCTACGCCCCACGGTTTCGGGAGGCTGTTCAGATACGCTTCAAACTCATCTACGGTGGCGCAAATTCCCAAAGCTCCGTACATCACAATCCCTTCACGGTCCATTATTTCATCGGGATAATCACCTTCGTTGAAGTTATACGCCGCCGTGTTCATAATACAGAATCCCGCATCGTTCACACCCGACCATACTTCCACCCCTTCGAAAGAAGTGTGTGCCTCGCTTTTTCCCTGGTCGCGGTCGCTGTTCGTCAGACCTATAAAACTATATTTCGGACCCTGGAACCTTTCAATCCGGTTATCCAAATGACCGGTATCGCGATGCTTCAGCATTACCGGCCTCCCGATTCCGCTTGCCCGTGCTGTAAAAATAGCCGATGTACACGCATCCGCCTTTGTCTCTACAAGGACAAAGATGCAAAGGATACCTATTAATATGCTTTTAATTTTCATCTCTTTAATTCCCAAACAAATCTCCTTCTTCCGATGCAGGACGCAAAGAATCAAGGCCTAAATGTTTGTAAGCCAATTCAGTAGCAATTCTTCCACGCTGGGTACGCAAAATAAAGCCTTCCTTAATCAGATACGGTTCATACACCTCTTCCAGGGTTCCCTGATCTTCTGAAATAGCCGTTGCAATAGTACCGGCCCCAACCGGTCCTCCTTTAAACTTGGTAATAATCGTATTCAGGATTTTGTTATCGATAGAATCCAGACCACGCGTATCTATCTTTAACTTATTCAATGAATAACGGGCAATCTCCAGGTCGATATGACCGTCTCCCATCACCTGGGCGAAGTCGCGCACCCGTTTCAGGAGGGCATTTGCGATTCGCGGCGTACCGCGGCTGCGTAAGGCTACCTCGCGGGCTGCATCCTCTTCGATATCCACCTTCAATATATTCGCGCTGCGACGGACAATCTTCACCAATTCATCGGCATCATAATACTCCAGCGCACAATTGATTCCGAAACGAGCCCGCAACGGAGCTGTGAGTAAGCCGCTGCGGGTGGTAGCGCCCACCAGGGTAAACGGATTCAGCGAAATCCGGACAGAACGGGCACCGGGGCCTTTATCTATCATAATATCAATGACATAATCCTCCATGGCCGAGTAAAGATACTCCTCTACTTCGGGCGAAAGACGGTGGATTTCATCGATAAAAAGGACATCGCCGGTTTCCAGCGAGGTAAGCAGGCCCGCCAAATCTCCAGGCTTGTCCAGGATAGGTCCGGAACTAACCTTCATATTAACGCCCAACTCATTGGCAATAATATGCGCCAGCGTGGTCTTACCCAAACCGGGAGGGCCATGGAAGAGCACATGATCCAAGGCTTCTCCGCGCATTTTCGCAGCCTGGATATAGATACGCAGATTCGAGACGATTTCCCGTTGTCCGGTAAAATCTTCCAACTCTTGCGGTCTGATAATTCCGTCTAAATCCTTATCTTTGTCGGCGGAACTTTTCCTTGGGTCAAAATCGGCCATAGACATCGTCGTTTTTTATCCAATACAAATATAGTTTTTTTATTTGAAATTTGGTTTTGTTTATTGTGGATGTTGAAATGTTGAAAACTATTTTAAGTTCCTTATTTTGAATAAATTAACTTATTAAAAACAGTTGAAAAAGTTGTTAAACCTCTTTTGAAAAATTGTGAAAAACTTCCAGACCGGTTTTATGAACCGTCCGAAAATAAATTATCAACAGGGTTATAAACAGGTTATCAACCGATTTTTAAGTGGAATTGTTGATAAATAAAAAACAGACCGATGCGTTGCGACGGTCCATCACCCAGGCGCAGGAAACCTTCTGTAACGGACTTTTCTTTTCTGCGCGATGGTTTGTCGTATCCGCGGCAGCCCACGAGGGCATCAACCTGATTGTCCTTCCTAATCGCGAGGCGGCGGAGTATTGTGCGGCAGATCTGTATCATCTTACCGAAGGAGACTGCGTATTTTATCTTCCGGATTCCGGTAAAAGCCTGGAAAAGAGCAATTTCAAGGCTTCTTTGGGAGTACAGCGTACCTCCGCGTTGGGAAAAATCCTGAAGGAATCTTCCGAAAAACTCTTCCTGGTAACCTATCCGGAAGCCTTATCCGAACCCGTTCCCGCAGCCGGAACCATACAAAAGACAGCCCTCCAACTCCGGAAGGAATTGGAAATCAGCCACGAAAAACTGGTAGAGCAGTTGGACAGCCTGGGATTTGAGCGGGTAGATTTTGTAGCCCGTCCGGGACAGTTTGCCATCCGCGGTTCCATTGTGGATATCTTTTCCTTCTCGTGGAACGATCCCTATCGCATATCGTTCTTCGGAAACGAGATTGAAAATATCAGCATTTTCGATGTCAACACCCAACTTTCCAAAGAAGAAGCCGACGCGGTGGATATCCTCCCCGATTTGTCGGTCCGCGAGGAAGAGGGGGTAAGCATTGCATCCATGCTGCACAAAGATACGCTGGTGTGGCTGGATTCGTCCGATATGTATCGCCAGCAGGCATTTTTTCCCCAGCTGGAAAGCTTCCGGCGCGTATATCTGGAAACCCCGCTCACGGCCGGACAGGGCAGCGTAATCCAATTCCAGATAGCTCCCCAGCCGGTTTTTAACAAAAATTTCGAACTGCTTTCGGCCGATATCCGCCAGAAACTGGAAAACAATTTCCGGGTTTATATTTTCGGCGAAAAACAGGCGCAGATGGATAGGCTCCGGTCCATCCTGGCACAGGAGAGGTGTATGCTGCCGGAATTTATCGTCGGGAAAAACCTCCACGCGGGATTCATCGACCTGGCGGAAAAGATTTGCTGTTATACCGATCACGAGATTTTCGATCGTTTCCACCGGGTGAGCCTGCGCCGCACGGTAGATAAGAGTGAGCAACTCACACTCAATGACTTAAGTGCTTTCAACATAGGCGATTACGTGGTTCATATCGACCACGGAGTGGGGGTGTTTGGCGGACTCGTGCGGATGCGCGATGATAAAGGACGCGTACACGAGGTAGTGAAGTTGATGTACAAAGACGGCGACGTGGTCTTTGTTTCGGTCCATTCCCTGCACAAGATATCGCGGTTTCGCAGCAAGGAAGGGGAGGCGCCGCGCATCAATAAACTGGGTTCCAAAGCCTGGCAGACCCTGAAAGCCGGGGCAAAGTCCAAGATCAAGGATATAGCCAAAGACCTCATCCAACTATATGCCAAACGCAAGGCTTCCAAGGGTTTCGCCTTCTCGCCGGACAGTTATCTCCAGGAAGAATTGGAATCGTCCTTTATGTACGAGGATACGCCCGACCAGGAAGCGGCCACCAAGGCGGTTAAAAATGACATGGAGGATAACAGCCCCATGGACCGCCTCATTTGCGGCGACGTGGGTTTCGGAAAGACGGAAATCGCCATCCGGGCTGCGTTCAAGGCCGCATCGGACGGAAAACAGGTGGCGGTACTGGTGCCCACGACCATCCTTGCTTTGCAGCATTTTACCACCTTTACCGCGCGCTTGAAAGACCTTCCGTGCACAGTAGACTATGTAAGCCGCCTGCGGACGGAGAAAGAACTCAAGGATATCCGCGAGCGCCTCAGTGCCGGGCGGATCGATATCCTGATCGGAACGCACAAGATTCTGGGGAAAGGATTCGAATTCAAGGATTTAGGCTTACTTATCATAGACGAAGAACAGAAATTTGGCGTGTCTGCGAAAGAGAAACTGCGCCAGATGAAAGAGAGTGTGGATACGCTTACCCTCACGGCTACGCCTATCCCGCGAACCCTACAGTTCTCGCTGCTGGGGGCGCGCGACCTGTCCATTATCGCCACGCCGCCGCCCAACCGGATTCCTATCCAGACAGAAATCATCCTGTTCGAGGAAAAGGAAATCAAACGGATCATCCGCGATGAACTGGTGCGCGGCGGACAGATCTTTTTCCTGCACAACAAGGTGGAGGAACTGCCGGCCATTTACGATATTCTGCACCGGCTGGAACCCGATATGCGCATCTGTGTAGCCCACGGGCAGATGGAGGCTAAAGAATTGGAAAACAAGATGTTGGACTTTATGCGGGGAGACTACGACATGCTACTCTGCACCACCATCATCGAAAACGGCCTGGATATCCCCAATGCCAATACCATCCTTATCAACCAGGCGCAGAACATTGGCCTGAGCGACCTGCACCAGCTGCGCGGCCGGGTGGGACGCTCGAACCGCAAAGCCTTCTGTTACCTGATTGTTCCGCCTCTGGTGGGCATTACCGAGGATGCGCGTCGGCGCCTGAAGGCCATCGAGGAGTTCTCCGACCTGGGCAGCGGCTTCAATATCGCCATGCAGGACCTGGATATCCGCGGTGCGGGCAACCTCCTGGGAGCCGAGCAGAGCGGTTTCATCCTGGATATGGGCTATGAAACCTACCAGAAAATCCTGGCCGAGGCTATGGAGGAGCTGGGAATGGAAACCGGCATCTCCATCAAGCGGGATAAAGATAATTTCGTGACGGACTGCACGATAGATACCGACCAGCCGGCCCTGATTCCGGATTCGTTCATTGATGTAACGGCAGAAAAGATCCGCATCTATAAGCAACTGGATTCTATGTCGTCCGAGAAGGAAATAGACCGCTTCCGCACCCAACTTTCCGACCGTTTCGGCACCCTCCCGGACGAAGTTGATAACCTGATGGGCGTGGTGAAAATCCGCAACCTGGGAAGCGCGCTCGGCTTTGAAAAAATCATCATCAAGAACGGTATGATGCTGTTTTTCTTCATCTCCAACCCGCTGTCTCCGTATTTCAAGTCCGATGTTTTCAAGCAGGTGTTCCTGCGGGCGGGTGAGCAGCCGGGCCTCTTCACGCTGAAACAGGCGGAAGGAAAGCTGAAAATCGTCTCGCGGGGCGTAGATTCCATCCAAGTGGCCCTTTCCGTTTTGAAAAAGCTACAATAATATGTATATTTGTGAGATTTGTGGTTAGAAGAGAATGGCGAATCTGCTTATCGAAATAGGCAATACGGCGCTGAAAGCGGCGTGGTCTGAAGGAATGACGTTGGGAAAAACCTTCCGCTATCAGGGCGAGAAGGTTATCGACTATATTTGCTCCCTTACCGGTCGCGAGCGGCCCGACCTGATGGTGGTATCGTGCGTATACCCCCTTTCCGCCTACGATGCCGACCTGCTTTCCCGCGAATGCGGCAAACTGGTCCTGCTGGACGGAAAACATCCGCAAATCCTCGGGAAATACGGTCTGCCGGAGTGGCTTACCTACGACCGGGCGGCCTCCATCCTGGCGGTTCGCCACCTTTTCCAAGGACGCGGATGCACCCTTTTCGACTTCGGAACCACCCTCACGGTGGATTTTATCGATGCTTCCGGAACCTACCTGGGCGGTAACATTTCCCCCGGCTGCCGGACGCGTTTCAAAGCGCTGAACAAGTATTCCCGGTCGCTTCCGCGCATTGCGACCCCCGAAAATTCCCACCCGATCGGGACCTCTTTGGAGGATTCTATCGCATCCGGCGTAATTTCGGGCATACTATTTGAAATAGAAGGCTACCTGGCTCTCCATCCTGAAAATGTGGTCGTTTTTACGGGCGGAGACGCAAATTATTTTGCAAAACGGATGAAAAATTCCATCTTTGCAGTTTGCAATCTGGTATTGATGGGGTTGTCCTTGATTGCTGAAGAGTATGAAGATTAATTGGATGAAAAGAATAGCCTTGGTATTCTGCCTGCTGCTGGGTGGCGGTTTCCTGTTTGCACAGGATGGCGCCTACAGTAGTTTTACCCCTTATTCTGTCTTTGGTGTGGGAGACCTGTACCGCTCCGGAACAGCCTTTAACAAAGGGATGGGCGGTGTTGGCGTGGCGCTGCGGAACAAACGGTACGTGAACGTCATGAATCCGGCCGCCGTTACGGCCCGCGATACCTTGTCCGTCATGGTGGATTTCGCCCTGGAATCTACCAATAAGATGTTCTCCCAGGGAGATATCACCAGCGGAGAGAATACCTTCAACCTGCACGATTTCATCTTTTCCTTCCCCATTTACCGGAAGAGCGCCATGTATTTCGGCCTGCAGCCTTTCAGCAGCATCGGCTATAATTTTACCTCGCCGGTTACCGACCCGGCCATTATCGGCCACACGGGCAACGTTACCTATTTTTCGGAAGGCGACGGCAGCGTGTACAACCTTTTCATCGGCGGCGGCGTGACCTTGTGGGACCACTGGTCCTTCGGCGTTGAATATGAGCACTTTTTCGGCAATCTGAGTAAAGATACGGGTATGACGTTCTCCAATTCGTCGTACCGCAACATTGCCAGCGGTTATTCCCTGATGCTGCGCGGCAATACGGCCAAATTGGGTGTTCAGTACGAGAAAACCCTGAACAATGGCCTCATTTTGACGGCGGGCGCCACCTATCGGTTCGGAACCAACATGACCGGTTATGTGAAGGACGCCCAGATTGCCACGCTTTCCTCCTCGCTGGATACCTTGCGGTATGTGTCCGATACCCTTTCCCACGGTGCCGGACGGGCGAAATTCGGCGACGAACTGGCCATTGGCGTGGCCATTCGTTCCGGCCGCAAATGGATGGCGGAAATAGACTATATCCGTTCCGACTGGTCCCGTTCCGGTATGGATCAGGTAGCGGGTTTCAAGAATATCGGTGCCTCTACCTTCTCGGCTACGACCGCCCATTCCCTTCGGGCCGGTTTCAGCTACACCCCCAATTACAACGACAGCCGGTACTACATGAGGAGGGTAGATTATCGTATCGGAACGTATTATGACAGAGCATATTACAAGCTAGACGGGAATAATATAGATTCCTTTGGCGTGACTTTTGGAATAACCTTGCCTATAGCAAAGGCATATAACTATATTACTTTGGGCGTGGATGTAGGCCAGCGGGCCTCGAAGCGGGATAACCTCGTGCGGGAACGGTACATTAATTTTACCATCAGCATGAACATCTTCGACCTCTGGTTCATTAAACCCAGGTACGATTAGAATAATTAAAAACATTAGCGATATGAAAAAAACAATTCTTGTCTTGATGACTGCGCTGCTCGCTCTGGGTGGCAGCAAAGCTTACGCCCAGGTGGACTGGGGCCCGAACAAAGATGAATGTCTGAAATACGTTTCCTACTACGAGGAGTATTTCAAGCAGAAGAATTACACCGAAGCGCTTCCTCATTGGAGAAAGGCGTATGCACTGGCTCCGAAAAACGCCCGTCAGACCATCTATATCAATGGCATCGCGATGTACAAAAACCTGCTTCGCCAGCCCAAGCTGGATGCAGCAACCCGCAAGGCTATCATTGATACGGTGTTCATGCTCTATGACCAGCGTGCAGAGAACTTCCCGAAATACCGGACGGCTGCCCTGAACAACAAGGGTATGGATATGGCCAACCTGCTGAAGGGTCAGGACGAACTCCTTTTTGAGAATTTCAACGCCATCATCGCGGAGAACCAGGAGAAGACCAACCCGAGCCTGTTCATTCTGGACATGCAGACGGCTATCAACCTGTTCCAGAACAATAAGATCGATGCCGAGGCGGTGATCAACACCTATCAGAATTCCATCGCCCTGCTGGAGAAAGCTCCCGCAGAGGAGAAGGAGAAGGCCGACAAGGTCCGTACCGACCTGGAGAGCCTCTTTATTGGCAGCAAGGTGGCCGACTGCGATAACCTCGTGGCCCTGTTCACCCCGCGTTTCGAAGCCGATCCGAACAACATCGAACTGGTTAAGAACATCGTCAAGATGCTGGGTTCCACCGAGGGTGGTATCGAGACGCCGCTCTTCCTGAAGGCCGTTACGTCCATGCACAAGCAGGAGCCTTCCGCTTTGACGGCATACAACCTGTATCGCCTGAATTCCGCCCAGGGCAACACCGAAGAGGCTGCCAAGTACCTGGAGGAGGCGATTTCCTATCCCGAGACGGACGACGCCACCAAGGGAAGCTACTACTTCGAACTGGCTACCTTCAGCCTCAAGAATGGCAACAACGCCAAGGCTTACGAGTATGCCGAGAAAGCGGCTCGTATGAACAGCGAGTTCGCCGGCAAGTCCTTCTACCTGATTGGTACCATCTGGGGTTCCACCGTTTGCGGTGGCAACGAAATCCAGCGCCGCAGCCCTTACTGGGTGGCCGTGGATTATCTGCAGAAGGCTATGAATGCCGATCCTTCGCTCGCGGACGACTGCCGCAAGCTCATCGGCCAGTATGCAGCCTACTATCCCCAGAAAGCAGAGGCTTTCATGTACGATGTAACCGATGGCCAGTCCTACACGGTCGCTTGCGGCGGCATGCGGGCTACCACCACGGTTCGTACGCAGAAGTAGTGTTTTGAACACATACCGAAAAATATTCCAGATGGCAGCAGCTGCGTCCGTAGCTGCTGCTGTTGTCGTTTCCTGCAAAGGGAAATTTGTAGAGGCGGAGCGGATAGATCTGTCTTCGGTGCCGGTGCAGACGGTGAACAATATGTTTTTCACCACTTCCGACAACGGTATCCTGAAGATGCGGATGGAGGCCGATGTCATGCAGCGGTTCGACAACGATTCCCTTTCTTGCGAGTTCTTCCCGGAAGGGTTCGAGGTGTACGGCTATGACGAAGAGGGCCGGCTGGAAACCATGATTCTGTCCGACAAGGCCCGGCACGTGAACTATAAAAGGCGTGCGGAAGAGCGCTGGGAGGCCTTTGGGAACGTGGTCATCCAGAACGTGATCAAGCAGGAGACCATGGAAACGGACACTTTGTACTGGGACCAGACCAAGAAGGAAATCTACACGGATTGCTATATCCGGATGTTCTCCAAGGACGGTTTCATGCAGGGATATGGCATGCGTTCCGATGAACATGCCCGCAACGCCATCATCTATAAACCTTTCAACAGCTACGGTGTGGTTGTGCAGGACACGACCGCATTTGTGGTGGATTCGGTCAATTTTATCGGCCCGTTTCCGAAAAAATAGTGATGAATTGCGGAAAATTCACTAACTTCGCAGCCTTATTGCAATAGATTAATAATTAAAAACAGATAACAAAATGGCGGTAATTGAAAAAATCCGAACCAAATTTGGCGTAGCAGCCTCGATTATTATCGCTATCGGATTGTTGCTCTTTATCATCGATCCGAGCGAAATCATGTCTGCCGTGCAGAACATGTCGTCCAAGTACGATGTGGGTAAAATCGGCAGCAAATCCATTTCCTATCAGGATTTCCAGAACGATGTGGAAAAATACACCCGTATCCATGAAATCGTCAACGGCAATGCCGTTTCCGGCGAGCAGGAGCAGATGCAGGTGCGTAATACCGCTTGGCAGCTTCTGGTAGAGAAATACCTTTTCTCCAAGAACGCGAAGGCCGCCGGCCTGGTCGTTGGTGAGGCCGAGAACCTGGCCCTGCTGACCAGCGAGGAGTATGTTTCCCCGCTTATCGCAAACGACCCTTCCTTTGCCGACGAAACCGGTTCCTTCTCGCCTGAGGCCGTGAAGAACATCGCCCGTCAGGCCAAGGACAACCCGGACCTGAAGCTTTACTGGGACTATGTGCAGAACAGCGTTTATTTCCAGCAGCTGAATGCGAAATACAACGCCCTGTTCACTGCCAGCAACTTCCAGAACCCGCTGCAGCTGCGCAAGGCCATCGAAGAGAACAACAACACCTCCGACGTAGACTTTGTCATGGTGCCCATATCCTTCGCCCCGGATTCCACGCTGACGGTTTCCGCCGCTGAAATCAAGGACTTCTATGCCAGCCACAAGAAATTCTTCAAGCAGCCCGCTTCCCGCGATATCGAGTATGTCGTGTTCGAGGTGAAACCTTCCGCTTCCGACGTGAAGGCCGCTTCCGACAAGATGGTTGAGGCGTATGAGGAGTTTGCCGCTACCGAGAACATGAAGACCTTCCTGTCCCGCAATTCGGAGCAGGGCTGGTCTAACCGCTGGTACAAGGCTGGCGAGATGAACCCGGTGAACCGCCAGATTGGTGCGTTCGTGGACGGTGCCGCCAAGGATGCCGTGTCCGAGATCGTGACCGATAACAACGTGTTCTATGCCGCCCGCATCATGGATACCGCCATGCTGCCGGATTCCGCCTATGTGAAGCACATCCTGCTTCAGGGCGAGTCTGTTGCCAAGGCCGACAGCCTTCTGGAGGTTGTGAAGAAAGGTGAGAACTTCGCCAACCTGGCCACGACGTATTCCGCCGACAAAGGTTCTGCCGCCGACGGCGAACAGGGCAACATCGGCTGGCTCACCCAGAACTACATGATTCCGGGCTTCGAGGATGTGATCACCGCCGAGGTGAACAAGCCGTATATCCTGAACACCCAGTATGGTACCCATATCGTGGTTGTGACCCGCAAGACCGCCCCTGTGGCCAAGAAGCAGGTGGCTGTGCTGAAGCGGACCGCCCTGGCCAGCAAGGAGACCTTCAATGACTACTACGCCCAGGCCAGCCGTTTCGCCGACATCGCCCGTGGCAAGAGCGGAAAAGGCAAACGCAATACGCGCTATCAGGCTGCCGTAGATTCCACCGGTGTCTATTCCCACATCATGAACAATGTTCTGGAGAGCACGTCCTCCTATGGTGGCGTGGATAACGCCAAGCAGATTACCCGTTGGGTCTTCGATGCCAAGAAGCCGGGCTATGTGTCCGAGATCATTACCATCGACAACAATTACTTCTTTGTCGCAACCCTGAAGGGTATCCATGAAGAGGGTTATGCCGATGTGAAAGAGGTCGCATCGCAGATTCGTGAGCAGCTGCTGGCCGAGAAGCGTTCCGAAAAAGAGGCTGCCGACGTGGCTGCCAAAATCGAGGGCATGACCGACCTGGCCGCCATTGCCGAGAAACTTGGAACGTCGGTGAACAGCCGCGACGGCGTCACCTTCTCTTCCCTGACTTCCCAGAGCCTGGATCCGAAGTTCCTCGGTGCCGTGGCCAACGCCCCTGTCGGCCAGATCTGCGGACCGGTTGCCGGTAATATCGGCACCTATGTGTTCCAGGTCAAGTCCCACGATACGGGTGCTTTCTTCACCGAAGATGACGCCCGGAACCGCGCCCGTCAGATGGCTGGCTACACCACCCAGATGATCCTTCCGGTCATGATGGAAGCCGCCGACGTCAAAGACAACCGCGCCCGCTTCTATTAATAGCGGCCCTGCGTGCCTCCGGCCTTCGAGCCCCGGCCTCGTGTCTTCGGCCTTTGTGCCCTCGGCCCGCACCAACCCTTACAGAAGGTCCTCCCCCACGGAGGACCTTCTTTTTCGCCCTTCCCGCCCCTCTCCTGCCCACTTCTAGCACGGTCCGTGCTACTAGCCCTTGCCCATCCTCCCTTCCTTGCCAGCATCGCCTGGGCGGGCTGCGTGCCGGGCGGCTTGCGTGCTCTCGCCCATCCTCGTCGCGGGCCAGGGCGGCTGCCCCTCCTTACTCGTCGCGGGCCAGGGCGGCACCGGCGACCCCCGCCTGCGCAACCCGCACAAGGCCCATCGCTTCGCAGGCACCCCCTAGCCGGGGGTGGCATGTCGCCTCATGCCGCCCCGTCCCGCTCCTACCCACCTATAGCGCGGGCCGTGCAACTAGCCCTTGCCCATCCTCCCTTCCTTGCCAGCATCGCCTGGGCGGGCTGCGTGCCGGGCGGCCGGAGCCGTCTCGCTACGCTCGACCCCACCGTTCACTCCGTTCGCTGACGCTCACATTCGTTCCGGTCCCCCCTCTTACGATGCCGAGGGTGGCACGGGCTCCGGCCATCCCACCACCTCCGCCCTTACCGGCTCTATCTCTAGTATTAACAGGAAAAGTGTCAGTAGTCTCGGTCAAAAAGGGGAGACTACTAACACCCAGACTAACGTTGGTAAACAAAATGGGCTTGTTTTGTTTACCGTAATCTTCCTTAACCTCCGACCTTCCGGGATTTGGGGCTCCTATATGGATAGTCCCCCACTAAAACCACCGACTATCCACGCTGGGACCTGTTTTCCCGGACGGTCGCCTTTCTAAACCGGGGACTATCCACACCTGCGGCTGTTTTCCCGGCCGGTCACCTTTCAAAACCGGGGACTATCCACACCAGCGGCTGTTTTCCCGGAAGGTCGCCCCTTCCAACCGGGGACCGTCCACGCTGGAGGGCGTTTCTCCGGACAGTCAGCGTGTGGAGCGTGGCGAGACGGTGCAAGACGACCCTGGGGTGTTGTCGAAAACATAGATTATTATCATTTTTTCGTTATCTTTGTAGAAGTATGAAGAAAGCCCCAGAAGATACTCCTCTTATTAAGCAATTCTTTGCGGTGAAAGCCCAGTACCCGGAAGCGGTGCTGCTGTACCGCGTGGGCGATTTCTATGAATCGTACGCGTTGGATGCGGTTCTTATCAGCAAGGTGCTGGGGCTGGTTCTGACGGGCAAGACCAACGGCGAAAAGGGCCGGATTGAGATGGCGGGGTTCCCGCATCACGCCCTGGAGAGCTATCTGCCCAAATTGGTCCGGGCCGGCTATAAGGTGGCGGTCTGCGACCAGCTTGAAGATCCGAAACTGGCCGAAAACAAGAAGTTGGTCAAGCGCGGTGTGACGGAATTGGTCACCCCGGGCGTGGCCTTCCGCGAGCAACTTTTGGAGCAGAAAGAGAACAATTTCCTGGCAGGATTAACCTTCGACAACGACCAGTGCGGCGCGGCCTTTTTGGACGTCTCGACGGGCTCATTCCAGGTGGCCCAGGGGAGTCTTGAATACATCGGCGTCTTGCTCTCGTCCCTTGCGCCGAAAGAGCTTGTGGTGGAACGCGGATTCGAGAAAAAAGTTCGTGAAAAATTCGGCGATCGGTGGTATATTTCTTCGGTGGAAGAGTGGGCTTTTTCCCAGGACGCGGCGGTTGAAAAACTGCGCAAACAATTGGGCGTCCGCTCGCTGAAAGGCTTCGCCATCGATGCCTTCCCGCTGGCCATTTGTTCGGCCGGAGCCCTGCTTGTTTACTTGGCCCAAACCTGCCATGACAGGCTGGGAAATATCTGCTCGATTTCCCGTATCGACGAGGGCAAATTTGTGTGGATGGATCGCTTCACTTTCCGCAACCTCGAGGTCTTCCATTCTTCGGTTGGGGGAGAGGGCGTTGCCCTGGTAGATGTGATAGACAAATGCGCTTCTCCGATGGGTGCTCGCCTGCTCAGAAGCTGGCTTGCCCTTCCAATAGTAGACGTGGGTGAACTTAACACCCGTTACGATATTATTGCTTTCTTCTTGGAAAACAATGCGTTACTTCAAGAAATACAGCAAGAAATTGGCGAGATTGGAGATATGGAGCGCATTCTTTCGCGGGCAGCGACCGGTCGGGTTGCGCCTCGTGAATTGGTCCAGTTGGCGCGGGGTTTGTCCCGCACGCAGGCGGTTTCGACGGCCTGTCATGGCAAGGGTTGCGCCCCGTTAGACGCCTTGTTGGAGGGAGTAAGAGACTGCTCGGAATTGTATGAATCCATCCGCAAAACATTGGCCGAAACACCTGCCGCGATGCTCGGAAAAGGAGAGGTCATTGCCACCGGAATCGACCCGGAATTGGACGACCTTCGCAACCTCTCGGGCGACAGTCGCAGCTACCTTTTGGCCATGCAGGAACGGGAGGCAGAACGAACCGGAATCTCCTCTTTGAAGATTGGATTCAACAATGTTTTCGGATACTATATCGAGGTACGAAATACCTTCAAAGACAAGGTGCCGCCGGAGTGGGTTCGCAAGCAAACTTTGGTGAGCGCCGAGCGCTATATTACCGAAGAATTAAAGGAATACGAGGCCAAGATTTTGGGCGCCGAACAGCGCATCCTGGAAATCGAGTCCCGCATCTATGCCGACCTGGTTGCCAAGGTACAAAAACAGATCGGAGCCATCCAAACCAACTGCCGCATCGTATCGCGGATAGATGTGTTGAGCGGGTTTGCGGCGCTGGCGGAATCGAATCGATACTGCCGGCCGGTGGTGGACAAAAGCAAGGTGCTGGACATCCAGGGCGGGCGGCATCCCGTCATCGAAACCCTTATGGAACCCGGCGAGGAATACATTCCGAACGATATCCGGCTCGATACCGGCAACCAGCAGATCATCATCCTCACCGGTCCGAACATGGCGGGAAAAAGCGCCCTGCTGCGGCAGACCGCACTCATCGTCCTGCTGGCGCAGATCGGATGCTATGTTCCGGCCGACTCGGCCCGTATCGGTATTTGCGATAAGATTTTCACGCGCGTGGGCGCGACCGATAATATATCCCGAGGCGAATCGACCTTCATGGTGGAGATGCTGGAAACGTCGATGATCCTGCACAACCTGTCCGACCGCTCGTTGGTGCTGCTGGACGAGATTGGCCGCGGAACCTCCACGTACGACGGCATGTCCATCGCTCGGGCCATCGTAGAGTACATCCACGAGTTTGGAAAGGGTGCCAAGACGCTCTTCGCCACGCACTACCATGAGCTGAACGACCTGGCTTCGCTGTACCCGCGGGTGAAGAATTTCCATGTGACGGTAAAGGAGGTTGGGAAGCAGGTGATTTTCCTGCGGAAGATCAAGGAGGGCGGAACGGCGCACAGTTTTGGTATCCACGTGGCGCGGATGGCCGGAATGCCGCACGAGGTGCTCTCTTCTGCCGAGCGCACCCTCGCCGCGCTGGAGGGGCAGGGAAGGACTCCTGCCCGCCAGGAAGCTCAGGGTGTTGGCGGCTCCGGCCAGCCGGCCCTCGCTCTTGGGAACTCGGGAAATAGTCGCTCGGGCCGCCAGGCCGAAACCGCTACGGAAGAGCCGGCAGGCATTCAACTGTCGCTCTTCCAGCTGGACGATCCCACGCTGACCTCGCTGCGGGACCAGCTTCGCGAAGCCGACCTGAACAACATGACCCCCATGCAGGCCTTCGATCTCCTCCGCAGCATGAAAGCTGAATTAGGTTTATAATCAATACACCGGGAATATGAAAAAGATCCTTGTCCTGGTAGCCGCCCTGCTTCCCATGCTGGCCGCTGCCGCCCCCAAATCGTTCACCCTCAATTCGCCCAACGGGCGCATCGTCGCCACCATCGAACGGGGCAAAACCATCACGTACAGCCTTGCCTTTGACGGCAAGCCCGTGCTGAACCCCAGTGCCGTTGCAATGGACCTGAAGGAGGCCGACGATTTCAACGGCAAAGCCAAGTTCCAGAAGGCCATCACGGCAAGCGAGGACGAGCTGATCCCGACGGTGGCCTACAAGCGGGCCGTGGTGCGCAACCACTATAACGCCCTCACGCTCCGGTACAAAACCTTCGACCTGGAACTCCGCGCCTACGACACGGGCCTGGCTTATCGTTTCGTCTCCCGGCTAGACAAACCGGTAACGGTAGAAGACGAACGAGCCGAATTTGCGTTTGCGGACGATGTCAAAACCACCGTTTCCTACGTACGGGAGAGCACTCCGGAGGATAATCAGTGGTTCAACTCATTCGAAAGCCGGTATGCCGAACACCCGGTATCGGCCTGGCATAAAAATCGCCTCGCCTTCCTGCCGGTGGCTTTCCAGACGGCCTCGGGGGCGCGGGTCTGCATCACGGAGAGCGATCTGCTGAACTATCCCGGCATGTACCTGGGAGCCGATGACGGAACCGCTCTCAAAGGGGTCTGGGCCCCGTATCCCAAAGAAGAGGTGCAGGGGGGACACAACCAATTGCAGGGGATTGTCAAAAGCCGCGAGGATTTCATAGCCAAGGTAGGCGCCAACGAAGCTTTCCCGTGGCGCATTGTGGCGGTTGTTCCGGAAGATAAGGACCTGTTAGACAACGACTTGGTCTTCTGTCTGAGCCGCCCGGCCGCCCAGGAAGACTGGAGCTGGGTCAAACCCGGCAAGGTTGCCTGGGACTGGTGGAACGCCTGGAACATCTACGGCGTAGATTTCGAAGCCGGCATCAACACGGCTACCTATCAATATTATATCGACTTCGCGGCCTCGCAGGGCATCGAATACGTCATCATGGACGAAGGCTGGGCGGTGAAAAAGAAGGCCGACCTCTTCCAGATCGTGCCCGCAATCGACATGAAAGCCATTGTGGATTACGCCAATTCCAAGGGAGTGGGCATCATCCTCTGGGCGGGCTACTGGGCCGTGAACCGGGACATCGAAGGCATCTTCAAGCATTACGCCGAAATGGGCGTGAAGGGCTTTAAGGTGGATTTCATGGACCGCGACGACCAGCAGATGGTCCAGTTCTATACGAAAGTGGCCCAGACGGCTGCCAAATACCACCTTATCATCGACTTCCACGGCGCCTTCAAGCCCTGCGGCCTTCTGCGGCCTTATCCCAACGTGCTCAACCACGAAGGCGTCGATGGTCTGGAGCAGATGAAGTGGGCGCCCAACGAGGTGGATCAGGTCACCTACGACGTGCAGATTCCCTACATCCGCATGTTCGCCGGTCCGATGGATTACACCCAGGGGGCGATGCGCAACGCCACCCGGAAGAACTACTTCCCGGTGAATTCCGAGCCGATGAGCCAGGGCACCCGCTGCCGTCAGCTGGCGGAATATGTCATTTTCGAAGCCCCGTTCACCATGCTGTGTGACTCGCCGTCCAACTATCTCGCCGAACCGGAGTGCACGCGCTTCATCGCCGGCGTTCCCACCGTTTGGGACGAGACCATCGCCCTGGACGGGACGATGGGGGAGAGTGTCGTCATCGCCCGCCGGAAGGGGAGAGATTGGTATATCGGCGCCATGACCAACTGGACGGCGCGTGACGTAGAAATCGACCTGGGCTTCCTGCCCGCGGGAAAATATCGCCTGGAACTGTATCGCGACGGCGTGAACGCCCACCGGGCGGCCCGCGACTACAAACGCGAAGAGCGTCCGCTAACGATTTCGGCAGGGGAGAGCTCCCTCAAGGTCCACCTGGCCCCCGGCGGCGGTTGCGTGGCGAAACTTACAGCAGCAGGTTGGTGACGAAAATGATCCCGATTACCACGGGAGCCACCCATTTGATCATGAAATAGATGATGCCGAACAGGCGTCCGTTCGCCGGCAGGGAACCCTCGTTGGTGAGTTCGTCGCGCACGCGCATCTTGTCCATTTTCCAACCCACGAACAGGGTGAACAACAGGCCGCCGAAGGTCATCAGGAAGTTGGACGTGAGCTTGTCGCAGAAGCTGAACAGCGTTTCTCCGAATAGCTTGAACCCGCTCAAAGGGCCAAAGGACAGGGAGCACAGGGCGCCCAGGGTCCACGCAAAGGCGAAAAGGCCGAGGGTGGCCGTCCGGCGGCTGATTCCCTTTTCCTCCACCAGATAGGCCACGCCCACCTCGAACATGGAAATAGCCGAGCTGAGGGCCGCCACCAGGATGGTAATGAAGAAGAGGATGGCCACGCCCGAGGAAAGCCAGGGCGAAGAAAGGCCCATTTTGGCAAAGATGTAAGGCAGGGTCTCAAATACCAGTCCCGGTCCGGCAGCCGGTTCGATACCCGCCGCAAAAACCGCCGGCATCACGGCGAAACCCGCCAGCAAGGCGAAAACCAGGTCGAAAGCAGCCGTTCCCGCTCCGGAAACCAGCAGGTTCTCGTCTTTGTGGATATAGGACGCGTAGGTAAGGATGGTTCCCACGCCCAGCGATAGCGAGAAAAAGCTCTGTCCCATAGCCGCCGCCACCGCCGAAGGGGTAAGCTTGGAAAAATCGGGCTTCACCAGATAACGGACCCCCTCGGCCGCGCCCGGCAGCGACAGGGAATAGATCATGATTAGGACGATGAGCACGAACAGCACGGGCATGGTGAGTTTGCTGAATTTTTCGATGCCGCTTTTCACTCCGCCCAGAATCACCGCGGCGCACAGGGCCAGAAAGACCGTATGGCACACCAGCGGTCCCCAGGTAGAGGAGATAAATCCGCTGAAGCCCGCAGCGGCCTCCGGGGTCCGGAACTGCAGGGCGAGCGATTTCAGCAGGTACTCCACCGACCAGCCGCCCACAACGCTATAATAAGACAGGATGATGACGGGGGAGAGGATGGTCAGCAGGCCCAGCCAGCGCCAGGGGGTACCGGGGGCCAGCAGCCGCATGGCGCCAAAGGTGTTGGCATGCGTAGACCGTCCAATCACGGCCTCGGAAAAGAAAATGGGCAGCGAGAGCAGGAAAGAGGACAGGATATACACCAGGATAAAGGCCGCGCCGCCGTTCTCGCCCACCATATAAGGGAACCGCCAGATATTGCCCAGGCCGATAGCGCTGCCCGCCATGGCCATAATCACGGCAAAACGACTCCCGAAATGCTCCCTTCCTGCCGCCATTACCAAATCAGATTAGAAATCAGGATGCTCACCACCGCCAGCGGAGCCAGGTACCGCATCAGGAAATAGAGCAGCCGGAAGGTCCGCCGGTTCACGGTACCGCCGTTCGTAATCTCGTCCTGAACATCTTGTTTGGGCATAATCCAACCCACGAAAATCACGCACAGCAGACCGCCCAGGGTCATCAGAACATTGGAAGAGAAGGAATCCAGGAAATCCAGCACGCCCGGTCCGTAGACGCAGCTCACGCCCACCAGCCAGGTAACAAGGAAGGTAATCAGGCAGGCCCAACCGCGTTTCAGGCCCCTTTCTTCCACCAGATAAGCCACGCCCACCTCGGCCAGCGAAATGCTGGACGTAAGCGCGGCAATGAGCAGGGCGGCAAAAAACAGGAAGGCCGCCACGGCGCTCAGGAAGGGCAGTTCCACGCCCATTTTGGCAAAAATATACGGCAGGGTCTCAAATACCAGTCCCGGTCCGGCAGCCGGTTCGATACCCGCCGCAAAAACCGCCGGCATCACGGCGAATCCCGCCAGCAGGGCGAACAGCAGGTCGGCAATGGCCGTCCCCGCGCCGGAAGCCACCAGGTTCTCGGAAGGTTTCACATAAGAAGAATAGGTAATCACGATACCCATTCCCAGCGATAGCGAAAAGAAGCCCTGTCCCACGGCGGCAGCCACGGCCGAAGCGGTCAGTTTCGAAAAATCAGGCTTCACCAGGTAACGGACACCCTCGCCCGCACCCGGGAGCGAGAGGGAAAACACCGCCATGGTCACAATCATCAAAAACAGCACGGGAATGCAGTATTTGCTAAATTTCTCGATGCCGCTCTTCACGCCGCCCGCCACAATCAGGCAGGAAATGGCCAGGAAGGCGGTAAAGCAGACGATGGGTTTCCAGGACGAGCCCAAAAAAGAGGCGAACACCCCATGCAGGGCCTCCGGGTTGCTCTGGAGGAAGCCGCCCGTCAGGGAATTGCCGAAGTAGCCCAGGGCCCAGCCGCCCACCACGCTGTAATAAGACAGCACAATCATTGGGGTAATGACGGCAAAGAGGCCGGTCCATTTCCACTTGGAATGGGGCGCTAGGGTCTTCATGGCCCCAAAGGCATTGGCCCGGCTGCGCCGCCCGATCACGGCTTCGGCCAGGAAAATGGGCAGCAAAAGCAAGAGGGTGGCCAGGATGTACACCAAAATGAAGGCCGCACCGCCGTTTTCGCCCACCATATAGGGAAAACGCCAGATGTTACCGAGTCCGATAGCGGATCCGGCAAGGGCCATAATGACGGCAGCGCGGCCGCCGAAATTCTCTCTGGGTTTCATCTGTCAAGTTCGTTTGGCGCGTATTACCGCTTGCGGCGATACACGGTAAATTCAAAGGGATAGCCGCTTTCCGGATCAATCTTGACCTCGGAGGTCTTTTCCACCTCCCAAATGGCCGGATCGATAATGGGGAACCAGGTATCGGCATCCTCGATGGTAGTATGTACGTGCGTGATATACAGTTTGTCCGCGGTGGGAAGGGCGTTGCGATAGGTCTCGCCGCCGCCCATTACGAACACGTCGCCGTCACCGGCCGCCGCATAGGCCTCGGCAAGCGAACCCACCACCGTCACATCTTCCGGCGCATCGGGCCACGGGAAGATGGAAATGACGATATTCTTCCGTTTCGGGAGGGGACGCCCGATGGAAAGATAGGTCATATATCCCATAATGACAGGGCAGCCCGTAGTGGTTTTCTTAAAATACTGCAGGTCTTCGGAAATATGCCACAGCAACTGGTTCTTGCGGCCGATTGCATAGTTGTCGGCAATCGCGACGAGGATGTTCTTTGTCATACGGCAACGGGGGCTTTGATGGTGGGCCAAGGGTCGTATCCTTCCAAGGTAAAGTCCTCATATTTAAAGTCATAGAGGTCTTTTACCGCCGGGTTCAGATGCATGGTCGGCAGCGCACGCGGCTCCCGGGAGAGCTGGGTGGCCACCTGCTCGAAATGATTCAGGTAGATGTGCGTATCGCCGGTGGTGTGGATGAATTCTCCCGGCTGCAGGCCGGCCACCTGGGCAATCATCAGGGTAAGCAGGGCGTAGGAGGCAATGTTGAATGGCACGCCCAGGAAGGTATCGGCGCTGCGCTGATACAACTGGCAGGACAGTTTTCCATCGGCCACGTAGAACTGGAAGAGGCAGTGGCAGGGTGGCAGGGCCATCTTGTCCACTTCGCCCGGGTTCCAGGCGCACACCAGCATCCGCCGCGAATCGGGATGATTCCGGATCAGGTCCACCACCTGCGAAAGCTGGTCCACGCTGCGGCCGTCCGGGGCCGGCCAGGAGCGCCACTGATGGCCATAGACCGGCCCCAGGTCGCCATTTTCATCGGCCCACTCGTCCCAGATGCTCACGCCGTGGTCTTTCAAGTATTTAATATTGGTATCGCCCGAAATAAACCAAAGCAATTCATAGATGATGGATTTCAAGTGCACCTTCTTGGTGGTGAGCAGGGGGAAACCCTGGCTCAGGTCGAATCGCATCTGGTATCCGAACACGCTTTTCGTGCCCACGCCGGTCCGGTCGTGCTTCACCGTCCCGTTTTCCATGATATGTCGCAGCAGATCGAGATATTGTTTCATATCGTAAAGATACGTGATTACACGGAGAATGCAAAAATAATGGCCTCTTTGTACACCTCTCCGGGGCGCAGCACAGCCGACGGGAACTCCGGTTTATTGGGGGTGTCGGGGCATTTCTGGCACTCGATGGCTACGCCCTCGTAGTCGAAATAACTCCTGCCGCACTTGGCCCGCGGGCAGCCGGCCAGCCAGTTGCCGGTATAGATCTGTACGGCGGGCTGGGTGGTGAGCACCTCCAGGGTACGGCCGCTTTCGGGGCTGTGCAGGATGGCGGCGCTTTGCAGCTGGCCGGCTTCCCAGCCGTCAATCATCCAGCAATTATCGTAACCCTTGCCATATTTCAGGGCGGGGAAGTCCTCCTTGATATCCTTGCCTATCACCTTCGGCTCCAGGAAATCCATCGGCGTCCCGGCAACCGGCTCGGCCTCGCCCAGGGGAATGAGAGTTTCGTCGGTAGGAAGATAGACAGAAGCGTTCAGCTGCAGCTGATGATCCAGCACCGTGCCGCTGCCCTCGCCGTTGAGGTTGAAATACACGTGATTCGTGAGGTTAACCACCGTGGGGGCGTCGGTTTCGGCCGTGAGGGTGAGCTTGAGGGCGTTATCCTCGCCCCACTCATAATGCGCCACCGCCTTCAGGTTACCCGGATAGCCCGCCTCGCCATCGGCCGAAAAGTACAGAAACTCTACGGCATCGCCGCAGATGCGGCTCTCCCAGACCTGATTCTGGAACCCTTGCGGCCCGCCGTGCAGGTGGTTGGGACCGTTGTTGATGGGGAGGGTGTACACCTTGCCGTCCAGGGAGAACGTGCCCTTGGCAATGCGGTTGGCGAATCGGCCCGGAACCTTGCCCGAGCACGGCCCGTCCGCAAAATAGGACAGAGGGTCGGGATAACCCAAAACCACGTCGGCCACTTTTCCGTCGCGGTCCGGCACGCCAATGCTTACGATGGCGGCGCCCACATCGCAAAGCCGCACAAAGCAGCCCTTGCTGTTTTCTAACGTATATCGGTGAATTTCTTTACCTTCCGGGGTCCGGCCCCACACTTCCGATGTAATTTTCATAACGAAATCATTTAGATGGTATACCTGGAGAAAATAGCTTATAATCCGCGAATAAATCCAATGATGTTCTCCTGGGGGGTGTCCTTCAGGAGAACTTTTTTATCTGCGTCCAGCAGATAGAGGGAGGGGATGGCGCGGACGTTATAAAGAACGTCGCTGCGGATGAGGTAATGGTGGTCGTAGCCGCAAACCCAGCTGCGCGGATACTCGCCGGAAAGCTCCAGCCAACGAGCCACATCCTGGTCGATATAAACGTTGACAACGGCCAGCCGACCCTGTCCGATGGCCTCCTCCACATTCGGCAGCGCCCGGATGCTCTCCACAATCTCGTGGCAGGCGGGACAGCCGGGGTTGCTGAAAAACAGCACGGTAAAATCGGCCTTGATGCCATACAGCGTGCGGATGCGACCCTTCAGGTCGGTAAAGGAAAAATCGGCCGCAGGGGTGCCGATGCGGTTCAGCGAGCACATCCGCAGGGTATAGTCGTCCGCCGCCTGGCGCAGGGGCGATGCGGCCCGCGCACGCACCCACGGGAGGTACAGATCCTCGTTTCGAACGGGGGAGTTCGGGTCATAGAAGTACTTGTCCGCCCAGCCGTCCAGGGCACGCAGGACCGCCGTATCGGCCTGGACTTTTTCGAAGAGCTTCGCCACGGCGTCCGACGCGTCATCCAGGATACAAGCCTGCTCCAGCAGGGTTACCCAGGTGCCAAAAGCATGCTCCACCTCGTCGCGCCGGACCCCGTGCAGCCGGGCGGTATCGCAAGCCCCTTCCTGGGTTAGAAAAGCATCCCAGTAGTGCCGGGCCACAAAGGCGGCCCGCTCGGCCGGGTCGGAATACACAGACGGGATATCCAGCCGGGAAGGGAAGGCCACCTCGGCAGGAGCGGCCGTTTTCCGCGGGCCGCACGCCACCAGGCAAAGCCCGGCCAGCAAGCCTAAGAACTTAATTCTCATTCTCTTCAATCTGCGCTTCGGAAATATTGATGATAAAGTCTCCCATCTTCTCCAGTTCGGCCACGATATCCATATAGAACACGCCCGTCTGGTAGTTATAGTTCTCTTTTTCGATATTCACGATATGCTCTTCGCGCAGCTCGTTGCGGTACTCGTTGATATTGTATTCGGCATCCTGCGCATTGGTAATATCCTTCAGCGAGGAATAGCGCTTGTCGAGATTCTCAATCATAGCCTTGTAGGCATCGTCCAGCAGGTCCATCAGCCGATTCAGCTTCTTCAGCATCGCTTCGTCGAACCGCTTGTTGTGATCGTGGGCGCGCTTGAGCATCCGGCCGATGGCCTCGCCCGAATCGCCCAGACTCTCCATTTCGCCGATAATCTTGTACATACCCTTGATGCGGCTGGCCGATACGGCCGAAATCTCTCCTTTGCTCACTTCGCCCAAATAAGAGGCGATTTCGAATTCAATCCGGTCTGTAATCTCCTCGTACTTAATAAGTTTCTCCTGAAGCTTGCCAAAAGCGGCAGGATCCGGCTCGTTGATGGCCTGGCGGACATAGCCAAAGCCTTTGTAGCAGATTTCGCCAAAGTGGACAATCTCCAGCTTGGCTTCGTCCAGCGAGAGTTCCGCCGTAGAAAGCGGACCGCCCTGGATGTATTTGAGCCGGAAGACTTCTCCTTCGCCGGCCGGGGTCGGGATAATGCGAGTAACCGCCTGCTCCAGTTGCGGAATAAACCACACCAGCAGGAAGGTATTGGCAAAATTGAACACCGTATGCAGGAAGCACAGGCCGTAAAGCATGGAATTCTGCAGCGTCGGGGTCAGGGTGATGCCGGCATCGCCGGTGAAGGTAGTCACCGGGTCGGGCAGGCCGATCCAGGTAACCATGGCGCCCACCAGTTTGATGAGCGGATTGAAGAAGATCAGGGCCACAATAACGCCGATAATGTTGATGAGCGTATGGGCCACAGCCGCCCGTTTGGCGGAATAGTTGGCCACGGCCGCCGCAATGAGTGCGGTAATGGTGGTACCGATATTTTCACCCAACACCATGGCGCAGGCCATGTCGAAACTGATCCAGCCGTTGGCCAGGAAGACCATCGTAAGGGCCATGGCGGCGCTGGATGCTTGCAGGATCATGGTCAGCACGGCGCCAACCACCGTGAAAATGAGCACGCTGCCAAAGCCGAAACTGGTCAGGTTCTTCACAAAGGCCAGGGCTTCGGGATAACGGTTCAGGTCTGGAACAGAATCCTTCATCGTAGCCAGGCCAATGAACAGGAGGGCAAAACCAATGATGAACTGGCCGAAACTCTTGGTACGGTTGTTCTTCGACATGGTCATCACAAAGCCCAGGGCGATGATGGGGATGGCGAAGGAGGCAATGTTGAAACTGAATCCGAAGAAGGAAATCAGCCACGCCGTAGCCGTGGTACCAATGTGGGCACCCATAATAACGCCGATAGCGTTGCCCAAGGCCAGCAGACCCGCATTCACCATACTCACCACCATGACGGTGGTGCCGCTGGAAGACTGGATCAAGGCCGTTATAATGATACCGGTCAGAATGCCTTTAAAAGACGTCGACGTCATCGACGACAAGAAAGAACGCAACGAATCACCCGCCGCTTTCTGGAGACCTTCGCTCATGAGCGTCATGCCATAGAGGAACAGGCACATCGCTCCGAGCAAAGTCAAGGTCTGAAGAATAATCATATACTACTATTTATATTCACACAAAAGTATGTTAAACGCCTATTTTACACGCAGGCAGAGGAGGGTGAGGTCGTCGTTGGGTTCGGCGCCGTTGCGGTGCTTCTCTACGGCTTCCTTGATGGCTTCAACCACGTCTTCGGCTCCCTTGTCCTTCAAGGTTTCGCAGAGGGCCAGCAGGCGTTCGTCGCTGAACTGTTCGTGCTCCGGGTTTTCGGCCTCGTTCAAGCCATCGGTATAGATGAGCAGGAGCCGATCTTTCACGTTCTCCAGGCTGGCACCCTCGAAGGTGGCCTCTTCCCAGACGCCCAGCGGCATGTTGTTGTGTTCGATGGGCAGGAAGGCGCCGTCCAGCAGGGGCGGATTGTGACCGCAGTTGCAGAAGTGCATCAAACCGGTTGCCAGGTCAATCACGCCGAGGAACATGGTCACGAACATGTTCTGGTCATTGTCCCGCGAGAGGGCAATGTTCAGTTGGGTAGCAATCTTCTCCGGCGAAAGACCCAGTTGAGCCTCGACCCGGAAGAGGTTACGCGTAACGGCCATGAACAAAGAGGCCGGCACGCCTTTTCCGCTCACATCGCCCACGCAGAAGTAGAGCTTCTCGTTCTGGATAAAGAAATCGTACAGGTCGCCACCCACCTCCTTGGCCGGGGTCATGGATGCGTACAGGTCGATATCGGACCGGTTGGGGAACGGCGGGAAGATTCGCGGCACCATGCTCATCTGGATGTCGCGCGCAATCCGCAGTTCGCCTTCGATGCGTTCCTTGTTCGCGGTGGTGCGGGTAAGTTCATCGATATAGTTTACCAGCGAATGCTGCATATTGCCGAAGGCTTCGGTCAGCTGGCCGATTTCATCCACGCGGTGCGTCGCGGGCAATTCCACGTCAAAGCGGCCGGAGGCGATGGTTTCGGCCTGGTTGGCCAGGGTCTGCAGGGGATCCAATTCCTTGGTAATCAGCGAGCGGAAAATCCACAGCATGAGGATCAAGCTGATGATGACCAGGCTCAGGATGGTCCGTACCAGCCGGTAATAACCGCCGAAAATGTCGTCTTTGGGGCAGATGATGGCCGTGCTCCAGCCGGTGGTACTGAGCGGCCGGAAAAAGACGAAGCACTTCTTGCCATCGATCCGGAGTTCGCGCATGCCACGCTCTCCGTTTTGCATGGCGTGTCCCAGTTCCGAGATGGCCGGATTGGGCTTTTCAAGCGTTTCGGTGAAGATGGTCTGATAGAAGAGCTTGGTGGTATCGGGATGAACGAAATACGTTCCGCCCTGTCCCACCATGATGCTATAGGAGTGCGGGTAGGGTTTCATCTCGGAAATGGTGTTGGACAGCCATTGCAAGGAGATATCGTTCGAAACCACTCCGCAGAATTTTTTGTTTTTGTCGTAGATAGGCCAGCTGTAGGAGGAAATGATTCCGGGCGAGAAGGAATCGTCCGGGGAATAGTCCATAAAAGGCTCGATCCACGTGGGCTGGTCCAGGAGTTTGGCCTGGAGATACCAGTCCATATAGAAGTATTGGTAGAGGTCGTCGCCCTCCTGGACGGTCAAAACTTCCCCATCTTCCTTTCTGCAGGAATAAATGGAGAAAAACCGCCCCCGCTCAGGGAAATAGTACGGCTCAAAGGAGACGGAACAGCCCGAGAGGAAGGAGAGCTGGTCCACGACACTCCGGCTGTAGACGTACATGGAATCGGACGCGTCCAGATTGCGTTGTACAACCCAGGCGAGGTTTTTTGTCGATAATTCCACCTTGTCCAGAATCACTTCTACACGCTGGGCGGTATTGTCCAGGACCTGGGTGGCACGGCTGAAAGCCTCTTTAAATATGGTGTCCTGGGATTGCTTGAACAAGAAGGACAGGGCCCCCAGGAAGAGGACGGCGGCAAAAATCACGGTAAGCCAGCTGAGCCGGGCGGAAAGCGATGTCCGCAAAAGGGTTAACCATTTTTTCATAGCTAGAGATTTAAGAGCTGGTCATACGTTACTTCGTCGAAAATCAGGTTGTTATCCAGCATGAGCTGGTTGGCCTGTTCCACAATTTCCTTGCGCAGGCGGTATTCCCGCTGGCCGGTTTCCTCGTTCACCAACTGGCGAAGAATCTCCTCCAGCATCAGTTTCTGCAAAATGCGGTTGGTGGCTACGTGATTCTTCTTGACGACGTCCATCACAATTTCAAGGGTTTCATTGGGGTGTTCGGCCGCCCATTCCCAGCCCCGCTTGCAGGCATCGGCAAAACGTTTGCACAGATCGGGATGCTCGTTATAGAAGGCCTGGGTTACATAGACCCCGTCTTCCTGGATGTTATAGCCATGGTCACGGAACCGGTAGACGGTTTCCTCGGTAATGGGGAGGCCGGTCTGCACCAACTGATAGTACTCGTTGTAGCTCATGGCCAGGGTGGCATCCAGCGCTCCGCTAATGAAAAGGTTAATGTTGGATGCAAGGGGAATCCATTCATAATCAAGGCCTTCCTTGATGCTCATGCAATAGGCCAACTGGCCGAATCCGGCACTCCAGACACCCACGCGGGCGCCTTTCTGCTCCAATGGACTTACCCCGCGGCGCGACACAATCATCAGGGAGTTGTTCATGGAGGTCTGGAGGATATTCACCAGCGGAATACCGAAATCACACAGTTCCATAGCCTCCATCAGCTGCAGCGTGGTGGCCTGGCTCTTGTCTTCCTTGATACGGGTAAGGGCCGGTTCGGAAGCGGTGGGATGGACAATTTCCACATCCAGCTGGGCTTCCTTGAAAAAGCCTTTTTCCTGGGCTACGTAATAGCCGGCAAATTGCGCCTGGGGCAGCCATTGCGGCGTAAACACCAGGTGATCCATCTGGGCCATGGCAGAGAGCGCCGGCCAGAGGAAACAGAGAAGAAGGAACGCTTTTTTATTCATGCGGGAATCCGTTTATTTGCATAACATAATATCCATTATCATCCGGTCGGCATTCTTCATGCCCGCAGAGCCGATGGAACCCACGTTCCGGATGGTTTTTTCCACGTCGTCGTCGATAATCCCGTCGGTCGATGGGATGCAGGTGCCGCGTAGGGCCAGAACGGCACTCTGTACCGCACAGGAAACCCCCGAGGCTACCTTCATGGCGCAGCCCACCTTGGCGCCGTCGCACACCATGCCGGTAATGTTTCCGGCCATGTTTTTGATGGCGGCGCAAATGGCGTCGTAGCCGCCGCCCTGTAGGTACACGATGCCGCAGGCCGATCCGGTGGAGGCCACCACGCAGCCGCACAGGGCGCTCAGCTTGCCCAGGTAATGTTTGATGTGGATGGCCACGAGGTTGCTCAGGATAAGCGCCCGGGCCAGCCGTTCATCGTCGATGCCGTATTTCAGGGCATAGGCAATGACGGGCATGCTGGCGGTGATGCCCTGGTTGCCGCTGCCGCTGTTGCTCATGGCCGGCAGGGTGCTGCCCGCCATGCGGGCGTCGGACGCGGCGGCCGTCATGCCCATGGCAAAACTCAGGAAATCGTCCCCGAAGACCTCTTGCTGGTTCTCCCGGATGGCTTTCCCCACGTTCATTCCGTAATTCCCGGCCAGGCCTTCCCGGGCCAGGGCCAGGTTCAGGGTGCGGTCTTCCAGGATAAAGGCGATGTCGGCATAGGGGGCCTTGTCTGCGAAATCCAGGATTTCCCGGACCGAGGGCGTTTCTTCCCCTTCTTCCGGGCAGGAAAGGCCGGCGGCCGATTCGGAACTCATCAGGATCCGGTCTGCGTAGCAGGTCTCCACGATGCGGTCGTGATCGTCCTCGATGATGGCATAGGCCTGGGGATTCACCTCGGCGCTGGCCTGTGCTTGTCCGTTGGCGCAGACGGTGGCCTTGACGTACAACAGGTGGTCGGTATCGGCCACGGAAATGGACACTTTCTGGCTTTCTACAAGCTCCAGGGCCCTTTTTACGGCCGCTTCGCTCAAATTGGCCAGCACTTCCAGGTTGCGGCGGCTATCTCCGCAGACGGCGCCCAGGGCGGCGGCCACCGGCAGGCCCACGCGGCCCGTTCCGGGGATGCCCACGCCCATCCCGTTCTTGAGGATATTGCCGCTCACGGCCACGTCGATAAGGAAATCGGCCGTCAGCCGCCAGCCTTCGGGACAGCGTGATGCGCAGTTGTCGGAGATAATTTCTACAGCCTTGGAAACGGCCAGGGCCACCGCTATCGGTTCCGTGCAGCCCAGTGCGGGCTTCACTTCGCGGTGTAGCAAGGCGATAATCTTTTCGTGGTCCATACAATATGCAAATATATCAATAATTATTATCTTTGTAAAGTATATAACACCAAATTATCATGTTCCAATCTATTATAGGCATCGGAGAAACCGTGCTGGATATTGTTTTCAAGGAAAATCAGCCCCAGGCGGCCGTTCCGGGAGGTTCCACTTTTAACGCGATGATTTCGCTGGGACGCACCGCCGGCCGGCAGAACAAGGATCTTAAGTTGCTGATGATCACTCAGATAGGAGACGATGCCGTGGCCGATATCGTGACGGATTTTGCCGCGCGGAACGGCCTGGCTCCCGAGGGAATCCGCCGCGTACCGGGACAAAGCAACGTCTCTATGGCCATGCTCGACGAGCAGAACAACGCCCACTACGAGTTTTTCCGGAACCCCACGCCGCAGCCGTTCCAGGTGCCGGACGTGGCGGTCAGGCCCGGCGACGTGGTCCTTTTCGGGTCCTTCTTCGCCATCAATCCGGAAACGGCCCCGCAGACGAAGGCCTTTGTGAAGGCCGCCCGCGAGAAAGGCGCCATTGTCTATTACGATATCAATTTCCGCAAGGGAAGCGCCATGAGCCTGGAGGCGCTGCGCGCGTCCATCGAAGAGAACATGGCGCTGAGCGACATTGTCCGCGGGTCGGACGAGGATATCGAATCCCTGTACGGTTCGGCCGATGCCGCGAAGGTGTACACGGAACACATCGCCCCGCTGTGCCCGAACTTCATCTGCACGCGGGGAGCCCGTGAAACGACGGTATTCTCGCCCGGGGTACAGGTTTCCTTCCCGGTGGAAAAGGTAGAGAAGGTGGTGACCACCATCGGCGCGGGCGACAATTTCAACGCCGGAACGGTGTATGGCCTGGTAACCAAGGGCTTCGACAAGGCGCGCGTACAGCACCTGGATGCCGCTTCCTGGTCGCAACTGGTCCCCGTGGCGCTCAAATTCAGCGCCGAGGTCTGCGCCAGCCTGTTTAATTATGTAGGAGAAGATTTTCTGGAAAAGATATGAAAAAGAATTTAATGCTGATGCTGGTCCTGCTGCTGCCGGTGTTGCCGGTGCGGGCAGGAAAAATTGTTACGGACAGCCTCCGGAGCGAGATTTTGAACACAACCGTCAAATACAACGTCTACCTGCCCGACGGCTTTGCCGAAGGGTCGGACCGCTATCCGGCCGTCTATCTGCTGCACGGCCTCTATGGCACGTACAAGGACTGGTCGAAACAGGGCGGGATGAAAACCGTGATCGATGAACTCATCGGCACCGGTGAAGCCTGCAAGATGGTGGTCTTTATGCCCAATGCCGGCCATCCCGACGTGCACAACGAATGGAACGGCTATTTCAACATGCCGGGCTGGTCGTACGAAGACTTTTTCTTCCAGGAGTTCATTCCGGCGGCCGAGGCCAAATATCGTTGTATCGGCGACAAAGGTCACCGGGCCATTATGGGCCTGTCCATGGGCGGCGGCGGCAGCACGGTCTACGCCCAGCGCCATCCGGATCTGTTCTCCAGCTGCTACGCCATGAGCGCCTGGCTGGACAACGGGGAGAACCAGGTGGCGGCGCGCGATGTAAAGGATCCGGCCAAGGATAAACTCTACATCGTGTCCCAGTCGGTGCGGGAGCATTCCGCCCTCAAATTCATCGACGAGGCCGATGAAGCTACGCTGGAGAAACTGCGCACGGTGAAGTGGTTTATCGACTGTGGCGATGACGACTTCCTGCTGGACCTGTCCACGGGCCTGCACCAGAAAATGCGGGATAAGAAAGTCAAGAGCGAACTGCGCGTGCACAACGGCGTCCACAACTGGGAATACTGGCACCTGGCGCTGCGGGATGCCCTTCCGTTCGCCTCGCGGAATTTCAATTAGCGGCACTCCGCCAGGAGTTCCTCCAGAGCTTTACGGTCGGCCGGGTAGAATTTCACTACCGGGGCGACCGTCATTCTTGCGCTCTTTCCCAACTCCTTCTCCAGGCTCCTGAATTCGTCGTACTTCTCTAAGGTACGGCTCCGGGTGGCTTCGTCCAGCGGCTCGTCCAGGCCTGCCTCGCGGGCCATGAACCGGCTTTTGGCCGCCACGGCCAGCTCGATATACAATTGCACGTAGCAAATGATGTCGAAAAACACCTCGGGCGGGAAGTTCTCTTTGATGGAGAGCAGGAACTGCCCGGTCTTGGTTTCGCCCAGGTGTCCTTGCTGGATGTCCATCATCAAGGTTACCTGTTTGTCCAGGCCGCGGTCCAGCCAGCGGTGAATCATATCGCCGTCATACTGATAGACCCAGACCAGCAGGCCGCTCAGCGAGCCGAACACCACAATGAACTGCATCATCGGGTCGGCCTGGAGATAGTTGTGCAGGATGTGCAGGATGGCTGCCACGAAATACAGGAAGAGCGACATGGTGGTGTCGCTTTTTTTAACGGACAGCCGGGCGTGGCGGCGTTCCAGCAGGCGTACCGTGAACATCAGGGCCACGGCTATGATGGCGCTGCAGCCCATATGAATCAGGGCCACTTCCAGGCCGCGGAACAGGGCGGTGCCCAGGTTCAGGTTCCCCATAAGCAGGTACAGGATGTTCTCCAGGATGGAAAAACCGCCGCCCACCGCCGCACCGCAAATGACGCTGTCTATGAAGAAGACAATCTTTTTACGCCGGGCCAGCCACCACAGGGGGAGGGCTTTCACCACCTCTTCCAGGATGGGGTAGAGGAAATCGGAGGCGCGTTCCGATACGAACGGGTCCGTAAGCCGGAACAGGCCGAAGCAGGCCACGGCGGCCAGCAGGCCCGCACCCACCAGCATCACCAGGCCGCGGATGCTCACCAGCGAGAAATTGTCGAGCGTGTACACGACAAAAATGTAGATGACTACCGGGAGGAGAGCGGCGACAAACGACATTACAGGAGTTTAAGGGAAATCATCAGTTCATTGCCGTGGCGTCCGCCGGGGAAGCCTTCAGGTGCAAACAGGTGGCCATATCCGATAGACAGGGTGGTCTTCATATAGTTGAGGAAGACCAGTTCGGTGGTCAGCTGCACGCCGGCGCTGTAGAAGATGCGCCGCTCGATGCCCGGGTTCCAGGTGGCCAGGCCGGTACCGAAGAAGGAGCACTGGGTCCAGGTGGGATAGACGAACAGGGTGCCCAGGTCGTTGAAACGGATGGGCCGCAGGTTCAGCTCGCCCGTGGCTTTGGCATAGGAATGGGCGGGGATGGCATCGATGCTGGCGCCCGGCATGGCCCGCGAGTTGCGGTACTGGAAGGCGTTTTTATAATCCACGTAGTTGTTCCGGAAACCGCCGAAGTAGGAGTGTCCGAAGGCCGAATTCTCATCGCCGAAAGAGTGTCCCGCGGCGGTCCGCACCCAGAAAGAGGTGTTCCGGTCGATGGGCAGCAGGACGCCGAAGCTGGCGTTTGCTTCCAGCGAAGGGAAGAATCGTCCGCCCGCCAGATAGCCATAGCCCAACAGGCTCATGTTATAGCCTTGCTCCACCATGACGGCGCCCAGCGAACTGCGGGACTTGGCAAAGCTTCCGTATGCGCTGACGGTCTGCAGGGAATGGATGCCGTCGTCCACGCTGATTTCCTGGTACAGCGGCAGGGCGTCCATGTCTCCGTATGCACCCGCCGAGAAGCCCCAGGCGCGAGTATAGGGGACCCTCATGCTGTTGGTATAGTCGTAGGAAAGGCTGGCCATATAGCCCTTGCGGCTGGTGCGCATCGGGCCTACGAGGTCGTAGAAATCGGAATGGTTCCACGCGGCGTTCAGCGTCCAGAAGAAATATTTCCATTCCAGATCCAGGTGGAAGCGGTTCTTCAAGTCGTTAGCGCTCCAGGGCGATACGCCCACGTTCATGACCAGGCTGCTCAGCCCTACGGGATCCTTGAAGGTGAACCGATACCCCAGCACCGGCGTTACGTTGTTCCAGGCTTTCCGGTCCGTAAAGCCGGTCACGACGGGGTAGGCCCCGGCAAAGTTCATCTCTTTGATTGCGTTATACGGGGTGATGCCGTGGTACACGTCGCCAAAGGCGATGGGCGTAACCGGTTTTTTCAGCCGGCTTACGGCTTCCAGGGCCTCCGGGTTGCGGTGGTAGGCCTGCTGGCCGAACAGCTCGATGGCGTTTGCATCGTTCACCACTTTTCTTTCCAGGGTCACCGGGCGCATGCCGTCCCGCTCGAACTCCAGGGCCAGCAGCTCTCCGGGTGCGATTTCCAGCGGGGCGAACAGGCCGATGTCCGTGTTGGAAAGCAGCTCCATCTCATGGGTGTCCAGTTCAATCTGCCAGAGGTTCGATACGCCCGTATAGTACGAACTGCCAATGAGGTAGCGGTCGTCCAGCGAAAAACGGAACTGACCCAGGTTGCAGTCTTCCCAGGTAACCAGTTTCTCGGGGGTGAACAAGGCCGCCTCCAGGTCCCGGGTGCGGAACAGCAGCAGGGTATGCTCGCCGTTGTCGCCCTGGGTCGTCACCGACAAGAGCTTACCGTCGTGGCTTACATCAATATCGAACACACTCTCGCCAAAGGGGAAGGCATAGATCACTTCCGGCTTTTCAATATCTTTATCGAACCGGACGATGGACTGTGTTCCGCCGTTGGAGAACAGGCCGTACAGGCGGTCGGTGGCGTTGTCGTACACGATATTGTTGACGCGCTGGAAGTTCTTCTGTTTCACCACCTTTTTCTGTTTCAGGTCATAGACCACCAGGCCGCGCATCTTGGCGTTGTTGCTGGTGAAAATGAGGCGCTGGCCGTTTTTGTCCAGGGCCACGAAGGCCGGATTGTAAAGCTGGATGCCGTGCAGGGGGGTCACGTTCCGCTGTTTTTGCGTGGCCAGGTCCAATTCGGTGATGTGCGGGAATCCGCCCGGCGCGTTCATCGCCGCATAGGCCTTGCCGGTTCCGGCATCGTACACAAAGGGTGATACCGAGCCCAGCGGATCCCGGGTAAGCGGGTGGGTGGGCGTAAGGGGATACTCCCGCACGGTGGCCAGATTGGCTTGCTGGTATTCCTTTTCGGCTTCCCGCCAGTCGTTCCAGACCTTGCGCAGCGGCTTCCCGTACACATATTTAAACTGGTTGCCGAAGTAGGTCCGGCTGTCGGCGGTGCGGTTGTAGAAGCGGATCAGGTTGTCATATCCGTATTCCGTGGCCAGGTAATTGACGAATCGGGTGCCGTACAGATAGGCATTGGCACCTACTTGGAAGTCCATTGTGGTACCTTCCGTTTCCAGACCCACCACCGAAAACAGTTTGTCGCCGCCGTTCACGATGCTGCGGAAATACATCTCGTCGTATCCGCCCAGGGCACGGCCCATTCCGCCGCTCATCCAGGTCTCCAGGAAACAGGCAATTCCTTCGTGGTACCACCGGGGGGCGTACCACCGGGGAACGGTCAGGTAGCTCCACAGGGCGGTAATGGGGTGGGAGTAGTCCGTGCTGACCTTGGTACCGAAAATGTGCCGCCACATCCGGTCGCGGGTATTGTATTTGTCGCCCATGACCAGGTGGGTATATTCGTGGCAGAACAACTGGCGGTAGCGTTCGCTGGCCGGGGCGATGTAATACGACATGGACATCGGCGCCATGCTGAACTGGATGTAGTTCTGCGGCAGCGGGGTGGCGCCGCCGTTGCCGTCGTCTTCCCAGTCGGTTACCAGGATCAACGGCGGCTGCATCACATAGACGGAGTCCGTTGCCCACACCTGCTGGTGGAGGGCCTTGCCGTTCTGGAACATCCGGACCATGTGGGGAATGTACCGGGACAGATTCTTGTCAAAAAAAACCAGCCTGGCTTCGTCCGTCCGGTACTGAAAATAAGTCTGTCCGCACACCCCGGCGGGAATCAGTACGGACAGAATCAAAACCAGGGCCCGTATAGGGGCGCGTTTCATTCGGAATAGCGAAATTAAGGGACTATTATCTTCGGCTTTGCATTGGCAATGTTGATGCCGGCTTCCATGGCTTCAATGGCAGGACCCACGTTCTGGATGGCATTGGTAATATCGGATCCCTGCAGGACATTTACGAGGTCCGTAGTCTGGAAGGCGTTGAGAAGCGTATTGGTAGAAACCATTTGTTCCGAAAGAGCATTCCTGTCAACTTCTTGATGAAACGTGGTGGAAAAGGATTCGGAGAGTTGATCGATCGAAGGAGGCAGGGGGAGATTGTCGTTGATGAAGAAACAGGACAGGACGTTGCTTTTGTAGATGATCGGAATCAGGTTTTCTTGCGGCAGGCAGTTCAGCGCGGAAGCCGTCTGTTCGGCGGTAAGGGTGGCTGCCGTGTCGTTCCATTTGGCCGCTTCTTCGTCTTGGGAGATGGCGGCGGTGACGTGCAGGTATTCCAGCCACTGGTCGCGGGCCAGTTTCAACTGGTCGGAGCCCTCGTTTTGGGCCAGCCAGGCGTCGGTGGTCTCTACAAAACGTTCGGCCAGGTTATTCTGCTTCTGCAGGGTGCTGTACGCCAGGGCGGCGTTATTTGTGTTCTGGGCCAGGGAGGAGCGGCTTTCGCCGTCCAGGGTGGCGCTCAAGTCCTCTCCAGCGTCTTTCATCTGGGCGCAGACATTCTCAATCAAGGGCTTGGCAGCCTGCATGTCTGCCAGCAATTCGGCAAAGGGCGGGATGTCCTTCGCTACCTCGGAAGACAGGTCTACCAGGGCGTTGAATTGTTTGGCGCGGGTCTCCATGACGGTATAAGCCAGGACGATGCTGTTCTTGAATTCATCGTCGTTCAGCAGCAACTCCCGCATATTGTTGGAGGCTTCTTCTACCACCTTCTTGGAATAACGGGAAGTTTTGGCAATGTTTCCACTTGCCTGGTCGTTGTCTACCGGCCAATTGATCCATTTGGAGAGTCCGACGAGGAGGACGCAAACCGCCACGATGGACATCAGGACCACACCTGTTTTCTTTTTCATATAGGTTCGTTTTAATTAATAAAATTTTCTGAATGCGAATTATTAGCGGGTAAAGATAATAATTATTCATAAAAGAATCAAGTATTTGGCGGAAAATTGTATATTTGTCAAAGTATAAAACCCAAAAAAGAGATGAAAAAATACGGAATAACCCTATTGGTCTGCTGCTTTCTTAGCGCCCTGGCACAGGCAGGCGATTATGCGCACCTGTATCAGAACCTGCCGGAGCCGCAGGTCCCGCAAATCCCGGCTACGCGCGTGTCCCTGGAGGATTTCGGCGGATGTCCGGATGGCATCGGCCTGAATACGGAAGCGTTCCGGAAGGCCGTTTCCGCCCTGGAGAAGCAGGGCGGCGGGCACCTGGACGTTCCGGCGGGCATCTGGCTCACCGGTCCCATCGGCCTGAAAAGCCGGATCGACCTGCATCTGGAACGCGGAGCGATCATCCTGTTCACGCCCGAGAAGGAAGCCTTCCTCAAGGACGGGAAGATGGTTCCGGGCATCACCGCCAGTAAGCGGGAAGATGTGAGCATCACCGGCGAGGGCATCATCGACGGGAACGGCGAATGGTGGCGGGCGGTCAAACGCGGGAAGGTAAGCGACACGGAATGGAATGATTTCCTGCGAATGGGCGGCACCGTCGCCCAGGAGGGAAGCCTGTGGTATCCCTTTGACCTGAAGCATTATCCGAACGTCGCGCCCTCCTATCGGGAGCAGGAGCGCCTGCGTACCCACCTGGTGCGGTTTACAGATTGCAAACGGATTATGGTTCAAGGAGTTACCTTGCAGAATTCTCCCAAATTCCACCTGGTTCCGCAGCGCTGTCAGCATGTCATCATCGACGGGGTGACGGTCCGGTGCCCGTGGAACGCGCAGAACGGGGACGGGATTGACCTGATGAATGCACAGGACGTGCTGGTGACCCGCTGTACCGTGGATGTGGGCGACGATGGCATCTGCCTGAAGGGCGGAGCCGGCGAGGCGGGCGTAAAAGCCGGCCCGTGCGCGCGCATCCTCATCTGCGACAATACGGTTTTCCATGCGCACGGCGGATTTGTTATCGGCTCTGAATTCTCCGGCGGCATGGAGGACATCCTCGTGCAGCGCAATGTGTTCAGCGGTACTGATACCGGCTTGCGGTTCAAAAGCGGACCGGGTCGCGGCGGGCGGACGAAAAACGTGGTCGTTTCCGATATCGTCATGAGCGATATCCGCGACGAAGCGGTGGTGTTCGAAACCGTCTACCAGAACGCTTCCGTGGGCGAGGCACCCGATGTGGCCCGCACCCAGGCTTTTCAGCCGGAATTTACCGGCATCCGCATGTCCCGGATTACCTGTCGCGATGCAAGGATTGCCGTGGCGGTCCGGGGAAGCGTGCAAACCGTCTTCGGAAATCTCTTGGAAGACAGCGTCTTTTTTTATTCGGAAACCGGCGCGGCCGTTCCCGATAAACAGATGATAGAACTGCGTGGCGTTACGCTGCGTACCTATGAAACCGGAAAAGAATAGCAGGATGAGCATCCAGAATACCTCTAACGAACGCATCCGGGAGCTGGTAGAGAAACAGCGGGCGTTCTTTGCAACGGGCGTTACCCGGAAAGTGGACTGGCGCGTGGCGCAGCTGAAGGCTTTTGCGGCCGGCCTGAAAAAATGGGAAAAACCTTTGTGCGATGCCCTGTGGGCCGATTTGCACAAATGCTACGAAGAGGCCTATATGACCGAAATCGGCCTGGTGCACGGCGAAATTCGCGAAGCCATCCGCAAGACGGCCCGCTGGGCCCGGAGGCGAAGCGTGCCCACCCCCATGACCTGCCTTCCTTCGAAGGGCTATGTTGTCCGGGAGCCGCTGGGCTGCACCCTCATCGTGAGCCCGTGGAACTACCCGGTGCAATTGCTGCTGAACCCCCTGGTGGGCGCCCTTTCGGCCGGTTGCACGGCCCTGTTGAAACCCTCGCCCTATGTGCCCACGGTGTCCAAAACGCTGGAGGACTTTATTGCCGACACCTTCCCGGAGGAGTATGTGGGGGTGGTGCAAGGAAACCGGGAGGTGAACGGGGAGCTCTTCCGTCACCGTTATGACCTGGTTTTCCTGACCGGAAGTCCGTCCCTGGCCCGCATCCTTATGGCGGCCCAGGCCCCGTACCTGACGCCGGTGGTCCTGGAACTGGGTGGCAAGAGCCCCTGCATCGTAGACAAGGAGGCCGATTTGAAGATTGCGGCCCGGCGGATTGCCTGGGGAAAGAGCCTGAACAGCGGGCAGACCTGCATCGCCCCGGACTATCTGTTCCTGCACGAGGACATCAAGGACGCCTTCATCCAGGCGTTCCGACAGGAGCTGGCGGGCCTGTATCCCAACGGAACGGAGCAGGCGGACGACTATGTCCACGTGGTTCGGGACGCGGCGTTTGACCGGCTCACCGGCTACCTGAAAGACGGAGAAATCCTGCTGGGAGGCCGCTACAACCGCGATACGCGCTGGATGGAGACCACCCTGCTAGGCGGGGTCTCGCCCGATTCGCCCGTGATGCAGGAGGAGATTTTCGGCCCCATCTTCCCGGTGCTGACCTTCCGCGACCGGGCCGAGGTGGCCGCCTTCGTGAACAGCCGCGAGAAGCCGTTGGCGTTCTATTATTTCGGCAAACCCGAGGCGGGCTGGGAGCTGGTCGGACAGACCTCGTCCGGCGGCGCCTGCATCAACGACACCATCATGCACATTGCCAACAGTCACCTGCCCTTCGGCGGCGTGGGCAATTCCGGGATGGGCAGCTATCATTCCGAGCGCAGCTTCCTGGCGTTTACCCACGAACGCGCCGTGGTCCGCACGCCCGTCTGGCCGGACCTGGCTTTCCGGTATATGCCGTATAAGTTTTTCCAATTGGTCAAAAAACTCCTGTAATTGTTGATAACTTCTTTTCTATTGTTGATAACTTTTATATAATTTTGTATCCCGGTAAAAGTTCTAATCGGGATCTTCATGACCGTTAATCAATTAGCCATCCGCCTGCAAGAAGCAGGGGTGTTTGGAAGCACGAAGGTGTATTCAATGCATGCTCCGGAGTTTTCCAACCGTTATTATCTTCTTACATCGGACGAATCCCGTCCCTTACTGGCTTCGCCGGAAATCATTGGATTCGATGCATATAAGGCTGTTTTGCCGGCAACGGCGGCAGCTTTCTCTTTTTTGCACGCGCACGCGAATCTGACCGATGTGGATATCCTGACCATCCTGCGAGGCGGGCTGAATTATCCTCTGGAAGAGGCTTGCTACCAATGCGGTATCCGCGTGGGCGACATGCACTTCCTCTCCTGCGAGCGGAAGATTGTGGACCACGTGATTACCGGCTTGGACATCAAATATGAAAAGGTCCGCGCCAAAAAGGGCCGGGTGCTCGCTATCGGCGATATCCTGGCAACCGGCGACACCTTCCGCTACTGCCTCCACCATTTTATCGACCAGTATTTCCAGAACGGAGGTTCCCTGAACCGACTGGTTTTCATGACCATCGGCGGAACGCGCGCCATTTCCATCATGGAAGAAACCGCCGCCCGCCTGAAACGCCGCAACCCGAATTTCGAGGGGGTGGACTGCTTCTTCGTGGAGGGTATGTTCACGGTGTACGAGGACAAGGGCGTGAGCGGCATCAACGTGCCGGATATCGATTTCGGCTGGAAGGGAGGCGTAGTGGCGCCCGAGTTCCGTTCCTATATCGTCGACCGCCCGGACGCGCTGCTGGAAAAATGCATCATTTACGATGGCGGTGCCCGCCGCTATGAGATTCCGGTGCATTTCGACGAGGTGCTGGAATACTGGGAGGGAATCCGCGACCGCGCCGGAAGCATCGACCCGAAAGCGCTGGTGGGGGAGAAACTGGGCTATGACGCGCCGCTTTCGTTCGATGAGTGGAAGCAGGTAACTTGCCTGGACGGCCTGGACGAACAGACCCTCTGGCCTTTGTGGAAAAAAGAGATGGCGCTCCTGGAAGCGGCCCCGGCCCTGGACCTGAAGGCCGTCGCCGAGCGTCGCATTGAATCGGTAACAACAAAACAAAAACAATATGAATAACAACAAACTCAGCAACACCAGTATCTTCATGGTGATGCTCGGCTTCACCTTCTTCTCTGCCAGTATGTGGGCGGGGCAGAACCTGGCGGCCGGGCTGGATTTCAAAGGTTTTATCCTGGCCTTGCTTCTGGGCGGCATTATCCTGGCGGCGTACACGGGCTCCCTGGGCTTCATCGGCGCAGAGAGCGGCCTGTCCCTGGACGAGTTGGCCCGCAAGAGTTTCGGTAGCCGCGGCAGTTGGCTGCCCAGCGCAATGATCAGTTTTACGCAGATTGGCTGGTTCGGCGTGGGTCTGGCTATGTTTGCCATCCCGGTGGCCAAGGAAATCCTTCAGTTGGAGGTGACGGCCGATTACATGCCCTGGCAGGGGTACCTGCTGATCGTGGTTGCGGGTTTGTTGATGACGGGGAGCGCCTATTTCGATATCAAGGGCCTTACCGTGGTGAGTTATGTGGCCGTCCCGGCGGTGGCCATCCTGGGTACCACGGCCATGATTCTGGCCGTTAAGAATGGGGAAGCTTCCCTGGTGGAGCAGTTTGCCCAGGGCAGCAAGACGCTGGGCGTCCTGGCGGGAGCCGGCCTGGTGGTGGGCAGTTTTGTTTCGGGTGGTACAGCTACCCCGAACTTCACCCGTTTCGCCAAGAACGCCAAAGTGGGTTGCATCGTCACGGTCATCGCTTTCTTCCTGGGCAACAGCCTGATGTTCTTCTTCGGGGCCGTGTCCAGCATCTATGCCGGCGGCAATGACATCTTCGAGGTGATGCTGAACCTGAACATGTTCTACTTCGCGGTGCTGGTTCTGGGCCTGAATATCTGGACCACCAACGACAACGCCCTCTTTACGTCCGGCCTGGGCCTGTCCAACATTTTCGGCCTTCCCAAAAAGCGCATGGTGCTGCTGGCCGGTATCATCGGTACGGTGGCGGCCGAATGGCTGTACTGGAACTTCTGCGGTTGGCTGTCGGCTCTGAACTGCACCCTTCCGCCGGTGGGTATCATCCTCATCATCAGCTACTTCTCGAACCGGAAAGCCTACCGCGACGGGACGGTTGGCGAGCCGCTGGTGTGCTGGCCGGCCATCGTGGGTGTCGTCCTGGGTGCCGTGGTGGCCAACCTGGTCAAGTGGGGTCTTCCTTCCATCAATGGTATGGCGGTGGCCGCCCTGTGCTATCTTGTTGGAAACAAAATCAGTAAATAATCAGCGATATGTCCAAAGAAATGCAAGGAATTTACGACGCCCGTACCCTTGGGCGCGGTAAAATGTTCACCCTGGGCCTCCAGCACATGTTCGCCATGTTCGGGGCCACCGTTTTGGTGCCGGTTATCACCGGCCTTTCCATGTCGGCTACCCTGCTGTTCGCAGGTCTGGGTACCCTGATTTTCCACCTGTGCACCAAAATGAAGGTACCGGCCTTCCTGGGTTCTTCCTTTGCCTTCCTGGGCGGATATGCCTCGGTGGTGCAGATGGGGCAGGCAGGCGGCCTTACGCTGCAGCAGGCCCTTCCGTATGCCTGCATCGGCGTATTCTGCGCCGGCCTGATGTACTTCATTCTGGCCGGCCTGTTCGCTGCTTTCGGTGCCGCTAAGGTAATGCGTTTCTTCCCGCCTATCGTGACGGGTCCCATCATCATCGCCATCGGCCTTACGCTGTCCGGCTCGGCCATCAGCAACTGCACCAGCAACTGGTGGATTGCCCTGCTGGCTATCGCCATTATCATTGTCTGCAACATCTGGGGAAAGGGTATGATCCGGATCGTCCCCATCCTGTTGGGCGTGCTGGGCTCCTATCTGGTCGCGGCCTGCTTCTGCCTGTGCGACTTCTCCGGCGTGAAAGAGGCTGCCTGGATCGGCCTCCCGTTCAAGATGGAAGATACCGCCATCGCCGTGTTCAAAAACCCCAACTGGGGCCTGATTGTGTCGGCCATCATCGCCATCCTGCCCATCTCGCTGGCTACCATGATGGAGCATATCGGTGATATGTGCGCCATTTCTTCCACCACCGGGGTGAACTACCTGGAGAATCCCGGCCTGCACCGTACCCTGATGGGCGACGGTGTGGCAACGGCCCTGGCCTCCCTGTTCGGCGCTCCGGCCAATACGACCTATGGCGAGAACACCGGCGTGCTGAACCTGACGAAGGTGTATGATCCGCGCGTGATCCGCATCGCCGCCTGCCTGGCCATCGTGCTTTCGTTCTGCCCGAAGTTCTCGGCCATTATCAGCGCGATGCCTGCCGCTACCATCGGCGGTGTCTCCCTGGTGCTGTACGGTATGATTTCCGCGGTGGGCGTGCGCAACGTGGTGGAGAACCGCGTGGATTTCACCGCCTCGCGCAACGTGATCATCGCCGCCCTCATCCTGGTGCTGGCCATCGGCATCAAGTATGGTGCCAACGACTCGCTTCCGCTGGGCTTCACCTCGCTTTCCGGCCTGGCCGTGGCGGCCATCGTGGGCGTTGTCCTGAATGCCGTCCTGCCGGGTAAAGATTATACCTTCGGCGACAATGAGTTGGGCGACAAAGCCGTTGATTTTGAAATAAATCCATCGTTGCGGAAATAATGACACTGCAAGAGATTCAGAAAACCATCCGGACCGTTCCCGATTATCCCCTTCCCGGAATCCTGTTCTACGATGTAACCACGATGTTCAAGGATCCGGAGGCGCTTCGTTCGCTGGTGGACATGACCTATGAACTATACAAGGATAAAGGGGTTACCAAGGTGGTTGGAATCGAGTCGCGCGGTTTCGTGCTGGCTTCGGCGCTTGCCGTGAGACTCGGCGCGGGTTTCGTTCCGCTTCGGAAACCCGGGAAACTGCCCGCCAAGGTCTTTACCGAGTCCTATGACAAGGAGTACGGAAAGGATATCGTGGAAATCCATCAGGATGCCATCACGTCCGATGACATCGTGCTGATCCACGACGACATCCTGGCGACCGGTGGTACCGTTGGCGCCGCCAACCGGCTTATGCAGCGTTTCCAGCCGAAAGCAATTTACGACAACTTCATCATCGAACTGCCCGCCCTTGGCGGACGGAAGAAAATTCCCGCCGGAATCGAGGTTACAGCCTTGCTGGAACTCGAAGGTGATTAATTAGATTTTTACTCCTATTATTATAAACGTTCATAAACTACATTTTATGTTCAAAAAAGCTATTCTGGTTGCCTTTGCAGCCGTTGGTTTTGGCTTCATGGCCAATGCCCAGGTCAATCTTCAAACCTTCTACGATTTCGGAAAAGATCGCCAGTATCTCACGACGACTTTCGAAATGTTCAAACCGGACAAGTTCGGTGACACCTTCTTCTTCATTGATCACTATTACAATCCGTTCAACAAGAACTTCAGCCAGAAAGACGCTGATGGAAACCGTCTGGGCGGCGCTGTTAACGGTAGCTACTTCGAGATCGAGCGTGGTTTGAATTTCTGGCAGGACTCTGCCTGGAAGGACTTCAGCGGTCATATCGAGTATGACGGCAGCACCTGGGGCGCCGCAATGGCCTGTGTCGGTGCAAAGTATTTCTTCCATTCGGCCGATTACTCCAAGACGTTCACGATCGAATTGATGTATGACTTCCATATCGGAATCGGCAAGGCTGACGTTCCGCTCAAGGTGACGGGTGTCTGGGGCCTGAACAACCTCTTTGGTGTAGAAGGCTTGACGTTCAAGGGCTTTGCCGATTTCTGGGGGAACAACAATACTTGGGGTGACGAAACCACCAAGTTCTCCTTCCTCACTGAGCCGCAGCTGTGGTTCAACGTGGGCTCGTTCTTCGACAACCACCTCGATATCGGTGGCGAGATTGAGCTTTCTTATAACTTTGCAGGAAACAAGGGCTTCATGTGCAACCCTTGCGCAGGTCTTCGTTGGGTCTTCTAATCTTTCGGGATTATGTCTCCTTTTTTAGCGAAGCTATTTGGCTTTGATGTCAACAAGCACAATGTCCGCACAGAGATTGTCGCGGGTATTACGACCTTCCTGACGATGGCCTATATCCTGGCCGTCAACCCCGGCATCTTCAGTGCCCTTGACATGCCCGGCGGAGCGGTGTTTACGGCTACGGCCCTGGCTGCCATTGTCGGTACCCTGGTCATGGCCCTGTATGCCAAAAAACCGTTTGGCCTTGCTCCCGGTATGGGTCTGAACGCCTTCTTCGTATTCACGGTGTGCCTGGGCATGGGATACAGCTGGCAGTTCGCCCTCACGGCCGTGTTGATTGAAGGTCTCATCTTCATCATCCTGACGGTTACGAAGGTGCGCTCCTGGTTGCTGAATGCCATTCCGGGAACCCTGAAGAAAGCCATCGGTGCAGGTATCGGCCTGTTTATCGCCTTCATCGGCCTGCAGAATGCCGGCATCGTTGTCAACAGTGACGCTACGCTGGTAACCCTGGGCGACATCACGCACGGTACGGCCCTTCTTGCTTTGATCGGCCTTGCCATTACCGCCGCCCTGGTGATGGCCAAAGTGAAGGGTGGTATCCTCATCGGTATGCTGGCTACCGCGGTCCTCGGTCTGGTTATCAAGGATCCGGCCACTGGTGCTGCCATTACGACCCTCCCCAGCGCGGTGGTTTCCATGCCGCACAGCATCGCCCCCATCTTCTGCCAGTTTGAGTGGGCGCAGGTGTTGAGCCTGGATATGCTGGTGGTGGTGTTCACCTTCCTCTTCATTGATATGTTCGATACCATGGGAACCTTGATCGGCGTTTGCCAGGGAACCGAGCTCGGTGAGAAAGAGAACATCGACGGAATTGAAAAGATGTTCCTGGCCGACTCCGTGGCAACGGTGGCCGGTGCCTGCTTCGGTACTTCCACCACCACGACCTACGTGGAGAGTGCCTCCGGCGTAGGCGAGGGAGGCCGGACGGGTCTTACCGCCTTCTCCATTGCCTGCTGTTTCATGGTTGCCCTCTTCTTCTCGCCCATCTTCCTGGCCATCCCCGGCGCCGCCACGGCCCCGGCCCTGGTCATCGTGGGTGTGATGATGATGCATTCCATCAAGGTTATCCACTGGGAAGACTACTGCAGGAGCATCCCGGCCTTCTTGACCATCATCCTGATGCCGCTCACGTACTCCATCTCCGACGGTATCTTGATTGGTGTCATTGCCTATGTGGTGACCCATGCCATCAGCGGTAAGGCGAAGAACATCTCCATCACCATGTGGATTCTCGCCGTGCTGTTTGTCTTGCGCTATATCTTTATATAAGGTAAAGGCATTTTTCTAACCCCAAAACATAACAAACCCAAGAGGCTGGCTCCCTCAAAGAGCCGGCCTCTTTTTTTCGATCTGCGGCGGCGCCCCCTGCCCTGCTAACTCCTGATCGGGCTGCATGCCGGGCGGCATTGCCCCGGCCTTTCCGTCGCGGGCCAGGGCTGCACCGGCTTCGTGCCGGGCGGCCGGAGCCGTCTCGCTACGCTCGACCCCACCGTTCACTCCGTTCGCTTTCGCTCACATTCGTTCCGGTCCCCCCCCCTCTTACGATGCCGAGGGTGGCACGGGCTCCGGCCATCCCGCCACCTTCGCCCTTACCGGCTCTATCTCTGGTATTAACAGGAAAAGTGTCAGTAGTCTCGGTAAAATAGGGGAGACTACGTACAAAATCGGGCATTTTTGATAGTAGTCTCGGTAAAAAAGGGGAGACTACTATCACCTGGACCGCCGACCGTCGCGGGCCAGAGCGGCCCCGGCGACCCCCGCCTGCGCGACCCGCACAAGGCCCATCGCTTCGCAGGCACCCCCTAGCCGGGGGTGGCATGTCGCCTCATGCCGCTCCGCCCTGCTCCTACCCGCCGCTATCGCGGTTCGGGCTGCGTGCCGGGCGGCCGGAGCCGTCTCGCTGCGCTCGACCCCACCGTTCACTCCGTTCGCTTCCGCTCACATCCGTTCCGGTCCCCCCTCTTACGATGCCGAGGGTGGCACGGGCTCCGGCCATCCCGCCACCTCCGCCCTCGCCGGCCGGTCGTTGCCGGGTTGCTGCTGTGGAATCGTGTGCCGTAAAATGTAACTATCTGATAATGAGTAAGTAATGAAAATAACCCCGAAAATATTATAGGGTTCTTTTCATAATTGATTGGAAATCAGATATTTGCGAAAAACAGTCCTGTATAGCCGGAATTTTTCATGTTCCATTCCAAGACTAGGGGCTTTTTCCACCAGCCGCTGCAGTTGGCGGGTTCTGCGGCGGCGCCCCCTGCCCCGTCCGGAATTAACTCTATTCACCCTGAACCTAACAGGAAAAGTGTCAGTAGTCTCGGTAAAAAAGGGGAGACTACTATCACCTGGACCGCCGACCGTCGCGGGCCAGAGCGGTTGCTCCTGCCTTTCCGTCGCGGGCCAGAGCGGCCCCGGCGACCCCCGCCTGCGCGACCCGCACAAGGCCCATCGCTTCGCAGGCACCCCCTAGCCGGGGGTGGCATGTCGCCTTGTGCCGCCCCGTCCCGCTCCTACCCACTCACACTGCCGTTTGGGCTGCGTGCCGGGCGGCCGGAGCCGTCTCGGCTGGGGGAAAAAATAGACCTTTAACTAAACCTAGTGCCTTTTTTTCTGTCAAAGAAGGTGTTGCAACAGGTTAGTTTCGTTTAACAGGGGCGGTCATTCGTCCCATAATTAATTGAAAATGAAGAAGGTATTAATGATGGTTGCCATAGCGCTTATGACGGGAGTCATAGCCACGGCTCAGGAGAACAAATCCTGCCAGGAGAAATGCTGCAAAGAACAATCTTGCAAAGAGAAATGCTGTAAGGAGAAATGCTGCAAGGAGCAATGCTGTGAAAGCAAAGGAAAGTGCAAAGACAAAGCGGAAATGGTCCGCTGCCAGACGCAAAGGATGGTGGAGAAATACGGACTGAATGAGGAGCAGGCGGCGCGCCTGCAGGCCTTGAATGAGGAATATGCCGGCAAGCTTCCGAAGCCCGGCATGCGCGGCCCGGGTATGCGTCCCGGCCCCGGCAAACATGGCCCTCGCCCGGAAGGTGGTCCTGGAATGGGCCCTCGCCCGGAAGGCGGTCCCGGAATGGGTCCTCGTCCGGAAGGCGGCTTCAAACCGAAAGAGGGTGAACGCCCGCAGTTAACGGAAGAGCAGAAGGCTGCCCGCAAAGCCGAAATGGAAAAACGGCACGAAGAGATGCAGAAGATCTTCGAGGAGCGGGAAAAGGCTCAGGCTGAATATGATGCTGCCCTGAAGGATATTCTTACCAAGAAGCAGTTCAAGGCTTACAAGAAGGACCGCGAGGAATTCCAGGAGCATCGGCCCGGACCCAGAATGTAAAAAATACTAAAAAAATTATTGTTTTTCGGTATTTATTTCTAATTTTGCAGAAACTAAATACCGAATTTTTTATGATTGCATCTTGGTGGGCTTCTTTAAGCCTGATTATGAAAATCCTGTGGGGCGTCACCCTGACGGCGTCCCTGGTGTTCATCATCCAGAGCGTGCTGACATTCATCGGCGCCGATACGGGCGGCGATTTCGACACCGATTTTGACACCGGTGCCGACTTTTCCGCCGATGGAGATTCGGGAATGAACCTCTATTCCTTCCGCAACTTTGTCAACTTCCTGCTCGGTTTCGGCTGGTCGGCCATTCTGCTGCAGGACAAAATCACTTCCGCCGGATGGCTGCTGACCCTGTCCTTCGTGATAGGAATCGGCCTGGTCGTACTGGTGATGTATCTGTTCAAATGGCTGAGCAACATGCAGCAGAGCGGCAACATCGACGTCTTCTCGGCGGCCGTGGGCTGCACGGGCAAGGCCTACCTGACCATCCCGGCCGAACGCGCGGGCGAAGGCAAGGTCCAGATCACCATCAACGGTTCCGTGCGCGAATACAATGCCCTTACCGACGGGGAAGAAATCAAGACCGGCACCCCGATCAAGGTTGTCGAAGTTATCGACGCCTCCACCTTGCTGGTCGAAGCTCCGAATTCACTGATAATCTGATAGCATATGGAATTTTATCTCATTCTGATCATTGTGGCGGTGGTCTTTGTTACCTTCTCCGCCATCCTCCGGCGCTATCGCCGCTGCCCCTCTGACAAGATCCTTGTCATCTATGGTAAAACCGGCCGGAAATCTTCGGCCAAGTGCATCCACGGCGGCGCCGCCTTCATCTGGCCCGTCTTCCAGGACTATGCCTACCTCGACCTGAAGCCTATCAGCATCGAGTGCAACCTGCAGAACGCCCTGTCCAAGCAGAACATCCGCGTCGACGTGCCCTGCCGCTTCACCGTGGGTATCAGCACGGAACCGGAAGTCATGAACAACGCGGCGGAACGCCTCCTCGGCCTCACCACGGACAGCATTCAGAGCATCGCGACCGATATCCTCTTCGGTCAGCTGCGTCTGGTCATCGCGACGATGGATATCGAGGAAATCAATGCCGATCGCGACAAATTCCTGGCCAGCGTGAGCGCCAATGTCGAGGCGGAACTCCGCAAAATCGGTCTGAAACTCATCAACGTGAACGTGACCGATATCCGCGACGAGAGCGGCTACATCGAGGCGCTCGGTAAAGAGGCAGCCGCGAAGGCCATCAACGACGCGAAGAAGAGTGTGGCCGAGCAGAACCGGTACGGTGAGACCGGAAAGGCAATGGCCGATAAGGACACGCGTGTGAACGTGGCTGCAGCCGATGCCGATGCGGTGAAGGGCGAAAACAACGCCAAGATCGAGATTGCCAACTCCGACGCCTTGCGCCGCCAGAAGACGGCAGAAGCCGACCGCCTGGCCGTGGCCGCGGAGAAGGTGCAGGCCGCAAAGGCCCTCGAAGAGGCCTATCAGAGCGAGCGCGACGCCGAATTGGCCCGCGCCGAGCGCGAGAAAGCCACCCAGCAGGCCAACATCGTGGTCGCCGCCCAGATCGAAAAGGAGAAAGCCATCATCGAAGCGGAAGCCGAAGCCGAGCAGATTCGCCGCAAAGCCAAGGGTGAAGCCGATGCCATCTTTGCCAAGATGGACGCCCAGGCACGCGGTACGCTGGAAATCCTTTCCAAGCAGGCCGACGGTTTCAACCAGATGGTGAAGGCCGCCGCAGGCGACCCGCAGAAGGCCGTCCTGATGCTCATCGCCGACAAGCTCCCCGAACTGGTCAAGACCCAGGTGGAAGCCGTCAAGGGCATCAATATCGACAAGGTTACCGTCTGGGACACCGGCAACGGCACCGACGGAAAAACAGCCACCTCCAATTTTATTTCCGGGATGATGAAGTCCGTTCCCCCGCTCGAGGACCTCTTCAAAATGGCCGGCATGGAACTTCCCTCCTACCTGAAAGGCGGCGAGAAGACTCCTGAAAACCAATAAAATATGGCCATAGTAATCAATATCGATGTTATGCTGGCCCGCCGGAAAATGCCTTCCGGCGAGCTGGCAGAGAAAATCGGGATTTCTCCGGCCAATATGTCCATCCTGAAAACAGGAAAGGCCAAGGCCCTGCGCCTGACAACCCTGGACGCAATTTGCAAGGCCCTGGACTGCCAGCCCGGAGATTTACTGGAATATCGGGCGGAGCCGGATTAGAAGACTTTATAGAACTCCGGAAGTGTTAACGCAGCGACGACGTTGGCGATCTGGGCGCGCATCCGCCCGACGGCACCGTCGTCGTTCGGATGTACCCGGTTGGTGAGAAGGATCAACGCGGTTCTCGATTCAAAATTGATCAAAACGGACGTGCCGGTATAACCGGTATGCTCGATGGTCATGTCCGGGTTGAAGTAATCGCCCTTCAGGCCGCTATGGTCGCTTTTTTTATCCCAACCCAGGGCGCGGCCCACCTTCGGGTCGTTCTCCTTGGGAATGGTGCACATCATCCGGACGGTAGCCGGCATCAGCAGCGAGGGATCCGATTTCATCGCAATCTTGACCGGCCGGGTGCCGCGATTCAAGATCATCTGGCAGATGACCGCCAGGTCTTCAGCATTGGAAAAGACGCCCGCATTGCCCGATACGCCCGCATTGATGCGCCGGGCGATGGGGTCGTGGACGGCTGCCACCAGCGGCAGCCCGTCGGCCTGGACTTCGGTCGGTGCGCAGAGCGGAATCAGGTCTTGGTGAGCCGCCGGCGTGCGCAGATCGGCCCCCAGCGGGAAATAGCAGGTATGCTCCAATCCCAGCGGCTGGAAGATATTTTCCTCTACGTATTCGTTCAGCGGCCGGCCGGATACCTGCTGGATGATATGCTGTAACGTGATATAATTCAAGCAACTGTACATGAATTCCGTCCGAGGGCGGAAGTTCCGTTTCACCTCCGTGGCAATGAACCGCATCAGCGAATCCGGCTGGTTCTCGCCGAAACGATTCACGAAAGCGGCCACATCGATATAGGGTGACAGGCCGGAAGAGTGGCTCATCAGGTCCTGGATGGTAATGTGCACCTTTTCACCGGTTTCCGGGTCAATCCAGGGCCGGAACTCCGGGAAGAAATAGCGGACCTCGTCTTTCGGTCGGATTTCGCCCCGTTCAATGAGCTGCATCGCCGCCAGGGTGGTTCCTACGCATTTGCTCACCGAGGCCAGGTCGAACATCGTTTCCGTTGTCATCGGAATCCGTTCAGGCACCACCTGCTTGTCTCCGAAAGCCTTCAGGTACACGATATCGCCCCCGTGTACGACAGCCACCACCGCGCCGGGTATATTCCCGCTGTGGATGTTGCGGACCACCAAAGTATCAATCCTGTCCAAATGGGACGGATCAATGCCGTGCATCTTGGGAGATACGACTTTCAGCTGGGCAGAAGCGAGGCTGCACAGCAGCAGGCCGGCGGCCAGGAGAAGGCTCTTTCTCATGGGATTAGAAGATTAAGGTAGCTTGGATGGGATAGTGGTCCGAAACGAACGTCCGCTCCATGTAGGGCTTGGTAATGACCTCGAACTTCGTGCAGGACGAGAAGCCGGAATACCAGATATAGTCGATGGTCTCTTCCGACTTGCCCCAGCCGTTATAGGTGGCGTGGCGGTCGGTGGTAACGGCCGTTTCGCGGGCATCTTTCATCTTGGCCTTCAGGGGTGCGAATTCGTCGCGGTCGGCCGGCATGTTAAAATCGCCCGTGAGCACCATCGGATAGCCATCCGGGTTGATGGACGCGATACGGTCCACGATGAGGGCGAGTCCGTTGCGGCGGGCATCCCAGCCCACGTGGTCCAGGTGCGTGTTCACATAAAAGAACTTCTTGCCGCTGGCTTTGTCTTTCATAAGGGCCCAGGTGGCGCTGCGGAAACAAGCGGCATCCCAACCCTTCGAAGGTACCTCCGGCGTTTCGGACAGCCAGAAGGTTCCCCATTTCAACACTTTGATTTTCTTGGTGTTGTAGAAAATGGACATGAATTCGCCCTTCTTCTTGCCGTCCTCGCGGCCCACGCCCACGCTCTTATATCCTTCGCAGTACTCCTCCAGGTAGCGGATCTGGAAAGACAGGGCCTCCTGTACGCCAAAGATATCGGGCTTCTGGTCCAGGATCATCATGGCCGAAGCCGGATAGCGGAATTCCCAGGAATTGGTGCCGTCCTTGGCGGTACCCACGCGGATGTTATATGACATCACCTTCAGGTCATTTTGGGCCCACAGGCCGGCAGGAAGCAGCGCAAGGGCTGCCAACAGGATAATTAGATGCTTTTTCATGTCACAAATATATAAAAAATTGCTTATTTTTGTTTTCAGATCATTCCTGATATGAAAGAAAGATTTTCAGACCTGGGGCGCGTAGGCGCATTGGAAAAATTATATGAGGGAACGCCCTGGCGGCCCTTTGCCGGAGCAACTTTCAACCCGAAAGACGAAGCGAAGGTGGTAAGCGTATCGCGCACCTTCATCGAGGGCATCGATTTCAATCTGGTCTATTTCCCCTTGAAACACCTCGGCGGGAAAAGCGTGACAGCCGTCAGCGGAGCCCTGTGTGCCGCGTTCGCCCGTCCGTGCACCCTGAATGTCCGGCTGGGTATTTCGGCCAAACTGGATTTCGAACAGGTACAGGAGCTCTGGAGCGGCATTGCCGCCGTCGCCCGCGAAGACGGCTATGCGGCGGTTGACCTGGACCTCGCCCCCTCGCCCAACGGGCTCACTGTGAGCGTATCGGCCACCGGTGAAACCGTGCTCGCGCCCACGACCCCGCAATCGAAGGACGTGCTGTGCATCTCGGGACGGCTGGGCAGCGCCTTCCTGGGCCTGCAGGTGCTGGAGCGGGAAAGTCAGCGGTTCGATGCCTCCGGCAGCCAGCCCTCGCTGGAAAAATACCGGATGATGATCGGGGCGTACCTGCACCCGGAACTGGACGCCTCGGTGCCGGAAAAACTGGCGGCGGCGGGCATCACCCCCACGGGCGGATGGTGGGTCAGCCGCGGTTTGGCCGATGCGGTGCGGACCGTCGTCCGGGACACCGGGCTGGGCGCCAAGGTCTATGCAGACCGCATTCCCTTCGAGGGAAACTCCTTCGAGCTGGGTCGCGAACTGGGCCTGGACACCATATCGGCCGCGATGAACGGGGGCGATGATTTCCGCCTGCTGCTAAGCGTGCCCATCCTGCAGGCAGAAACCTTCCGACGCGATTTCCAGACCTTCGACGTAATCGGCCACCTTGCCCAAAGTAATGTGGGTGCCGTGCTGGTTGCGCCTGACGGCATGGAATACCCCATGAAAGCCCAAGGTTGGAACAATGACTAAATAAATGGCCGATAACTATTTGGAGAAGAAGTTCGAGCAGCTCGGGAAGCCCCGTACGGTGGTGCACCGCACAAACCCCTCGCTGGACACCTTGCTGAAACGCAACCGCAGTTATCGCGGTTACGATCCCGCGCGGGTGGTTTCCCGGGAAGAGCTGGTGGAACTGGTCCGGACGGTGACCCTCATCCCTTCCGGCATGAACCGCCAGCCGCTGCGATTCCGGCTGGTGACGGCCGAAGAGGCCGGCAAAGTCTTGCCGCACATCACCCTCGGTGCCGCCCTTCCCGAAGAACACCTTCCCCATTCCGGCGAGGAACCGCGCGCCTTCCTGGTGGTTTGCAGCGCCTTCCCGGAGAACAAGGTCGTGGACATCGACCTGGGCATCGCCGCGCAAAGCATCCTGCTGAAAGCCGTAGAGATGGGCCTCAACGGGATCTTTATCCTGAATATGCGTGCCGCTGAGATCCGCCGCGAACTGGACCTCCCTTCCGACCCGCTGGCCGTCATCGCCATCGGGAAGGGGACGGAAAGCATCTTCCTGATGCCCGTCGAAAAAGACGCCGACCTTGCTTATTTCCGCAAGGACGGCGTCCATTATGTTCCCAAACACAAGGTCGAAGACCTACTGATCTGAGTGCTCCGCTTCTTCGGCGAGGCGACGGGCCAGGTCCAGGAAGGCGGTGGCGTCGGGGCCGGTGCCCAGGGCAGCGGGCTGGCCGGCATCTCCGCTTTCGCGGATGCCCTGGACAAGGGGAATCTGTCCCAGCAGGGGAATGTCGAAGGCCTTGGCCATTTCTACACCGCCGTTCTTGCCAAAGATAAAGTATTTATTCTCAGGTAGTTCTGCAGGCGTAAACCAAGCCATGTTCTCTACCAGGCCAAAAATCTTCCGGTTCACCTTCTCGTTGCGGAACATGTCCACGCCCTTGCGCACGTCGGCCAGGGCCACGGCCTGCGGCGTGGTAACAATGACGGCTCCCTCCATGGGAATGTCGTTGACCAGCGAGATGTGAATGTCACCGGTTCCCGGCGGCATATCGATGAGCAGGAAGTCCAGGACGCCCCAGCGAACCTGCAGAATCATCTGTTTCAAGGCGTTGCACGCCATGGGACCGCGCCAGATAAGCGCCTGGTCGGGTGCAGCGAAATAGCCGATGGACATCCATTCCACGCCGTATTTTTCGACGGGGAGGATGACCTGGGCCCCGTTTTCCTCCTCCAGGGCTTCCGGGACGGCTCCTTCGGTGCCCGTCATCAGCGGGACGGAAGGGCCATAGACATCGGCGTCGGCCAGGCCCACGCGGTAGCCCAGGCGGGTCAGGGCGATGGCCAGGTTCACGGCCACGGTGGATTTGCCCACGCCGCCCTTGCCGGAGGCAATGCCGATGATGTGCCGCACGTTGTTCAACTCGTCCAGCGTAAGGTCATTCACGTTGGGCTTTTTCGCGGCAGGCGCCTCTTCTTTCACCACGGCCTTCACATCTACCTCCGTGCCGGAGGGGGTTCCGCGGTACAGGGCCGCCCGGGTGCTCCCCACCAGATATTCGGTAAGCGGGTCGCGCCGTTTGGGAAAGCCCAGGGTAACGTGCACGGCCTTATCGGTGAGGGAAACCTCCGTCACCATCCCCAGCTCCACAATGCTCTTGTCGCCTTTCGCGGGGTGCCGCACCTCGGCGAGCAAGGCCAGTATCTCTTTCTCTGTCATTATTTTACCAGTTCCAATTCATCGATGATATGACTTGCGCCGCCCAGTTTGTCCACCAGGAAGAGGACATAGCGGATATCCACGCAGATGCAGCGCTGCAGGTCGGGTTCGAACATCACATCGCTGGACATCGACTCCCAGTTGCCGTCAAAGGCCAGGCCGATCAGGCAGCCGTCTGCATCCAGCACCGGACTGCCGGAATTGCCGCCCGTGATATCGTTGTTGGTAAGGAAGCAGGTGGGCACGCGGCCGTCGGCCATCGTATACGGGCCGAAATCGTTCGCGGCATAGAGGGCTTTCAGCTTGGCGGGGACGATAAACTCGTAGTTGGACGGATCTTCTTTTTCCATCACCCCCGCCAGCGTGGTGTAATATTGATAGGTTACGCCGTCTTTGGGGGAGTAGGCGCCCACCTTGCCGTAGGTCAGGCGCATGGTGGAATTGGCATCCGGGTAGGACGGTTCGCCTTTCTTCCATTCCATCAGGCCGGCCGTGAAGGCACGGCTGCCGTCGTCCAGCTGCTTGCGGCCCAGGTTGGCCTGCGGCTGCAATTTGCGATACGCACCGTAAAAAGCACCGTACAGGGCGAGGGTGGGGTCGGCAAAAACGGCCGGGAGACCGCCCTGCAGGGCTGTTTCCAGTTTCTCGGGCGATGTAAAGATGCTCTCCTCGAATAACTTATCTACAAAGGCCGGAATGTCCATCGTCGCGAAATCTTCTCCCGGAATCTTCAGGAAGTTGGCCGAATCGGCGTGCTCGCGGTAGTAGGTGAGCAGGGCTACGGCTTCCTTGCGGTCCAGGGGTTCGGCGTAATCCTTGTACAGGGCGTCCATTTGTTTGCGGGCGTCCCGGAGGACGGCCAGGGTGTCCTGCGTTCCGGCATCCAGGCCGCGGGAGAAGAATTGCAGGAAATGCGGCCCCATCTGCAGCAGTTCAATCTGATAGACCGATTCCAGCAGCAGGGTGGTGGCGTTGGAGGCATCGGCCGAAGCGGCAACGGCTTCCGCGATGTCGTCCAGGGCCGTTCCGTATTGGGCGGTGCGCTTCTTGTTCTTGCCCACCCAGGCCATGAACGCGGCCTCTTTCTGCTGCTCGCGTTCCAGGATGCCCAATTTCTCGAAGGCGAGTTTCTCGCCCTGCCACTTCTTCCAGCCGTTCGCGCTGCTGGCATATTTGTTCGCATATTGCAGGCGGACCTTCGGGTCGGCCTCCATGGCTTCCCACATGATGTCCTGGCGCAGGGTGCGCGCCTCTACCGAAATGGCCTGGCGGTTCAGCATCTGCTGCAGCTGGGCGGCGGTCTGGAAACGCTGGGTACGGCCCGGATAGCCCATGATCATGGTAAAATCGCCGTCCTGGTAGCCTTTGAGGGATACCTTCAGGGCCTGTTTGGGCACGTAGGGAACATTGTCCTCGCTATAGTCGGCGGGTTCGTTGTCGGCACCGGCATAGATCCGGAACATGGAGAAATCGCCCGTGTGGCGCGGCCACATCCAGTTGTCGGTCTCGCCGCCGAATTTCCCCACGGATGCCGGGGGAGCGCCCACGAAACGGATATCCGTATAGGTCTTGGACACAATCAGATAGAAGACGTTGCTGTTGTAGAAAGACGTGATGCGGGCCTGGCTGTGCGGGACCTCGGCTTCGGCTTGCTTCTGCAAGGCTTCGCGCGTTTGGTTCACGGCCGCAACGGCCAGCACCTCACGGTTAGTGCTGTCTTTGTACTGTTTCAGTGTGGCGGCGCGAACCTTGTCCAGGATGGCCGTCACGTCCGTCATGGACTCCAGGAAGGTAACCGTCAAGCCTTTGGCCGGCAGCTCTTCCGCCCGCGTCATGGCCCAATAGCCATCCTCCAGATAATTGTGTTCGGGCGAGGAAAGTTTCTGGATATGGCTGTAGCCGCAGTGGTGGTTGGTCACCACCAGGCCTTCCCGGGAAATCACTTCTCCGGTGCAACCGCCGCCGAAATGGACAATGGCATCTTTCAGCGAGGTATGGTTCACGGAATAAATCTCTTCGGGCGTCAGGCGGCAGCCCAGGTCTTTCATGGCTCCGGCATTCATTTTCTGGAGCAGCGGGAGCATCCACATGCCCTCGTCCGCCAGGGCCATCGAGGCCGTCAAGGTCAGCAGCACCAGGCTGCAAAGCATTTTTTTCATAAAACTATCTGCTAAAATAAAGTAGGTTCCAATTCTTTGGGATGGAAACTGCGGCGGTGATACGGGGTGTATCCGTATTGTTTGATGGCGTCCAGGTGCTCCCGCGTGGGATATCCCATGTTGCGGTCCCAGCCATACTGCGGATATTCCTGTGCCAGGCGGCGCATCTCCTGGTCCCGCCAGGTCTTGGCCAGCACGGAAGCCGCGGCAATCGGGGCAAAGGTTGCATCTCCTTTCACCACGGTCCGATAATCGTTCCGCCCCCACCGTCCGAACGGGCGGAAGCGGTTCCCGTCCACCAGCAGGAAGTCGGGCGACGGCGTCAGGCGAAGCACCGCGCGCTGCATGCCCGTAATGGAGGCGTTGAGGATGTTGATGGTGTCGATTTCCTCCGGAAGCACGGCTTCAACCGCCCACGCAACCGCTTCTTTCTCAATGACTTCCCGCAATACGTCCCGATGTTTTTCCGTCATCTGCTTAGAATCGTTCAGCAGGGGATGCCGGAAATCGGGCGGGAGAATGACCGCGGCGGCATAGACCGGTCCGGCCAGGGGACCGCGTCCGGCTTCGTCGCAGCCTGCTTCCAGGCGTCCGGGCTCCAAAAAGGGCTGTAAATGAATTTCGCGTGCCATCTTGAAAGATTAACACGCGAAATTAATCATTTTTCTTCAAGATTTTGCTTTTTCAGCATCTCAATCATCTCCGATTGGGTGGCGATGGTGGTCCGGAAGGATGCAATCAGTTCCTCCTGGAGGTCAACCTTTTCTTGTAGTTCGTGAAGTTGGGACTCATATTGTTCGGTCAGCTGCGTACAGGAGCGCTGGTAGTGGGCCCGCTCTTCCGACAGGAGGTCGTTCGCCGAGCCGGAAGGGTTGCCGGTGAGCAGGCTTTCTATGGGGGTGTGAGTGGCCTCGGCAATTTGTTCCAGGCTTTTGCTGATCAGGCGGGCGGGACCGGATTCGATGCGGACATAGTTCGATATGGAAATCCCGCACAGGTCGGCCATTGCTTCCTGTGTCAGGTTCAGCTGTTCCCGCAATTTGCGGATATTGATTTTTACCGATTGGTTGTCCACGTGGTTCAACATCTAATCCGATAGCAAATGTACGGGTTTCCTGGCAGTTGCAACTGCTTAATTATTGCGTAGTTCTATCACATCTTAAGTGATTTTCTTTAAAATTTCGTTAATTTCTTTAAAAAACATAAAATTTTTCTGTTTGGGGGCGCTGTTTTTTGGCGGATTGTTTTGCATTTTCTTGAAAGTTTGCCAGATTTGTCCCCGAATCAAATTGTATAGGATTATGAAAACGATCGATGAACAATATGCCCGGCTGGAAAAGTTGCTGGACGACGAAAAAATCTACCTTGTTAGAGGGGTGTCTTTTGCTGATCTATGCGTTGCCCTTGGGGCGGACCGGCAGGCGATGGATGACCACTTGCAGAAGGAATTGGGAATGGATGGGGAAGCGTTGATGCAAACGTTCCGCCAGCGGGATATGGAACGTTGGGAACAGCGTTTCGGGATACGCGTAGAAATATATTAAAAGGTTTTTTGCGATTGGCGTAAAAAATGTGTAGATTTGCACGATATGCCTTTTGCATACACCCAGCAATAAATTAATAACTAACATAGAATGAAACAGTATTCAACCAAAGACATCCGAAACGTGGTGCTCATCGGTAGTTCAAAATCCGGTAAGACCACGTTGTCCGAAGCTATGCTTTTCGAGGGTAAGGTTATCGACCGCCGCGGTAGCGTAGAAGACAAGAACACCGTCTCCGATAACACCGAGTTCGAGCAGACCAACCAGAAATCCATCAACGCCACCCCGCTCTATGCAGAGCTGAACGGCACCAAGATTAACATCATCGACGCTCCGGGTTCCGATGATTTCTCCGGAGGCGCCCTGAGTGCTTTCAAGGTGGTGGAATCGGCCGTGATGGTGATGAACGGTACCGCCGGCATCGAGGTGGGCACCACCCTGTTCGCCCGTTATGCAGACCAGTATGGTATCCCCATGATCATCGCCGTGAACCAGATGGATCACGAAAAAGCCAACTGGGAAGGTGTGCGTACCGCCCTGAACGAGGAATTTGGCAAGAAGGCCATCCTCTGCCAGTTCCCGGTTACGCCCGGTCCGGGTCTCCAGGGCTTCGTGGATGTGATTACCATGAAGTTCTACGACACCAAGAACCAGGAGCAGGACATCCCCGCCGCCTATGCCGACGAGGCTGAAACCCTGCGTGCCGAACTTATGGAGAAAGCTGCCGAAGGTTCCGATGAGCTGATGGAGAAATTCTTCGAGACCATGGAGCTCACGACGGATGAAATCCGTGCTGGCCTTCGCGCCGGTATCGCCAAGGGCGAAACCATTCCGGTGTTCTGCGTGTCTGCAAAGAACAATGTGGGTGTCCGCCGCCTGATGGAGTTCCTGGTCAATGTGGCCCCGACTCCGGAAGGAACCGTCCAGAAGACCATCGACGGCAACGAGGTGGTGTGCAAGCCGAATGGCCCAGTTTCCATCTTCATCTACAAGACGGCCGTTGAGCAGCACCTGGGTGAGGTTTCTTACTTCAAGGTGATGAGCGGTACCCTGAACGAGGGCGCCGACCTGGTGAACCCCGAAACCGGCAACGGCGAGCGTCTGTCCGCCATCTATGCCGTCGCGGGTGCCAAGAAGGAGAAAGTTTCCTCTATCAGCGCCGGTGATATTGGCTGCGCCATGAAACTGAAAGCCGGTAAGACGGATGTGACCCTTGCCCAGAGCGGCCAGGAGGCCATTACCCACATGGTATTCCCGGATTACAAGTATCGTTGCGCCGTCAAGGCCATGGATAAGAACGACGAGGCCAAGGTGGGCGACGCCCTGAACAAGATTGCCTCCCAGGATGCCACCATCCACGTGGAATATTCCAAGGAACTGCGCCAGACCATCCTTTCCGGTATGGGCGAGCAGCACATCAACTATGTGAAGTGGAGAGTGAACAACGAGTTCAAGCTGAACATCGAACTCTACGCTCCGAAGGTGCCTTACCGCGAGACCATTACCAAGATCGCTACGGCCCAATACCGTCACAAGAAACAGTCCGGTGGTGCCGGCCAGTTCGGCGAGGTGCATCTCCTCGTTTGCCCGTACGTTGAGGGTGAAGAGGCTCCGAAGAACTTTAAGATTGATGGCAAGGACACCGTCCTGAACATCAAGACGAGCGATATTTCCGACCTGGAGTGGGGCGGCAAGCTGGAGTTCTACAACTGCGTCGTGGGTGGTGCCATCGACCTGAGCTTTATGCCGGCTATCCTCAAGGGTATCAAGTCTAAGATGGAGGAAGGCCCGCTTACCGGTTCCTACGCCCGCGATATCCGCGTGTATGTATACGACGGTAAGATGCACCCGGTGGATTCCAAGGAAATCGCCTTCATCATTGCTGGCCGCAACGCCTTCAAGGAGGCTTTCCGCAACGCCGGTCCGAAGATCCTGGAGCCTATCTACAATGTGGACATCATCACCCCGAACGAGTATGTGGGACCTTGCATGAGTGACCTGAACACCCGTCGCGGTATGATTATGAACCAGGATATGGACAAGGGCTTCACCGTGCTGCACGCCCGCGTGCCGCTTGCCGAGCTCTACCGCTACTCTACCATCCTGAGCTCCCTCACCGGTGGTAGCGCAACGTTCAGCATGAAGTTCGCCGAGTACACCCAGGTTCCTGCCGACGTCCAGACCAAACTGCTGGCCGAATACGCCGCCCAGGAGCAGGAAGAGGATTAATCCTCCCTTTCATACAAAAAAAGAGGTTGACTATTCGTCGACCTCTTTTTTTGTGTATCGGATACTGCCTCCGGCGGCCAGGAGTGTCAGGAGAATGAGCAGGATGGAACTGGCGCGGGAGATGTTTTTGCTGACGGTATAGACCTCCGGCTCGAAGCGGAGGACGAGTTCGCCCTCGCCGGCGGGAAGCTGGGCTGCGCGCAGGATCCAGTTGGCCCGCAGCAGCGGAAGTTCCTGTTGCTGAGCGCCTTTCACCTCCGGAATAACGGAGAGTTTCCAACCCGGATACCAGACTTCGCTGAAGACGGCCATGCGGTCGTTCGCCGCCCGGTACCGGTAATGCAGTTCGTTCGGCGCATAAGAAAGCATCTCCAGGGTATCATCGGTCCCGGGCATCCCGGCCGTTGCGCCGTCTGCCGCTGCAGCGAAATCCGGCCCGAGGATGGCGGTGGTGCGCAGATCGTAACGCCCCAGGGCGGCGATTTCCGCGTCGGGCGAAGCCACGGTGACCAGGCTGTCCACATACCAGGCCGGCCCATTCGCGTACGGATACTGTGCCGGAGGATTCTCCGCCCCCAGGATCAGATACTTCAGGTTGAGCATGGACAGCACCGGCTGGTCCGGCAGCCGCTCTTCCAGTTCCCCGATGGTCTGCACCCCGTCCATCGACTTGTACAATCCGTTGATCTCGTTTACCAGATACCGGTCGATGAGGTCCTGGTATCGCTGCAGTTTGGCGGGGGAGTATCCGCCGATGTTTTTATGGTGGTAGGACGGGTGGGAGTCGTTGAACACATCCACCGTCAGGTCCAGGACACGGTACGAGGGCTCGGGATCCTCCAGGATCATTTTGTCCACCGTCCGGGCGGTAAACTGGCGGGTAAAGTCGCGCGGCGTGGTAAAATCGTCGGCTTTCAGGTAGCGTTTGCCCACCACGAAGAGGTTCAGGAGAATGAGTGCGCAGATGCCCGCGGCGGCAATGCCGGAACGGGAACGCCCCTTGCCGGATTCGGTTATCGTCCAGAGAATCAGCACCGTAGCGGCACCGATAAGCAGGAGGGAGGTGAGCGCATCGGTCCGCAGCAGCATCCGGCGGTCGGCGGCGAGCGCATCGGCCAGCACCTGCGGTTGCCCGGCATCGGACGCAGCCGAGAAATTGCCCGCGAGATCCGGCATCAGCCAGCACAGCAGGCAGAATCCGCCTGTGATGGCGAAGGCCCAGAGGGTTTTGCGGAAAACGACCTTGCGGTCATAAGTGTTCTTGAGGATGCGGTCCAGCACCAGGAAACCCAGCATGGGAAGGGTGAACTGCAAGAGTATCAAAGCCATAGACACGGTGCGGAACTTGTTGTACATAGGCGCGTACTGGAACATCAGGCGCGTGAAGCCCATGAGGTGGTTGCCCAGGGCCAACAGGACGGCCAGTACGGTGACGGCCAGCAGCCACCACTTTTCTTTCCCCTCGTACAGGAGGAGGCCCAGCAGGAACAGGAAGACCGAAATGGCGCCCATATACATGGGACCGGCCGTGAAAGGCTGCGGGCCCCAGTAGAGCGGCAGATGTTTGGAAATCTCTGTCAGGTTGGGCTGCCCGGCCTGCTTGAGCAGGGCGTATGTCTCTGATTTGGCGGGATTTACCGCACCGGCCGAAGAACCTCCGTTAAAATTCGGAATCATCAGGTTGGGCAGTTCTTCCCAGCCGTAAGACCAGGCCGTGGCATATTCCAGGTCCAGGCCGCCTTTCGCCTTGACGCTTTCCGCCCCGGCATTTTTCGCCTTGGCGTTTTCCGTGCCGCCCAGTTCCGAACCGCCGCGCATCGTGTACTGCGTGTAATCGTACAGCGGTGCCAGTTTGATGGTATTGGTGCCGATACCGATGCATCCCACCACCAGCAGGAGGGCCGATGCGGCGAAGAACCGTCCGGTCAGCTGCCGGCGGCGTTCGCTGTTGGACAGGATCCAAACCAGCAGCACCACGGCCAGCAGCAGGATCATCAGGGCCAGGTAGTAGGTGATTTGCTGGTGGTTCGCTTTGATCTGGAAACTTAGGGCAAACCCGAACAGGGCCGCGCCCAGCAGGGCATTCCACAACCAGCCGCGCCGGGCCTGGCTCTTTTCTTTCAGGGCGGCCCGATAGGTATAGATCAGGGCGGCCAGCACCCACGGCAGGAAGGCGATGGCTTGCATCTTGGTGTTGTGCCCCACCTGGATAATCTGGATATTATAGGAACAGAACGTCACCGCCACCGCTCCGCCGATTGCCAGGATTCCTTCTATCCCCAGGCTGAGCATGAGCAGGAAGGCGCCCAGCAGCGAGATGAACAGATAGGCGGCCGGCCGTTTTCCGGTGAGCAGGAAATCGTAAATCTGCTGCGTCCAGTCGCCCTGGCGCGGGGCGCTGATGGAGGTTGTGGGCATACCGCCGAACATGGCGTCCGTCCAGGCCGTCGGGTCATTGGGGTGCGCCTTGTTCCACTGCGTCATCTCGTGCGACATGCCGATATAGCCGGAGATGTCGCTCTGGTTTACGATTTTACCCGAGAGGACCTGGGGCACAAAGCCATAGGCCAGGACCAGAAAAAGGGCCACCGCTCCCACCAACCACATTATTTTATTTTTCATATTGCAGCCGTAATATGTAACTTGTTAAATATCAGCAAATTATAAAAAGTACCCCAAAAAATTTACGGGGTTATTTTTGTAATATATTAATTATTAATGAATTACGCTTTCCAGGAGTTCGGCCAGCTTTTGTGTCAAAGCCTTCCGTTCATATTGTCCGACGTTTGCTTCCGAGGGGGCACCCTCCGGCGAGAGAGCATTTTCCCTCGTTTCAGCGAACGAACCGAAGGGTACCCCCTCGGTTGTCTCCGAAGAGCAAAACTGCGTCCAGGCGGAATCGATAAAGGAACGGATACCGGCCTCGTTGTCAAAAGCGCAGCAGGAGCCGGCGCCGGTATCGGCCAGCACGCGCGCCATGGCCCCGTCGGGGGCACCGATTCCCAACACGGGATGTCCGGCGGCCAAATACTCGAATAGCTTGCCCGGCAGGATAAGCGCATAGTCCGGATCGTTGCGCAGGGGGAGCAGCAGCACAGAGGCGCCCAGCTGCTCGCGAACCGTTGCACGATGGTCCAGATAGCCGCAGTCCACTACCTTGCCGTCCAGTCCGGCGGCTTTCAGGGAAGCATAGATGTTCCGGTCGGTCTTGCCAGCCAGGCGGATGCGCAGCCGGGCCGCGAATGCCGGGTCTGCAGCGCACTTTTCGGCCAGCACCTTCCAGAGGACGTGCGGATTGCCATCGACCGGGAAAAGACCGGTATGCACCAGGTTGAAAGAACCATCGAGCTGAACGGCCTGGGCGAAATCTTCGGCATCGTAGCCATTGGTAATCATGGCCACGGGCGTATGCGTCCGCGCAGCGTAGGCCTCCTGCACCAGCGGCGTTACCGTGAGCACGGCCGATGCGTTGTCCAGCACGCGCTGTTCCAACCGGCGATGCCGCCGTTCCACGCAAGGCAGGAAGGGCATCCGTTTGAACCAGTACATCTGGGTCCACGGGTCGCGGAAATCCGGAATCCAGGGGATGCCGAGCAGGCGGTGCAAGCGTTCGCCAATGAGGTGCAGCGATTGCGGGGGACCGGTGGTAACAATCACATCCACAGGATGTTCCTTCAGGTATTTTTTCAGGAATCGGACCGATGGCCGCACCCATCCCTCGCGCGGGTCGGGGACGAAGAGGTTGCTCCGCACCCAGAGGGAGAGCCGCTGTTTCCAGCTTTTCCCGCCGGGGGTCTCGTCCTCGGTGGAAGTGAGCACCTTCATATCGGTCGTGCTCCCTCGGCCCATCAGTTTCCGATAGAGCCCGTACGGCTCGAAAATCGGCCGTTTCACGATTTCCGCCTCCGGGGGGATCTCGCCCTCCAAAGAGCGGTCAATTCCTTGATATTCAGGGTTTTCCGGGGTATAGATGACGGGCTGCCATCCGGCCGCCGGAAGATATTTGGCGAATTTTACCCAGCGCTGAACGCCCGAACCGCCACAGGGCGGCCAGTAGTACGTGATGATGAGAACCCGCCGGGACATGTCTGCCTAGACATTGAAGAGGAAATGCATGATGTCGCCATCCTGGACCACATAGTCCTTGCCTTCGATGCCCATCTTTCCGGCCGCCCGTACGGCGGCTTCGGTTTTGTAATGGACAAAGTCCTCATATTTAATCACTTCCGCGCGAATGAAGCCCCGTTCAAAATCGGTATGAATAACGCCGGCCGCCTTGGGAGCCTTGTCCCCTTTGCGGATCGTCCAGGCACGGCATTCGTCGGCGCCGGCGGTGAAGAAGGTCTGAAGCCCCAGCAGGTGATAGGCGCTTTGGATCAGGCGCACCACGCCGGAATCTTCCAGGCCCAGCTCTTCGAGGAACATCTTGCGGTCTTCATAGTCCTCTATTTCAGCGATTTCCGATTCTGTCTTAGCGGCGATGACCAGGATCTCCGCGTTCTCCTCGCGTACGGCCTCGCGTACGGCCTCCACATAGGCATTGCCCTTGGCGGCGGAGGCATCGTCCACGTTGCAGACATACATCACCGGTTTATTGGTAAGCAGATAAAGCTCCTTGGCCATCTGCTCCTCGTCGGGATTCAGGAGCTCCACGCTGCGGCAGTTCTTGCCCTGGTCGAGGGCGGCCTTGTAGCGGAGGAGCAGCTCCAGGAGCTTTTTGGCTTCCTTGTCGCCGCCGGTCGTGGCCTGTTTCTGCACCTTTGCGATGCGGGCTTCGATCATCTCCAAATCCTTGATTTGCAGTTCCGTATCCACCACTTCCTTATCGCGGACCGGATCCACACTGCCGTCCACGTGGACCACGTTGCCATCGTCAAAACAGCGGAGCACGTGCAGGATGGCATCGGTCTCGCGGATGTTGGCCAGGAACTGGTTGCCCAAGCCTTCTCCCTTGCTGGCGCCCTTTACCAGACCGGCGATATCCACGATATCGACCGTGGCGGGCACGACGCTCTTGGGCTGGCACATCTCGGCCAGCACTTCCAGCCGTTTATCGGGCACGTTGGTGGAACCCAGGTTCGGCTCGATGGTACAGAAAGGGAAATTGGCGCTCTGGGCCTTGCCCGAGCTCACGCAGTTGAAAAGGGTCGACTTGCCCACATTCGGCAGTCCCACAATCCCGCACTTTAAACTCATACTAAACTGATTCTATCTTTGCGTATTTTGGCAAAGTTACTCATTCTTTTTAGAATTACCTAAAAGACCAGGCACAGGCCGAGGCCTTCCGGGGTGGCGCCGTAATGGAGCGACAGGCGGTCCAGGCCGGCTTCTCTCAGGCGATGATGCCCTTTGAGGGATTGGAAGCCGTAGGTAAACTGGCAGATACCCAGGTTGGCGACCAGGGCGCCGGCGGCCACCCAAAGCCATTCATTCCCAGGCTTGTTCCCCTCTTCGAAGACGAGGTCGTCGTGCAGCCTTTCGGGATTGAACCGCCATTCCTGTTTCCAGTGCTTCCCCTCGTTCATCCGGGCAATTCCGTAACCCGTCAGGGCCAGTCCCGCTCCGGTCAGGGCTAATCCGCAGCCCACCCGGAACTTGCTCCGTCCGATGGAGGGGAGGTTGATTTGTCCGGCATGCGAGCCGATATAGCGGACGAAGAGCGCGGAGGAAACCATGTTCGCTCCGGCGGAAATCAAGGTTCCCACACCGAAGGCTTTCAGCCCGGTCATGTAAGGGTTGCGATAGCCGTATTCGATATAGCCCACTTTCTTGTCTCCGTCTTTGACATCTTCCCACTCGGTGAAGGTGTCGTCGCCGAGCATGCCGCCCAGGACCATAACCAGCCCCACGCCCCCTTGCCAGGCGGAAAGGGTGAAGGTTTTGCGGGCCGGGATAAAGACGCATTCATATACGGGTGCGCCCAGATAGGTCCGGCTCTGGTCTTCCGTAAGCGGGAAAATGCCTTCTGCGTAGATCTTTCCGAATCGCCCGACCTTGGTGGGAGCCTGAAGGACATCGTTTGGGACGGGGACGCCGTTTTCGACGGGAACCCGGAAACCGTCCTTGAAGACAATCTCGCGGACAAAACTTAGGTTGATTTGGTTCAACTCCTTGTTGTTCAATTCAATCCAACTCTTAAAGGTGGCTTTGTAGGAGTGGTTGATGGCATCCTGCCGGATGTCGTCGATGTTTACGCCCACCGCCTGGTTGTCCCGCGTATAGAGAGTGTCCTTCCGCGCCTGGGCGTGGAGATTGGCCGTGAAAAAGAGCGCCAAAAGAAGGAGGACGACGGCCCTCGTGGGGGAAGCGTGCATGGCTTTCATGTTCATTTTGTTTTTGTATCCACAAATATATAAAAAAATCCCCGACTTCCGGAATACAAAATCGTTCCCTGATGCCCCTCTCCGGGCGGTTTCGGCAAATAGCCGTGTAAAATTAGTTTACACGGATAATCCTCCCGAACTTTGCCGGATGAAGAAGAGAATGATAGGATGTCTGCTGGCCGGCCTGCTGTCGGGAGTGCCGGCCCTGGGGGTGCATCGGGCGGATACGCTGGATGTGCTGTTTTGGAACCTGGAGAATTTTTTCGATTACATCGACCGGGGAACGAGCGCGTCGGATGCGGAGTTTTCGGGCCGGGGGCTGCGGCACTGGTCGAAGAAACGGTTCCTGATCAAGTGCAACGCGGTGGCGAAAACCTTGTTGTGGACGGCCGGTCAAACGGGGCGGATGCCCGATGTGCTGGCCGTGGCCGAGGTGGAGAATCGGTTCGTACTGAAGCAGTTGCTGAAGAATACCGCCCTCCGGAAGGAGCCGTGGGGGATTGCCCATTACGATTCGCCCGACCATCGCGGGATTGATGTGGGTCTCCTGTGGCGCACCGACCGATGGGATACCGTCTGCACCCGTGCGTGTCACGTTTTCGGGCCGGATGGGGCCGTCCTTCCCACGCGGGACATCCTGCTGGTGCAGCTGCAACGCCGCGCTGTTCCCGATTCCGCCCCGGCCTCCTCGGTTCCCTTGGGCGGCTCTGCTCCCGCGGCTGGCACGGTTCCCTTTGGCGGCCCGGTTCCCGGCTCTGCTCCCGCGGCTGGTCCTGCTCCCTCGGCAGACCGGTGGGCCATTCTGGTCAACCACCACCCCTCGAAGTACGGCGGAGCCTCGTCGGCGTGGCGGCGCGAGGCGGCGGTGGACCGGCTCCGGCAATTGTGCGACTCGCTGGCCGCCGCCGGTTGGGACCGAATCATCGCCACAGGCGATTTCAACGACACGGCCGATGCCCCGCTGTTCCACCGCCTGGATGGCCTGCAGAACCTGGCCCTCCCGCTTGCCGCGCGCGGCGAAGGCACCATCCGCTTCAACGGACGCTGGGAACTGATCGACCTCTTCTTCCTCTCCGTCACCGCTCCCGTCACTGCCCCCGCCGCTACTCCTGCCCCCGCCGCGCGGATGACCATCCTGCACCCGCCCTTCCTCACGGAGCGTGATAACACCCACAGCGGCGAAAAACCCCGCCGAACCTACATCGGCCCCCGCTACAACGGCGGCGTCTCCGACCACCGCCCCATACACCTCCGCCTCTGCTATCCCTCTACCGCCCTAATCCGCGACGGTCGACGGTCTGGGTGATAGTAGTCTCCCCTTTTTTACCGAGACTACTATCAAAAATGCCCGATTTTGTAAGTAGTTTCCCTTTTTTGACCGAGACTAGGTACACCTTCCCTGTCAATACCAGAGATAGAGCCGGCGAGGGCGGAGGTGGCAGGAAGGAGCGGGGCGGAGCGGCATGAGGCGACATGCCACCCCCGGCTAGGGGGTGCCTGCGAAGCGATTGGCCTTGTGCGGAAGGGCAGGCGGGGGTCGCCGGTGCCGCCCTGGCCCGCGCCAAGTAAGGCCGGGGCAATGCCGCCCTGTCACGCATCTGGATCAGGAGTTAATTCCGGGCGGGCAGGGGGCGCCGCCGCAGAACCCGCCAACTGCGGCGGCTGGTGGAAAAAGCCCCTAGTCTTGGAATGGAACAAGAAAAAATCCGGCTATACAGGACTGTTTTTCGCAAATATCTGATTTCCAATCAATTATGAAAAGAACCCTATAATATTTAGGGGGTTATTTTCATTACTTACTCATTATCAGATAGTTACATTTTACGGCACACGATTCCACAGCAGCAGCCAGGCAACGACCGACCGGTAAGGGCGGAGGTGGCGAGATGGAGCGGGGCGGAGCGGCATGAGGCGACATGCCACCCCCGGCTAGGGGGTGCCTGCGAAGCAAGGGCGGAGGTGGCGGGATGGCCGGAGCCCGTGCCACCCTCGGCATCGTAAGAGGGGGGACCGGAACGAATGTGAGCGAAAGCGAACGGAGTGAACGGTGGGGTCGAGCGTAGCGAGACGGCTCCGGCCGCCCGGCACACAGCCCGATCAGGAGTTAATTCCGGCTGGTGCGAGATGGCGCCATCCGGCTTCATCCCGTACCCAAAATGAAGATACGGGCTAAGAGGGGAGAAGGGGTTGAGCGTTTCTTTTTGTTTAAAGGTGTAAAAAACGCTTTAAATGATTATATTTGTAAATTGTTCATAAAAGATAACCATAAAACGAGTTTCGATATGGAAATGAAAGAAAAAATCCAGGAAAAATTCCGGACCTTGTTCGGACAGGACGGTGCCATCTTTGCATCGGCCGGACGCGTGAATCTGATTGGTGAGCATACTGACTACAATGGCGGATATGTGTTCCCCGGCGCCATTGACAAAGGCATCATGGCCGAGGTGATGGTGAACGGAACGGAGAAGGTCCAGGCATATTCGATGCATCATGACGAGTATTGCGAATTTGGCCTGAACGAGGAAGACAAGCCCAACCAGAGCTGGGCCCGCTATCTGTTCGGGGTGTGCCGGGAGATGATCAAGCGCGGTGGCAAGGTGCATGGTTTCAGCACGGTTTTCGCGGGTGACGTCCCGCTGGGCGCCGGCCTCTCCTCTTCTGCAGCCCTGGAAAGCACTTTCGCTTTTGCCTTGAACAACCTGTTCAACAACGGCATCGACAAGTTCGAGCTGGCCAAGATCGGCCAGGCCACGGAGCACAACTACTGCGGGGTCAAGTGCGGCATCATGGACCAGTTCGCATCCCTGTTCGGCAAGGCGGGCAGCCTGATCCGTCTTAACTGCAAGACGCTGGAGTACAAATACTTCCCCTTCAATCCGGAAGGATACAAGCTGGTCCTGATTGATTCTTGCGTGAAGCACGAACTGGCATCGAGCGCCTACAACAAGCGCCGCGCCTCCTGCGAAAATGCCGCCGCCGCCATCCGCAAATATCATCCCGATGTGGAATTCCTGAGCGATGCCAAGCGCCAGTGGCTGGACGAGGTCCGCGACGAGATTCCCGAGGAAGACTTCCTGCGGGCGGAGTATGTCATCGGCGAGGTCCAGCGCGTGCTGGATGTCTGCGACGCTCTTGAGCGGGGCGATTATGAGACCGTGGGCGAGATGATGTATCAGACCCATTTCGGTATGAGCAAACTCTACGAGGTGAGCTGCGAGGAACTGGATTTCCTGAACAAGCTGGCCCGCAAGATGGATGTGACGGGATCGCGCGTGATGGGCGGCGGCTTCGGCGGCTGCACCATCAACCTGGTGAAGGACGAACTGTACGAACCCTTCATCGCTGCGGCAAAGGAGCAGTTCGCTGCGCGTTTCGGTCACGAACCCAAGGTTTATGATGTGGTCATCAGCGATGGTGCCCGTAAATTGCAATAATTTATGAAGACAGAAGACTGGTTAGCCGTTTGGATAGGCTTTATCGTCATTGCCCTCGGTTGTGTGGCAGTCCTGACGGGTGCGTTCGATTTCGCTGCCGCCAAGTTCTCTACCTGGCATCTTTGGGAGAATGTAGCGGAGAAAAAGGCGCTCCTTTCGCAGCTGAACGGTGCTTTTTGGATTAAGTTGCTGCGCACCTTCCTGGTGCTGGGCATCCTGTTTACCGCCGGCGTGAAACTGCAGGGCGGCAAGGTGAAGGAATACCTGCCCGCCTTTGTCGTACTCTTTGTGCTGGCCATTGTGGTGCGTCTCATCAGTGCGGAATTCACCCTGAACCGTTATCTGGAATGGGCTTTCTGGGCCTTGATCGTGGGCCTGCTCATTTCCAATACGGTAGGGGTTCCCGACTGGCTGAAGCCGGCTATCCGGACCGAATTCTATATCAAGACCGGCCTGGTCATCATGGGCTTCTCGGTGCTGTTCTCGAACATTGCCAAATTCGGCCTTTATGGCCTGGGCATCGCCTGGGTTGTGACGCCCATCGTCATCCTCTTCATGTGGTGGCTGGGCACCCGGGTGTTCAAACTCGAGAATAAACCCCTGGTCATTACCCTGGCCGCCGCCACGAGCGTTTGCGGTACTTCCGCCGCCATCGCCACGGGTGCCGCCTCCGGTGCCAAGAAGAACGACCTTTCCATTGCCATCTCCATTTCCATCATCTTTACCATTTTGATGATGGTATTCGAGCCGATGATCATCCGCTGGGCGGGTATGTCCCAGCTGATGGGTGGCGCGCTGATAGGCGGTACGGTAGATTCCACGGGTGCCGTGGTGTTGGCCGGTAACGCGCTGGGTCCCGAGGCCGAGCAGGCCGCCGTTCTGGTGAAGTCTATCCAGAATATCCTGATTGGTTTCATCGCCTTCTTCGTGGCGGTATTCTTTGCCACGAGGGTAGAGAACAGCGGCGCCAGCAAGGTGGGCGCCTCGGAAATCTGGCATCGCTTCCCGAAGTTCATCATTGGCTTCTTTGTGGCCTCGCTGGTGGCATCCTTCATTGTCCTGCCCAACACGGACGGAGCAACGGTGAAAGCCATCAACGGAGTACTGGACCAGTATAAGAACTGGGCTTTCGTGCTGGCCTTTACCAGCATCGGTCTGGATACCAATTTCAAGGAGCTGGGCGCTGCGCTCAAGGGCGGTAAGGTCCTGTGGCTGTACATCATCGGCCAGGTATTCAACATTGCCCTGACCCTCTTTGCAGTGTGGTTCCTGCTGAGCGGCGTGGTCTTTGACATCCCGTCATTGGATCTCTTCAAGTAGAATGAACGCCGGACGCATATACAAGACAGTGACCATCGCGACGGTGGTCATTGTCTTATTGTGCGCCCTTTATATCATGGCGGCCCGCCTGGGCCTGGCCGACGGGCTGGACTTCGGGGCGGGAGCCTATTATTATACCGATATCCCGGACTACGAAAAAGTGATTCGGGACGATACGTATCAGACCTCGGTGCCCTATTGGGTGCACGTGGTGCTGTTCCTCTCCTGGGGCTGGCTCATGTACCGGCTGTGGGTTTGGATCGATAGCCGCGGCGCCCGCAAAAACGACGGAAAGCATGACCGGTAAAGCCCAGATGCGCTGCTCCCGTTGCGGGCAGTTGCACGAAATCACTCTCCATTCCAGCATCAATGCGATGCGGGAACCCGCTCTGAAGGCCTCCGTAAAGGACGGTTCCCTCTTCGTGTGGGAATGCCCGCATTGCGGAACGGCCAACCTGGCCAAGTATTCCTGCCTGTATCACGATCCGCAAGAAAGGCTGATGATCTGGCTCCTCCCGGATGGACCCGTTCCCGAGACGGCCTCCGTGGCCGCCACGCTGGACAGCCTGGACGGCTATACCCTGCGGAGGGTGAAGGATGTGGGCTCGCTGATTGAAAAAGTGAACCTGTTCGATGCCGGGCTGGAGGATACCGTGATGGAGATGTGCAAATACGTCACGCGCATGGAACTGGCCGAGAAGGACCGTTCCCTGGCCGACATTCCCTTGAAGTTCCTCCGTCTGGACGGGGCCGACAACGAACTCCTCTTTTCTTATCCCCTGGACGGTCAGATGCACGGCGCCCGCACGGGCTTCCACGTCTATGAAGACTGCCGGGGCATCCTGCAGCGCAACCCCGCCGTTCATCCCGACAAGGGCTTTGCCCAGATCGACCAGGATTGGATAGCCCGTTTTTTCCGATAAAGACCCATGCGCAGCTTCCTTGAACTCCTTTTGGCGATGGCCGTCGGGCACGCCTTTACCGGGAACCCCTTCTTCGGAGCTGCCGTTTTCCTGTTTGCCAATATTGTCAAGACCTATCTGTTCTGCAATATTTCCAAGCTGCGCCACGCCAACGGAGCCAGTTATACATCGGTCCTGCTGCTGATGCTGGTGGCGGCGGCCGGTCTGTCCCTTGCCTTCCTATATCCCTATGTGGCCGATGCCCCGGCGGCCGGCCTGGCATCCCTGGCGGTGATGCTGATCATCATGCGGGACGCCCTGTGCTCCATGGCCCTCTATGATAAGACCGTAGGGAAGGTGCGTCAGTGGGCGTTCCTAATCCTGGTGCAGGTCTTGTTCAATACCCTTTGCATCATCCTGTATCTGCGGGTGGCATCGCAGGAAGAAATCTATCTGCTGGCCGGCCTGACGGTGCTCACGGGTATTATCCGCCTTGTTTTCCCCGACCGCATCCTGCGGGGACCGCTGGAAAACCGCTTCGAACAGGTGACCTCGTACCAAATCTTCACCAATATGAACCTCTACGCCACCATCGCCATGGATTTGGGCGTGATGATGTGTTTCCTGTTGGGTGTGCTTATTTTCGGGCCGGAGTTTTCGTATCGGATCTATCTATATATGGTGGTGTGGCTGGGATTCGTGAACGTTATCCTGGAAATGGGAACCTATCTGATTCGCCGCCAGCGCTGGACCACCGGCCTTTCCGGTTTTATCCTGGGGGCTGTTTTCTGGGTGGTCGGCTTCCTGTTCGTGTCCCGGACGCGGACGCAGCAGGGCGTTTTCCTGTGGGCGACGGTCTGGGGGAGCGGCGTGGCCATCCTGACGGCCTCGGTGCGGCGTTTCCAGCTGGACTTTGCCGCCATCGGGAAGGTGACCGACGACCTGGGCGTGAAAGAACTGAAGGAGAGCAACATCATTTCCTCCACCGTGGCCTATATCGTCTCCTCTTCCATTATGCTGGCGATTGTGGCGCTGGGGGCCTTCCTGCCGCCGGATATCGAACCGGGCGGACACCTGGGATGGCCGGAAAACGCCCTCCTGTTATTGCCGGTGGGCTTTATGCTGGTGGCCTTGGTCTTCGCTCTGGTGCATCCGCTGGATAAACGCAACCGCGAAAAACTGATGCTGTTTATCGATAGCCGAACCCGCAAGGAGCGTGTCCGGGAGAGTCTGCAGAACATGTTGGTCCGGAAATACCGCATCCGTGCATCGGCTCGCCTGGTGTGCTTCTTCCTGCGCCCCTTCCTCCGGCTTCGGGTGTCCGGACTGGAGAAACTCCGCAAGGACGAATATCCTTCGGTCTTCGTGTGCAATCACGGCTTTATGTACGGGCCGGTGGCGGCGACCATCTACCTGCCCACCTATTTCCGGCCTTGGATTCACGATGTCATGCTGTCCCGCAAATCGGCCACGGAAGAAATTGCCTGGTCGTTCCCGGGCTTCCTGAAAGTTACGGGCAAGCGCCTGGGTATGTGGATTATCAGCCAGGCGGCGGCCATTGTGAGCACCCTGATGAGCGCCTTCTATCCCATTCCGGTGGTGCGGGGAAATTCGCGCGACCTGTTGAAGACTTTTTCCGACAGCATCACGGCCCTGGAAGAGGGCGACAACCTGCTTATTTTCCCGGAACGTCCCGGCGCGCGAACGCGTAGCGGTGTAGGGTCGCAGGACGAGGGAGCCGATGAGCTGCGGGAATTCTTTACGGGATTCGCCCACCTGGGTAAGATGTATTTCGACCAGACCGGCCAGGAACTCCTCTTCTATCCGCTATACTGCGACCGCAAAGACCGGGCCTTCCGTATCGGCGATCCGGTCCGATACGACAGCTCCCTGCCTTCCCGCGAAGGGAAGCAGGTCCTGGCGCAGGCCCTGCACGAGCGAATCGTGGCGCTTGCGGCTAAAAGTTCGTGCTGAACATCATTCCAACGTAGACATCGTCCAAATGGGTAACACCTGCCGCCTTCAGGAACGTCAGGTCTTTGCCGTTGTTCCACGCCACGCGGATACCCAGCGTGGTCTCGTAGGGCAGCCAGAAGAAATTGCCCATTTTCAGGTTGAGGTCGGCGCCGGCGCACCAGAGGACATCTTCGTCGGGAGCCTTCAAAGAACCGGCCTGCAGACCATCCTGATAGCGGAAGAGGTTCAGGTCGGCAAAGGGAATGAGTTCCAGGTTGCGCAGGTACACCAGCGGCGAGAATGCGCTGCAGTCGAGCCGCAGGAAGGGGATGGCGTAATCCGCGGTAAATTTGTACTGGTCAGGCGAATACAGGCCCAGCAGCGAAGAAATGGAACTGTCTTCCAGGCCCCTTGTCCGGGTAACAATCCAGTTGTTGGAGAAGAGGGTCATACCATCGGTCGGGAAATCCTTGTGTTGCCACAGGGCGCTCAGGCGCAGTCCCTGGCCAGGACCCACTCCCGGCAGATAACCGTAGCCATATAAATAATAGGTAGGCGTAAAAGCCACCCTTCCCTGGAAGACGTGCCGATAGCCCGCCTCCAGTCCAATACCGGCCTTCGGAAAGACGGCCCGCTCGGCTGTATGCTGGAACGAGTAGATTCGGGCAGAGATATCCAGGACCACGGGGGACACGCTATTGCCATTTGGCACCGTAGAAAGCTCGTATTCTTTCTGGCCGGATGGGTCGATTTTCTCGGTGTACGTGGCATAGCCGGTAAAGTACTTATCGGAAGTGAGATGTAATTTCATGCGGGGGATGAAGCCGCGGTTCCACCCGTTCGAGGAGAAATTCAGGGGAATGTAGGTCTGAATGGAGCCTTCCACCAGGGGCGAGGACCCCTTCAGGAGTTCGACGCCCGAGCCGAGGCTCTTACCCATATTGGAGCGGATGCGGTAGGCGCGGGCGGTGTGGGAAAGCCGTTCGTTGACGTCAAAATTGATTTCGAAGACCGGGACCCAGCCCGTAAAGGTAAGGTGCAGGTGGGCGGAAGGCCGCCAGCCGTCGCTCCCCTCTCCATAGGCCAGGCCCGCTGTACCATAAAAGGTGCCCAGGTCGTTCTGGAACAGGCCGGTTACGCCGAATTTAGCCTCCTCCGTGGTGGTCTCGAAACTGGCTTCGGCAATCTTGTCATAATTAAAATACAGGGGCGCCCAGGAATGGAAACGAATCAGGTTGTTCACTGGAACGTACTGGGAGGCCGGCCCGGCCTCTTCGGGTTCAACGGGGAAGGCGCCCAGGGCGGCTTCCTGGGCCGACAAAGCATCCGCTACCGGATAGCGGTGATAGTCCTCCCAACAGACCGCCTTCTGCAGCAGGTCGTCCTGCGACGTGGTAACGGGCCGATGGCCGGAAGGCGTGAGAGCGGTATAAACCAGGGCCCCGTCTTCCAGGGTGGCGTCGGTGGCGCCGTAGTGGCTTTCGGTAAGCTGGAGGAGCGTCCCGTCGGCAGGGGAGTAGCGGTAAATATTGTTCACTCCGTTATGGTCGGAGGTAAAGGTAAGCACGCCGTTGGAAGAACGTAAATGATTGATTTTCACCGGGACAGGAGGAAGGAGGGTTTCTATCTCCCCGCCCAGGGCAGGCAGGCGGTACAGGCCGCTTCCCGCCTCCGAGATGGCCGTGAAGGCCAGCGAATCGCCCAGCCAGGCGGTCTCTACCACCTGCAGTTCATTGGGGATGTTGAGGGTGCGGAGCAGCTCGTGCGAGTCGGTATGGAACAGCGCAATGCGGGTGCCTCCTTCCAGGGGATACTCCGTTGCCGCCAGCAGCTGCTGGTCGTCCGATACGGAGGGGTTGTAGAATCGTCCCTGTTTGGTAAAGTTTCGGATAATATCTCCGGACATCAGGCGGATGCGCGAGGTCTGCTGCAGGGTCCAGCGGGCACCCGGCGTGATTTCGCTCCAGTACAGCCGGTCGCCGGAGCGGACCAGTTTGGAGGTGGACGATGAAAAGACCTGATAGACCATTTCCCGGTTATCGGGCTGTAATTTTACCAGCTGGGTGGGATTGAACAGCGAGCGCTTGATAACCCACTCGCCAACCGGGCCGGAGTAGTCGGCATAGCGCTTTTTCGGCTTCAGCAGGGGCGTTTCGGGCGTGAACGGTCCGCGAAGCGAATCCTCCCGGGCCCAAATTTCGTGCTGATGGTCCAGAATCTCGTCCCAGGTATCCCGGAAAGACTTTCCAGACTTTTCCCGCATGGTTCTTTGGAGGTTCCCGAACTGCAGGGGCCGGGTGGTCACGCTTTGAAAATAGCGTTTCATAAACAGCGGATCGTCGTAGAACACCCGCATGCCCGCCACGGTCATGTAGCCTACGGCATAATGGTCGGGCGTGTAGCGATTGAAGGATCCGTACCGCCACTGGTACCAGCCGCGCCGTTCTCCCTGGTCGAGGCTCATCCGGTACCAGGCCAGGAAATCGTGGGTACGGCCGCGTCCGGAGGAGGTGAGGGCGGTCTCGGCCACCACGGCATCGCCTTCCAGCAGGTGCAGGGAAGGATAGACCCCGCTCATGGCACCGGCAAACATCTCGCCGAACAGGTAGTGGAACCCTTTGAAGGCACCGGCGCGCCCAAATTGCAGCTGGGCCAGGTGACGGCCTTCATGGATGGCCAGGTTCAGTTCCCACGGAAAGGGGATGGGATTGTCTGCATCATAGACCGTATACAGGTCCATGCGTCGCGGGGCCAGGGCCACGGAACCATTGGACCGGGCCATATAAGGATGCAGGATGACAGGGGAGACTTTCCCGTAATTCTCTCCGGGCAGATAGCCGACGGATGCGCCTGTGGCCGGATACCATTTTTCCAGGAGACGACCATATACCCGGGCCAGGGAATCGCTTCCGGCTGCGTAAATGAGCCGGTAGTGGTTGGTCTGGATGGTATTCCATTGGATCCAGACAGGGTCGTTCCCGGCAGTGGAAATCTGGGCTCTGAGCGGTAGTGCCAGGGTAGCGGCCAGAATCAGCGTGGCCAGGCGAATCCAGGATTGTCTCATTTTGGCGGTTGATAAAAAAGACCGGGCTGCGAAAAGCAACCCGGCCTTTATCTCGGTTGGGTTGAATTACTTCTTTTCAGCTTTCCGCTTGGCGGCGGCAACAGTAGCGTCGTACATGATCGGGGTACCAATCATAATGGAAGCGTAAGTACCGATGACGACACCCAGGCAGAGGGCCACGGAGAGACCACGGATGCTCTCACCGCCGAAGATAGCAATGGCGAGCATGGTCACTAAGGTAGTCACGGACGTGTTCACCGTACGGGTGAGGGTCGCGTTGAGGGCCTTGTTAACAGTCTCCTTGAATTCGGCCTTCGGGTGCAGGCCCACCATTTCACGGATACGGTCGAAGATAACCACGTTATCGTTGATAGCGTAACCGATGATGGTCAGGATAGCGGCGATGAAGGTCTGGTCCACATCCAGGTTGAAGGGCAGGATTCCGCTGAACAGCGAGAAGAAGCCAATCACGATGATGGCCGTGTGGGCGAGGGAAACCACGCCGCCCAGACCCCAGGTCCAGCCTTTGAACCGGAGGGCGATGTAGCCGAAGATTACCAGAAGCGACAGGAGCACGGCGATGATGGCATCGCGTTTCATATCGTTGGCGATGGTCGGACCCACCTTGTCGGAGGAAACGATACCGTTCGGGTTGTCCAGGGTGGAACGGAACTCGTCCAGGGTAATACCCTCGGCGAAGAAGTCCTTGACGGCATTGTAGAGTTTGCTCTCAACTTCGGCGTCCACATCGGTGGATTCCTGGTCGTTCTTGTACTGGGTGGTCACCTTCATCTGGCTCTCGCCACCGAACTGCTTCACCTCCACGGCACCGTCGAACTCGACGACGGCAGCTTCGCGGATCGACTCGGCGGTAACGGGCTGGTCGAAGCGAACCACATAGGTGCGGCCTCCCGTGAAATCAACACCATAGGTAAAGCCCTTGGTGAAGATGGAAACGAGGGAGATCAGGATCAAAGCACCGGACAGGACGTAGGAAATCTTCTTCTTGTCGATGAAGTCGATGTTGGTATTCTTCAGGAAGTTCTTGGTAGCGGCACTCTCGAAGGTGACGTTCTTGCCTCTTGCCACGCGGGCCTCGAAGATGAGGCGGGTGATGAAGATGGAAGTGATCACGGAAGTGATGATACCAATGATGAGGGTGGTGGCGAAGCCCTGGACCGGACCGGAACCGAACACGAAGAGGACGATACCGGTAAGGAGGGTGGTCACCTGGCCGTCGAAGATGGCGGAGAAAGCGTTGCTGTAACCATCGGCGATGGCCTTTCCAAGACCCTTGCCCGAAGCCAGCTCTTCCTTCACGCGTTCATAGATAATAACGTTCGCATCCACAGCCATACCCATTGTCAAGACCAAACCGGCGATACCCGGCAGGGTAAGGACGGCACCGAACGAAACGAGGGTACCGAAGAGGAAGAGGACGTTGCACAGCAGGGCGATGTCGGCCGCGACACCCGCACCCCGGTAGAAGAGCACCATATAGATGAGCACCAGGATGAAGGCGATGATGAACGAAATCATACCGCTGCGGATGGACTCGGCACCGAGGGAAGGACCCACAACCTGCTCCTGGATGATGGTGGCAGGGGCGGGGAGCTTACCGGACTTCAGCACGTTGGCGAGGTCCTGGCAGTCTTCCATGGTGAAGTTGCCGGTGATCTGGGAGTTACCGCCGGTGATTTCGCTCTGGACCGTCGGATAGGAATAAACCATGCCGTCCAGCACGATGGCAACCTGGCGTTTGAGGTTGTCCTTGGTCAGGCGGGCCCAGGTGTTGGCACCTTCGGCGTTCATGGTCATGGAAACGTACGGGGAACCGTTGCCCTTGGTACCGTCGGTATCTACACGGGCGTCGGTCACGGCGCCGCCATCCAGCGGAGCCTGGCCGTCACGGGAGGTGGACTTGATGGCCACCAGTTCGTACAGGTTGCTGTTCTTGATATAATCCGTAGGCTTCACAGACCACATCGGGATGAATTCGGCCGGGAAGATTTCGGCAATCTGCGGCATGCGCAGGTACTTGTTCACCTTGGCGGTGTCCACGCCGGCGGCAAAACCGATGCAGGCGTTGCCGTTCCAACCCGAAGGCTGCAGGACGGCGAACAGCGGGTTCTGCTTGCGATAGGTCTCCATTTCGGCGCTGTCTTCCTGGGCGAGTTCGGCGGTCAGGAGGGAATCGGCAGCGACCGGGGCAGCGGCGGGAGCCTCGACAACTTCCTCTTCCTCATCGGCGAGGATTTCGGCGAGCTTGGCGTTGGCCTCTACGAGGTACTGCTGCAGTTCCTGATACTGGAAGGTGGGCCAGAACTCGAGGGACGCGGTTCCCTGGAGGAGTTTGCGGACACGCTCCGGCTCTTTCACACCCGGAAGTTCCACGAGGATGCGGCCGCTGTTGCCCAGTTTCTGGATAGACGGCTGGGTAACACCGAAACGGTCGATACGGTTGCGGAGGACGTTGAAGGAGTTGGAAATGGCGCTTTCGGCCTCGCTGCGAATGACATCGATGACCTGATCGTCGGTAGATTCCGGTTTGATCTTGTCGCGCATTTCATACGTACCGAACACCTGGGAGAGGCGCTGGCCGCCACCGACTTCCTTCCAAGCCTGTGCGAACAGGCTGATGTAATCCTCGCGGGAAGAGACGCTGCGCTCGGAGGCCAGGTCAAGAGCCTGGGCGAAAGCCGGGGAGGTGTTGCCGCCCGCAATGGCCTTCACGAGGTCCTTGAGCTGCACCTGCAGCATCACGTTCATACCGCCTTTGAGGTCCAGACCGAGGTTGATTTCCTTGGCTTTGACATCCTTGAAGGTGTAGCCGAGGTAAACTTTCTCGTTGGAAATGGAATCAATGTAGACACGGTTCTGCTCCTTGCGGATGGAATCCAGGTAGTAAGCCTGCTCCGCCTCGGGAACCTTGCTGAATGCAGCGCTGCTCTGGGCCGCGAGGGCAGCCTTCTCTGCGTAATTGGCGGCTTTCTTCTCCTGAAGGGCCGTGACGGCCGTGAAAGAAAGCTGCCAGAAGCAGGCCAAGGCCAGCAGAATCGCTACAAGTTTGATAGCACCTTTGCTTTGCATTTTGTTATATTTTTAAATTATTTTAATTCTTTTGTTTTGCCTATGATGGCAAAATAGGGTACAAAATTACTATTTTTTTCCGAGTAACGAAATTTTCTGCGAGTAATTTGCTATTTTTGCAGTTACTATCAAGCATCGGAAGGGATGACAGAAACAAGAATACATCGGTTTGCAGCCGTGGTTGCAGCCCTTTTGGCGGGCCTGTTGCCTCTGGTCGCCCAGACGGTTCCGGATACGCTCCGGCAAACCGACCGGATTATGTCCAGGATGGATTCCCTGCAAAAGGTGATGCGCGGACGGAAAGACACCCTCCGTACCATCCCGGCTTTCTTCGGGGCACCCCTCAACGAGGCCGCTGCCGATGCTCCGCTTGTTTCCGGGAATCCGGACGATACCCTGCCCGGCCGTCCCGTCTGGACGGCTCCGCGCCTGCTGGCCCGGGGCGATTCCCTCCGCCGCGCCTATGCCTTCGCCGAATCTGTGAATGCCTATCGGGAGGCGCTCCGCCTGTGCGACTCCACCCTTTCCGGGCCTTATCAGGACAGCCTCCTGCTGGGCCAGAACGCCTTGAGTATGATGGAGTACTGCAGCCGGCCTGTGGTGGTGGCGCGCCAGCGCTTTTCGCGCAAGGATTTCTTCCTGTACTATCCCTTGGAAGACCGCTCCTGGCGGCCCAGTCCCAACCCGTTGGATTCCCTCGGGAAGGGGGCGATGTATATCGACCCGGATGCGCGGACGCTGTATTATTCCGCGATGGACGAGGATGGAATCCGCAACCTCTACCGGACGCGTGACCTGGATTCGCTGTGGTCCGTTCCGGAACTTATCAACGAGCAGATTACCAGCCAGTCGGACGAGATTTTCCCGATGTTGTCGGCCGACGGGAAATCTCTTTATTTCGCCTCGCGCGGACTGTACGGGATGGGCGGCTACGACCTGTATGTATCGCACTGGAACCCGGAAACGCACGACTGGGACGTGCCTATGAACCTCGGGTTCCCGTATTCGTCGCCGTTCGACGATTTCCTGTTCATCAATTCCGACGACGGGAAGTACTCCATGTTTGCATCGAACCGCGAATGCTCGCGCGACAGCGTGTATATTTACGTGCTCGAATACGACAGCATGCCGGTGCGGCAGGCCCTGTCCGATGAACGCCAGGTGCAGCAACTGTCCTGCTTGCATCCGTCCGAATCCGGCACCTATATCGATAACAAAAATGCCGTGGACGATCCTATCCGCGACAATCCCGAAACGCAGGAGTACATGCGCCAGATGAAGCTGGTCCGATCCCTGCGGGATTCGATTTATGCCTTCGGGCAGGCCCTGGACGAGGAGCGCGCGGCCTTGTCGACGCTGCCGGAAAACCAGCGGGCGGCAGCTATGGAGGCCGTATTGGAGAAGGAACTGGCCCTGCCGGCCATGAACGACTCCCTGAAGCGGGCCACCGCCACCCTCCAGCAGATAGAGATGGATTTCCTGATGAAGGGCGTGGTCATCGACCCGTCGCGCGTGAAAGCCGATGCCGAAAAGGAAGTGGTGGGCGCTTCTTCGGGTTATGCCTTTACCCGCAAGACAATGGGCCCGGCCCTGGATATCCGCGTGCAGAAACCCAAACCTACCTTCGACTATACCTTCATGGTCCTGCCCGAGGGCCGTTTCGCCGAGAACAATACCCTTCCGGCGGGCCTCGTGTACCAGATCCAGCTTTTCTCTTCCACTTCGAAGGCTACGGTGAAACAACTTCGCGGCCTGAGCCCCGTTTTCGAGAAATCCGGCGGGTCGCGGTATACCTATTCCGCGGGCGTGTTCCGTTCGTATAAGGATGTGCTGGCCAACCTGAACAAGGCAAAACGCCAGGGCTTCCGCAATGCCTTCATCGTGGCTTACAACGATGGCAAGTCCCTTTCCGTCCAGCAGGCCCGCAACCTTGAGAAAACCAAGCGCCCGATTTATTGGCTGAAGGTGTATCCGCCTGATGGCCAGGCGCTTCCGTCTCTCGCGCTAAGCGCCATCCAGCAACAGGGTGCCAAGGATATCATGCGCGGGGTAGAGGAGGGTTCCGTCGTATTTACCTGCGGTCCCTTTACCAATCGCGACGATGCCGAAGGGCTTCGGGTGTCGCTCCGCGCCGTGGGTGTCTCCCGGGTGGATATTGAAGAGAAAATCTCAGACTGACGTTTTTAATCCCATATTATCATGAAACGAACAACCATCATTATCCTGTCCCTCCTGTTTGTGGGAGGCGTGGCCAATGGCCAGAATTTCCTTCGTAGCTTGGGCGAAAAGGCCAAGAATGCCGTGGAGAACAAAGTGAACGAGAAGGTGGAGAGCGCGGTTAATAGTGCGGTGGACAAGGCCGCCGACAAGGCGACCGGTAAAAAGGGAAAAAAGGACGATAAAGCAGCACAGGAGGTTCCCGAGGCAGCTCAGGAGGCTCCCGAAACGGTTCAGCCCGAAGTGGCTGCAGCACAGCCTGAAGCGCAACCCGTAAAGGTGGTCGCGGCGAACTATGCCAAGACCGATTTCGTTCCCGGCGACGAAATCTTTTTCGACGATCCGGTGGAGGGGGAGAAATTAGGTGAGTTCCCGTCCCACTGGGATATTGTCCGGGGCGAAGAATGTGAAGTTATGACCCTCGACGGCCTGCAGGCCATCAAACTGTCCGGCTGGTACACGGAAATCATTCCGCTTATGAAGGAGGAGGATTACCTTCCGGAAGATTTTACGATTGAATTTGATGTGTGGTCCAATCCTACAGGAGGATCCAGCAATAATGACCATATCGGCCTGATTCTTTATTCCGAAGCTAAGGAAGCCGTTGTGGATGTGAACCTTAATCCGGCTTTTAATGAGGCGGAAGAAGAAGGGTCGCAGTCCGACCTGATTTGCCAGTATTTCAGCCCTGCGGGCGATTCCCGGGAAGCGAGAGCCTCGGGTGCGGCGTTGGTCCCGCTTATCCAGCCGAACGCTTGGCTCCATGTGGCGGCCTCTTTCAACAAGCGCGCGTTTAAATATTATGTAAACGGGGTCCGGATGATCAACCTGCCCAACGTGATGCGTCCCACCCGCCTGAAATTGCGTTCTATTTCCAATTGCGATGAAAAAGATCGTTTCTATGTGAAGAATATCCGCCTGGCGAAGGGCGCCGTGCCGCTTTACGACCGCCTGGCCTCCGAGGGCAAGATTGTTACCTATGCCATTACCTTCGAAACCGGCAAGGCCGACCTGAAGCCCGAATCCATGGTGGAAATTAACCGCATTGCCAAGTTGATGAAAGAGAATCCCGGCCTGGAGTTCGAGGTGCAGGGACATTGCGATGCCACCGGCAGCGACCGGGTCAATGATCCGTTGTCGCAGAAACGTGCCGAGGCGATTGTGGCCGCCCTGGTGGAGCAGGATATTGCCGCTGCCCGTCTTACTCCGGTAGGAAAAGGATCCCACGCGCCGATTGCCTCTAATGCGACCGACGAGGGCCGCGCGAAGAACCGGCGCGTGGAATTCGTTAAGAAATAATCAGACTACCACCAGCAGGTGAGGTAGAGATTATTCACTTCTTTGGTGTTCCAGTCAGTGTTCGTGCTACCGTTGGAATCAACCCAGGATTCGTAGTACGGATAAGCGTCGCTGAAATACATCTTGTTCCAGACATGCTTGGTGAGCGTCGGGCTCTTGAAGGCCCAGACCTGGCCACCCTTGCTGTAGTAAGGGATGGTGGCATCCAGCTTGTCGGTATTGGCAGCAAAGACCTGGTCATAGCGGGGTTTGTAACCGGTGGCTTTCTCCTTTACGGCGAAGTCAACAGGCTGATAGCCTTTCAGACCCACAGGTGAGAAGTCGTTGTTGACAATATAGAAGTTCTGGTTGGTCGTAACGTTCACGGCATCAATCATGTTCTTCAGGGCCTTGGCGCTTTCTTCCGGGCTCATTTCGGCACGCGGTTTCATGTGATAGATAACCGTATAGGTGTACAGGCCGCCATCAACATTCACATAGCCGGGGATGGCGTTGTAGAACGTCTGGCTCTGGACGTAGGCCAGGGTGGCAGGCGTCGTAATATCGGCCAGCGCAGCATCATACTGCTCGGTCTTGGGTGCGGTCCAGTAATTGTTGACGCGGGTGTTGAACACCGTCTTGTGCATGGTACCCTTGTCGTCGATACGGGTGTATTCCTCGGTGCCGGCGCCACGGTTGGGGTCGTTCAGGCGCTGCAGGCCGCCAATCTCGATGCAGGGACGCAGCGGATTGGACTCGTAGTGCAGGGAGTTCTCCTGCAGGGTGCCCACCGTCCAGCTCGGGAGTTCACCGTGAGGGTTCTGCCAGCTGTCAAGGGTCTTGTAATCGGAGATGGATTCTACATACTGCTGGTCAAAGCCTTCCAGAATCATACCTACACGCCAGGGAGCCTGGGCGCCGGTAACACGGACGTGGATAACGGCTTTCACCTGCTCACGCCAGCCTTCGGAAGCGAGGAGGGCGTCCGGAACCACAACGGCCTCTACATCGTAGTCGATGATGCAGTCGTTGAAGTCGGAGTCGTATTTCTTGCCATCTACGCGGCTGGAAGAAGGCCAGCTGTCTTCGAACATCACCACACCGCTGGAGTGGTAGTAAGTGTAACCCAGGTCACCAGTCACATATTCCTTCGGTTCGGAAAGTTTGACGGTAACGTTGCTTGCCTTGGTGGCGGCGGAAACTTTCGTGTTGATGACGGCGTTGTCCAGCAGGGCCACCTTCTTTCCATAAATCACGTAATAGACGTTGGCTACGGAAGGAACGGCGGATACGAAGGTAAAGTGAACCTTACCGAACGGTTCTACATCTTTTCCATCGTTGGGAACGACCACCTGGGGATCTACGGCCACCTCGGTCGTAGTGGTTTGGCCGGAGGCTGTCTCGTACGTGACAAAGACAGACTTGGTACCAACGGGAACTACCACATCGTAGTCTCCGTAATAGTCGCCGGTGTACGGCTCTTCCTTGGCAGTGCTGTCACCACAGGCAACAACCAGGACGGCGGCAAAGGCCAGAAACAGGGTTTTGAACAAAACTTTCATTTTTTTCAAAATTACGGGTTTGTAAATGAATAACTTTTGTGGAGCACAGGGGGATCGAACCCCTGACCTTTAGATTGCGAACCTAACGCTCTACCAACTGAGCTAGTACCCCAATTATCCTGTTTTCCGCAATGGGACACCCATTTCAGCAGTTTGCTGAGATGATGTCAAGGAGTTCGGTGACTTCAGGCTGCTCCTTGGTGTGTAGAAGGACTGACTTTCGCTTGCCGTCGTAAGGGTTGA
>Ga0256407_10000185_pt1 | contig 158164 bp, 104 predicted proteins | sample RumenRJG_04DNA_FD_193489 | JGI IMG/M metagenome (GOLD analysis project Ga0256407, IMG submission 193489) | Bovine rumen microbial communities from Lethbridge, Alberta, Canada - RJG_04 | ecosystem: Host-associated > Mammals > Digestive system > Stomach > Rumen | place: Canada: Alberta... | reverse complement strand
GTGAGGTGTAGAGGTTCTCGAAGCGTAGCGAAGAGGTTCTCTACACCTCACGGTGCGGAATATTTATCTGCCTAAGGACCATCTCCTATCGGCTCATTGGCGTTTCTAACTGCAAACATAGTAACTGGTTTTACATTGAAATGAGTTATGGGCTCTATTTTCCATTTTGCCTTATCGTTACTGCTTGATTCATCAATGGCAAAGATTCCTGCATTATCTACAAAATAACGTATGCCAAGTTTTGCCTGACTTAAGAATAAACTTTTACCCAAGGCAAACTTCCATGAGCTGTAACTGATATTTTCTACTCCCGAAGCAGCAATATTAATACTCGTGGTATAGTTCTCACCAGAAGGACTCACTGTAGTATAGAGGTCATTGAAGTATAAACGCACACTGGCCACGTAGTTACCAGTTGTCAATGTTAATAGACTTGTGCCCTGGGCTATTATATTATACTTGGATCCTGAGTACTTTGACACATAGAGAATAGTGGAAGGATCTATACATTCATCGTCTTCTACAAGATGAATATCAGACTTCATGTACATGTCGGCAGCATCTAGCAATAAAGGTTTTATTGTTTCAGAATTTTCGACGAGATTCGACAATCCGCCACCCGTAATGGTGCCAAACAAGAACTGATAACTGAACTTGTCATTGGCCAAACTGATGTAGTGATCCTCCTTCACATTGTGGAATCGATAGAACCCATTATCGCCGAGTTGAGCCATGCAGTTCAACGCGTACGTAAGGGCTAAAGCCAACAATAAGGGAAGTTTTCTTATGTACATCTGTCTTTTCTTTAATTTCTAACTTTAAGAATGATGTCAACCAGGTATGTCACGTCAGACACATGAACTTCTCCATTTTCGTCAACATCGCATGCTTCAACATCACACGGTGACGGATTATTTTTAAGTATATAATCCACTAGGGTTGTTACATCAGTGACGTCCACCTCTCCGTCCATATTAATGTCGCCCTTCAGGGTTAGTTTTACAGGGTTAATTACAGGGTCGAAGTCTGTGGTGAACAGAAAAGCCTTGTTTGCTTCAACAGTTGTCCAAGTATCATGGAAGCCAAGCACTTTATTGTACATCTGTAAGACACGCAAACCAACTACATTTTTAAGATCATCAGCAGGCAGTCCAAAGAAATACTTATTGTTAACCGTTCCAGCGTTCTTTGCCATCAGGTGTTCGTATTCCTTGACATAATTATTATAGGTAGTTTCTTCAAGCACTTCCTTGGCAAAGTCGAACAAGGTTTGCACTTGTGATGTCTTCATTTCGTACTTGTTAATTAGAAACTCAGGTCCCTCCAGCAAATTGCCAGTAACAGCACTACCATTTTTAGTACTCAGCTTGAGCGTCTGAGTAAGATTGTCAGATTCGCTGACGAGCATTACAGGAGTTTGAGCAGGGATAATGCCCGAGATTTCTTCCGTTTTAGCTACACCCGCATCTGAAACAGCTGTCACCTTCATGGCAGTCACCTCGTCAGGAAGTGTATAGGCAAAGTCGGTGTAAAGTGTGGTGTAGTACTTATCGCCCCTTTTGTTTGCCTCGGGGAAGTTTACGTTGAACTCCGTGCATGGCTGTAATGTCCAGGCGGTGGAAGGGTCGTTAATCTTGGTGTTGCCTTCGCTGATGATGTCGAAGGTTGAAGTGCCCGGCACGATGTAGTATTTGAAGTTGGGGCGGATGTTCTCCACCTTATCAATATATTTTGCATATTCGCCAAGTTTGGGCTTTATGTCAGTTTCGTATCTCGGGTGGTTTTTCAGATTTCCCCAGTAGATCATGGCTGTCTGGTAGGCGAAGTTCCAAACGTTGTCTTCAGTTGAGAGAACCCGAGAATAAAAAGCAGAAATAGAGGCATCATCTTTTGGTTCGGGGAGGCCGCTTGAAGCACCGCCCATCTTTTCCCATACCGTATGAAGGCTGAAGTCCACAAGAATACTTGCACCACTACCACCAGTCTTATTGAGCAGTTTGTGAATGGCATCGTTGATGAACTTCTCCAATTGTGGCAGTTTGGCATCTACTTTAGCCTTATTCTCAGGCTTAGCGTAGAAGTCTACTACCGGCTTCATGCTGGGAGTCTTGCCATAGATGCGGTAGGTGTCGCTTCCGGCACTCTCTAAATAGAGGTGGTAGTCGAATGAGTCGTTAAATATCTGCATGATGGCATCTAAGCCATCGTTTCCGAGAATTTCGCCGGTGCCTTCGGCATGGAGTTTGTTAGCAACGAGTTGCACAATCTCGGGCACGTAGTTCATGGCGCGCTTTGCATAGCCGGGGATATCCACGCCCTGCGAGCGCAGTATCTCAACCTGACCTTTATCGTTGGTCTTTACGCGGATTACGGTGCCGGCTTTCTTTTTTGCGTCTGATTCGCTAACGAAGTTGACCGTTCTGCGGCCAGCCACGTTAACATACTTTCTATCGTTTGTGAGAATGTTATAGTATCCATCAGTCACGTTTGCGCCGGTGGATTCTTGAGCCATAGCCTGCTGGGCTATAAAGGGAAGCAAAAGACATACGCTTAGTCTTTTTAAATTAGATAGTAACTTTTTGTCCATAGGTTTGCTATTAAGTCATGTGTCGGGCGCGCAGGGTTTTCCCTGCGCACCTGTTTTTTCTATTGCTTGCAAAATTACTATAAATAATTGAAACAACAATTTTTTATCCCGTTTTTTTTGGCAAAATTGCTATTTTTACAATTTAAAGCCAGTATTTTGCACCTTTATTTTCCCAGAATGATATCTACAAGACTAGTAACGTCGCTTACGTTGATTTCATTATCACCGTTTATGTCGCAGGCACTTTCATTGCAGTTCGTCGGGTTTTTGCCCAGAATGTAATCCACAAGTGTCGTCACATCGGCTACATTCACTTCCCCGTCACCGTTGATATCGCCTTTGCGGGTAGAAGAGGCGGCAAGTTCCTTGAACTTGGTGTCGAGATAGACAAAGCGTTGGTTCAGGTAGTCCTTGATGGCCTGAACGGCTGCGGAATACTCGCCCTCGAGTATCCATCCTGCTCCGCCATTGGCTGTTGAAGCATAGTTGTCGGCCTGGGTTTGGGCAATCTCATTGGCCAGGTCGTCAATCTTTGCTGTTAATAAAGCAAGCAAGTCCTTGGTCTTGGATTCACCGTAGATGGTGTTCCATTTCGCTATCACGGCATCCTTGAACCATTGTTGTTGCCAAAGTGCCTCAATCTTGTTGCACATCACTTGGTAGTCGGCATGGTTGAAGAGCATTCCCTTGTACGAACCGGCGGTGCTGAGGTCGGTCATGTCTACGGGATGCTTGGCGTTGTTGCCATACGCCTTGTCGTTGCTCCACAGCGGTCCGAAGTAGAGTTTGCCGTCGGCATTGTCTTTATATACAAAGATGTCTGACAGTTGCTTGTATCCGCCAAGGATTTCGCTGGCAACGTACCAGTTGATGAATGAAGTCTGGTCCACTTTGTTTTCAACGTCTGTCCAGAAAGATGCAAAGTACGTGCCTACTGCAGTTTGCAGTGCAGCCTGCTGCTCTGCGGTGATGTCGTCTTTGTCAGGATTCTTAATGACGATGTTAGGATTGGTTTCGTCGCCTGCAACATAGAGGTCGTTGGCTCCTACTTCTCCGTTCGATGCAATCTCCAAGAGCCAGTCGGTGTTTTTGTCGCTGACTAATACTCGTCCGGTTTCCACCTTAACGCGGTCGGTAATCTGATAAGTGCCTGCGTATGAGCCGTTTACCACGAGATCGGCATACTGGCATCCTGGTGTGAAGCCGAATCCTAACTGGTCGCCGAGTTCCTCGGTAAGGCCGTTACGCAGCATCGATGGGTCGTCGTCGTTGGATTCGAGCACCCATTGCTTGTATGAGTCCGACTTGCTTCCCAAGAGGGCATATTTCTTCTCGAACTTCAATCGGTAGGATGTCTTAACGTCGCTTCCGTCGCCTACGAATTTCACGCTGACAGCTGTGTTGTCCCAGGTCTTGTTTCCACCAATCATGTTGTTCTCGTCGAATAATTCGATGGCTGCCTTTCCCCAATTGTCTGCATCGATAGTAGCATCGGTATCGATGTAGATAGTAGGCACGTCGTTCATTTGGGTGCGCTCGACAGGTTGTTCGGCTTCGAAGCTGATGGCTGGTGCTTCAGCATTGTTGGCGATGGTGATGTATGCCATTGAACCATTGAGAGAATTTTGGGCGCTGTAGTCTTGCAAACTGCCATCGCTTCCTACTATTTTCACAGTCTTATATAGGTTGGCATTCATGACATGACCTGTAAAAGTATAGTTGCCATAAGTGATAGGTCGACCAGCATAATACCCGTTGTTACTCCAGCCTGGAGGATTATATGACAAGGTTACGTTGCTGAACACTGGGGCGGAAGATACAGACAGGGATGGTTTAATCAGGTAAGGATTTCCAGCAACGATTGCATTGTCGGCTGGGCTTTGGAAAATCATGGTAGAACCATCGGAAGAGACACCGGTGAACTCTTTCAGTTCGTAGTTGTTTCCAAAGACAGTTTTCAATTGCGTCTCGTCAACATTGAATGGGAGTGAAATAACATTCCACCCATTGGCTGTAAATGAACGATTCTTCATGGTCACATTTACTCGTTTGTCCATATTAGACGACAAATTGAGTTCTGAGTTCGTGACATCATATTCAAATTCACCAACAGTATTAGCAGCTGCCGCAAGGCTTGTGAATTGCTGCTGTACATAGTCGATGCGGGCGCTCAGCCATTGTTTCAACTGGTCTACATAGGCTTTGTGGTTAGCAAGGCTAACATGCCCGAAGGCTCCTGGTTGTTGTGGGTTACCCCATCTTTGATAATTCTGTACAACTGTTTGGGAAACAATTTCCGCCATCTCGTCGATTTTTTCAAGCAGATGGTCTTTAATGCCTCCGCTAACTAGATTGTCCATCATAGCCTTTGCGTGGGTCATGAATTCTGGGTCTTGTGTTAGTTTGTCGAAATAGCCTTGTATACACGAAGCCTGTTGTAGGTGGGCCACCAATTTACCATCTGCAGCAGCCATTGAACTGTAGTTACCAAAAGCCAAATCTTTGTCCCAGAGCGGACCCCAGCAGAGTTTTCCGTCGGCTTCACGATAGGCCTTTACGCTCATCAATCCATCGTAGTCGCCTGTCAATTCGGTTGCAATCCAGAATTTTATCAGCGATTCCTCATCGTTATAGGCACGCCAACCTGTCGTGGGGTTGGTAAAGCCGGCGCCAAAGCCTTTTACCCATGTGTTGAGGAACCAATCTTTTATCGGATTGATAACTGCGGCGCATTGTTCGGCGTTAGTCTCGTCGTCTGGCTCGGGATTGTTGATATTCATCAACATACCACCTTCAGCAAAGCACATTGGATAGTCGCACATGTCATTTCGGCCTTGGAACTCAACGTACCATCCAGTATCCGCATTGACGTTGATGCGGTCGGCATCCACTTCGCAATGGTCGGAAACCTGATAGGTACCACGGTATTCGTTGTTGATAACGAGGTCGACGAACTTATATCCAGGACAGAAAGGCATTCCCACAGACTTTCCAATTTCATAGGTTAGGGCATTACGGAGCATGGAATTATCGTTTAGATTGGCCAGCAACACCCAATTACGTTTGGAATAGCCGTAACCAAGGAGGTCGTGCTTATGTGCCTGTCCGTCAGTAGATGTCTTTTTGCTGGCAAATTTCAGACGATATGGTCGTTTTCCCGTTGGTATAGAGGGCAAAGCCGTTGAGTTTCCTCTGACTTTGATTTCCAGATTGGTATTACCGTTTTCATCAATGGCATCTTCAGTGAATGACTCAAGATAGTCGGGACTTGTGGTGTCGGATGTAGCTACCACCTGAATCTTGGCAGGACGGTAAGGTGCTTCTTCAGCTTTTGTGTCACTGCCTCGAATCTTGTAGAGATATTCGTTTAATGTCAGGTTGCCAATACCTGGCAGGTCGATATAGATGGTAGGGACATTGGTTATTTGGGCACGAGCCGCTATTTTATCGGCTAACGTGGAGGGGTCTACCGTCGATCCGCCACCTTCACCACCTTCACCGCCTTCACCAGTTGAAGGGTTGATAGTTATGCCATCCTTCGCTTGAAGAATAGCCAACTCATCTTCAGTATATGTTCCGCTGAGATAAACGGGCCTGTACCTTAGATAGTCTCCGAGTTTTGAGATAGCAGCATTCATTCCACCCTCTTTCACATAGAGATAGATAGGAATACTCTCGTTATTGCCGTCGTTATAGTTAACTTTGGTGTAATTTGAATAAAAGGCATAGAGTATCGTAGACGGTAAGGAAGTTAAGTCACTTCCGAAAGGCAGACGTAGTCCAGTAAATATAGGATTTAGTGTTAATGTGACGTCACCACTATATGAAACTCCCTTGAGGTCAAGGAAAGTCGGATAATTTGCAGGATATGTTAATCCTGCTAAAGCGTTAACATCGTTTTGATTAATTTCTCCTGTTATTCTGGTTCCATTTCTATCAACATAATTTTTGAATGTAAATGTATTATTGTCAATAGATGATTTTATAGTTCCAGGACCTTGTGATGCTATAACAAAGCACCATTCACTGTCATAAGGATCTGTAATTGTGACGGGATCTGCTGCCCATGCACCACTGGATACAAACAAAGAAAGGACCATAAAGGCCACACGCGATAGGTATTTCATATCGAAATTTGTTAGTTATTATCTGATTATAAACCAATTAGGTTGTAGGTGATAGTAAAACTGAGTGCAAAGATATGCAATTATTTTAAATTGCGCAAACGATTTCGTAATTTTTTTGTACAATATTGCGTTGCTGCGTACAAAATAATTACGATACGGTGTAATTTATGTTTTCTTAACTTAATAGCTGGCGGTGCAGGGGATGCCGAGGGCAATGACTCGGTCGCGGATGCGGTCGAGTTCTTCGGGAGTGGCTTTCTCCAGACCGTGCATGGGCGTCTCGCGGTCGATGGTGTAGATCATCACCTGTTGCGGGGCGATTTCCTTCAGGGTTTCGAGCCATGGGGCGACGTATTCTTCGCCGGTGTTGTCGTAGTCGTCGGGTGTTGGGTGTTGGGTGTTGGGTGTTGGTGGGGTGGGTTTTCCTTTGAGGAACATGGTCTGGATGATGACATGACCATTGAAGCGCTTGAGTCCTTCGATGACTTGGTTGACCTGATACCATTCGCCTTCTGGGCGGTCCACCTTATTTATATATTGGGGGTCGATGGTGTCGAGTTTCTGGATATTGTTGTCAACCTTCATCAGCGCGTCATGGATTTTAGGACGATGGATAAGGGTGGCATTGGAAAGCACGGACACCTTGGCTTCGGGGAAATACTGGTTGCGCAACCGGATGGTGTCTTCGATAATTTCAGGGAAATGGGGATTGGCCGTAGGTTCGCCGTTGCCCGCAAATGTGAGTACATCTGGGTGGGGACCGTTTGCTTTCATCTCCTTTAATTTGGCTTCGAGGGCTGCAGCCACTTCTTCCCGTGTGGGCATCTTCTGTTTTGGACGGTGATCAGCATTGAAACCGCATTCGCAATAAATGCAGTCGAAAGTGCATACCTTACCATCGGCAGGAAGGAGGTTGATGCCGAGAGAAACGCCGAGACGACGGCTGTGGACAGGCCCGAAAATGGGGGAAGGATAGATAATGGTGCTCATATTGGGTGCAAAGATAGTAAAAAGGTAAAAAAGTAAAAAGGTAAAGATTTAAAAAGAAGGGTGGGGTTGTTAATTTTGATTAAAAAGCTTGCAAAAGGGGGATGCGATTTTGTATCTTTGCATGTAATATGGTTAAGAAAAAGAAAAAGACCCGCCGCCGTGGAGGTTTGCAGGTTGTGACATTATGTATAAGCACTGCCATGGTTCTCATTTTGCTGGGTATGGTGGTGTTCTCTGTGCTAACAGCACGCAATCTTTCGAATTATGTGAAGGAGAACCTGACGGTGACTCTGATGCTCGCTGAGGATATGACGAATCCTGAGGCGCAGAAGTTGTGTGCCGATCTGAAGAAGAAGCATTATGTATATGGGCTGACGTATATCAGCAAGGAAGATGTATTGAAGGAACAGACGAAGGAACTAGGTGCTGATCCCAGTGAATTCGTGGGGACCAATCCTTTCGTTGGCAGTGTGGAACTGCAGTTGAAGGCCGATTATGCCAATAACGACTCGCTGGTTTGGATTGCCAAGGAACTGAAGAAGAATGCGCAGGTGACAGAGATTACCTATCCGCAGATGCTTATTGACTCGGTGAACAAGAATCTGCGGAAAATCAATATCGTGCTGCTGATTCTGGCTGTATTGCTGGCCATCGTTTCTTTCTCGCTGATTAACAACAGTATCAAACTGAGTGTCTATGCGCGGAGGTTTACTATCCGGACGATGAAGCTGGTGGGTGCCTCATGGGGCTTTATCCGGCGGCCTTTTCTCAAACGGAGTGTTGTCATCGGACTGGTTGCTTCGCTGATAGCCTGTGCCGTTCTGGCCGGTGGCATCTACATGTTATGGTACTATGAGCACGAAGTGCTGACGGTGATTACGTGGCAGGTGATGCTGATCACGGCGGCCTCGGTTTTCATCTTTGGTCTGCTCATCACCCTGCTCTGTTCGTATGTCTCAGTGAACAAGTTCCTGAGAATGACGGCGGGAGAACTATATAAGATATAAAGACCCGCCCCCGGCCCCTCCCTATAGGGCGGGGAGAAGTGAAGAGTGAAGAATCTTTCTTGGAACTTGAAACTTGAAATTTGAAACTAAAAAGAATTATGGAAGATAAGAAGAATTTGGCTTTTGGAAAGATGAATTTCATCTTGTTGGCTATTGGAATGGCTATCGTCATTCTGGGTTTTGTGCTGATGAGTAGCAGCGGCTCTACGGAGACGACGTATAATCCTGAGATTTTCTCAGCCCTGCATATCAAGGTGGCTCCCGTGGTGACCTTTCTGGGGTTTGTGAGTATTATCGCGGCCGTTGTCTATAAGCCGAAAGATGGACTTAACAATGAGGATGCCGGGAAATGACACTCCTTGAGACTATCATCATCGCTATCGTGGAGGGACTCACAGAGTTCCTTCCCGTCTCTTCCACCGGACATATGATCATCACTCAGAACCTGCTGGGTGTTACCGACCGTATGCAGGACGACCCCACCATGAAGGAATTTGTGCATGCATTTACGTTTATTATCCAGTTTGGTGCCATCCTCTCCGTGGTCTGTCTCTATTGGAAGCGTTTCTTCCGCATAGACCATTCACCGGCTCCTGAAGGAGCTTCGCTATTCGGAAAATTGAAGCATAAGTTCTATTTCTACTGGCTGCTGATTGTGGGTGTTATTCCAGCTGTGGTTATCGGACTGGCAGCAAAGAAATCGGGCATGCTTGGATGGTTGCTCGACAGTGTGCTTGTCGTGGCTATCATGCTTGTGTTGGGCGGCATCTTCATGCTCTATTGCGACAAGATATTCAATAAACCCGACGAAAAGCGGGAGGTGACGGAACGGAGTGCCTTCAATATCGGTCTGTTCCAGTGTATTTCCGTGATTCCGGGCGTTTCTCGTTCCATGGCTACCATCGTCGGCGGTATGGCTCAAGGACTTACCCGCCGTCGTGCTGCGGAGTTCTCTTTCTTCCTGGCCGTTCCTACGATGGCCGGTGCCACCGTGCTCGATCTCTTCGATCTGATGAAAGAGGGTGGGGCATGGGCTACGACGAGTAACATCACCATGCTCATCGTGGGCTGTGTGGTGGCCTTCATTGTGGCTTTGCTGGCTATGAAATGGTTCGTGAACTTTGTGTCGAAATACGGATTCAAGGCCTTCGGTATCTATCGTATCATCGTCGGTCTCATCATCCTCGTCCTTATCTTTACGGGACATTCACTCTCAATGGTTGACTAATGAATTTCAAAGAAGGAGTGATTTTGGGCATCAACAAGCCCTATCGGATGTCCAGTTTCGGAGCACTGGCCCATATCCGCTACGTGCTTTCCAAGCACCTGGGTTATAAAGTGAAGATCGGACATGCCGGAACACTCGATCCATTGGCAACCGGTGTGCTCATTCTCTGTACGGGAAGGGCCACCAAACAGATTGAGGAACTGCAGAAGCATACGAAGGAATATACGGCCACACTCCAGTTGGGAGCCACGACACCCAGTTATGATATGGAGCATCCCGTGGACCAAGAGTATCCTACGGCTCATATCACACGTGAGCAGGTTGAAGAGGTGCTGAAGCATTTCGTGGGTGATATCGATCAGATACCGCCATCCTATAGTGCCTGTATGGTGAAAGGCGACCGTGCCTATGAGCTGATGCGCAAGGGACAGAAAGTGGAGTTGCAACCCAAAAGGGTTCATATTGACGAGATAGAATTGACAGACTTTGATCCCGAAAAGATGCAGATGAGCATCCGGGTTGTCTGTGGCAAGGGCACCTATATCCGCTCTTTGGCCCGCGATATCGGTGAAGCCTTAGGAAGCGGAGCCTATCTGACGGCACTCTGTCGCACAAAGGCTGGAAATGTCCGTATCGAAGACTGCCACACCTTTGACAACTTTAAGGAGTGGCTGGAGAAGCAGGAAGTGGAATAACCCCCTCTCTGGCCTCCCCGAGGGGAGGGGAACATTTGAAACCTGAAACTTGGAAATTGAAACATAATATTATAATATATGAAACTGTCACAATTTAAATTCAAACTGCCCGAAGAGCAGATTGCACTGAATCCTCCAATTCATCGGGATGAATGTAAACTGATGATTCTGCACCGTAAGTCGCAGAAGATCGATATGTTCAAGACCGATGAGAATGGAGAACCACTGAAAGATGATGAAGGGAATCCCGTGTTCCTTGACTTCCGCAATGTGCTGGACCATTTCGATGAGGGTGATACGTTCGTTTTCAATGACACGAAAGTGTTCCCTGCCCGTCTCTATGGTACGAAAGAGAAGACCGATGCCAAGATAGAGGTGTTCCTGCTCCGTGAACTCAATAAGGAGATGCGCCTTTGGGACGTGTTGGTAGAGCCGGCCCGCAAGATCCGTATCGGTAATAAGCTGTTTTTCGACGACAGTGGTACGATGGTGGCAGAGGTCATTGACAATACAACGAGCCGCGGTCGCACTCTCCGTTTCCTCTATGACTGTCCCCATGAGGAGTTCAAACGCGAACTCTTTGCCTTGGGTGAGGCTCCGCTGCCACATTATATTGTGGACCGCCGTCCTGCCACACCGGAGGATATGGAAGACTTCCAGTGTCTTTTTGCCAAGAATGAGGGCGCTGTGACAACTCCTGCTTCTGGACTTCATTTCAGCAGGGAGATGTTGAAACGAATGGAAATCAAAGGTATCAACTTCGCCTATCTGACCCTCCATTGCGCCCTGGGTAACTTCCATGATATTGAGGTGGAAGACCTGACAAAGCACAAGATGGACTCCGAGCAGATGTTTATCTCCAAGGAGTGCTGTGATCTGGTGAACTCGACAAAGGCTGCAGGCCGTCATGTCTGTGTTGTTGGTACCAGTGTGGCCAAGGCTACGGAAACGGCTATGGGTACCGACCGTCTGTTGAAGGAATACGAGGGATGGACGAATAAGTTTATCTTCCCGCCGTATGAGTTTGGCATTGGCGACACCATGATAGCCAACTTCTACCATCCATATTCCACCCTGTTGATGGAGACGGCTGCTTTTGGCGGTTATGACCTCGTGATGGAAGGTTACGAACAGGCTGTGAAGAACGGCTATAAGTTCGGTTGTTATGGCGATGCCATGCTGATTTTGGATGATTAATATGCATGAGGTTTACTTGTCTTTAGGATCTAATCTCGGCGACAAGCGGAAAAATATCCGTTTGGCGATAGAAAAGATAGGGGAGCAGGTTGGCGAAGTGGTTCGCCAGTCTGCTCTTTATGAAACGGAACCGTGGGGATTTGAGTCAGAGAACCGTTTCGTGAATGCTGCTGTGAAGGTGATGACCGAACTATTGCCAATGGAGGTGCTCCGTGCCACACAGCAGATAGAACGCGAATTAGGGCGAAGAAAGAAATCACAATCACCCAACACCCAACACCCATTACCTGTTTACCACGACCGCCCCATCGATATCGATATCCTGCTCTATGACGACTGGATCGTGGATGAGCCAGAACTGAGAATCCCTCATCCGTTGATGTATAAACGTGATTTCGTGATGATTCCTCTAAGGGAAATATTAGATTAAGATACATAAGAAAAGGGCTGCATCCAGATAGATGCAGCCCTTTCTGATACTTTGCGTGAGATTATCGACGCAGGCCCAGAGCCTTCACAATGGCACGATAGCGGTTGATGTCGCGATCCTTCAGATAGTCGAGGAGGGCGCGGCGCTTACCAACAAGCATGGTCAGTGAACGAGCTGTCACATTGTCCTTGTGGTTCTCTTTCAGGTGCTCAGTGAGGTGAGCAATACGATAAGAGAACAGGGCAATCTGGCTCTCAGGTGAACCAGTGTCTGCTGCGTTACCATTGTGGCTGAACTTACCGAAAATCTCTTCCTTTTTTGCTTTGTCTAAATACATGATTATTAATTGATTAATGATGTTGCAATTACATTTTTCGGACGCCTGCCTGCCTTAATCACAACAGGGTTACGTCGTCAAATGCATCGGATTTTCCGAATTTGCGGGTGCAAAATTACAAATAATTTCTGAAAGAACAAACATTTCGGATTATTTTTTGTACCTTTGATTGACATCGAAGGTACTTTCGCTCGGAAATGAAAAGAAAAACTAGTTTTCCTTTTGCATTTCGCTCACTTCTTTGTACCTTTGCACCCGTTTTTATAAGGTATTAGTATGCAAGACATTCGTAACATTGCAATTATTGCTCACGTTGACCATGGTAAAACAACCTTGGTTGATAAGATGATGCTGGCTGGTCACCTGTTCCGTGATGGACAGAATCTCAGCGATCAAGTTCTGGATAGCAATGACCTCGAACGTGAGCGAGGTATCACCATTCTTTCGAAAAACGTTTCCATCAACTATAAAGGAACGAAGATTAACATTATCGACACGCCGGGACACTCCGATTTCGGCGGTGAGGTGGAGCGCGTGCTCAATATGGCCGACGGTTGTCTGCTGCTCGTGGATGCTTTTGAAGGGCCAATGCCTCAGACGCGTTTTGTGCTGCAGAAGGCACTGGAAATTGGCCTAAAGCCCATCGTGGTGGTCAACAAGGTGGATAAGCCAAACTGTCGTCCGGAGGAAGTATATGAGATGGTGTTCGATTTGATGTTCTCCCTCAATGCCACAGAGGATCAGTTGGATTTCCCCGTGGTCTATGGCTCAGCCAAGAACGGCTGGATGGGAGAAGATTATAACAAACCCACTACCGATATCACCTATCTGCTCGATAAGATAGTGGAGGTGATTCCCGCCCCTAAGCAGTTGGAGGGTACGCCCCAGATGCTGATTACGAGTCTTGATTACAGCAGCTATACCGGTCGTATAGCTGTGGGACGTGTGCACCGCGGAACATTGACGAATGGTATGCAGGTGACGATTGCCCATCGTGACGGTACGATGGAGAAGACCCGCATTAAGGAACTCCATACCTTCGAAGGAATGGGCCATGTGAAGACGGATTCAGTCGGTTCGGGTGACATTTGTGCGGTAATAGGATTGGAGAAGTTTGAGATCGGTGATACCATTTGCGACTTTGAGAATCCCGAGGCTTTGCCGCCTATTGCCATCGATGAACCTACGATGTCGATGCTCTTCACCATCAATGATTCTCCTTTCTTCGGTAAGGAAGGCAAGTTCTGCACCAGCCGTCATATTAATGACCGTCTGCAGAAAGAACTGGAGAAGAACCTGGCTCTGCGTGTGGAGCCTTTCGAGGACAGCACCGATTCCTGGATTGTCAGTGGTCGAGGCGTGCTCCATCTCTCCGTATTGATAGAGACCATGCGTCGTGAAGGCTATGAATTGCAGGTGGGACAGCCACAGGTGATCTATAAGGAGATTGACGGACAGAAGTGTGAGCCTATCGAGGAACTCACTATTAACGTGCCCGATGAGTTTGCTTCCAAGATGATTGACATGGTGACTCGCCGTAAGGGTGAGGTGACCTCTATGGAGAGTCAGGGTGAACGTACCAATATTGAGTTCAATATTCCTTCACGCGGTATTATCGGTCTGCGTACCAATGTGCTGACCGCCAGTCAGGGTGAGGCCATCATGGCGCACCGTTTCAAGGAATATCAGCCTTACAAGGGTGATATTTCCCGTCGCGTGAATGGATCAATGATTGCCTTGGAGACAGGAAATGCCTATGCTTACGCCATCGACAAACTTCAGGATCGCGGCAAGTTCTTCATCGATCCGGGCGAGGATGTCTATATCGGCGAAGTAGTGGGCGAGCATGTTCATGACAACGACCTCGTGGTGAATGTCTGCAAGGCAAAGCAGCTGACCAATGTGCGTGCTTCCGGTTCCGATGAGAAGGCTCGCATCATTCCGAAGACCGTGATGTCACTGGAGGAATGTCTGGAATATATCAAGGAAGACGAGTATGTGGAAGTGACGCCAAAGTCGATGCGTATGCGCAAAATCATCCTTGACCACGACCAGCGTAAGAAGGCCAGTAAGAATTGAAATCCATAGATCAGGAAATACTACGCATAGCCCTGCCCAGCATCGTGAGCAATATTACTGTTCCGTTGCTGGGCTTGGTGGATGTGGCCATCACCGGTCACCTGGGTGCGGCGGCCTATATCGGAGCCATCGCCTTGGGTGGCATGATCTTCAATCTGGTATATTGGATCTTCGGTTTCCTGCGTATGGGTACCAGCGGACTTACTGCTCAGGCCTATGGCAAAAAGTCACCCTACGGGGGGAATTTAGGGGGGCTCCTCCTTTGGCTTTTCCGTTCGCAGGTCATCGGATGGGGAATTGCATTGGCATTGCTGCTTTTGCAATGGCCTATCCGTGAGTTGGCTCTGCTGATTATGCAACCAACGGATGAAGTGCGGGCATTGACCGTCACCTATTTTAATATCTGTATCTGGGGGGCTCCAGCCACCTTAGGACTCTTCGGGCTCAACGGATGGTTTATCGGGATGCAGAATTCACGCATACCGATGGTTATTGCCATCACCCAGAATGTGGTAAACATCATGGCCTCCCTTTGCTTCGTTTTCGGCTTGGGAATGAAGGTGGAAGGTGTGGCCCTGGGAACGCTTATTGCCCAATGGTGTGGCTATCTAATGGGATTGTTTTTGTGCCTTCGTTTTGTCGATAAATCGTTATTTCGAATATTTGAAGGTCAGACGGTTTCTTGGAAGAGTCTATTCGACCGTGAGTCTATGCTGCGTTTTTCTGAGGTGAACCGCGACATCTTTTTCCGAACGGTTTGTATGGTTTGTGTGATGATGTTTTTCACGTCGGCAGGTTCCTGGCAGGGAGAAGTGATTCTGGCAGTGAACACACTGTTGATGCAACTCTACCTGATGGTGAGTTATGTGATGGACGGCTTTGCCAATGCCGGAGAAGCCCTGAGCGGAAAATATTTCGGGGCCGGCAACCGTCGGTCATTGCGGGATACCGTCCGTCATATTTTTATTTGGGGAGGGACCTTGGCCGTGGCTTTTACCTTCGTGTATGTCGTTGGCGGAAAACCTTTCCTGGGATTACTGACCGACGAGCCGTCGGTGGTGACGGCCTCTTCTGATTATGTGTGGTGGGCTTATCTCATGCCTCTCATCAGTATGGCGGCCTTTATGTGGGACGGTATCTTCATCGGACTGACGGCTTCACGACAGATGTTGCAGTCGATGTTTGTGGCTTCCGTCACATTTTTCGTGCTTTATTATCTGTTACAACCGTCCTTAGGCAACCACGGTTTGTGGGCTGCCTTCCTGGGGTTCCTATTTGTGCGCGGTTTGGTTCAGACTATGATCTGCCCTTCTATGCGTCGGCAAATACCTGACCGTCATCAAGGGTAATCTGAAGTTTTGTATATTCGCAGTGGAAATCGTTTTTCAGGCGATCCAAGTATCGGCGGCACTCCCAATGGCACATTGGGAGGTCATGGAGTAGGTAGTTGCCACATGTCTCAGGAGTTGTCGCAGGTACTTCCTTCTGTGTGAGAATCCACTCCAGGCACTCGATGGTCAGTCGGCGCATATCCTCGACGGTGTAATTGCCCGTCATAATGATATACATACCCGTCAGACAGCCCATCGGCCCAACATAGACAACGTTTTCCTTCGCCTGAGAATTGCGAAACCATGTAGCCATTAAGTGTTCTATGCTGTGTATGGCTGCAGGAGCAACTGCCGGTTCTTTGTTGGGTTCCGTAATGCGCAGGTCGAAAGTCGTAAAACCTTTGTCTTCACGCGAAACATAGATACCTGGTTTTAGGTTCGTGTGGTCGATGGTAAAACTCTTAATTACTTCCATAATGGATGATGAGTGATAAGTGATAATTGATGAGTGATGGAATTAGAGTGATTCAATGAATGTCTTGGTCACTTGGAAGGAGTTCTCGGCTATGGTTGCCCAGAAGTCATGATACATGGAGGCGTCAGTGTCGCGAAGGGGAATGTCGCTGATGACACGGAAGGAAATGAACGGAACTTTAAAGATATGGCATGTCTGTGCAATAGCAGCACTCTCCATGTCCACAGCCTTGGCTTCAGGGAATTTCTCAATGATGGAATGCATCTTTTCCTTGGAATCCACAAACCAGTCACCGGTTACCGTCAGTCCGCTAAGGATCTTGAATCCACTTGTAGGAATACTGAGCGCTTTTTCCAAAAGAATGGGGTCCGCCTGGAAACGGGCGGGCATTCCTTGCACCTGACCATAAACCGTGGAGCCGTCAATAGCCGTTCCGCAGTAAACATCGTGATAGCAAACCTCACTGGCCACCACCACATCCTGTACTTTAATGTCGTCCCCGTTTCCACCGGCACATCCGCTGGATATGATGACATCGGGTTGATGTTTGCGAATCATTTCCGAGGCACCGATGGCGGCATTTACCTTGCCGATACCACATTTCTCTACGATAATGCTGTTGCTGTCAAACAAGTGCTGCAATTGTTGCAGTTCCTTGTCCATGGCAACGATAACTCCGATTTTCATGTCGTTTAAATATTAATTTCTGCAAAAGTAAGAAATATTTGAGAAAAAACCGTTATTTTTGCATTCAATTTAAGAATAAATCGACTTAAGCATAATGAAAACGCTCAAAAAGATTCTGCCTGAAGTGCTCGTCATCGTGTTCTTCGCTGTGATTTCTTTCGCTTATTTCTTCCCAGCAGACATTGAGGGTAAGATTTTGTATCGCCATGATTCCTCTGCAGGTGTGGGTGCCGGACAGGAACAATCGCAGTATAAGGAGCGGACGGGCAAGATGACCCGTTGGACCAATTCGCTCTTCAGTGGAATGCCAACCTATCAGATGGCACCGTCGTATCAGAGTATGCAGCCGCTGAATCAGGCTGTCAAGGCCTATCATCTGTGGTTGCCGGAAAATGTATGGTACGTGTTTGTCTATCTGTTGGGTTTCTATATCCTGATGCGAGCATTCGATTTCCGCCGCTGGATGGCGGCTTTGGGTGCTATCGTATGGGCTTTCTCCAGCTATTTCTTTATCATCATTGCCGCCGGACATATCTGGAAGGTGTGGGCACTGGCCTATCTGCCGCCGATGATAGCAGGTATAGTGCTGGCTTATCGGGGCAAATATCTGTGGGGACTGTTGGTTACAGCCATCTTTGCTGCCTTTGAAGTGAATGCCAACCACGTGCAGATGACTTATTATTTCCTGTTCCCCATCCTCTTTATGGTCATTGCCTATCTCGTGGAAGCCATCCGCGGGAAGAAGATGGCGCACTTCCTGAAAGCTACGGCCGTGTGTGCAGTGGGTGCGCTGATAGGTATTATGCTGAATATTTCAAACCTTTATCACACCTGGCAGTATGGACAGGAGTCCATGCGTGGCAAGAGTGAACTGGTTAAAAAGAATTCCGCCAACCAGACCAATAGTGGACTGGAACGCGACTATATCACGCAGTGGAGTTATGGAATAGGGGAGACTTGGACGCTGTTGGTTCCCAACACCAAGGGCGGTGCTTCCGTACCGTTGAGTGAAAGCAAGACGGCCATGAGCAAGGCTGATCCGCAGTTTGAACAGATCTATCAGCAGTTGGGGCAGTATTGGGGTGACCAGCCCATGACGGCAGGGCCTGTCTATGTAGGTGCTTTCGTCCTGATGCTCTTCATCTTGGGACTCTTTATCGTGAAAGGTCCTATGAAATGGGCTTTGCTGGCGGCAACCATCCTGAGTATTATGCTCTCATGGGGTAAGAACTTCATGCCGTTGACCGATTTCTTTATCGACTATGTGCCGATGTATTCCAAGTTCCGCACGGTAGCCTCGATTCTTGTCATTGCTGAATTTACCATTCCGCTGCTTGCCATGCTGGCTTTGAAGGAATGGGTGTACGGAACTCGTGAAGAGAATGGCGGTAGCAAATTCTTCACTCTTCACTCTTCACTCCTCATTTCTTTCGCCCTCACTGGCGGCATTGCCCTGTTGTTTGCATTGATGCCAGGTCTGTTCTTCGGCAGTTTCGTATCAGTCCAGGAAGCGCAGGCCCTGCAACAGTTGCCTCAGGAATATGTCGGCCCTATTATGAACAACCTGACAGAAATGCGAAAGGCAGTATTCACAGCGGATGCCTGGCGTTCGTTTATCATCATTGCCATCGGTACGCTTTGTCTGTTGCTTTACAAATCGAAGAAGCTGCGCAAAGAATATATGCTGGGTGCTGTTATTGTGCTCTGCCTGATTGACATGTGGCAGGTGAACAAGCGCTATCTCAATAATGACATGTTTGTACCCAAGAGTGAACGCGAGGCCCCGCAGCAGTTGACCAAGACTGATGAGTTTATCCTTCAGGATAAGAGTGACTGTGGTAACTACCGTGTGCTGAATCTCTCGAAGAGCACGTTTAATGAAAACGAAACCTCATATTATCATAAGAGTATCGGTGGCTACCATGCTGCCAAATTGCGCCGCTATCAGGAACTTGTCGACGCCTATATTGCGCCGGAAATGGAGGGCGTGATGAAAGCTGTGGCAGAAGCCGGGGGAGATATGACGGTCATCAAGGGTGACAGTATCTGGCCGGTACTCAATATGCTGAACATGCGTTACATCATCATGCCTTTGCAGAATGGTGAGACGGTTCCGTTGAAGAACCAGTATGCGCAGGGAAATGCATGGTTTGTGGATAAACTCACGTATGTGGATAATGCCAATCAGGAGCTTGATGCTTTGGCAAAGATGGACATCCGTCATGAGGCTGTTGCCGACAAGAAGTTCCAGGAACAACTGGGACAGGCTGTGGCTCAGGATTTCAATACTTCATCAGTGACGCTGACAGCCTATGAACCCAACGAACTGAAATATGATGTGAATTCCTCTAAGGGAGGTGTTCTCGTATTCTCGGAAATCTATTATCCAGGGTGGACGGCTACTGTTGATGGACAACCTGTGGAGGTCGGTCGTGTAAACTATGTGCTCCGTGCCTTGCAGTTGAAGCCAGGAAAACATCAGGTGGTACTTCAGTTCTTCCCCAAGAGCGTTGACACCACAGAGACCATCGCCTATATCGGCTACTTCCTGCTCCTGCTTGCTATACTGTTGGTAGCCTATCTTGAGTGGAAGAAAAGAAGATAAAGTATGCAGAAGTTGCTGTCATTGCCGCCTAATCTCGTCGGCTGTTTCCACGAGATTACGGGACTTTCCCGTGAAGAGTATTTCTGCACCAATGACCCGGTCGGACAGAAATTAGGGTCGGGTGGTGGTACAGCGTGGCTGTTGCAGCAAGCTTATGTCGCCTCGCTCAATGACAAAGACGCTGAAACCTTCAGTCAATGGCTTGGCCGTGAGAAACGAATATTGTTGCATGCGGGTGGACAAAGTCGCCGGTTGCCGTCCTATGCTCCTTCAGGAAAGATACTGACTCCCCTTCCCGTATTCCGTTGGGAAAGGGGACAACGGCTTTCGCAGAACCTGCTTTCCTTGCAGGTGCCTCTCTATGAGCAGATGATGAAGGCAGCCCCTGAAAGTCTGCATACGATGATTGTGAGCGGGGATGTCTATATCCGTGCCACTCAGCCCCTTCAGCCGATACCCGATGCCGATGTGGTCTGCTATGGTTTGTGGCTCGGTCCTGAGATTGCCAAGAATCATGGGGTCTTTGTATCTTCGCGGCAACACCCACAGGAGATGAAATGCATGTTGCAGAAACCGGCTGTGGAAACACTGAGCAGTCTGCTCAACGAGCATCTCTATCTGACAGATATCGGTATATGGATGCTCTCTGACCGTGCCGTGGAGTTGCTGATGAAGCGGTCTACCCGGAATTCCACTTTGAAGGAATACGATCTCTACGGTGAATTTGGTCTGGCTTTGGGAACCCATCCCACGGTGAATGACCCTGAGTTGGCTGAACTGAAGGTTGCGGTATTGCCTCTTCCCGGTGGTGAGTTTTACCATTTCGGTACTTCCCGTGAACTGATTTCTTCGATGGTTACTATTCAGAATCTGGAGAATGACCAGCGAAAGATTATGCATCATTCGCGCAAACCCCATCCTGCGATGTTCGTGCAGAATGCCATTACCGTGAATCCACTCACTGCGGAGAATACGAATGTCTGGATTGAGAATAGTTATATTGGTGCCCATTGGACGCTTTCCCACGATCATATTATCACGGGTGTTCCCGAGAACGACTTCCATGTAAGTCTGGCACCGGGACAATGTGTGGATGTGGTTCCTATCGGTGAACATTCGTGGGTGGTCCGTTGCTATCATATTGATGAGAAGTTCGCTGGCTCTGCCCAGCAGGAAAAACGCTTCCCCGTGGTAGACAGCGTGGAAGAGATAGGCAAATGCATCATCCAAAGCCCTTCCCCCTCGGGGGGAGTAGGAGAGGGCGTTGGTTCCTTTCTCTCCGCCGAAGACATCTCCTCACAGGCCAACATGTACCGTCTGGTAGCCCAGCGTCGTGCTTTCCGTCAGGAGAACTGGCCCTTGCTGGCTAAGAACTGGCAGCATAGCGTGTTCTATCAGGTGGATTTGGAAGATGCCGCCCGTGAATACCGCGAGATGAATATTCCGTTGCCGGAGCCTCTCCCCGAGAATGCTCCCTTGATGACGCGCATCCATGATGCGATGTTTCGTGATGATTCCACAAAGGCTTTCTCACTCCTTCGTCAAGGACTCACTGAACAGGTGCTTTCTGAACAACCTTCGCCCCGTATGTCTGTCTATAGTGACCAGATTGTATGGGGACGTTCGCCCGTCCGTGTTGATATTGCAGGTGGATGGACTGACACCCCACCTTACTGCCTAATGGAAGGTGGCAATGTGGTGAACTTCGCCCTTGAACTTAACGGACAGCCCCCTTTGCAGGCATATGTCCGCCCTTGTAAGGAGCCTCATATCATTCTCCGTAGTATCGACCTCGGTGCGATGGAGGTTGTAAACACGTATGAGGAACTGCTAGATTACCAGAAGGTAGGCTCTCCATTCAGTATTCCCAAGGCCGCCTTGGTTCTTGCTGGATTCCGTCCTTCATCTTACGATCTTCGTCCTTCAACTCTCAAGGCGCAACTTGAGGCATTCGGTTGTGGTATCGAACTGACATTACTCTCCGCCATTCCTGCTGGTAGCGGATTAGGTACGAGCAGTGTCTTGGCAGCAACCGTTTTGGGAACACTCAATGATTTCTGCGGACTGGCATGGGATAAGAACGAAATTGGCTACCGCACACTGGTTTTGGAACAACTTCTAACAACTGGAGGTGGCTGGCAAGATCAGTTTGGTGGTATCCTCCAGGGTGTCAAACTCCTGCAGACGGAGCGAGGCTTCGAACAGAATCCCACTGTGCGCTGGTTGCCTAACGACCTTTTCACTCAACCCGAATACCGGCAGTGTCACCTCTTATATTATACGGGAATCACGCGCACGGCAAAAAAGATTCTGGCAGAGATTGTGCGTAGGATGTTCTTGAATCAGCGTGACGAACTTCGACTGCTCCGTGAGATGAAGCAGCATGCCATGGATATGTATGAAGCCATTCAGCGTGCCGATTTCCAGCAGATGGGAATGCTTGTCCGCAAGACTTGGCAGCAGAACCAACTGATTGACAGTGGGACGAATCCCCCAGAGGTGGAAGCCATTACCCGTCAGATAGATGATCTCTGCCTTGGCTATAAACTGGGAGGTGCCGGCGGTGGCGGTTATCTCTATATGGTTGCTAAAGACCCAGAAGCTGCTGCCCGTATCAAACAGGCACTCCTTCAAAACCGTCCTAATGCCAATGCCCGCTTCGTGGAAATGACATTGAGCACCAAAGGCCTCCAAGTCAGCCGAAGTTGATTGATAATTGAGGAATTGAGAAATAAGAGACCTGAAACCTGAAACTTGAAACTATAAGAATGAGTTACGAATATAAATACCCCCATCCGGCTGTAACAGCTGACTGTATTGTATTTACGTCAGACGATCAAGTACTGCTCATTCAGCGCAGGAATGAACCGTGTAAAGGACAATGGGCCTTTCCCGGTGGTTTTATGGAAATTGATGAAACCGCTGAGGCTGCAGCAATTCGTGAACTTCAGGAAGAGACTGGTATCATACTCGAAGAGACCGATATCTTTCAGGTGGGAGCTTACACTACCGTTGACCGAGACCCTCGAGAGCGCGTTATCACCATTGCCTATCTGGCTGAGATGGATAAACCTGTGGCAGTGAAAGGTACCGATGATGCCGCCCGTGCCCAGTGGTTTCCGTTGGATGCTCTTCCTCCTTTGGCTTTTGACCACGAGGAAATCCTCACCGATGCCCGGTTGATTAGAAGTGAAGAATAACTATGGATTTCCGCACGATTGTAGATATAGAGAAGCCGAAGTGGCAGATAGAACCCGCAGAACGAATACTTTTTGTGGGATCTTGTTTTGCCGACCGTATCGGACAGCGGTTTGCCGAAGAACATTTCCCTGTCACGGTCAATCCCTATGGCGTGATGTACAATCCTGCGAGTATTCTGCATACGCTGGAAAGAGTGAAAAATGATGAGTGTGAAGAGGGTAATTATGATGTGGCTGTCCTGACTCTGGGGACTAACCATATCTATATTGAGAAGGCGACGGGTGAGATAGTGGACAATTGTCAGAAACGTCCCCAGTCCTTGTTTGAGGAACGGGAACTCACCATAGCTGAATGTGCCGACTGTCTGCAAAGAGCAATCACCCGGTTGCACCAATGGAATCCCAAGATGAAGATTATGCTCACCGTCAGTCCTATCCGCTATCAGAAATATGGATTCCACCGCAGTCAACTTTCCAAGTCAACATTGCTTCTGGCTATCGAAGAGGTTTTAAGAGACTCTTCACTCCATTCCCGAGCTTCGCTCGCCGACCCGTCGCCTTTCACTCTTCACTCTTCACTTTATTATTTCCCGGCATATGAAATTGTCAACGATGAACTCCGTGATTATCGTTTCTATAATTCCGACATGCTGCACCCCACCAACCAGACGGTGGAATATATCTGGCAACGGTTGGTAGAAACTTGCTTTTCGGATCCTGCACGCCAGTATCTGGAAGAATGGCATCCGTTGAAAAAAGCCCTTGCCCATCGCCCGCTAAATCCCGAAAGTGCCGATTATCAGTTGTTCCTACAAAAGACTCAGGAACAGTTGAAGGTTTTTGAGGCGAAATGGGGATTTTGATTTCCTCCATCTTTATTCCTGTATATGGAAATCGTTAATGAAAACGTTAACGTGTAGCAGATAGTTCTACATGTTGTCATGTTGGCTACGTCTATCTGCCATATAACATTCGTATTATTCCTACTTTTGTACCGAGTTTTTATAGGCTTCCCCATATGGGAAGCTTCATAATGTAAATAGTCATGCTTGTCCGTGAGGATAGGCTGTAATCATTTTGAATTAATTTTATTTTAAGCGGTGCCAGGTCGTGAGATTGTGGCACCGCTTTTTGATTATATTTTTTTGCGGTTTTGTTTGGCGGATTGGAAAACTAAATGTATTTTTGCAATATGAATTACACGATAGAGAAAGTAACTACCTTAATCGGAGCACACCGCTATGGCGACGCGCCCTCGAACGTGGGCTTCTTGTTGACAGACAGCCGAAGCCTTTGTTTTCCAGAAGAAACACTGTTTTTCGCTTTGAAGAGTGAGAGAAACGATGGTCACCGTTATATTGATGAACTATATCGCCGTGGAGTACGTAGCTTCGTGGTGGAGAAAGTGCCTGCAAACTATGCTGTGAAGTATCCTGACGGGAACTTCCTGAAGGTACTTCATCCGCTGGAGGCTCTGCAACGCTTGGCTGAGCGGCATCGTGACGAGTTCCGTATTCCTATCGTGGGCATCACGGGTTCGAATGGTAAGACAATTGTGAAGGAATGGTTGTATCAGGTGCTTTCGGGAGTGAATATGGATGCGGATGAGATGAGGAATTTTACGGTGACTCGTTCACCTCGTTCTTATAATTCGCAGATTGGTGTTCCGCTTTCGGTGTGGCTATTGCATGAACACTCAGAGGTAGGCGTCTTTGAAGCTGGTATCAGTAAACCTGGTGAGATGGATGCCTTACGCGATATTATACAGCCAACAATTGGTGTGATTACGAATATCGGTACGGCTCATCAGGAGAATTTCGCCTCGGTGGATGAAAAGTGTCAGGAGAAGCTGAAACTCTTCAAAGATGCAGAGGTGGTGTTCTATTCGGCGAATGATCCGGTGATAGCCTGCCATATCGGTGAACTGAAATGTAAGACGATTGCCTATCAGCCTTGGGAAGGTGAACTGCCGTTTATCGACCGTGCTTCGAAGGAGAATGCCGGGGCCGTGGCTGCTGTGGCTGCGTATATGTTAGAGGAGAGAGGAAAGAATATAGCTAATAGGATCAAACATCTGGAGCCTGTGGCTATGCGCCTCGAGGTGAAAGAAGGTCAGCGCGGTTGTTCGTTGATTAATGACTCTTACAACTCGGATATCAACTCACTGGACATTGCACTGGATTTCTTGCAAAGACGAGGGGGAGGAGATTCATTGTCTCACGATGGAAGCACTCCCAGCGTGTCTCAAGCTGGACGTAAACGGACGCTGATTCTGAGTGATATTTATCAGAGCGGTATGACCGGAGAGACGCTTTATAAAGAAGTATCGGTGCTCTGTGAGAAACGAGGGGTGGAGAAATTCATCGGTATCGGACCGGAAATCTCTGCTCAGGCTAATCAGATTAATATTTTCGAAAAATACTTCTACAGCAGTTGCGAAGAGTTTATTAACAGTGATGTTTTTAACGGGCTTCGCAACGAAGTGATTCTGCTAAAGGGTGCCCGTCCCTTTGGTTTTGACCGTCTGACTGAACTGCTGGAACAAAAGGTGCATGAAACCATCTTGGAGGTGAACCTCAATTCATTGGTGGATAACCTGAACTATTATCGCTCCTATATGCACCCGGAAACGAAGATAGTCTGTATGGTGAAGGCTGATGCCTACGGCGCCGGTGCAGTGGAGGTGGCCAAGACGCTACAAGACCATCGGGTGGATTATCTGGCCGTGGCCGTAGCTGATGAAGGCGTGACACTGCGCAAGGCAGGAATCACCCAGAATATTATGATCATGAATCCTGAGATGACGTCCTTCAAGACGATGTTCGACTACGAACTCGAACCTGAGGTCTATTCTTTCCGTTTGTTGGATGCGCTCATCAAGGCTGCCCGCAAGGAAGGTATCACGGGTTATCCCGTACATGTTAAACTGGATACAGGTATGCATCGCTTGGGATTTAATGCCACATCACCTGAGATTGATAAACTCATTGACACGCTTCAACATCAGCAGGCGGTAGTGCCTCGCTCTGTGTTCAGCCATTTTGTGGGAAGTGACAGTGTGGACTTCGATGAATTCTCTGCTTTGCAGTTCGAGCGTTTCGACAAGGCTAGCAAACGGCTGCAAGCGGCTTTCCCCCATAAGATATTGCGACATATGGACAATTCGGCCGGTATTGAGCACTTCCCAGAAAGACAACTGGATATGTGCCGTCTGGGAATCGGACTTTATGGCGTGGATTCCATTGATAACCGCATCTTGAATACTGTTTCAACGCTGAAGACCACGATTCTTCAGATGCGTAACGTACCGAAGGAAGAAACAGTGGGGTATAGCCGGAAGGGCGTACTGACACGCGATTCTGTGATAGCTGCCATTCCTATTGGATATGCTGACGGACTGAACCGTCATTTGGGCCGTGGGCGTTGCTACTGTTTAGTGAACGGAAAGAAAGCACCATATGTTGGCAATATTTGTATGGATGTGGCGATGATTGACGTGACGGGAATAGACTGTAAGGAAGGCGATACGGTGGAAATCTTTGGCAGTCATCTGCCTGTCACTGTTCTCAGCGATTGTCTGGATACCATTCCATACGAGGTGCTGACGGGCATTTCCAACCGCGTGAAGCGCGTATATGTCCAGGAATGACAGATGCCGATGGGAGAGAGGTGTCGGGCGATTGCTGATGCACATCAGGAGATGTGTCCTCTGAGTGAGACCCAACGAGGTGTGTGGACTTACTCGAGGCAGCATCCGCAGGAACCTTTCTATCATATTGTGTTGCGTCTTTTCTGTTCCTCCGAAACGGATGCAGGGCGTTTGGCCGATGCTGTCCGTCAGGTTGTGAATCTTCATCCTGTACTCAAAGTGACGATAGGTATGGATGAAGCAGGGGAACCGGTGATGCTACGCCACGATAAAGATATGCCAAGGGTGGAGGTCGTCCGCATCCCTGAAGCAGAAAGGCCTGCGACGGAACAGATATTTATGCGACCACTCAATGTCGAAAACGGCGAACTTTACCGGTTTCTTGTCGTCCAGACCGAACAAAGGACCTATCTCTACGCCTCTTTTCATCATATTATCTTCGATGGTCTTTCTTCTGGTATTTTCATGGGGGAGGTTTCTGCCATCTATGAGGGAAAACCCATAGAGACGGAAACAATGGACGCCTTTGAGGTAGTTGCCAGAGAACGGCAAAGACGACAATCATCTGATTTCGTGACGGCTAGGCATTGGCATGAATCCGCTTTCAAACCACAGGATATTCGTATCCTGCCTTTGCCGGATGTGCATGGATTACCTCAGCAGAAAACCGCCTTTAAGACTTTCCCTTTGTCTGTGACCTCTGCCCAAATAGAGCAATTGGCAAAGACTTCAAGGCATACTCCAAATATCGTGGCGCTCTCAGCCTTTGCCCTGTTGCAGGGCTGTTTTACGGGTGAAGAACAGGCTCGCTTTACAACTTTATATCACGGACGGCATGGGCGCAAAATGCAGAAAACCGTAGGGATGCTGGTCCAGACGTTACCAGTTGCCCTGCAATGGCAGGCTGAGACCCCGCTGAATACTCTGATGCTCATGATCCGCCGACAATTGCAGCGTTCGATGGTAAGCGATGTGCATTCCTTTGCCGAGGTGGTTCAGGCTTGTGGTGGCTTCGGTGATATCAGTTTTGTCTATCAGGGAAACACCATCCGTCTACCGTCTTTTTGTGGTAGCCCGATTGTACAGCCGATGTTGATGCCCTCACTGACAGGTACGAAGTTGGGTATGGAACTTTGGACTGAAGGTGACAATCTTGAGATGCGGGTGGAATACGATGCCAATAGTTATTCTGAGGAATTGGTGGCAAGCATGGTTAACACCTATGAGATTCTCCTTTCCAGTATGGCAAGTGCAACAACGGTGGGTGATGTCTGCTATGTGAGTGATGAAGTTCTGGAGCGTCTTGATGCCTTTAATCAGGATTCCACACCTTTTGATTCAACTACTACAGTGGTAGATTTATTTAGGGTGATGGCCAGACGCTATCCTGAAGCAAAAGCCGTAGCGGCCGAGGATCAGGTTCTAACTTATCGTCAATTGGAAGAACTGACGGACAGATGGGCATGCCGATTGCAGGAGAAAGGAGTGGGAGTGGGGAGTGTCGTAGGTATTCAGGTACCTCGAAACTCATGGATGGTGACAGCCCCGTTGGCTGTCCTGAAAACGGGAGCTGCCTATCTGCCTATGCTTTTAGAACAGCCTAAAACTGTGACTGATAAAACGCTGGAAGACGCGGGAGCTGACGGCCTCTTTACAACCGATGGTTTCCATCCGTTAAAGATCAGCTCAAGTTCTCAACCTCCAGGATTATTGGCCATCTTCTATACTTCAGGTTCCACGGGAAAACCGAAGGCCGTCCGTTTGTCGCACCAGAATCTGCTGGCCTATTGTGATTGGTATCAACGGTATTTTCGTCCCAAGAAAGGTTTGGTGATAGGCGCTTATAACCAGTTTGCCTTCGATGGTTCACTGACGGACATCTTCCCGGCTTTGCTTTCAGGGGCTACGGTATGCATCGTTCCTGAAGGTGTCCGTAAAGATATCCGATTGTTAGAGGATTTTGTGAACCGTCATCATGTTGAGATCCTGGATCTGCCTACACAGGTGGGAAGACTTTTTGCCGCACAGGCAGATTGTCCCTCGCTGCGGCATATCGTTCTTGGCGGTGAGGCTATGACTCCCGTAAAACTGAAAGGAAGCTACCAACTGCATAACCAATATGGTCCAACAGAGACGACCGTTGCCGCCACCGTCTATCCAATGAAGGGAAATGAAACGATGGTTCCCATTGGGAAACCGCTTTCTCACGTGAAGTGTTATGTCGTGGGAACAAATGGTAGACGTCTGCCTGTCGGTGCTTTTGGCGAACTATGGATAGCCGGTCCTCAGGTAACCTTTGGTCTTGGGTCCGATAATCCTTTTGAACAAGGTGGTTTCCAACGTATTTACCGAACAGGAGATTTTGTGAGATACCTTCCTGAAGGTAACCTTGAATACATAGGCCGTCGGGACGGCATGGTGAAGATTCGCGGTTTCCGGGTGGAGTTGCAGGAGGTTGAGAACGTTGTCAGCCAGTTGAAGGGAATATGTCAGGCGGTAGCTGTTGCCTGTAGGCATCCTGTAGAAGAACAATCGTTGGTCGTTTATGTGACAGCGCAGACGACACTTGACACCCACCAGCTGATGTATGAACTCCACGAAATACTGCCTTCCTATAAGATACCTTCGGCCATTATCCAAGTGGAAAGGTTGCCACTGACTCCACAAGGAAAAATTGACCGTAAAGCATTGCCCTTGCCGGTATGGGGTGAACACCGTGAATACGTGGCTCCTGAGGGTCTGCAGGAAACATTAGTCTGTAAAATCTTTGCTGATGTCTTGGGACTTCATGAAGTGAGTGCCGATGCCGATTTCTTCCAGTTGGGCGGTACTTCTATTATGGCGATGCATGTGGTGACCCGCTTGGAGAGGGCTGGTTACCGTATCGGTTATTCCGCATTGTTCAGTAATCCTACGCCTCAGTTGTTGGCTATGAAATTGGATGAACCGGAAAAGGGAAAAGAGAAGCCTGATGAGTTGTTACCGTCAAAGAGGTTGGAGGAGAATGTTAGTGTGGCATATGAAACCAATTGGTTGCGACATCCTTTGGGTGATGTACTGCTCACTGGTGTCACAGGATTTTTGGGGAGTCATGTGCTGAAAGAGTTACTTCTTCGTAATAGCGGTCGAATCTATTGCCTGGTCAGGCGGTCTGAAAAGCAAACAGGGTGGGAACGCCTGCAGGAAGTCATGCGTTTTTATTTCGATACTGCTTTGGATGCACATCTGCGGCGGATTCAAGTGGTTGAAAGAGATTTTCTGACGGCATCGCTTCCCCCTACAAAGACACCACTGACCGTTATCAACTGTGCGGCCTTGGTCAAACATTTCGCTGCTGTAGAAGATTTGCAGAAGAACAATGTGGAGGGGCCTCTGAGATTGGCCGACTATTGTATGAAGAAGGGACATCGGTTGGTGCAGATATCAACATTGCCCATAGGCGTGGCGAATGCTTATGTCCGTTCAAAAATGGATGCAGAAGAGCGGTTGCTGGCTTTAACGACAAAAGGGCTCTCCCTGAAAATTGTGCGATTGGGTAATCTCTCTCCACGCTTCTCTGATGGCGCTTTGCAACAACAATACGAGAAAAATGTGGCGATGGCCTTGCTGCGCACTGTGGCCTTGGTTGGATGTTATCCACTTGAGGCTCAGAATGTGATGTTGGATTTCACCCCCGTAGATGAGGCGGCTAAAGCCTTGTTGCTGTTGGCAGAGACTCCGGGGAATTGTGACGTCTATCATCTTTTCAATCCCCAATTGTTGTCAATGGGTGAATTGTCGGCTATGCTAAAATTTGCGGGAGTCATAGCAGAGCCTGTTCCTCAAGCTATTTTTGAAGAGCGCATCTCGCGTTTGATGCAACAATCTGCAATGGCCACCAAACTGACTGCCGCCTTGGCATGGTATAAAGAATTACCGATGTCTGACATCACGTTCCGGAACCATCCCGATAGCCAAAAGACAGAAGCTCTCCTGAGCCGATGTCGATACCAATGGCCCGTTCTCACGGCATCCTATTTCCAGCGTTTTCTTCCAAAAATGTAAACGTTTTCGAACAATTATTGGCTTGGTTTGGGTATTATTCAATTTATTTTTGTAACTTTGCAGCAATTTCGTTGAAAACTACTTTATAAATTAATAAAACCAAATGGAACAAGTCTTTAGTTACATTATCAGTCTGGGCGCATCGGTGATGATGCCTATTCTGTTCACCATCATCGGTCTTTGCATTGGACTGAAATTCGGAAAGTCCCTGAAATCTGGCCTCTATGTGGGTGTCGGTTTCGTAGGCCTGGGTATCGTAACTGCCCTGCTGACCAATAACTTCGGCGATCCGCTTTCCGAAATCTCAAAACTTTATGACCTGCAGTTAGGCGTGTTTGATATGGGATGGCCTGCTGCCGCTGCCGTGGCTTACAATACAGCCGTGGGTGCTTTGATAATCCCTATCTGTTTGGGTGTCAACTTCCTGATGTTGATTACTAAGACTACCCGTACGGTGAATATCGACCTTTGGAACTACTGGCATTTCGCTTTCATTGGTGCCGTGGCCTATTTCGTGATGGATCAGAGTCTGGCGTGGGGCTATTTCGCTGCCATCGTGTGCTACATCATCACCTTAGTGATGGCCGACCTGACCGCAGAGAAGTTCCAGGGTTATTACGACGATATGGACGGTATCTCCATTCCGCAGCCTTTCTGCCAGAGTTTCACGGCTTTTGCCATCGGTATCAACTGGCTGTTGGATAAGATTCCCGGATTCTCCAAACTCGATATTGATGCCGAGGGTCTGAAGAAGAAGTTCGGCGTGCTCGGTGAGCCGCTGGTGTTGGGTGTGATTGTGGGTGCCCTGATTGGTGCCGTGGCCCAGTTGGATATTAAAAAAGTCCTTTTTCTCGGTGTGACAATGGGAGCTGTGATGGAGTTGATTCCTCGTATCACCAAACTGTTTATCGACGGTCTGAAACCTATTGCCGAGAAGACGCAGGAAGTGGTGCAGAAGAAATGGGCTGGCAAGAAAGTGTATATCGGTATGAGCCCTGCACTCGTCATCGGTCATCCTACCACTTTGGTGGCCTCGCTGATTCTCATTCCATTGACTTTGGCTCTGGCTGTAGTACTGCCGGGTAACCAGTTCTTACCGTTGGCTTCGCTGGCTGGTATGTTCTATGTCTTTGTAATGGTACTGCCCTATACCAAGGGTAATGTGGTAAAGACCATTATCATTGGACTTGTTGCTGTCGGTATCGGCCTTTATTTTGTGACCGATATGGCACCTGCCTTCTCTAAGGCAGCTCAGGAGGTCTTTGCCCAGACTGGTGATCCCGCTTCCAAGATTCCTGAGGGATTCCAGGCTGGTGCCCTTGACTTCGCCTCTTCACTCTTTGGCTGGGTCATCTATGCCTGCGTGAACTATCTGAAGTGGATTGGTGCCGGAGCACTCACCATCATCACCATCTGCATGATGCTTTGGAACCGCAAGCGTATCGTGGCTGATGAGAAGAAATCTGGAAATAAGTAATAATAAATAATGTAATAAGTATGAAGAAGATTTTTGTCATTTTCTCATTATTGGGTCTTGGCATGGCAACGCAGGTTGCTCATGCACAGGAAGCTGATAGGTTTGTCGGGGCTCAGCACGTGAAATTCCAGACGGCCTGCCATCCTGAAGACGTGAAACACTATGACACGAAACTGTTGCGTGAGCGTTTTGTGATGGAAAAAGTGATGGCGCCTGACTCCATTCTGCTGACCTATTCCCATTACGACCGTTTTATCTTCGGAGGTGCGATGCCTGTGAAGAAGACGCTGAAACTGGAAAACTTCTGGGAGCTCGGTTTGGATGTTGACAACACCATCAAGGAGAAATACTTTATGTACAACCGTGAGCTCGGCGTGGTGAACTGCGGTCTGGGCGATGGTGTGGTGATTGTCGACGGTAAGGAATATGCCCTATCACCGAAGGAAGCTCTTTATATCGGCCGTGGACATATTGGTAAGGACAAGGATGTGAACAAGGTGGTGGAATTCCGTTCAAAGGATGCCAACAAGCCTGCCAAGTTCTATCTCAACTCGGCTACTGCCCATCAGCATTACAAGACACAGTGGATTACCCTCGATGGCCGAAAGGGTTCGCTGAAAGCGGCCGTATGGGGTCCCGTTGGTTCGCTGGAGGAGTGCAACAACCGTACCGTTTACAAACTCATTGTCAATGACGTGCTGGAGGAAGGTCCCTGCCAGTTGCAACTTGGTTTGACGCAGTTGAATCCGGGAGCTGCCTGGAACACGATGCCTCCTCATACCCATGGACGCCGTATTGAGGCTTACTACTATTTCAACCTTCCTCAGGAGCAGACCATTGCCCACATCATGGGTCAGCCCGAGGAGAGCCGCGTAGTATGGTTGCACAACGATCAAGCCATCATGTCTCCTGAGTGGAGTATGCATGCTGCAGCAGGTACTTACTACTACACCTTCATCTGGGGTATGGCAGGCGAGAACCTCTACTACAACGACAAAGACAATATTCCCGTCATCGATATCCGTTAAACGAAATTAAGAGTTAAGAATTTAGAATTAAGAAAACTAACAATATGAGCGCAGTTCAAACTACTAAGATGTCCAACTTCCGTTGGGTTATTTGTGCGTTGCTCTTCCTGGCAACCACCATCAATTATATGGACCGTCAGGTTCTTTCTTTGACTTGGAAAGACTTTATTGCACCAGAGTTCCATTGGACAGATGCCGATTATGGTACTATCACCGGTCTTTTCTCTCTCTTCTATGCTATTGCAAACCTCTTCGCCGGAAAGTTTATCGACTGGATGGGCACGAAGAAAGGTTATCTTATTGCCATCTTCGTATGGTCACTCGGTGCCGTTCTTCATGCCGGATGTGGTTGGGTAGCCATGAAGGTTGAAGGCTACGATTCTATCGAAGCCCTTCGTCTGGTGCAGGCAGGCAGCGATGCCGCTGTGGCCATTGCAACCATCTCGGTATGGCTCTTCCTGTCATGCCGTCTGATTCTTGCTGTCGGTGAGGCTGGTAACTTCCCCGCTGCCATCAAGGCCACGGCAGAATATTTTCCGAAGAAAGACCGTGCTTTCTCAACCTCTATCTTCAACAGCGGTGCCTCTGTCGGTGCATTGGCAGCTCCTGCCACGATTCCTTTGTTGGCCCGTGCATGGGGTTGGGAAATGGCTTTCATCATCATCGGTGCCTTAGGTTTCATCTGGATGGGACTTTGGGCATGGCTGTATGATAAACCTGCTAAGAACAAGCGCGTGAACCAGGCCGAATTGAACTATATCGAACAGGACAACGATATTGCCACACTGCAGGATCGTGGCGAGCAGAAGGAAGAGAAGACCATCTCATTCTGGAAGTGCTTCACCTTCAAGCAGACCTGGTCGTTCCTCGTGGGTAAGTTCATGACCGATGGTGTGTGGTGGTTCTTCCTCTTCTGGGCACCCGCTTATTTCAGCGATCAGTATGGATATACCTCCGACTCAACCATGGGTATTGCGCTGATATTCACTCTTTATGCTATTGTGACCATTCTCAGTATCGGTGGCGGTTACCTGCCCACCTACTTCGTGGAGAAGAAGGGCATGAATCCTTATCTGGGTCGTATGCGCGCCATGTTTATCTTCGCCTGCTTCCCCGTGCTCGGACTCTTTGCACAGCCTTTAGGTGCTTACAGCGCTTGGTGGCCTGCCATCCTGATAGGTCTTCTTGGTGCCGGACACCAGGCTTGGAGCGCCAATCTGTTCTCTACTATCGGTGACATGTTCCCCAAGAGTACTATCGGTACGATTGTTGGTCTGGGTACAATGGCCGGCGGTATTGGCTCCATGAGCATCAACCTCGGTTCTGGTAAGTTCTTCGACTGGGCAGCAGCCCAGGGCGCCAACTTCACCTTCTTCGGATTCGAGGGAAAGCCCGCAGCATATATGGTAGTCTTCTGCATCTGTGCCGTGGCTTACCTCATCGGTTGGTGCATCATGAAGGCACTCGTACCGAAGTATAAGCCCATTGAAGTAGAATAAGCTTACACCTTATTATATTATAGGGTATTATTCAGCCGTCTTGCTTAAGCGAGACGGCTATTTTTGTGGTGTACTATGATATTTGACAAAACAGCCGCATTTTGTGATTTTTTTGCTTTTATATTTGTTAGGTAATCATTTTTTTATTATTTTTGCACTGAGTTTAAACTTAAAAACGTTTCTATTATAACTGACAACCTAATCGTACCGAACGTTTATTAATTATTACTATATGAATAAAAAAAGGTTACTAAAAGGGACTGTCATCCCTGTAGCAATGCTTTGTACAGTCTTGCTGTGGACTCCTTTTGTGGGTGTTCAAAAAGCAATGGCCGTTACTGAAGAAGCGCAGCAGCAAAGCTCGATTACAGGTACTGTCGTTGACAGTCAGGGCGAACCAATTATTGGCGCCAGTGTAATTATCGTGGGTGGTGCCGCCACTCAGGGTACAGTGACTGACTTTGACGGAAACTTCACGTTGAAAGTGAAACCCGGTGCAAAGTTGACGATTTCCTACGTTGGAATGAAGACTCAGACGGTAACAGCCGCAAATGGCATGAAGGTGACGCTTCAGGACGACTCCCAGGTGCTGGAAGGCGTTGAGGTGGTCGCCTATGGTGTGCAGAAGAAGGTTACCGTGACGGGTGCTTTGTCCAGCGTGAAGAACGAAGACCTTGTGCGCACGCCGGTGTCGTCTGTCAACAACGTGCTTGCCGGTCAGCTTTCGGGTGTGACCACCGTGCAGTATTCAGGTGAGCCGGGTAGTGATGCAGCCGACATTTTTGTGCGTGGTAAGGCTACATTTACAAGTTCTGAAAATGCCAAGCCGCTGATTCAGGTGGATGGTGTAGAACGTGAGATGTGGGATATCGACCCGAATGAAATTGAGAGCATCACCGTACTGAAGGATGCTTCGGCAACTGCCGTATTCGGTGTCCGTGGCGCTAATGGTGTTATCCTGATTACCACCAAGCGCGGTGCTGAGGGTAAGGCTCGCATTACGGCAAATGCCACTTTCTCAGCCATGACTCCTACGAAGATGGTGGAGCTGGCAAATTCCTATGAATATGCTAACTTCTACAATCGGATGTTGGCTAATGACGGGCAGGCTCCTACTTTTTCAGATTATGTGATCGGCAAGTTTGCCGATGGTTCGGACCCCATCCGATTCCCAAGCATGGACTGGGCTGACTATATTATGAAAGATGTGACGCTCCAGCAGCAGCATAACGTTAACATTTCTGGTGGTAACAAGAAGGTAAGATACTTCATTTCTGCCGGAATGTTCACCCAGGATGGCCTGTTCAACCAGTTTGGTGCCGACTACGACTTCGGTTATCAGTATCAGCGTTTCAACTATCGTGCCAATATCGACCTGAACATTACCAAGACCACTTTGCTGAGTGTCAACGTGGCAGGTAAGGTGGATGACAAGAGTGCCCCCCGTACGGGTCAGGGCTCTGGCGGTATGATTAAGGCTATTTATCAGGCTACACCATTTGTAAGCCCTGGTATTGTCGATGGCCGCTATATTGTTAACTCAACATCAACGACTGACAACCTTAACTTCGACCAGAATCCTCAAAACATGCTTCCGTTCGTTGGATCTTCACCAATGACCTACTACGCATACCAGCCAGGTGCTTTCCAGGACAATGTGAACAAGCTGAGTTTCGACTTGATTCTCGACCAGAAGCTCGACTTTATCACCAAGGGCCTGACTGCAAAGGTAAAGGGTTCTTACAACAGCTCTTTTGCTTCCCGTCGTACAATTACTGCGGAAGTGGCTAACTACACGCCGGTTCTTCAGGAAGACGGACAGACCATTCTTTATCGTAAGAATGCCGAGAGCACGCCTCCTTCTTATTCTTCCGATATGTCAGGTTCTGGCAGAAACTGGTATGTGGAAGGTTCTTTGAACTACAGCCGCGCGTTCGGACAGCACACCATTTCCGCTCTCGCACTTTACAATCAGAGTAAAGAATACTATATCAGCGGTGCTTATTCGGATATTCCTCGTACATACGTTGGTCTTGTAGGCCGTGTGACATACGACTGGAACAACCGCTATATCGCAGAATTCAATATCGGTTACAATGGTTCCGAGAACTTTGCTCCCGGTAAGCGCTTCGGTGCATTCCCTGCAGGTTCTATAGGTTGGGTAATCAGCGACGAGGCTTTCTTCAAGCCTTTGAAGAAAGTGTTCAGCTTCATGAAGCTCCGTGCTTCTTGGGGTCTTGTCGGTAACGATAAGATTGGTGGAAGCAGATTCATGTATGTACCCGATCCTTACTATGTGAATACCACGGCTCTGGCTGAGCGTATCGGTAAGGATGCCAACCCCTATGCCTATGACTTCGGTGTTGAAAACGGAACAGTTGCCAAGGGTGCTGTCGAGGCAGCAAAGAACAATCCTGATGTGTCTTGGGAAACAGCTTTCAAGCAGGACTACGGTATTGATGTGAATTTCCTGGGCGACCGTCTGATGGGTGTCTTCGACTATTATCGCGAGCACCGTAAAGATATTCTTATTCAGGACATGACCGCTCCAAGCGTTCTCGGTTTCACCGTTCCCTACAGCAATCTCGGTGAAGTAAAGAGCTGGGGATGGGAAGCCTCGCTGAACTGGAACGACAAGATTGGTAAGGACTTCCGCTATTGGGCAAAGTTCAACCTTTCTTATAACCAGAATGAGATTATTGAAAATTTCGAGGCTCCTCAGTCGTACGACTACATGTATGCAAAAGGACAGCGCATCGGTTCACGTTCGCTTTACAAGTTCTGGAAATTCTATTATCCAGGTGCCGAGGCCGACTATCAGAAAGAATTCGGCACTGAATTCCCCAAGCAACTGGTGGGTAACCTCCAGCCTGGTGATGCAGTCTTTGTTGACTTGAGTGGCGACGGCAAGATTGACGGTAACGACCGCTTTCGTGGCAACGCCTATACTGACGACCCCGAGTACATTGCGGGTCTGACTATCGGCTTCCAGTATAAGGGATGGTCGTTCAATACCCAACTGACAGCCGCATGGAATGTGAGCCGTCTGATTTCCGACGTGTTCCGTCGTCCCTTCCAGGCTGCTAGTACAAATACCGACGGCGGACTGTTGAAATACCACCTCGACCACACCTGGACAGTGGATAATCCATCACAGGATGCTGAATATCCGCGTGCCAGCTGGCTCAACGGTGACCAGAACTATGCCGACTGCTCGCTGTATGAAAAAGATTCCAAGTATTTCCGTGTCAAGACCATTCAGCTCGCCTACGACTTCAAGTTCCCGTTCATGAAGGCTCTTGGCCTGAATCAGTTGCAGTTAGCACTCAGCGCTTACAACCTGCTGACCTTCTCCCCATACATCTGGGGTGACCCTGAGACCCGTGCCAGCAATGCTCCCTCTTATCCTTTGCAGCGTACCTATACAGCAAGCCTGAAAGTTGCATTCTAAAAGGTGTCAATGGTTAAATGAAATAAGAATAAAGTTATGAAATTACAACATATATTATACACTTCAGCCCTCGCATTGTTATCTTCAGCCGCATTCACGGCTTGTACGGATGACGTGAAAGTAGGTGATAGCTTTGTGGAAAAGGCACCTGGTGGAACCGTCACTATCGACACCGTGTTCAACAGTGCCGAATATACGCGCCAATTCCTGACAGGACTCTATGGTATGCAGTATTATGGACTGCCCTTCTCTAATGCAAGTGGTGTTCCCACCAGCCAGAACAGCTATCAGGGCAAATTGGATGGCCTGACCGATATCTACCAGATTCACTGGAACGGTACAGCTATCTTCAACAGTTATTACAGCAATACTCTCTCGGCTAATAACGATCCCTTGATTTCGTTCCTTAACGATAAGGTGTGGGCTGCAGTGCGTCAGGCATATCTGTTGCTTGAGAATATCGACCGTGTTCCCGATTTGTCGGAAGCAGAGAAACAGAGCATCATTGCACAGGCTAAGTGTTTGATCGTGGCTCGTTATTTCGACCTTTTCAGTGTATATGGAGGCCTCCCCATTGTAGACAAAGCCTATACAGGTTTGGAGGGTGACTATTCGAATCTTGCACGCAGTACTGTAGAGGAAACGGTTAATTATATGGTGAATCTGTTAGATGAGGCAATTCCAAACCTTCGTTGGGCATGGGATGGCAACACCACTGCTGATGATGCCTTTAACAATACTGGTCGCTGGACGGCTGCTGGTGCTATGGCACTTAAGGCAAAGATTCTGTTGTTCGCCGCATCACCTCTTTATAATGCCGACCAAGGCTATTTTGGAGGTACATCACAGGCAGAGCAGGACAAATTGGTGTGGTATGGTGATTTCCAGCAGAGTCGTTGGGAGCGTGCCGAAAAGGCTTGCCGCGACTTCTTTGCAGCCAATGGTGAAGGTGATCCCTCTAGTCTCTCATTGGGTACTGCCGGTAAATTCTATCAATTGACGCAGGCTACAGAGAGATCTGCCGATGCCTATCGTCAAGCTTATCGTATGGGGTATATCTATCAAGGCAGTAAGGAGGTCATTCACTCTACGCGTGTGGCTACCGTTTATGGTTCACAGGGAACATATGCTTGGTGGAACTGGGTAGGAATCGGCCGTAACTCATACTGTCCTACTACAGAGTATGTTGAAATGTTTCCATGGGCGTCTGGCGAGCCTTTTGTTTGGGAAAAGGATCCTGAATATGCATTGGTTAATTCTGCTAACCAAAAGCTTGACGCAGATGGACAGCTATTCTTTAGCCCTGTTAAGAAATCTGGTCGTCGCACAATAGCCAAATATGCCATCCGTGACCCGCGCCTCTATGAGAATGCTATCGTCAACGGACAGCAGATCACACTCGACTGGACTACAGGAAAGTCGTCGGGTGATATCTACGAGCTTTGGACTGGTGGCACCCACGCAGGTCAGAGCATTGCCAAGACCACCGGTGAGATTGTTGAGCAGCTGACCTTCAAGTTCTCTACCGGTTTCGGTACCATCAAGTACTATCTGGGTGAGGAGTATCACCGTAAGTATATGCACTGGGTATATCTGAGTTATGACGAGATGCTGCTGATGTGGGCAGAGACTTTGGCTCAGACAGGCAACTATGCCGGAGCCCTCAACTGCGTGAACCGCGTTCGTGCTCGTGTGGGACTCGACCCCATGGAGAAATTCCAGCCTGAGCTTAGCAACAACAAGGATAAACTGATAGAGGAGATTCTCCGTGAGCGCGCCTGCGAACTGGGTATGAGCAACAACCGCTACTACGACATGATTCGTTACAAGCGTACTGACTGGATGTGCAAGGAACTCCACGGCCTCAAGATTACACGTCTGCAGAACGTCATGGGCGAGTATGTTGAGAACTTCAATGCCTATCAGGGTACTGACAAAGATAATGGCGTTGCCGAACCTGATCACTTCAAGTACGAGAAATTCACGTTGCAGAACCGACGCCGCGTGATGTGGGACCTCGATCCTAATTCGAATGAAGTCAAGAAATGGTTCCTCTTCCCGCTGCCAGTTACTGAGATGAATAAGGGTTATGGTATTGTCCAGAATCCTGGCTGGTAATAATTCTTTTAAACTAAAAGATTAAAGATTAAAGACTATGAAGAAAGGAAATATATTTGTGCTAACTCTGCTCGCAGGCTTCTACCTGCCGGCAGCAGCACAGCAGGACAGCACGGGCATTGCTTTTGCCGACCAAAGGATTGATGTTGGTTCGGAGAAGACTTTCATTCGTGAACAGTCCACAGCGTCAGTGTCTGTCATAACAAATGATCATGTAGATAAGCGTTCGTCGAAGAATATAGGTAACTCTATTCTTGGACAGGGCAACGGACTTATCTCACTTGATGGAACTGGCACCTATTTTGCTCAGAATCCTACATTCTATGTGCGCGGACTCCAGAGCCTGAGCACCAGCAATCCTTTGATTCTTGTGGATGGAGTTGAGCGTGAGATTTCTGTAGTTGCTCCTGAAGAGGTGGAGAGCGTTGCTATTCTCAAGGATGCTGCTGCAACTGCACTTTATGGCTACAAGGGAGCCAATGGCGCCATTCTCATCACCACCAAGCGTGGTAAGTATAATTCCAGCGAGATGTCCGTTCACTACGACCATCTCATCAACTATCAGACGAATCGTCCGAAGTTCGTTGACGGTGCCACCTATGCTTCCGCCATGAACGAGGCACTTGCCAACGAAGGGAAGGCTCCCCGTTACGATGCCAATGCAATGGCAGCTTTCGGTAGCGGCGAATATCCTTTCCAGTATCCGAGCGTGAACTGGGTCGACGAGACCTTCCGTCATCACGGTGTCACCAATAAGGTGGGTGTTGATTTTACGGGTGGTGGTGAGCGCTTCCGCTATTACACCGCTTTGAACCTGTTGTCTGACAAAGGTTTTATCAAGACTCCCAATGCAACGGAAGGTTATTCCACCCAGGATAAGTATGTGCGTGGAAACCTGCGTGTAAACCTTGATATCGATCTCACGCCGACTACTATGTTGAAAGTTAACATGGCCGGTATTTTGAGTGAGGCCTCTCAACCTGGTAGTCAGGCCAATCTGTGGAATAACATCTATAATCTTCCGTCGGCTGCATTCCCCGTTAAGAGTGAAGAAGGCGACTGGGGTGGTAACTCCACATGGGCTGGTACGCTTAACCCCGTTGCTTTGTCGACAGATGCTGCTTACTATAAGACTCATGAGCGTGGCCTTTTCGCCGACATGACTCTTACTCAGGATCTCTCTTCATGGGTGAAGGGATTGGGTTTCTTCCTGAAACTTGGCTATGATACCTACAGTACTCTTTACGAAGATCACAGCAAGTCATACGTCTATGGAAGCTATCCTGCAGTATGGACTGATGGTGTGATGAGCAAGGGTACTTATTTCACCGGTGGTGAACGCACCGAGATGAGTAAGAGTTCAGCCACAAAGGCATTCGCCCGCAGACTGACTGCTGCTGGTGGTCTGAATTTCGACCGTTCCTTCGGTAACCATTACCTCTATACCCAGCTGAAGTGGGACTACGACTATCAGCACCTGAACGGAAACAACAACTCCATCTATCGCCAGAATTATTCTTGGTGGACCCACTATGGCTACCAGGGTAAGTATTTGGCAGAGCTGGCGCTGGTCTACAGCGGTTCCAGCCGCCTGGCCCCTGACACCAAGTGGTCGTTCGCACCTACGGTTTCCGCAGCTTGGGTGGCATCTAAGGAGAACTTCCTCAAAGATGTTTCATGGCTCGACTACTTGAAGTTCCGTGCATCGTTCGGCAAGCTCAATGCCGACTACCTACCCGGCGACGATATGAATATCTGGACATACTACACCCAGAGCTATTCCATTAGCGGCGCTTCTGCCTACTATTTCGTGGATGCCACGGCCGCACAGGACATTTATGGAACAACCACGCTGGGCACTATGTCGACTGTTGCTCCAAGTCATGAGAAAGCCAACAAGTTTAATGTGGGCTTCGACGCCACTTTGTTCAAGGGACTTAACATCGAGTTCGACTATTTCAGGAATCATCGTTATGACATATGGTGCTCTGGTGCAGGTGCCTATACTGCCCTTATCGGATTCGGTGCTCCTTATGTGAATGCCGGTGTTGTTGACCAGAACGGTATTGATGCCTCTATTGACTTTACGCACAGTTTCGGTGACCTCACCGTGAACTTTGGTGGTAATATGACATTCGCCAAGACAAAAATTAAGGATATGGCCGAAGAGCCCCGTGCCTACGATAACCTCGTACAGACCGGCAATCCTTTGAACTCCATCTATGGTCTGCTGGCAGAAGGTCTTTTTACGAGTCAGGCAGAGATTGATGCAGCTCCGCGTCAGACCTTCAGCGCCGTGCGTCCTGGTGATATCAAGTACAAGGATGTGAATGATGATGGTCTCGTTGATGCCAACGACAAAGTAAAGATTGGTTATAGTGTTACAGCTCCTGAACTCTATTACTCATTCCATGTGGGTGCTGAGTATAAGGGCTTTGGATTCGATGCCATGTTCCAGGGTGTGGGTCGCTACAGTGCTATGCTTAATACCCAGGGCTACTACTGGGGACTTGTCAACAACAGCAGTCTGGCCCAGCAGGTCTACGACAACCGCTGGAGTCAGCAGAACAATAACGCCAATGCCGAGTATCCTCGTCTGAGTTCTGAGAGCAATGCCAATAACTATCAGACCAGTTCCTATTGGCTGCGCGACCGTTCTTACCTGAAACTTCGCAACGTTGAACTCTACTACCATCTGCCCATGTGCCTGCTTCAGCCGCTGAAGATTGTCAAGGGTGCCAAGGTATATGTACGTGGCGTTGATCTCTTCACTTTCGACAATCTCGATGAAGTAGATGCTGCCTCTTATGGTATTGCTGCTCCACTGACACGTAGCATCGCTTTCGGCGTCTCAGTGACTCTTTAATCTGTAGCGTAATTTTGAATACAACTCAAAAAAAAAGAAGGATATGAAAATTAAGAATATATGGAGCCTCGTTGCTGCTGCCGTTGTCCTCGTCTCCTGTGGCGATAAGATGGACTATAAGGAGTACAGTGTTTATGACGAGGACTATGTGAAGACCACCTTTGCACGCTCGGCAGGTCTTGTGACGTCGGCCTACAATGATTTGGACTACGATTTCGGAAACTACAGCGGCGCCCTGCTGGCTTCCGCCACCGACGAGGCTGTCTACAGTCATTCGGGCAATGCCATCGAGAAATTCTACGATGGCGGCTGGAGTGCTTCCAGCAACAACGATGCCTCTCTCTGGACGAAGTGCTGGCGCGGCATCAGCTATGCCAACCTTTTCCTCGACAAGTTCAAGGACGAGACGTTCGAGGACTACATTCTCGACCTCGACTACAAGGCTGAGATTCACCAGTATCAGAACCTGCAGTATGAAGCCCGCTTCCTACGTGCCTACTATTATTTCCTGCTGGTGCGCTCTTTTGGAGGCGTTCCCCTGATTACTGCCAACCTCGATGCCAACGAGGCTAACACTCAGCCCCGCGTCTCGAGCGACGAAATCTTCCAGTTCATCATCTCTGAATGTGCTGCCATCCAGGACCTCATCGTCAAGGACTATAGTGACCTCGGCAATCTCCAGCTGAAGAGCAAGAACGAGACGGGACGTGCCAACAATCTGGCCGTGCTGGCACTTAAGGCTCGTGCCGCCCTCTACTATGCAAGTCCGCTCTTCAATGCAACTGGCGACAAGGAGCGCTGGCATCAGGCTGCTCTTGCCAATAAGGAGCTGATAGATGAGTGTAAAGGTCGTGGCATGAAACTGACAAATGACTATGGAAGTCTTTTCCAGAAGGATAACTGGCAGAACTCTGAAGAGTGTATCTTCGTGCGCCGCATCGTTTCAGCGACAAACACCTTCGAGAAATACAACTTCCCCATTGGTCTGGAAAATGCAGGAGGCGGCAACTGCCCCACGCAGAACCTTGTAGAGGCCTACGAGGAAGGCGACATCCGCCTTGAGGCCACCGTAGCCCAGAATGGCGAGCAATGGCCCAATAATACGCTCGAGACCTTCATCGGCGGTGCCAACGGCCAGCCCATTGCATATGCTACTCCCACAGGCTATTATCTGAAGAAGTATGTTAACAAGAGTCTGACGATTGGTGCTAGTAATGCAACTACAGAGCGCCATCACTGGGTGATGTTCCGTCTGGGTGAGTTCTATTTGAACTATGCTGAGGCTATGCTCAACTACACGGGTGGTGGATATGAGACTGCCAGTGGTCTGAGTATGACTGCTGCACAGGCCGTTAATGTGGTGCGTACACGTGCAAAGCTTGCTAATATTGCTGCAGATCTTTCTGCTTCGCAGTTTGCCGAGCGTCTGGAAAATGAGCGTTTCGTGGAACTTGCCTTCGAAGGCCACCGCTTCTACGACCTGCGCCGTTGGAAGAAGGCCGGTGATGCCAAGTATCGCACCATCAAGACTATGCAGATCACCAAGAATGCCGATGGAACGTTCAACTACAACGTGCAGTCTGATGCCCAGACCCGTTCTTATTGGGATGACAAGATGTACCTGTTCCCCATTGCACAGAGCGAGATTCTGAAGTCGGGTGGGGCGCTTACGCAGAACCCCGGATGGTGATTGTTCTCAAAAAATGAAACTAATAAATCATATTTTAAAGGTGTTCTAATCATTATATTTTGTATTTTTGCATCCAAGAGTATGAAAGTGCTCTTGGATGCAGAAAAACCTAAAGAATTATAACTTAATTAATAATTTAAATGACAACAATTATGAGAAAGTTTTACTTTTTATGTACAGCAATGTTGCTGATGTTTGCAACATCTGTAAAGGCTGACCGTATTCTCTTCTCCGAGAATTACGAAGCTGGTAGTGTTCCTGCAACATGGACTGTTAATGGTAATGCGCAAAAGACCTATGCGACCATAGCAGGTGACTCAGAAGGCAAGTATCTTTCCTTCACTAACACGGATAATGGCCGTTCTGCTCACTGTTTCTGGGGTGAAGGTATTTTTGACCCCGTAAAAGAAGGATTAACCGAGTATACGGTTAGTCTTGATTTTCAAATTCAGGCTTTTGGTAACAATCAGGTAAATGGTGAAATAGCTATTTTCTCTGGTGAAGGTTGCGCTTCTTCGAATGGAGCAGGAACAGAATTTGCTGGAGATCAAAAGGGTGTTTGGGCTAATTATAGCCTTCTGACTCCTAATTGTCTGTTTGGAATAGCTCAAGATAGCAAAATAGCAACCAAGGACGATCCTGCTCATTGGTTTATCAATGGTGATTCTACCGATGTTATTGCTCCAGTTGCTGGTACATGGTATACACTTGTGCTCACTGTAAATGTGGCAACGAAAGAAGTGTCATATACCTTGGATGATCTGGATGGAACTTTCCACAAAGCAGGTTCAAAAACGTTAGCAGAAGATGCAAATGTATTTGCAAGTGGATTATTCTTGATGGGTGCACGTTATTGGTCTGTTACTAATGTAGATAACGTCAAAGTTTCTGTTCCTGGCGACTTTGCTAACGTTCCTGTAATTGCCCTGACAGGTTTGAAGGATTCTGAGCGTACCTATACCATTACTTTTTTGGAGGGTGAGACTCTTCATGTAAAGGGTACTGATGGTTCGGAAAAGACTATCGGCTATTTCGATGCAGGAGAGGTTGCTGGTCAGTATGTTATCACCACAACGCAATCTGGTACGATTTCTGCATATACCACAGCTGGTTCAATGACCTCTGAGACTGTAACCATGGAAGTGAATTGTGAGCCAATAGTTCTTCCTTCTCCCACTTATGCCATTATTTCAGCGGCTGAGGGATATGAGAAGACCTATCAGTTTACAATTGACAATACGAGCGTTGAGATGCAGCCGGAGATTTTCATGGATTTCTCTTTCAAGTCTGATAATGGTACTGACGACTTCGTTTTAACCAACCAGAACAATGGTGCACAGGTGACTCTTCCTTCAAAAGGAACACTGACTGTAACAACCAAGGCTCTTGGATATGCTAACGGTTCTACCACCATCAAGAATGATATGGAATTCGTTGTTAAGCACGATATTGACATTCAGCACATCACTGCTGATGAACTCCTTGCAAAGGGCTTCGAGAAGATGGACGACTTAGATTCTAATACAACTTCTGGTGAAAGCAACTGGACTGCTCGTCTGCGCTTGTACTATGATATTCTGACTGGCGAAAAAGATGAAGAAGGTAACGACCTGTATACCAGATATCCAGTTTACGGTTTCACCAAAGCTACTGTAAAGCTGGAAGACGGAACTGAGGTAGAACAGACATATGACTACGAGCCCATCCAGCGTTATCGCTATCTGCAGTCGAAGCTGAATGAAGAGACTGCTCACTCACTGTTTGCTCCTATGTATGTATGGTACGGCACAACGGGCGTTGATAAGAGCTATTACGAGGAAGACGGTGTAACTCCTAAGGTTGACCCTGCTGGCAATCCTGGTGGTACCACTAACCTGCAGGTGAAACTGGGTATCGGTATCGTGTTCTCTGGTCAGGTGAACGATGCTGAGAACTATAACCCCAATAGCATTTCTTATTCTCCTATTTTGATCAACACAACCACTATGGGTGTTGATGGATTGACCGACGAAGATATGATTGTAGTTTCCAAGATTGATAACTACGGTGGTGGCTCTGTTCATCCTCAGTTCCCTGCTGGTACAGATCCCGCTGCTGCAAAAGTTGAGTACAAAAAGATGCACCTGGGTGCAACTAACTCTACCTGCAAGGGTACTGAGACCTTCACTCTCTATCGTGTTGACACTGCCCTGAACCGCGTTCTGGTTCTTTCTCCGAGTACTAGTGGCATCGATGAGATCTTCAACGCTGATCAGAAGGTGATTTCCGATCACAATGCTCCTATCTACAACCTCAATGGTGTGCAGGTCAATGCTAAGAGCCTGAAGGCTGGTGTATATGTGAAGCAGGGCAAAAAGTTCATCGTGAGATAATCCGTATATCTTCAATAGGAATACATATCATTATTAGGAATCTCCTGTCCGTTACTTGCGGGCAGGAGGTTCTTCTTTTTGTTCGGTTTGCAGAAGAACGGACGGAGATTCCTTTGATAAATAACAAATTAACTAAAGATTTTGGCAGAAATTTCTTGCTTTCTTATTATTTTTCTTACCTTTGTCGCATTAGCGACATGAAGCAAATAACTTAAAACCTTATAAAACAAATGAATTACAAGAAATTCTTACTGGCGGCAGTATTGATGTTCTCCGTGGTATTGTCGGTTCATGCTCAGCGCACGATGGATAAGCTGGATCGCGGTCTGGTGGCCGTGAAGACCAGCAGTGGCGTGTTCTGCACATGGCGTATCTTCGGTGAGGAGTATTATGACGTGACTTACAATATCTACCGTAACGGCACAAAACTTAACGCTGAACCGCTGACGGTTTCCAATTATACCGATAACGGCGGAAGTACTTCGAGCAGTTATCAGGTGGAGGCCGTGGTGCGAGGCGTACCACAGGAAAAGTGTAACGCCGTGACACCATGGTCGCAGCAGTATCTCGAGATAACTCCTGATCATGGTTCCCTGAAATCGACATACGTACCCAATGATGCCTGTTGTGCTGATGTGGATGGTGACGGAGAACTGGAAATCCTGTTGAAGTTTGACAACAGCAGTTGGGCCGGTACTTCCTATCAGAAAGCAGGCTACAATGGCGAGTACTTCATCATGGAGGTCTATAAGTTGAACGGTAAGAAACTCTGGTGGATAGACTGGGGACCCAACATGGCCGACTTCCAGAATAACGAGCAGAATATCGTAGCCTACGACTGGGACGGTGATGGCAAGGCCGAAGCCGTGTTGCGAGCCAGCGACGGAACCAAGATTCATACGGCGAACGGACAGGTTATCACCATCGGCGATGCATCAAAGAACTATCTGGGAGCTACAAATACCAGCCAATGGTTTGTGCACGAAGGTAACGAATATCTGCTTTATCTGAACGGTGAGACCGGTGAAGTCTATGACCAGATGGAGTATCCGCTAAAGCGTTTGGAAAGTGGTGAGACCGACCTGGAAAAAGCCTGGGGTGATGGTTATGGACACCGTTCCACGAAGCATTTCTTCGGCGCACCCTATCTGGATGGCCGCAAGCCCAGCATTTTCCTTGCCCGTGGTATCTATACCCGTCACAAGATGATTGCGCTCGACGTGAATCCCAGTACTCATAAGTTGAGCGAGCGCTGGCGCTGGAATTGCAACAATGCAAGTTCGCCTTGGTACGGACAAGGCTTTCACAATTATGGAGTGGCCGATGTGGATTGGGATGGTCGCGATGAGATTGTGTTCGGATCGATGGTGATTGACGATAATGGAAATGGTCTTTCCACTACCGGTCTCGGTCATGGTGATGCCCAGCACTGCAGTGATTTTAATCCCTATAAGCATGGTCTGGAAATCTTTACCTGTAATGAGGATCGCCCCAATAATAACTATCGCGATGCTACCACGAGCAAGATTTATTACCGCAGTTCTCCTGGCAGTGATGATGGACGCTCTATGTGTGGTAATTTCTCCAATCAGTTTCCCGGTGCCCTTGGTGCATCAGGCCATGACAGGCCAATCAGTACGGTCTATAATGACCATATCCCGGAAATTGGCTCGACGAATTTTGATTTGAACTTCCGCATCTATTGGGATGGTGACCTGCTGGAGGAGACGCTCAGTGCCGGCGGCGCCAACTCAACGATGCGCGTAAATAAGATGGGAAATGGTACTATTGAGACCCTGACGGGCAGTCTTTGCAACAACGACACCAAGGCGACACCTTGTTACCAAGGCGACATCTTGGGCGACTGGCGTGAGGAAGTCATAACGCGTACCTCTAATAATAGAATTCGCATCTATACGACAACAATTCCCACGGAATGGCGTAACTACACGCTTTGGCACGACGTGCAGTACCGCAATGCTATGGTATGGCAGATGTGCGGCTACAATCAGCCCCCTCATACCAGTTATTTCCTCGGTGAATTGGAGGGTATCACCATGGCTCCTCCTGCTCTTACGATGACCGACCGAACGGAAGTCAGAAACGGCGGCAGCATCAGCACGTCGCTGAATGACAAGCAGGTTCTCATGGCCGAGACCAATAACATGTCGGTAAGTGTGGCTAATGGCGCTGCTCCCTATATCTTCTTCGACAATGCGCCGACATGGGTGCAGGGACATGATGACAATGACAATATTACGACCGAGACCTATACACATACGCTTACCGGAGGGGCTTTCACTGGTAGTATGCGTCTCGTGAAGCAGGGGGACGGCGTGCTTACATTGCCAAACGTGACTGAAACCTATAGTGGTAATACGGATATCTGGGTTGGAACCCTGAACTTCGATGGTACGATGCAGAATAGCCGCGTGTGGCTGAACCGCTTTGCCGCTCTGAACTCCAATGGCGGTAAGTTCCAGAAAGGTATTGAGATGGATTACGCCTCAGTGCTTCGTCCTGGCGGTGCCAATACAATTGGTACGGTGGAGGCCAGTGAACTGAAGCTGAACTTTGGTGCGCGTGTGGTGATGGATGTGAATAACAACGGAACAGCCGATAAACTGAAGGTAAACAAGCTGATCATTGAAAAGAAAGACTGGAAATACGGTCCGGAATTCAATACTCCGGTGATTGAGATAGTTCCGCTATCAGGCTCCGTTCTTGAAGTTGGTATATACGATCTCGGCGAAGTCGGTACGGTAAATGGCAATGTCAGCGATATTGAAGTCGTAGGTCTTGAAGGCCAGGATGCCGGCGTCACACTTGAAGGTGGCAAACTGAAACTCGTGGTGAAAGCTTTGCGCAATGCCACTTCACTGATATGGGATGGTGGCGTTAATACTGACTGGAATCTTAATGAAACAGAGAACTTTAAGAGTGGAAACAACGTCAGCGCTTTCGTTTCGGGTGATGCCGTTGAGTTCAATGACAATGCCACACAAACATCGGTCAATATCATGCGTGATGTATATCCTGCAAGTGTGACTTTCAATAACAATTCGAAGGACTACACTTTATATTCCTTTAACGGAAAGGCTATTTCGGGTAATCTCACGATGACGAAGAATGGCTCCGGCAGTGTGGTCTTCACCAATGTGAACAAATATAAGGGCGACACCTACCTGAATGCAGGTAAAATGACCGTAGCCAAACTGGCCAATAACGATGGCGTGGATTACGGCGCCTTAGGCGGTGTTGAAAATAAGATATATATGAATGGAGGTACGCTCGCTGGCAGTGAGACACTACAGTCCACTCATCTCATGACGTTGCAGAAAAATGGTGGAACCATAGAGACTCCTGGAGGAGTGACCTTCTATCAGACTGGAGCCGTGAAGCGTCAGAGTACGTTAGTTCCTTCAGAATTGCATAAGACAGGTAATGGCACCTTGTCACTTGGTACGGGTAACGCCTTCGATAAACTCTATATTGATGCCGGTACGGTGAACATCAACGAAGCGGGAGGTGTTCATTCAGTGCCTGACCTGATAGTCTTTAACGGTTCTAGTGTGACGCTCAATGATGTTTACGACACTTATTCTTATTCGAATAGTAATGCAAACTGGGAGGTTCCTGAGGGCTGTACGGGTACCGTAAATCTTGACGGTCGCTGTAACTATAAAGGCCGTCTTACCGGTAAGGGTACGCTTCATGTCTATGCACCTTGGGTAAGAAACTATTTGCAGGGTGACTGGAGTAAGTTTGAAGGTACGTTGGTCTCTCATACCGTGAAGAAGGATAAGAATTATGATCCCGTGTTTAGTTGGGAGAACAACTACGGTTTGCCTAAGGCTACGTTGAATATCTCAAGTGGTACGACATTTACGGGCGGATCCCGCAATCTTACGTTGGGTAATCTCGCGGGCTCTGGTGTGTTGAGTCTTACGGGATATCTGACGGTAGGTGGAATAAATAAGGATGTGAGTTTTAGTGGAACGTTTAATGGAAAGGTGAATGTCTTTAAAGATGGTGATGGAGCATGGACCTTCTCAAAGGTCTTGGCAGCCAATGAATACACTTTCCGTGGAGGAGAAATCAGACTGAACAATACGAAGGTTACCACTTCGCTTTTCGGGTCAGCCGTTGCTTCCGTTCAGGATAATGCTTCGATGGTAGGTCAGGGCACGGTTGGTAATATCCGGTTTAATAGTGGTGGCGTGTTGCAGCCAGGTGATTATACCTCATCCCGTCGATATGGTTCCATCAAAACCACAGGCTTCCTCTACATGTATGAAGGCTCTAAGTTGAATTTGGTTATTTACAGCAATACCGGAAACCAGTATTCCCGCTCTTGGTTGGTTGTAGGTGGTAATTTCGATTTCAATGGAGAGTTGAATATTGAATTAGGAGAAGGCTTCGTGCCCCAAATTGGTGATGAGTTCGTGATGTGGACAGCCGGTTCATTTAGCGGTACTCCTTCAGCTATACATCTTCCCGCATTACCCAGTGGACTTTATTGGGATACGTCTGATTTGCTGACGAAGTCAGGAAAACTGCGCGTGATTGATGAGGCTACTGCTATCCAGTCTGTTACCTTCGGCGGCAAGAACGACGGTAAGATTTACGACCTGAATGGAAACCGAGTGCAGACTCCGTTGAAGAAGGGCATCTATATTAAGAATGGCAGAAAAGTTGTAATTAAGTAAAAGGTCTATGAAGAAGATAATATTGTTCGCATGGTTCGCACTTGTGGCTGTTTCGGCTTTCTCTCAGAAGCCGAATACGCCAGCCAGCCAGATGGAGAAACTGGATCGTGGTTTGGTCGCTATACCCGGAACAAACGGTAAGTGTTTCCTCAGTTGGCGCCTGTTGGGTACCGATAATCAGAATACCACTTTCAGAATATTGAAGAACGGTACGGTGCTGAGAGATGATATTACGGGTGCCACAAGTTTCCAGGTAACAGGCAGTTCAACAGATAAGTTTCAGGTGGTAACCCTGCAAAATGGCGTGGTAACCGAAACATCTCCTGAGGTTGTTCCTTGGAAATCTTCCTTTCTTCAGATTCCACTCGACCGTCCTGCCGGTGGAACCATCTCAAATTGGCGCCCCTATGATTCAAGTACGAAGACCTATGGCTCTGCCATCAGTCAAGAATACACCTATTCGCCCAATGATTGCAGTGTGGGCGATGTGGATGGCGATGGACAGTATGAGATATTCGTGAAGTGGGATCCTTCTACTTCGCAGGACAACTCCATCGGTAGCGGAAACTCTGGCAGCGTCTATATTGACTGCTATAAACTGGATGGCACCAAACTTTGGCGTATTGACCTGGGTAACAATATCCGTGCAGGGGCCCACTATACGCAGTTCTTGGTTTACGACTTCGATAAAGATGGCAAGGCTGAATTGATGTGCAAGACCGCACCAGGCAGTAAAGACGGTGCTGGCAATTATGTCAATCAGGCGGCTACAGATGAGGCCATCAAGGCTGCCAGTAATACGAAAGACTGGCGTGTGAGCGGTGGCCGTATCGATGGCGGACACGAATACCTGACGGTGTTCAATGGTTTGACGGGTGCTACCGTTCATACCATTGCCTATTATCCCAACCGTAATGCAAAAGCCGAACTGAGTGAGGCTACAGGAACTTTCAACTGGGATGACCGTAGTGGAAAGAGTGACAAAGGCAATTACGGTAACCGTGGTGAGCGCTATCTGGCAGCCGTAGCTTATTTGGGTGGTGCGAATGCCAATCCCAGTGGCGTCTTTACGCGCGGATACTATACTTATGCATACGTGTGGGCTGTGGATTTCGATGGCCAGCAATTGAAGCACCGTTGGCTGCACCGTTCCGACTCCAAGACACAATACTCTGTGGTGGATGCCAACATGAACGAGTCTGCCAAGATTACGGCTCCGGCGTCCTCATCAGGATTGGGCAAGAACACGATGTATGCCAATGGAAACCACAACCTCTCTGTGGCTGACGTTGACGGGGATGGCAAGGATGAAATCGTCTGGGGTTCGGCCACTGTGGATGACGATGGCAAGTTGCTCTATGCTGTTGGTTTCGGACATGGCGACGCGATGCATCTTGGTGATTTGAATCCCGACCGTCCTGGACTGGAACTCTTCCAGGTACATGAAGAGAAGGGAACCTATGCCTGGCATATCCACGATGCTGCAACGGGCGAGATTCTGTGGAAAGGTGGACAGAGCGGGCAGGACAATGGCCGTGGACTGGCTGCTGATATCGTGGGCGATAGCCGTGGCTATGAGTTCTGGTCTTCATACGGAGGATTCAACACCGGCAGCCGTAATCAGAATCCTTTTAGTGCTATCAGTGGCACGCAGGTTAATTCTTCGAAGCCTTCCATGAATTTCCGAATCTATTGGGACGGTGATGAATACGATGAGCTGTTGGACGGTATTACGATAACTAAATTCCCAAGTTCTACTGCGCTTGCGGTAGGGCGTACAAGTATTACCGGACAGTCGAACAATAGTACGAAAGCCACCCCATGTTTGTTGGCAGACATTTTTGGCGATTGGCGTGAGGAACTGATTCTCAGGAATTCAACAAACGACGCACTGAATATATTCTCGACTGTCATTCCTACAGATTACCGCGTGCCCACGCTGATGCACGACCACACGTACCGCATGGGCATCTGTTGGCAGAATGTGGCCTACAACCAGCCGCCCCATCTGGGTTACTACCTCCCTGACTTTATCGAGTCGTTCCAAGGAGCAGACCCCACGGGCATCATTGAGGTTTCAGGTTCCAGGATTCAAGATTCAAGTTCCGTAATCTACAACTTGCAGGGCCAGCGCGTAGAAAAAGCCTCTCGTGGCATCTTCCTCCGTGGCGGTAAGAAGTACGTTGTGAAATAAAGAATTACATCAACGATAACGATAACGTTAACGATAACTTTGCTTTTGCAGCTCTATTCTTCACTTACAAGAAGCCTTGTTGGCGCAAGGCTTCAAGCAATCCTGCCGACATGGCTTCATTGTCCTTGCGCGTATAGCGGATATCGGTGAAGATCTGCGCCAACGTCTCTTTGTTGTTGATGCTAACGAACTCTTGATTCTCCGGCAACTGCTCCTTCGCAGTGTAGAAACGGTCAATGCGCTCGGGCGTATAATCCTCGTAACGCTCTTCGTGGATGATGCTCTCTAAGGGCAGACGGTCGGAGAGGGGAGGCTGTTCGTCGGGCCATCCCAGGGTGATTGTGGCTACAGGGAACACCAGTCGGGGCAATCCCAATACCTCGATAATCTGCTTTGGCATATATACCGTGGTTCCTAGGTAGCAATAGCCCAGGCCCTCCTCATCGGCCAGGTTACAGAACGTCTGGCAATAGAGTAGGGCATCGGTGGCTGCATTGATAAACGACAGAAAGTTGTCGTAGCCCGGTTGTGCCTTCCGTTCCTCCGCCCAACGCGTAGTGCGACGGAAATCGGCGCAGAAGGTAAGCACCACGGGAGCGCCCGTTACCATCGGTTGGTTAAAATGGGCGGGAGCCAAAGCGGCTTTCTGTTCTTCGGAGCGGGTTACGATCACACTGTAGAGTTGCAGGTTACCCATGGTCTGTGTGCGTTCAGCCTCTTGGAGCAAGCGGTGGAGCAGTTCGTTGCTCACCTCCCGCTGTGCATATTTGCGGATACTGGTTCTTTTTTCTAAGTTCTTCATCTTATACCTTATTATATATGTCTGCAAAAGTACGACAAATTCTGTAATCCTCCAAATTATGATGCAAAAACCCTATCTTCTACGTTAACGCTAACGCTAATCTTTTCAAGAACACAAAAATCACAAAATAAATCTCATGTTACACATCAGACAAAAAACACAGAAGCCTACGCTTATGTTTTGTGAATTTCATTCTGCTTCTCCGCCTGTGCAATATCTTTCTGAGAATTCTGTGTTCATCTTTCTTTTAAATCTCTAATCTTTGTGCCTTTGTGTCTTTCTTGAGACCCTTCGGGAACAAGCGAACAAGTTCGAGCGGTGTTCCGTTCATTAAAACCTGATTGATTGCTGATAAAAAAGCGGATAAACTTGAATCCTGAAACTTGAATTTTCGGAGCAGCAAGAGCAGAGCTAAATTAGTATGAGCTATGCCGAGTCGTGAAGAAAATCACAAAATGATATTTTGTAAACATGAATCGCGCTGAAGGCGCTAACATTGTATAATTTCTAAATATGTAAACGTTTACGTGGCGTTTTTCGCAAATAATCGCCTCAAAACTTGCTTATTTCAGTTATTTTTTCTAAATTTGCCGCCGATAATTCAAAATGATTGGGCATTGAGCGATGAAAGGAATGCGGCCAATTACCGCATATATAAATAAAAACTCAAGAAACCCAAGGAACTTGTGAACGCCCTTAAGGGTACTGGATAAAGAGGAGAAACTATGTTTTTGCCTCGGTTAGCTAGCGATATATCGATAACTAATATAAATAAAATTAATTCAAACATGAGAAAACTTTTACTGTTATTCATGGTGCTTTGCGTTGTAGGCGTAAAGGCGCAGAACTATTACTTCTACAGTTCTGCAGTAAATCAGAGCCAAGGAAATCCTAATGAAAAGGCTCTGGTGGGTGCGACTTTATTCAAAAGTGTGAAGATTACTAAAACATGGTTTCCTGTTGAATCATCAGAAAATGGTGGGCAATTCCAGATGTTTGGTTATACGGAGAGTGAACGTGAAGCTCATATTAATGAAGCAAACGAAGGGTATTATAAAGTTGCACAATCATTTACTTATTATCAAAAAGTAAATGGTGAGTGGACCGAGTTGCCAGGGAAACCAGAAGGCGTGAACTCATGGGAAATAGCTACTACTGATGATTTGAATAATATTTCGCAGTATGATAGTAGAAGCTATGCTGCGGTCGGTAATGAACCCTATAATTATTATCATGTTTTAAATCAGGATTCGTATGGCTGGCAAGAACAATCGTATAGTGAGGGAGAGACTCATCAACTTGAAGATTATTGTGAAACTTGTACTAGCAGTGAAGGACTTACAACTCCGACAACAGAAGGCAAATATGCAGCCATTGGCGGTCAGAGCTATACACGTATCGATGGTAAATGGATAATAGACACGCCTACTGTAGAAAGTGGTTGGGATGCATCGACGGGTACGCTTTCTGTAGGCGGTGATGATACTGCCAGCGGTTTAATGGCATCAAACAGCATCACGACAAACGATGTTAACATTGTTAAGTTCAATGGCGGTACTTATGATAAGGCTACTGGAACGCTGACGGCTACTTCTGCTGATTATGAAACAATGAAAGCTCAATTGGAGACTGCAGATTTCACGGTAAGCAAAATTGTGCTTGGTGATTATGTGACGATAGAGAATGGTAAGACTATTATCACAATACCTGATGGACAAGCAGCCGTAGCTTTTCCGACAGACAACCTTGCCTCTTCAGATTTGAGTGCAGCAGAAAGGGCTGCAGTCATGAAGGCTACAGACCTGAAATTGGTGGGTGAAATCAATAATAATGGTTGGGGCGCCTTACAGAACATGGCTGGTTCGGCTAGCACTCCTGAACGATATATATCTGGCTATGAAGAAAAGCCTGTTCAGCAAAAGGACGAGAATGGACAACTCATTTTTGATGATGAGGGCAATCCTGTATATGAGCCCGTCTGGGTTGAGGTAGGTTTCGATGATGATGGCAATCCGATTTTTGAGAAGAAAAAGGATGATAATGGAAATGTTGTTTACGTAACCGAAATGCAGCCAACCTATCAATCTGCCAGTTATGTACATAATTTGGATTTATCAGCAGCAAAAATCAATGATAGTTATTGCAAACTAACAAATAATTTCCAGCATGTCGAGACTGTTATACTTCCCACAGATGCTAATTACAAGAACATTCCTGAAGGGTTTGCGACGAGCACTCAGTTGAGGAGTATTACCATTCCTTCGCAAGTAGAGACTATTGGTAAAAGCGCCTTCGCTGGCTGTGGAATGCTGACGACTGTTAATTGGGATGAGAATGGAAGTTTGAAGAGATTTGAGGAGTCTGCTTTTGAGAATTGTAACGTCACAGGCGACCTTGTGTTCCCACCCTCAGTGGAATATATTGGTCCTAAAGCCTTTAAGAACAGTCTGAATATTTCTTCGGTCACGTTCCCACAAGGGTCTAATCTCTGGGGTGAAGGTCATGGTATCATGTCAGAGGCATTCTGGATGGATGGTAAAGAAAATGCACTGAAGAATGTATATGTCTTGGATACGCAGCATCTTATCAATTGTGATGTGATGGCGTTTGACTATGACAATACCGATGGTCAGACACAGATGAACACCGTGAAGACTCGTCTGCATTATCCTTCAGAGATGTATTATTATTATGTAGGTGAGTGGAAGGCTCGTGTGAATGGTGGTATCATTGCTGGTCACAATGATTTGCTGGCACTGAGAAACATCATTGAAGATGCTGCAGACCCCAATAATCCTACATATGTTCATACCCTGCATGATCCTGTGACTGGACAAGATGAAACCTTCGAAATGGTTCATGAGGGAGAAGGTATAGCCAATGAGTCTCTGTGGGTGAATGGATTCCAGAAGTTTGTTTCAAGCGGTATCCCTGTAACATTCGACACCCAATGGCGTACCTATTCAGACGTTGTGAATATTCGTGTTCCAAAAGCTGTTGATAAAGTAGCCGATGTCTATATTGTTTGCGGATATGAAGCTGGAAAGGGTGTATTGCTCAAACAGATGAAAGAGGACGATATTATACCGGCTCATACGGGTATTATCATTCGTCACTATGTAAGCCAGCAGGCAGGAAACGGACTTCTAACATTCCGTCATGTTACAGAGTCGTCACTGACTGAGGCAGAGAGAGCTGACAGTAGGGTTTTCGACCGCTATTGCTATGTAGTAGATGATCCGGCCATCTTTGTTGACCAGCGTACAGTGTACCACGAAGATGCCCATGAGAACACTACAGGCATTCATACACGTTTGTACAAGCCTACAGGCGAAACATTGTCCGGTGAATTTGCTGACGGTTATCCTAACTATCTGGAGTTCCTCGACTGTAAGGGTAAGCAGCGTGTCATTTACAATGCTGAGAACAACAATATCACAGTATGGTCTACTCTGGAGATGGATCCTTTCCCTGGACAGAAAGTAACCTATCGTAACTTCTTCTTCGGTAATGGTAAACTGCTTCAGCATGCAAAGGATGAATATGATGCTTGGAAAGCAGACCCGGAAAACCATCCGAATCCGAATAAATATGGCGATTACACGGGTGCCGACTGGAAGGCTGATAAGGAAGGCCAAATGGATTGGGGTTTCTTCCGCACCATCTCTAATTACTATAAGATAAACAGTAAGGCCTTCTTGCACTACCCTGCCAATGTGTTTACAAAAGCAAAGGGTGGTTCTCAGGATGCCATAATTAATGGAGAAATCGTTGCAGGTGCTAAGTCTATTAGCCTCTTCATATTTGATACTGGTGAAAAGGTGACCAGTGGCATTGAAGCTGTCTCTGCGTTTAATCCCAACCAAAAGGATAATAACGCTTATTACACACTGCAAGGTGTAAAGGTGAACACACCGAAGGAGAGAGGTATCTATATTCGTAACGGCAAAAAGGTAATAGTGAAATGAAAAAGAAGCAATATATAGCCCCAGAGACAGAAAAGATTCTGTTGAAACTTACGGATCCTGTTTTGGTAATTGGTGACGTTTTCACAGGAAGCGCAGGTGAGGAGAGCCACTCAGGGTGGGGCGGTGCCAAAGAAAACGACGATTTCGAAGAAGTTGAAGAAAATAGCGGTCTTGATTTGACACCAACAAACCCAAATATCTGGGGCAACGATGAAGACGAATAGTGTTTGAATATATTTAAATAACTATTGAGGAGTAGAGCCAGAGTGTGTACATTTAGGACAGCCTCTGGCTCTCTTCTGTTTTATTCTTAATAATGGAGCCTAGAATAAGTATGTATATTTGTAACGGAAATGAGAAGTGTTATTGACTATGACTGCTATTCAATTACGAGCAAGACTGTTATTCTATTTCTCCGTGTACTCAATTCACTCTGTGTGTGGACAACTAACACATTTACTTTGTAGTCGGATTGATGATTCCTCTGTACGCGAAAAAATGTTTTAACCCCCTATCCCCTCTATGTTGCTTGTAAGCCATTGGTTTTTAAATAGTTGTTGGTAGACAGTAGGCCTTTAAACCCTCTATGAACCCCCTACTGAACCCCCTATTATTCGCCTTTTATCTGTTATAAATGAAGTAATCGCGTAAGCGCTAGGTAAAACGAAGTGGCTAGAAGATGGCTGCAACCTTACGTATGTTCTCCAACCTCTTCATAAAGGATTTGTCTTGCTTGACTTTCTGCATGTCATATTCAGCCTGAAGGCCAATCCATATACTGGCTTTTGTACCTAGTGCAGCCTCTAACATAAGAGCATACTCTGTGGTGACAGGGCGCTTGCCATTTAGAATTTCATTGAAGACGGTATAAGAAACTCCCATCTGTCGGGCGAGTTCCTTCTGAGTCAATCCTCGAGCCATAATTTCGTCCTTAATCATTTCACCTGGATGTATCAGTTCTGATGACGTCAGGTTGTTGGCGATTCTTTCATTCGCGTTATTTGGTGTATTAGTCATATTTTTTGTTTATTTATAATGGTTCGACAATTCCATAATGTTGCAGATTGTTATTCTGGGCTCGTCTTCTGTATCCGCAAATATACACAAAAGAAATGAAATTCGCAAATTGTCGAATCGCTTTTTTACTATGATTAAGCAAAAGATTGTATCTTTTTTAAGGAGAGAGAGGAAATCGTATGTTCTTTTGCAAAAACAGTTTCGCTTTGCTTCCACCAAGTAGAAGCGTCCTTTCCAATGGTTGGAAACATCGCTTCCAAAGTCTGGAAACATGGCTTCCAATGGGTGGAAGTTTGATATGGTTTTAAGGTTAAAGGTTAATGGTTAGAGATCCTTGTGTTCCAGAAATAAAGTTATCGTTAGGGTTATCGTTATCGTTATCATCATCGTCATCGTTATCGTTATGATTTTCTTTTTAGGAAACTTTGGAGGGGGATTTGCGGGGAGAGTTTCTCTTTTTGGAAAACTTTCTTTTGCTTGGCGGAAAGAAAATTTACGTTTTGGAGAAGAAAAATTCTGTATTCTCTTCGTTAAATCGAATTTTTACACTAACTTTGCAAACAGAAAATCAGACAATCATCATGGAAAAGAAAACTTACTCTTACGAGGAGGCCTTTGCCGCTTCCTTAAAATATTTCGACGGCGACGAGCTTGCCGCCCGTGTGTGGGTGAACAAATATGCCATGAAGGACAGCTACGGCAATATCTATGAGCAGAGTCCTGAGGATATGCACTGGCGTATTGCCAGCGAGGTGGCACGCATCGAACAGAAGTATAAGAACCCGCTGACGAAGGAGCAGGTTTTCGAACTGCTGGATCATTTCCGCTATATCGTACCGGCCGGCTCTCCCATGACGGGTATCGGCAACAGTTATCAGGTGGCTTCGCTTTCTAACTGTTTCGTGATCGGACTGGACGGCAATGCCGATTCCTATGGTGCCGTGATGCGTATCGATGAGGAGCAGGTGCAGCTGATGAAGCGCCGCGGTGGAGTAGGGCATGACCTGAGTCATATCCGTCCGAAGGGAAGTCCGGTGAACAATTCGGCGCTGACTTCCACGGGATTGGTTCCCTTTATGGAGCGTTATAGTAATAGTACGCGCGAGGTGGCCCAGGACGGTCGCCGTGGTGCGCTGATGCTTTCGGTAAGCATCAAGCATCCTGATGCAGAGGCTTTCATCGATGCCAAGATGACGGAAGGCAAGGTGACGGGTGCCAATGTAAGCGTGAAGATTGACGACGCCTTCATGGAGGCCGCCACTACCGATGGTGAGTATGTGCAGCAGTTCCCCGTGAGCGATAGCGACTATGAAAAGGAAGAGGAGAAGTTGAGAGTCAGGAAGACTATCGACGCCAAGGCTTTGTGGGGGAAGATTGTCCATAATGCCTGGAAGAGTGCCGAGCCCGGCGTGCTGTTCTGGGACACCATTCTGAAAGAGAGCATCCCCGACTGCTATGCAGACCTTGGCTTCCGTACGGTTTCCACGAATCCCTGCGGCGAGATTCCGCTCTGTCCCTATGATTCGTGCCGTCTGCTGAGCATCAACCTCTACTCATACGTGGTGAATCCGTTTACGAAGGATGCCTATTTCGACTACGACAAGTTCAAGAAGCACGTGCAGATGGCACAGCGCATCATGGACGACATCGTGGACTTGGAGATGGAGAAGATTGACCTGATTATGGATAAGATTGAGAAAGACCCGCAAAGCCAGGAGGTGAAGGGGGCCGAGTATCATCTTTGGGAAAAGATACGCCGCAAGAGTGGAATGGGCCGCCGTACGGGTGTGGGCATCACGGCCGAAGGCGATATGATAGCCGCCATGGGACTGCGTTATGGCACACAAGAGGCAACGGACTTCTCCGTGAATGTGCATAAGACGCTGGCCCTGAATGCCTACCGTTCAAGTGTGACGATGGCCCAGGAGCGTGGTGCCTTTGAAATCTATGACGCCAAGCGTGAAGCGCATAATCCCTTCGTGCTGCGCATCAAGGAGAACGACGAGCAACTTTGGAAGGACATGCAGAAATATGGTCGAAGGAACATTGCTTGTCTGACCATCGCCCCGACGGGTACCACCTCGCTGATGACGCAGACCACCAGTGGTATCGAACCCGTGTTCCTGCCCGTCTATATGCGTCGCCGCAAGGTGAATCCCAATGACACGAACGTGCATGTGGACTTCGTGGATGAGGTGGGCGACTCGTTTGAGGAGTATATCGTCTATCACAAGAAGTTCCTGGAGTGGATGAAAGTTAACGGCATCGATACCGAGAAGCGTTACACCAAGGAAGAGATTGACGAGTTGGTGGCCCGTTCGCCTTACAGCAAGGCTACCGCCAATGATGTGGACTGGCTGATGAAGGTGAAGATGCAGGGTGCCATCCAGAAGTGGGTGGACCACTCGATTTCCGTGACGGTGAACCTGCCGAACGATGTGGATGAGGCCTTGGTAAACCGCCTCTATGTGGAAGCCTGGCGAAGTGGCTGTAAGGGCTGCACGATTTACCGTGACGGCTCGCGCTCGGGTGTGATGATCCAGGTGGACGAGAAGAAGAAAAAGAAGAGCGATAACGCTAACGATAACACTAACGTTAACGATGACGATAACGAGAAAAAGGCCGTGCCCTGCAAGCATCCCGAAGTGACGGAGGTTCGTCCGCAAACATTGGAGTGCGACGTGGTGCGCTTCCAGAACAACAAGGAGAAATGGGTGGCCTTCGTGGGACTGCTCGACGGCTATCCCTATGAGATATTCACTGGTCTGCAGGATGATGACGAAGGTATCGTACTGCCGAAGACGGTGACCAAGGGAAAGATTATCAAGCAGCAGAATCCCGACGGCTCGAAGCGCTACGACTTCCAGTTTGAGAACAAGCGTGGCTATAAGACCACCGTGGAGGGACTGTCGGAGAAATTCAATCCCGAATACTGGAACTATGCCAAGCTGATCAGCGGTGTGCTGCGCTACCGTATGCCTATCGACCATGTCATCAAACTGGTGAGTTCTCTGCAGCTGAAGAGCGAGAGCATCAACACCTGGAAGAACGGTGTGGAGCGTGCGCTGAAGAAATATGTCACCGACGGTACGGCTGCCTCGGGTCTGAAATGTCCGAACTGCGGTCAGGAGACACTGGTGTATCAGGAAGGTTGTCTGATCTGCACGAATTGCGGGGCAAGCAGGTGCGGGTAAAGCCCACCCCTGACCCTCCCGAAGGGAGGGATTACCTGAAACTTGAAACATGGAACTTGAAACCCGATGAGAGTTGAACGCAGTTATATTGAACTGAAGGGGCTGCGCTTTACGGCAAAGCACGGCGTCCTGCCACAGGAAAGAGTGGTGGGCGGCGAGTATATGGTCAGCGTGCGCGTTGACTGCAACTTGGAGAAGGCCGTCGGAAGTGATGATGTGAAAGATACGTTGAATTATGCGGAACTATATCAAATCATAAATAAGGAGATGCAAACGCCATCCTGCCTGCTCGAACATGTGGCAGGCCGGATTGGCGAGCGCATTTTGTCCGCATTCCCTCAGGCTCTTTCTGTCGGCATTGAGATTACCAAGCGGAATCCGCCAATGGGTGCCGATTGCGATGGGGCGACGGTGTTTGTGAGGGTTGAACCTTAAGGTCTTTAAGGACTTTAGGGATCTTAAGGACGTGAAAACTATAAAAACTTGGCCGTTTCTTCGGTTTTTCAATAGAAATCATTAATTTTGCAGGCGATAATGAGTAAAAGATTGATTTTCATCATAGCGGTGATACTGACTTTGGTCCTTCCGACCAAAGCGGCAAACCATCGCTTCACGCTTGTTATTGATGCAGGACATGGCGGCCATGATGCCGGTGCCTTAGGCAGTATGTCGAAGGAGAAGAACATCAACCTGAAGGTGGCTCTGGCTTTCGGCAGAATGGTGGAGCGCAACTGTCCTGACGTGAAAGTCGTCTATACCCGCAAGACCGATGTCTTTATCCCGCTGAATGAACGTGCCAATATTGCCAACAAAGCAAAGGCCGATCTCTTTATCAGTGTGCATACCAATGCCCTGCCCAAAGGAAAGGTGGCCCGCGGCTTTGAAGTGTATACGCTGGGTATGCACCGTGCCGCTGAGAACCTGGATGTGGCAAAGCGTGAGAACTCCGTGATTTTGGTGGAGAAAGACTATAAGCAGCGCTATCAGGGCTTCGACCCTAATTCCTCGGAGAGTTACATCATGTTTGAGTTCATACAGGACAAGAACATGGCCAAGAGCGTGGAGCTGGCGAAGATGATTCAGCAGGAAGTCTGCGCACAGGCCAGCCGTCCAAACAAAGGAGTTCATCAGGCCGGATTCCTGGTGCTTCGTGCCACCTCGATGCCGAGCTGTCTGATTGAGTTGGGCTTTATCACTACAAGTGATGAGGAGCGCCTGCTCAATTCGGAGAGTGGCATTGAGAACCATGCCCGTGGTATCTACCGTGCCTTCAACCGCTATCGGAAGAAATACGACCAGAATATCGTGGTGCCCTACGAAGCTCCTAAAAAAAAAGAGCAGGTAACACTGCCGACCATCGTTCCGCAGGAAGTAAAGGAAGAACCGCAAAGAAGAAATGAGGAACAGGCAAATTCAGGTAGTCGTGTGGCTGAACAGCCCAAGCCGATAGAGACACCTGCAGTCCAGGAACCTGTCCGTTCGGAAGTGGAGCCCTTACCTGCAGTTAATGACGGAGTCCCTGTTTTCAAGGTGCAGATTCTGGCAACCGATACAAAACTGAGAAAGAACAGCAGTCAGTTGAAGGGCGAGAATAATGCCGACTGCTATCTGGAGAAAGGCCTGTACAAATATACGGTGGGCTCATCCGCCGATTATCAGGAAATCTATCAGTTGCGCAAGTCGCTGCTGACCAAATTCCCTCAGGCGTTCATCATCGCCTTCAAGAATGGGGAAAAGATGGATGTTCAGGCTGCCATCCGGGAATATCGGAGCCGGAGGAATAATTGAATTGAGAGCTAAGGACTTTAAGGACCTTAAGGACTCTAAGGAAATAATACAATAAAGAATTAAGATATTCAGATGAAACACGGAAAAGAAGTGATGATAGCCCTTGTGGCATTGTTCGGATTGTTTATCCTCTTTGTAGGTATGAACTTTCTGAAAGGAATCAATACGTTTTCGAAAGGCAATGTCTATTACGTGGCATTCAAAGATGTTTCGGGATTGGCTTCATCGAGTCCCATATATGCAGACGGCTATCCGGTAGGAACCGTCCGTTCTATTGATTACGATTATTCGAACGAGGGAAAGACCAAGGTGGAGATTGACATTGATTCCAAGATGCGCATTCCTAAAGGTTCAACAGCGGTGATTGAGAGCGACATGCTGGGCAATGTACGTGTGAATCTGTTGTTAGCCAACAATCCCCGTGAGCGGGTGGAGCCTGGTGAGACCATTCCCGGAGAACTTGCTTCCGGACTGATGGCCAAGGCTGCCACGCTGATACCCGTCGTGGAGCAGATGCTTCCCAAACTGGACAGCATCCTGAATAGTGTGAACACCCTGTTGGCTAATCCTGCCATTGCACAGTCCTTGAAGAATCTGGAGGTGACTTCCTATAATCTCACGACTACCACCCGCGAAGCCAATAAGCTGATGGGTACGTTGAATTCTCAGGTACCGGGTATGATGGGGAAGGCCAATGGCGTACTGGATAATGCCAATACGTTAACGGGCAACCTTGCCAAGGTGGATATTGACGCGACGATGGCCAAAGTCAATACGACGCTTGCCAATGTGCAGGCGTTGACAGAAAAGATCAACTCCAACGAAGGAAGTCTGGGCTTGCTGATGCGTGACGCCTCCCTCTACAACCACCTCAGCTCAACGGCAAATGATGCTGATTCGCTGCTGATAGATCTGAAAGCACACCCCAAACGCTATGTGCATTTTTCGTTGTTCGGAAGGAAGGATAAATCAAAATAAAAAAATCCTTGCGAAGGCTTGTAATTTAAATTTTGTCTAAATTACTGGACGCGTGTAGAAAGTGTTGTGTGACTTCGTGTAAGTCTCGGAAAATAACACACTTCGGACGTTTTCTTGCACACTCAAACTAACCTGTGCTCTTTTGGTCTTTATTTTCATAAGTTGCTATATTTCAGTGGCTTACAATTTTACAATACCTACTTTTTGTACATTGTTTTTGATGACGCATAAAGTGCCTAATTTACGCGACTTACGATGAAAGTTTTAAAAATTGATAAAAAGTGGCATTTGTTTTATTCGGGAAAAAGAATTAATTTTGCACTTGAAAATTTGTCGAATAGCATAAGGCTACATTAACTTAAATATGAGTATTAACCCCCGTTTGCTTTGGGACAATTGTCTGCAATTGATTAAGGACAACGTTTCGGAGCAACAGTTCAACACCTGGTTCAGGCCGATTGTCTTCAAGTCGTACAAACCTGCGACAAGGGAGATTCTCGTTGGCATTCCAAGTATGTTCGTTTACGAATACTTGGAAGAGAACTACGTGGATCTGATGAAGAAGACGCTGACTCGCTTCTTCGGCGAGGGGACGAAGCTCAATTACAGTGTGCTTACCGACAAGCAGAATAATCTCTCGCAGAAAGTGGAGGGAGCGGAGTCTGCCGATATTGATGCACCCAAGCCCAAGACTCGTGGTAATCAGTCGCCGACAGTTCTCGATACCGTGAAGCCTCAGGATATTGATTCGCAACTGGATCCACATCATACCTTTGCTAATTATATAGAAGGTGACAGCAACCGTCTTTCCCGTTCTGTGGGCCTTTCCATTGCAGAGCATCCCAACAGCACGCAGTTTAATCCGATGTTCGTGTATGGTCCATCCGGTTGCGGCAAGACGCATCTGATCAATGCCATCGGTGTGCGTACCAAGGAGCTCTATCCTCAGAAGCGTGTGCTTTATGTGAGTGCACGTCTGTTTCAGGTGCAGTTCTCAAATGCCGTGATGCAAAACCGCACGAACGATTTCATCGCTTTCTACCAGACCATCGATGTGCTGATTGTGGATGATATTCAGGAGTGGATGACGGCTCCGAAGACACAGCAGACCTTCTTCCATATCTTTGACCATCTGTTCCGCAATGGCAAGCGTATCATCTTGGCAAGTGACCGTCCTCCGGTTGACTTGAAGGGAATGCCGGAACGTCTTCTTACCCGTTTCTCTTGCGGACTGATTGCTGAGGTGGAGAAGCCTAATACGCAGCTGTGTGTGGACATCCTCAACAGTAAGATTAAGCGCGACGGTCTGAAGATTCCTGCTGATGTGGTTCAGTATATTGCTGAGACGGCCAATGGTAGCGTGCGCGATTTGGAAGGTGTCATCAATTCTTTGCTTGCCTATTCCATCGTGGATAATGCCAGCATCAATCTCAAATTGGCTGAGCGCATTATCAAGCGTGCGGTGAAGCTGGATGACAAGCCGTTGACCATCGACGATATTGTGGAGTCAGTATGCCGTCATTACAATGTGAGTGAGTCAGCCCTTTCCAGTAAGAGCCGTAAGCACGAGATTGTATTGGTTCGTCAGATTTCGATGTATCTTGCCCAGAAATACACCAAGTTGCCTGCTTCCCGTATTGGTAAGTTGGTAGGAGGACGAGACCACAGTACGGTGATCCACAGTTGTAATACCATTGACAAGCGCCTGCAGGTGGATGCCGCTTTCCAGGAAGAGGTCTCAAGCATCGAACAATCCTTTAAAATAAAGAAATAAAAAAACAGCCGAGTCTCACGACTTGGCTGTTTCCACATTAAAACTAAATTAACTCAAGTTTATAGGAAATGCATACTTTCACAAGTATGAACTATTTTAACGCAATAGCGATAAAATAATATATCGTTAAATTATTGTTCTTTTTTTGATTTTGCAAATATACGAAAAAATTTCATTATTGCAAGTACACTCCCTCATAAACCTATGTTTTCAGTTGTTTTTTATGTTTTTTTTGCTAAATAGGTGCGGAATACAATCATGATCCCGTCAGTTTTGAGCAGGATACGATCACTTTTCGCTTCGTTTAATGTGCCTTGCCATAATTCGTTGTATGTATATGGAGGCCAAGTGAAACCTTCGCCTTCTACTTTCCGGGCAGTAACATTGAAGAGGCTGACTTGCTGGCCGGGGAAGGTGTTGAGTTCCGTTGTTCCGTTGATGACGGAAAACCATCCATGGTCAGTATAGATTTCGGGTGTGATACCGAACTGCTGGACATAGCGGGGCATCAGGAAGATGTTGCCGATGGTATGGTCTTCGCGTTTACCGGTTGTTCCAAGATAGGCAATACGTTGAAATCCCTTTTCCAGACAAAAACGGGTGGCTTTGGTCAGGTCGTTGTCGTCTTGCTCATTCTCCAGGTGGATGATGGCGGCATATCGTGTCTTGAATTCAGGTGTAAGAGAGTCACCGTCGCCAACGATAGCGTCGGGCATGAAACCCTGCGCGATGGCCTTTGCTGCAGCACCATCGCAGCAGCAGAGGAATTTCGCTTCCCTGAGTATCTGCAGGGGAATATCGGCTGTCGGGAATTCACCGTCTGCCAGAATCACGGCATCGAAATGGGGCAGCGTGTTCATTTGCATATCAGGTGGTGACTGTCTCATTCATCCGGGAAGACTTGGCCATACTGTTCCACTTGAAGTAGCCCATGACGGCGATAACCACATAGAGCCCGTAGAGAAATGCCTTGAAAGGAATCCCTTTCACGATATACAGGTAGGTGCAGATGGCATCGACCACAATCCAGCAAATCCATTGCTCAACGTATTTGTGGGCCAGCGCCCACAGACCCACAAAACTCAGGGCATTGGTAAAGGCATCGAGCAAGGGGACAGTGGAATTGGTCCATCTGTCGAGTACGTAGTAGGTGACAGCCCAGAGGACGAGGAAGGTGGCAAGCATGTTCAGATATAGAACGGGCCGTACATGGGTGATGGGCATTTCCTGATTTTCGCCCTGGCCTTTCTTCTTGCCGAATTTCCACATGGCATAGCCGTAGATGGCCGCTACAGTGTAGTAGCCTGCCATGCCGGCATCGCCGTAGAGTCCGTGACTGTAGTAGAGATAGATATCGAGTGCCGGCATGATGATGCCCACGAGCCATACGGCAATGTGGGCCCTGTACTCAAGCCAAATATAGAGCAGGCCCAACACCGTTGTGAAGATGTCGAGGCCGTGCTCTATGATGAATGGATGAAGTTCCATGTGCGATTAGAATTTCAGTGTGATGCTGCCCATGGCGGTAAAGCCAGCCGAGGGCACGTAGCCAATCTGGTAGTAGCGGTTGTCGTTGGTGTGCCCATAGCTCTCGGCAATGGCAGAATATACCCATCCGCTGTTGGCATACCGGGCATTAAAAATATTGCTCAGGTTCACGCCGAATATGGCCTCCTTCACACCGATGGCCTTCAACGGAAGCGTATAATTCAGGTTGACATTCGTAGTAGAGTAGGCAGGCAGTGAGCGGTCTTTGTTCTCTGTGTTATCCAGATACTGACGACTCACATACCCCGTGTGCCATACGGCTTGCCATCCTTTGTAGTGGAAGTTAAGGAATCCGTTGAGGATGGCCGAGGGAGAGAAGGCCAATGTGGAGTTGTCGTAATGGAACTGGCGCAGCTCGTCGCCGTTGCCGTCACAATGGTATTTTGCCGCATCGGGGTTGTCTTTCCAGTCATCCCAGTCTTCCACGAACTCATCGAAATCCTTGATTTTGTTGATGCTCAATGCTGCATTCCCCTCAACGGTGAGCCATGGGGTGATATCGTATCCTGCCGTCAGCTCGATACCTGTACGGTAGGAGTCTTTGACGTTCGCTGTCAGCGGTTCGCCGATGTCACTCTTTGCACCGGTCTGAACCAGTTGGTTGTCGTAGCTCATGTAATAAAGAGTAGCACCGGCGCGCCATTTCGGAGTGGCATAACTGTAGCCCATCTCATAGTCGAGCAGCGACTCTGCCTTTGGGGCGGGGTAGTTACCGTTGTCTGTGTAGTTGTTTCTTTCTGGTTCACGATGGCTTAAAGCCAGTGAAGCGAAGGCGCGATGCCCGCCATTGTGGAAGCTGAAGCCTGCCTTGGGGTTAAAGAAGTTGTGCTTCTCGTTAATGTCTAGGTAGTGCTTCTTGTAGAGGTAGGCATCTTCGTCGTAAATGAACTTGTCGTTGTATCCATCGGTCTTGTAAGTCACGTGGCGATACTGAATATCGGCAAAGGCATCCCAGTTGTCGGTGAGGTGATAGAGAGCCTTGATGAAGACGTTACCGTCGAACTTCTTGGCATCGGAGTCGTAATACTGATAGTCACCGTTCTTCATCAGAAGGGTGCGCAGGGCATCGTTACTCAGATAGGTGACATAGCCGAAGTGGTTACCGTCGAACTGTTGTACCGACAGACCGCCGATCACGTCCCAGTCGTTGTCTTTGTAGTTGATGTTCCATACCAGTCCGTAGGTATCCTGCTTTAGTCCCTTTTTGCGCACCCAGTCGGTTCTCTTTGCACCTCCTAAGGCATCACCGTTGAATTCGGGACTAGGCAGACCGAGTTTCTTGATTTTATTGTCGTAGCGAAACTCTTTGTAATAACCATAGCCGTGGGTATAGTGGAGCGAGCCCGTGGTGCTCCAGTTTTCGTTGATGTTCCAGGCGGCAGAGAGAATGTTGTGGTTTTGCCAGAAATTATCGGTGGTTTTGTCCCAGGGTTCCCCGTTGTTCATCACGTACCGTTCTGTCTGGTAGTTCCCGTTGGCATCACGCACAAACTTCCCGTCAGCATCGTATGTGAAATGCTCGTAGAGCGAGTTGTAGCGCCCCAGTCCTACGTCGTAGAGATCCTTGTAGGTCTTGATGCCAGTCTTCGAGCCATAGGTGCCGTCCATCAGCGAAAGGTCGTCGTTACCGGCAGTCACTGCATTCCAGGCCTGTCCGGTCTTCTCGAAGTTGCCGATGTTCTTATAGCGGATGGTGAACTTGTCGTCAAGCCAAGTTAGTCCACCATAGTAAGAACCGGAGCGGCCGCTGGTGCCGTGGATATAACCGTCGGTATTAGTCTCATGGTAGGCACCGTCGAAGATGAGATGCTTCCACAATAGGCCTGTGGAGAACGCACCGCCCACGTTGAATGTATTATACGAACCGTAGCTGAGGTTCACCTCGCCGCCTGCTTTCTCGGAAGGCGTCTTCGACGAGAGGGCCACCGTGCCGCCGAAGGCACCGTCGCCATTGGTGCTCGTTCCCACGCCGCGCTGAATCTGCACACCTCCCAGCAGCGAACTGTAGGAGTTCATGTTGGCCCAGAACACGGCTTGGTCTTCAGGTGAGTTCAAAGGAACACCGTCGAGCGTCACGTTGATGCGCGAATCGCCGGCACCACGGATGCGCAGATAACTGGTTCCAGTGCCTAGTCCGTTCTCGCCCCATGCCAGTACGCCCGGCGTCTGCGAGAAGAGGAAAGGCAGTTCCTTACCTGTCTTTGAGAATTTCTGTAATTCGTCTTTCTTGATGTTTGCCACGGCGAAAGGAGCGTTCTTCTGTACCCAAACGCCTTTCACTACAACTTCCTGCAACTGTTCCATACGCAGCGAATCTCCATCCGTTTCGTTGGCAGCATTCACGGCCATCACGCTCATCCCGAGCAATGCAGCCATCACAATCTTTTTGTTCATTTTACCTTTTACCTTAATAATAAATGTTATAGGTTAAAGGGGCTAGGTGCAAGAGAATGATTCACGTTTTGTCACCTTCGTTGAGAATATCGGTCTGTTCATCCCTACGCCGGCATTACCCGGATCAGGTTCGAGGGTCTAATCTCAGCCCACCCACGGCGGACACCCCTTAACTTACCCTTTGTAAGTTGGGTGCAAAGGTAGTGCAAATGAGCGAAAAAACAAAATATTTTTTGATTTTTTCCGAATGCAGCCTACCTTCATGGCGTGAAACAACATAAAGGTACGAATAAGTGAGCGAAATACAAAATGGAAATTACCGTTATTTACATAATTATTTTTTTGGTCGGGCGTCGCCCTCGAAATTAATTCTAAAATTATGATTAGTAATTTTAGATTTAAGGGTGTAAGGGTGTCAAAACCCCGATAAACACAGGGCTTGCACCCTGTTCAGAAGGGTGTCAAGGGTGTAATAAGGGTGTAAGGGAGAACCACCCCTGAGACCCACCTCAACCCTCCCTGTTAGGGAGGGAGTTATGTCTTTAGAGTTAGGGTTAAGGTTATTGTTATCGTTTAAAAATTCTCTAGTGAATTTTTTCTTTCCGATGATAGTTTGTACCCCGTCGGATGATGCGTTGGAGATAATTCTCTAGAGAATTTAAAAAATAGCTGTCACCCTTATGTCACCCTTGACACCCTTCTGAACAGGGTGCAAGCCCAGTGTTTATAGGCGTTTTAGCACCCTTGCACCCTTAAAATGAAAAATCTCGCGTACGCGCGCGCACGCGAACGACGAGCGACCCAATGAAGAGTTGTCGTTATCGTTGTCGTGATGCTTACAAGGAATCGCTGTAGAGATTATAGTTGCGGTAGAAAGAGCGCATGGATGTGTAGCCGGCCTGCTCAGCCAAGTCCTCTTTCCGTGCTTCGGGATTTTCCTTTTCCAACCATCTCACGTAGGCGATGCGCTTGCGGTTGATGAATTCTGCAAAAGGCATTCCAGTCTCCTCGTTCACCAGCTTTGAGAGCATGGTGCGGTTGGTGCCCAGTTGCTGAGCCAGTTCTGCCAGTGTAAGTCCCGGTTGTAGGTATAGTCTTTCGTCGTCAATCTTCTGCAATAGTTGCGAATACCCCTCTTGTGGAGTCTCCTCTATGGTCTCTTCGCACTCTTCTTGCGCGATATCCGCAAATGAGAACTGTTGAATGAACCCACGGTAGCAAAGCAGGTAGAGCAGACCGCTGAAGAAGCATGCAAGTACCGCAAAGGGAATCTCGGAAGACAGAAACACAAAGCGTCCGACGGCATTCACCGCAAACGACAGGATGCCGGTGAGAACCATCAGGATTAATATGGTGGTGATGCCGTAGAGCCGCTTGTCGTCGTTGTCGGCATAGATGGAGTCGATAAGTCTGTTGTAGCCGCGAATTCGGCGGATGCCCACGAAAAGCACAATCAGCACACCGATGGCAAAGAGACCTTTCGCCAACCGATGGACCACAGCCTGCACCATGGCCAGTCCTGAAAGCCCTTCTATGGAGTTCTTATATAAATAGGTGTCAACGAATTGGCGGCATTCATCGTCGCTCATCATCACATAGACCGTAGCTACAATGATGCCGATTATTATGGGCGGCAGCACCGTAAGCCACCGCTGGCGACTGCTCACCGTTCCCCGGGTAAGCACTGTGATATAGTACAGATAGAGCGGATAGACCAGCAGGTTGCAGACCACATAGATGGTATCGCTTACGGGAATCTCACTCGTCATCCGGTTAAAGAATACGAAATGACCCGCGTAGAGCAGCGTGGCGGTGATGGCCCACCACAACAGTTGGCGGCGGGCGGCACGATTACCCTGCTCCCAAAGGTTCAAGGCAATGGCAACCGACCAGAAAGCGCATACTGCCAGCGGCAGAAAAGATACTATCAGATGAATCATGGTACAAAGATAATCAAAGAAACGATAAAACGTAGCAGAATCAGGCCTCTAAAAACCATGAATTTTCCTAACAAACGTTAAATGTACGATATGGCACATCCCTTGTACGATATGGCACAACCTTTTCCCACGGGGCTTTTGAACTCACTCCCCTTTTTCTTATCTTTGCAAACATAAATAAGTATTTGAAGATGCCAGCATCTTGAAGTGTAGAATTCTTTACCAAAACAAATAATAAACAAATGGAAACAGTAAAACGTTTATTCATTTCGCTACTTGTCCTTCTCGGCTGCTCCGCCGGGGCATGGGCTATAGAACAAGATGCCGACGGCTATTATCTTATCGGTTCGGTACAGGACTGGAAAGATTTCGCCGAGCTGGTCAACACTGGAACGAATCCAGCGGCAAATGCCAAAATGGTTCGTGATGTTGAAATTTCAACAACAATAGGTGTAAGGGAGGATAAACCATTTTCAGGAACTTTTGATGGAAATGGTCATATTCTAACTGCTAATATCACGAGCACAGCAACGGGAATAAACGGTAATGATGTCGGAGTAGCTCCATTCCATTTCATAAAAAATGCTACTATTAAAAATCTAAAGGTAGATGGTATCATTAATTCCTCCAGTATTCATTCTTCGGGACTTGTTGGTGTCGCATACGGAACTAATCTTGTTGTTGGCTGTGTTGTGAGTGCTAAAATAAAGACAAGTGCTCAATATGTTGGTGGCATAATTGCCCACGGCTATGATTCAAACACTACTGTCAAGGATTGTCTTTTTAACGGAATTATCGAAGGTGGTAATCGTATAGGCGTCATTTGGGCACATAACCATGGTGGTACGGGTAATATTATTAATTGCCTGGAGAATGGTTCATATACGAATAGTTCTTATGTTCTTCCGATTTATAGGAGTGAAGGAGGCACAATCAATTGCAGTAACAACTATTATATTACAGGAAATGATAGCAAAAATAATAAAGTGACCGACGTACAGCTTGCCGACGGCACCATTGCCACAGCCCTTCAGGCTGACCGCTCGGAGGAAATCTGGGTACAAGACCCTGTGCTTGGCACTCCGATGCTGAAGATATTCGCCAATGAGGAGACTGAGCAGCCTTCGGAAGCGCTCAACGGAGAATTCAGCATAACTGACAATGGAATCAAAGTGGTATTCTCTCGAGGCAACCTTCAATATGTGAACGATACATGGCAGTTTGCCAAACACCAGTATGATTATTTTGGTGAGAACCAAAGCAATGGTCGTGACATGTTTGCTTTTAATGACTTTAGCTTACCCAATAGTGATGATAATTGGTTCAATATGACTCATGACCAGTGGGTGTATCTCCTCAGAGACCGTAGTGTTACCAATACGCTTTCCGATGGTGCCCGCTTTACAATGGCCACACTCGGAGGTACTTATAAGGGTGTGATTCTGTTCCCAGATAATTACACCCATCCCGAAGGAACAGGGTTTACGTCTGGCGTATTCAATAGCAATTCCAATTATACGGCCGAAGTAAGCCTTGAAGGTTGGGCTTTGATGGAGGCTGCCGGTTGTGTGTTCCTTCCCGCCTGTGGATGGAATTCTGCGGGCAGTGAATGGAAATCTGTAGGTGAAACTGCGGTTTATAGTACCCCTTCAGTTTATCCCACAGGATCACGTTATTATACTCCTGCTTTTTATATCGATAGAATTGATTTCGATGAATGGTGTAACCGTGCCTCATGGACACCCGTTCGCCTTGTACAATTATCAGGCCTAAATAGAGATGACGACGGCTACTATCTCATCGGCTCTGTAGAAGACTGGAAAGAATGTTCTTCACTCTTAACAATAAATCCTTCGATTAATATCCGCATGACAGCAGACTTTGACCTCGGCGACGACCAGACTGAGTTAGGAAGTGTAAACAATCCTTATAAAGGAACTTTCGATGGTCAAGGACATGCTCTGACAGTGGCATACTCCGTGACAGGTAGCAATTCGGATCATGTTGCACCTTTCGCCAGTATTGAAAATGCTACTATAGAGAACTTGCATATTAAGGGAACTATCACAACACCAGGCATGCGTCCAGCCAGCATAACAAGTTACGTATCAGGAACCTCTTACATACGTAATTGCTGGAGCGAGGTCGCCATCACGTCAAGCAGAGGTAGTGATATTGATGCCGGTGGCTTTGTAGCTCGAGTCAACAGTGGCCAGACACTCCACATTGATGACTGCACCTTCACAGGCAGTATTACTTATAGCTATAGAAGCGGTTTTGAGGCAGGAGGTTTTGTCGGATGGTGCCAGGAATCAGGTATCGTGCAAATACAAAACTGTTTGTTTGCTCCTACCAGTATAAAAACTATCGCGCAAAGCGATGATAACAAGATGTTTGTAAGTGGCTATCAGAGTAATGTGAGTTTCACCAACTGTTATTACAGGAAAGTAGGTTCTTTGGAACAGTGGATAGAGCAAGGCATCGCAACAACAGAAGATGAACTTAACGACTGCACCACATCCGTAGCCTTGCAGAACGGACGTAGTGAAGACGTTTGGGTCCAAGACCCGTTGACCAACCAGCCATTGCCGATAATATTCGCTACGCTTCAGGACGAAGACGGTAATTATCTTATTGGCTCCGTGCAGGATTGGAAACGATTTGCCGATATTGTTAAAACCACACCTACGGCAAATGCCAAGATGGTTGCCGATGTTGATTTGGGCGATGATCAGACAATGGTAGGCTCAGAAAGTGTTCCATATCAGGGAACGTTTGATGGTCATGGTTACAAACTGACCATAGCCTATGATGTTACAGAAAATTATGTGGCTCCTTTCAGAGTTGTTAATGGTGCTACCATCCAAAACCTTGAAGTTGCCGGAACAATTAATACGACTGCAGAATATGCTGGTGGCTTACTCGGCTATTCTCCAAGTTCTTCTACCGCCAGTAACGTGACAATGTGCAGAAGTTCTGTCAATATTGTAGGGCATTCCACTATTAGTGGGCGAACTGACTGGCATGGAGGTTTCGTGGGGCTGGTTTATGCTCCAATACATTTTACAGACTGTATCTCTGATGGTAAAATCACAGGTAGCAGCAGTCCTGCCAGGTCTTATTGCACAGGCTTTATAGGACTGACAAGAGGTGGAACCAGTACTTTCACTAACTGCCTGAACAACTGTGAACTAGACGTTAATGCGACTAATGGCCTGTGGCATTTCATAGGTGGAACGGGTTCGGTAAGTAATAGTTATGTCAATAATACTATTAGTTATACTGCTGGTTATTCTCAGGCAACATCTGTTACCGGAGAGCAATTGTCTGACGGAACAGTAACTACTAAGTTGCAGAATAACCGTGAGGAAGAAATCTGGGTTCTTGACCCTGTACTTGGCACGCCGATGCTGAAGCTGTTCGCCAAGGACATTACTTACACAGTGCCTTCTTCGGATATTGGAACCTTCAGCGCAAAAGGACAGGTACTGCTGCCCGAGGGACTGAAGGCTTACTACTGCAAGACGTATCATAAGAAGAACAGTACCATCAGCGTGGTTGGTATCAGTGGAAACATAGTCCCGGCAGCAACGGGTGTGCTGCTCGTAGGCAATAAGGGCGAGACGTTCACATTGACGGGAGCATGTGGTCAAGCTCCGACGATAACCGATAACGAATTGGTGGCCGTGACTGAGTCGAAGCACATTCCCGCAACTAATGGCGAATATACCAACTTCATGATGAAGGGCGGCAAGTTCATTAAGATTGCGGATGATAATGCTTCGATGCCGGCAAACCGTGCTTACCTGCCCTTACTGACAGAAGCCATCAGCGGCAGTAATGCCAAGGAGATAATGCTGTATTGGGATGATGGAGAGGCTACGGGCATTGAGAGAATGAGAAATGTAGATAATGAGATAATGAGAAATGGAAACATTTATAACCTCAATGGCCAGAAACTCTCGGCTCCGCAAAAGGGTATCAACATCATCAACGGCCGCAAGGTCATCGTCAAATGAAGTAACTCTATCAGATATGAAAAAGACTTATCAGATTCCTGCCTTGAACCTTCATCAGTTAACAGCTGAATGTCTGCTGTTCGTGGGTACTACTATAGAAGTTGACCCTGGAGATTCAGGCAGTCAGGCGGATGCTGAGAGTAAGAAGGGCACGTTTGAAGATACCGACAAGGCCTTGCGCTCATTCGAGCATAACCCGCTGGGCTATCTGCCCGATGCCTTCCAAGACATCTGGGGAGAAGAATAAAGCATTGGCCCGTTTTTGTGGCTTGTCATTTTGCAACAAAATATTACTTTAACAACAGAATAATGGAAACAACAAAACGTTTATTCATTTCGCTACTTGTCTTTCTTAGCTACACAGCTGGGGCATGGGCTATAGAACAAGATTCCGACGGGTACTACCTCATTGGTTCAGTACAGGACTGGCAGGACTTCGCCGCACTCGTAAATGGAGGAACTACCGATATCAATGCTCGCATGATAGCCGACATTGACCTTGGCGATGACCAAACAATGATAGGTGATACAAGAGAAAGCACTAGTTCTCCTTGTTTTAGTGGTATATTTGACGGTCAAGGATATACGCTTACAGTTGCCTATACAGGTATTGGAAGCAGTAGCGTGGGTGCACCATTCGCAAAAATCAATGGTGCAACCATCAAAAACCTTCATGTAAAAGGTTCGTTAAGTTCTGCCGGATTCCATCCTACAAGTATAGTATCAGACTCTTGGGGTACATCAAGACTGGAAAAAGTATGGGGAGAAGTTGACATAACTGGTACGCGCACGGGATGGGTAGAAGCTTCAGGACTTGTGGGATGCATGAAGGCTGGTAATCTCACCATTGAAGATTGCCTATTTACAGGAACAGTGAATGGCACAGGCTCGTATAATGGTTGTTTCATTGGCTATATCGATAGGGGTAGTGCTACTATAACCAACAGCCTCTCTACAGGAACATTTACATATAGCGGTGGAGATAACGGATTCCGTGGAACTCATACAAACTGCTATGTAAAGCAATTCCCGGCCACAATCCCAACTACCATGCAACTAACCGATGAAGAGTTGGAAGATGGTACGATAACTGCAAAACTCCAAGCAGACCGCTCCGAGGAAGTCTGGGCGCAAGACCCTTTGACCAATCAGCCAATGCTGAAAATCTTCACTACGCTGAGACAGGATGAAGAAGGATATTATCTTATCGGGTCGGTAACAGACTGGAGAAGATTCGCCGAACTGGTCAACAGTGGAACGAATACTGCGGCAAATGCTAAGATGATAAAAGATGTTGATCTGGGTGACGACCAAACCTACATTTCTCCAACTTGGCATGGGGAATTTTCAAACCTGCATTATCATGGAACATTTGATGGACAGGGACATACACTTACGGTGCATTATTCAAGTTCCAATATGTGGCATACCCCCTTTAGTCAGACAAGTGGTGCGACAATCAAGAACCTGCATGTGGCCGGTACAATCAAATCAACTTCGTCGGAACCTTCTCACATGAGCGGTCTTATTAGTAATTCTGCAGGCAATGATGTAATAGAGAAAGTATGGGTTTCAGCGGATATTACCGGAGGTAGTCATTCTTGGATTGAATGTGGAGCCTTTGTTGGTTGCAATAATTGTGGTAATACGACAATTAAAGACTGTTTGTTTACAGGTTCCATTACAACTACGGGAGGAAATAATGGTTGTTTCGTAGGCTGGGTCCAAAGTTACAATCCCTCATCAGTAACAACAACCAACTGTTTGTCGACAGGCACATTTTCTTTAGGATCCAACAATTCTGTATCAAGAGGTACTTTGAACAATTGCTATGTCAAGTCATACCCAGCTTCTATCCCAACGGACATGCAACTGACTGACGAGGAACTGGAAAATGGTACGATAACTGCAAAACTTCAAGCCGACCGCTCAGAAGAAGTCTGGGTGCAAGACCCTGAGACCAACCAGCCGATGCTGAAGATCTTCGCAGAGCCTTATGAAGAAGTGGAATATTTTCTCATCGGCTCTTTACAAGACTGGAAGGACTTCGCCGAACTGGTTGAAACCGAACCAACGACTAACGGCAAACTGATAGCCGACGTTGACCTGGGCGACGACCAAACAATGGTAGGAAGTTTAGCATCCCCCTATCAAGGCATATTCGACGGCCAAGGATACACGCTGACTGTTAACTATGATATGAATTTAACAACATCTGCTGTTGCCCCCTTCGCTGTTGTTGGCAATGCCGTGATTCAAAAGCTGCATGTGGCAGGAAGCATAAAACAGCAATATTGCGCTGCAGGAGGTGTTGTTGGCTCTATCATGGGTAACGCTACCATAAGAGAATGTTGGGTTTCTGCTTATATGTATGTACAAGGATATGGGAATCTTCAAGGAACTATTGGCGGTATTGCGAGTTGCTGCGATAATTCAAATGCAAGGAATTGCACCATTCTGATTGAGGACTGTGTGTTCACAGGAGAAATGGCTACCGGTTATCATTGCGGCAGTATCATGTCGCATGTGAACGGGGGTTATGGCAATTCTGCCGTTATCAAGAATTGCTTGGCTTTAGGCACCTACGCTTCTGCCATAGGAAGTACAGGCACCTTTATAAGAGTTGGAACGCAAGGGGACCCCTATAGCTTAGAAAATTGCTATTACAAAACATCATGGGGAGCAGTACAAGGCACACAAGCCACTGCCGAGGAACTCGCCGACGGTACTACTGCCGCTGCCCTGCAAGCCGACCGCACGAAGGAAGTATGGATGCAAGACCCGAATACGAACCTGCCAATGCTGAAAATCTTTGTGAAACCAAATGCAGGAGCACTGAATGGAATGTTCACCATCAATGCCAGTGGAGATAAAGTTGTATTCTCACAGGGTAATTTACAGAAAGTAGGTGACATGTACCAATTTGCCAATAACCAGTATGATTACTTCGGTACAGATCAGTCTGATACGCGCCGTGATATGTTTGCATTCTTAGACTACAGCAATCCGGATGTTGACGAATCTTGGTTCATGCTGTCCCATGACGAATGGAAATACCTGTTAATCACTCGCAGCGTCACAAACACGCTTTCTGATGGTGCAAGATTCACCATGGCCACCCTTGGTGACACATACAAAGGCTTGATTATCTTCCCCGATTACTATGAGCATCCCGAGGGAACGGGGTTTATGTCTGGAGTTTTCAACAGCAATTCCAATTACACGGCCAAAGTAAGCCTTGAAGGTTGGGCAATGATGGAGGCTGCCGGTTGTGTGTTCCTGCCAGCAGCAGGGTATTGTTCTGGTGGCTCAACCTGGTATGGTGTAGGTGAAGAGATAGGCTATATGAGTTGCACTCAACATCCAAAATATATTTCTACCTATTATTCTCCTTATATTACGCTAAATGGAGTTTATGTGGACGAAACAAGTAATTATCGAACATGGACTTCCATTCGTCTGGTATTGCTGAAGCCTGCGATACACTATACCGTGCCCGCGAGTGGTGTAGGCACATTCAGTTCTGCGTTAAATGTTAATTTGCCTGAGGGACTCAACGCACACTACTGCAAAACGTACATCGCAGAACGAAGCGCCATCAAAGTGGTGAATATCAGTGGCAGTGTTGTGCCTGCTAATACGGGTGTTCTACTTAGCGGAACTCCAGGCGAGACGTTCACTTTGACTCCTACCAACGAAGTTGCTAACATTATAGAGGACAACGAACTGGTGGCCGTGACTGAGTCGAAGCACGTTCCCGCAACGGATGGCGACTATACCAACTTTATGATGAAGGGCGGCAAGTTCATCAAGATCCAGCAAGACGACGGGAGCGTTAAGATGCCGGCCAACCGTGCTTACCTGCCCTTACTGACCTCAGCCATCAGCGGCAGTAATGCCAAGGAGATAATGCTGTATTGGGATGATGAAGAGGCGACGGGTATTGAGAGCCTCACCCCCGGCCCCTCTCCAAAGGGCGAGGGGAGTATCTACAACCTCAATGGTCAGAAACTCTCGGCTCCGCAAAAGGGTATCAACATCATCAACGGCCGCAAGGTCATCGTAAATTGAAAAAACGCTATCAGATATGAAAAAGACTTATCAGATTCCTACCTTGAACCAAGATATTGTTTTCGGTGAGTGCCAGCTGCTGGTTGGCACCACCATTCCCGTTATCCCTTCCGAGGAAGGCAGCCAGAGTCAGGCCGAGAGCAAGTCCACCGATTTTGAAGAAACCGACAAGGCCTTGCGCTCATTCGAGCATAATCCGCTGGACTATCTGCCTAGTGCTTTCCAAGACATTTGGGGAGAGGAATGATAAACCAATAAATCGAATAAATAATTATCTATCAACTATTATGAAAAAGATTCTACTATCAATCATCGCGCTCTGCTGCACAATGGCTGCAGGAGCTCAGGACTCTGACCAGATCAGTGCCGTACTTCAGGTTGAAGACCAGACACCTCAGGTCTTTTTTGGCGCCAGTGCTCTGAAGAGTGCAATTGCAGCTGCCCCCGATCATGGCGGCATCATCACGCTCACCTCAGGGCAGTTTAATGCAGCCGATATCACCAAGGACGTTATTATCTACGGTGCCGGTTTCGAGACCGATGCCGAGAAAGGTGTCTTCACGACCAGTATCCGTGGCGATATCAACGTTAACCTGCCAGAAGGCATTTCCGCTCCCCATGGAATTTTTGTTGAGGGCATCTGGGTTACAGGAAACATCAATGTTAAGTCAGCCGTAGACGGCTTCACGCTGTCAAAGAGCAGTTTCAACAACATTGATTTCGATGCTCCTGCCACCCGTTGCGTGATAACGCAGTCGTATGTCAGGGCTGAGATTATCGACGGTTTTGACCTTTATGTGCAAAACAGTTATGTAAAAGAACGTGTTATGGTTATGGATGACGCGAGTTACATACGGCTTGACCATTGTATTTTAACAAGAAATTATGATGATAATTATTCTAGTTATACAAATAGAATGCGTTACAATTGCTCCAACTGCATTGTAACTAACACCAGACCTATGAATATTCAGACATACAACTACTGCATAATGACCGGTGTCAGCAATCTTAATGGCTATTCCGCAACTGCCAATAATTATTTCATAAGTATTGCAGACGTTTTTGACGACGGCATAAACAACGCCACCTATAGTGAAGAACGCACATTTGAATTGAAAAACCCGACTACCTACGTGGGCAGCGACGGCAAGCCTATCGGACCATCGGGAGGAATAGGATGGAACAAGATTCCGAGCACGCCGATAGTGAAGAACCTCGACGCAACTGTCAACGGCACCAGCCTTGAAGTTGACTACGATGCAGAGGTTAGATAAGAATAATATAAAAAACAACAATATGAAAAAGATTCTATTATCAATCATCGCATTATGTTGCACATTGGCGGCGGGAGCACAGAACGAGATTATGACCGTTGTGCTTCAGCATGGCAACGATGTGAGCACTTTCACGGGTGCAAATGCCTTTATCAATGCAAATGCCCAGGCAGTTGATGGTGATGTTATTACACTTTCAGCGGGTGCATTTAATGTTTCTGATATCACGAAATCCATCTCCGTCTATGGCGCAGGGTTTGAAAAGGACGCGAACACTAGTACTGAGGTGTCAAAAATCAATGGTCAGTTGAATTTGGGAGTCTCTGGAGGCGAAACCCTCTCCAATATCCACTTGGAAGGAATAAGTTTTGGTGCCGCTGTCAACGCGAATGTGCCGCTGGAGGGGTTCTTTATGGAAAAGTGCTACGTTAACGGCAACGTCAACGTAGGTGAAAACTCGAACACGATGATAAGGAACTGTGTCATTACAGGCGCTATCGCCGGAGGCGACAAAATGGCCAACAACTGTATCATACAAAACTGCTATGTAGGAGGTGCCATAAACACATTTAACGTGAGCAGCAGTGTCAAGATAGACCATTGCATCACTTGCAATTTCGTGGGGCCTTACTTCTGTACCAACAGCATCTTCACGTATTATTGGGTCGGTGCATATTATGACCGTGCAGCATTTGCCAATACAGAAGGAGCAGTAGTTCACAACTGCATCTTCAGGAATTTCGATTATAACAATCAGGACAAGAATGATTTCCAGAATTGCTTTGCTGTTGACATCAAGAACATCTTCTCCGATGCGCAAAATGCCACCTATTCTGCTGCTCGAACCTTCGAAATCCAGCAGCCCGCAACATGGATAGGCACCGACGGCCAAGAGATAGGCATTCGCTACGGATGGAGCAAGGTGCCGAAAATTCCTGTCGTGAAGAATTTGACTACCACGGTTAGTGGTGAAAACCTTGAAGTTGACTACGATGCAGAGTTTAGATAAGAATAATATAAAAATAATAACAATATGAAAAAGATTTTATTATCAATCATCGCGCTCTGCTGCACAATGGCGGTGAATGCGCAAGGAACAGACGAAATCAGTGCCATTCTTCAGCATGGTGAAGAAGTGAGTGTTTACAAAGGCAGCACAGGACTCCAGCAGGCTTATGCCGCCGCATCCGATGGAGATGTGATAACCCTGAGCAAAGGCACGTTTTACGCAGTAAACATAGAAAAGGCCCTGACCATTTACGGCGCGGGTTTCGAGGTTAATGAAGAAACGAAAACAGACATAACCACCATCAATGCTTCGTTCAACGTGGGTAAAGCCGATGTTGTCATCGAAGGTATGCACATTGAGGGTGTTAAAATTAACGGCAATCTGGCGTTCACTCAAAAACTGAAGAACTCCACGGTACAGAGATGCTACATTACGGACAACCTGACTTTCGCAAATGACATAGAGAGCGTGAGAGTGAAGCAATGCCGTGTTGGAGGTGACTTGTCTGGTTCGAAGACCGTTTTGGCCAATGGCCTGCTAATCACTAATTGTTATGTGTGGGGACTGATAAATTATTTCAGCAACGAGAGCATTGTGAACATAGACCATTCTTTCGTGGGATATCAATACAATACTTACCATGATTATAATGATTATAACAATTTTGCACAGTTTTTATGGACGAACAGCATCATCTTCAACCGTGGCCCAAACTATCGAATGGCAACAGGTAACTGCGCTACGGTGAAAAACTGCATCGTAATTAATGGTGGCGGAGGTGTTCGCGATAATAATATCATCGAGAACTGCTATTATGTAGACCTCGCCAATCTTTTTGCCGATGGCACAGATGCCGCTTATGCAGAGGACCGTACATGGAAACTGCAAGACGAAACCACCTATAAAGGCACAGACGGCACTCCTATCGGCCCGTCGGGCGGTGCTGGCTGGTACAAGGTGCCATCGACACCCTATGTTAAGAACCTCGACGCCATAGTCAACGGCAAACAGCTCGGAGTAAGCTACGAAGCTGGCGTAAGATAATTCTTTAAGCTACATGAGTATGAACAGAATAAGATATCTGCTGATAGCGGCGGCAGCCTTGATAAGCACCGCGGCGGCAGCACAGACAAACGACATTGTAGAACGGAAATACTGGCTGGACGGAGACATCACCCAAGCACAGGACTTGGCACCTGACCACGCCAACATAGACATCTCGGCGCTTAAGCCCGGAATACACTCGCTTTCCGTTCGTGTGAAGGACGCTGGGGGCTTGTGGAGCTCGCAGGTGGCAAGGTACTTCATCAAGCCATATGCCGACAACAGCGCAAGCACCAATAGCATAGCACAGCACCAGTACTGGATTGACGGTAATCTGCAGGCAGCGGTTACTTCTACCTCGAAGCCGCAGCCCATCTCCATCTCTTCGCTGAACGCTGGTCTCCACACGTTCACCGTGCGCGTGCAAGACCAGGCAGGCACATGGAGCTCGCAAGTGGCAAAATGCTTCATCAAGCCGTATACCGAAATCAGCGTCGGCGACAAGGAGATTGTGAAGCACCAGTACTGGATTGACGGCAAACTGGAGGCACAGTTGACTCAGGGCGACCCGATAGAACTAATTACAATAGAAGGGCTGAATCCTGGCCTCCACTCGCTCACCGTGCGCGTGATGGATAACACCGGAGTATGGAGCTCGCAGGTGGCAAAGTACTTCATCAAGCCATATACCGAAATCAGCGTTGGCGACAAGGAGATAGTGAAGCACCAATACTGGATTGACGGCAAACTTGAGGCACAGGTGACTCAGGGCGAGCCGATAAGACTCATCGACATCGAAGGACTGAAGTCTGGTCTTCACTCACTCACCGTGCGCGTACAGGACAACACTGGAGTGTGGAGCTCGCAGGTGGCCAAGTACTTCATTAAGCCGTATACAGAAATCAGCGTTGAGGACAAGGAGATTGTTCAGCACCAGTACTGGATTGACGGCAATGTGGATGTTATGGTGACTCTGAATCAGAAGGACCCGATAGACATCATTGACATCGAAGGACTGAAGCAAGGACTGCACTCGCTCACCGTGCGCGTGAAGGACAACACTGGAGTGTGGAGTTCACAAGTGGCAAAATATTTCATCGTGAAGGGTGATGAGACAGTGGAGGAGGCCACCATTACACGTTATATGTACTGGTTCGACGACAATTCGGATGACTTCTTTACAGGACCGCTTACCTCAGCATCGGGTACGATGGATATCGACATTAGCGACGTGGAGGCTGGCATCCATACGCTTTGGTGGCGCTGCGGCGACTCTAAGGGCGCATGGAGCGAGGCACGTTCGGTGACCTTCGAGAGCAAGAGCCTGTATAATTACACCGTTCCGGCATCGGGTATCGGTACATTCTCTGCTGATGTTAACCTGACATTGCCCGACGGCTTGAAGGCTCATTTCTGTACTTATCTGAAGGAAGTAGAAGAGGGCTTGGCCATCAAGATCCTGAATATCGACGGCAAGGTGATTAACCAGAACACGGGTGTGCTGCTCAGCGGAATGCCGGGCGAGACCTATCAGTTGCGCTATACATCTGAGGCTGGTTCGGCAACCGAAGGCAATAAGTTGGTTCCCGTGGTGGAGAGCACCCATGTTGAGCCCGTGGTCGGTGAGTACACGAACTACATAATGCAGGGCGGACGATTCATCAAGATTAAGCAAGAGGAAGCTGGAAACGAGGACATCAAGATGCCAGCCCATCGTGCTTATCTGCCGCTGCTGACAACAGAAGTTAGTCCTACCTCTGGTGGTGCCAAGAGTGTCGTACTGCTACTGTGGGATGATGATGTTGTAACCGGTATTGAAAGCACGGAGAAGGTTGACTACGAACCTGCCCGCGACGGCCATGTCTATAGCATCAGCGGTCAGCGACTCTCTGCTCCGCGCAAGGGTATTAATATTATCAATGGCCGCAAGGTCATCGTAAAATAAAAGGGAAGGAGGCATGATTATGAAAAGAAAGAATTATCAGGCTCCCGAACTGAATAGTTACGAAGAAACATGTGAGTGCCAGCTGCTGGTTGGCACCACCATTCCCGTTATTCCCGGAGAAGAAGGTAGCCAGAGTCAAGCTGAGAGCAAGCCGACCGATTTTGATGAAACCGACAAGGCCCTGCGCTCATTCGAGCATAATCCGCTCGACTATCTGCCTAGTGCTTTCCAAGATATTTGGGGAGAGGAATAATCATTGTTTCGACAATTTACAGAAATAAAAAACCCTTCACCGTAAAGCGCTGGGAATCAAGGTGCTCCATGCTACGGTGAAGGGTTTGTTCGTTGTCAGTATCTTTTAGAATACGAACAAATGATGAATATCGGATGTTAACAGGTGGCTGGCCAGGGCTTCAGCTGCTTGAAGAAGTCGTTGCCCTTGTCGTCAACGAGGATGAAAGCGGGGAAGTCCTCAACGGTAATCTTCCAGATGGCCTCCATGCCGAGCTCGGGATATTCCACGCACTCGATGCTCTTGATGCTCGACTGCGAGAGAACGGCTGCCACACCGCCGATGGTGCCGAGATAGAAACCGCCGTGCTTCTGGCAGGCATCGGTAACTACTTGCGAGCGGTTGCCCTTGGCAATCATCACGAGCGAAGCGCCGTTGGCCTGGAACTCATCTACATAGGGGTCCATACGGTTGGCCGTGGTGGGTCCCATCGAGCCGCAGGGATAACCCTCGGGTGTCTTGGCAGGACCTGCATAGAGCACGGGATGATCCTTGAAATATTGCGGCATTCCCTCACCGGCATCCAGACGGGCCTTCAGCTTGGCATGGGCGATGTCGCGGGCAACGATAATCGTGCCTTTCAGGTTCACGCGGGTGCTGACGGGATATTTGGTCAGTTCGGCACGAACGGCATCGATACCCTTGTCGAGGTCGATTTCAATACCCTTCGTTCCCTCACCAGGACGGCGATACTCCTCGGGAATCAGTTCCGTGGGGTTGTCGTCCATCTTCTCCAGCCATACGCCGTCTTCATTAATCTTTGCCTTGATGTTGCGGTCGGCAGAACAACTCACGCCCATGCCGATGGGGCAGGAGGCACCGTGACGGGGCAGACGGATAACGCGGATGTCGTGGGCAAGATGCTTACCGCCGAACTGTGCGCCAAGTCCAATCTTGTGGGCTTCGAGCAGGAGTTTCTTCTCGAGGTCGATGTCGCGGAAGGCACGTCCGGTCTCATCACCCGTGGTGGGCAGGTTGTCGTAATACTTGATAGAGGCGAGCTTCACCGTGAGCAGGTTCTTCTCGGCCGAAGTGCCGCCGATGACGAATGCGATGTGATAGGGAGGACAGGCGGCCGTGCCGAGTGTCTTCATCTTCTCCACGAGGAAGGGCAGCAGGGTGCCTTCGTTCTGGATGGTGGCCTTGGTCATGGGGTAGAAGTAGGTCTTGTTGGCTGAGCCTCCACCCTTGGCAACCATCACGAAACGGTATTCGGCGCCTTCTACGGCCTCGATGTCGATCTGAGCAGGCAGGTTGCAGCGGGTGTTTACCTCGTCGTACATGTTCAGCGGAGCATTCTGCGAGTAGCGCAGGTTGTCCTCAGTATAGGTGTTATAGACACCGAGTGAGAGTGCTTCCTCGTCCTCGAATCCCGTCCACACCTGCTGTCCCTTCTCGCCGTGGATGATGGCGGTGCCAGTATCCTGGCAGAAGGGGAGGATGCCCTTGACGGAAGTCTCTGCGTTGCGGAGGAACTGCAGGGCTACATACTTGTCGTTCTCAGAGGCTTCGGGGTCGCTGAGGATGGCTGCCACCTGCTCGTTGTGAGCGCGGCGGAGCATAAACTCGCAATCGTGGAAGGCCTGCTGGGCGAGCAGGGTGAGTGTTTCCTTCGATACTTTCAGAATCTTGTGTCCTTCAAACTCGCTTGTGCTGACGCCTTCCTTGGTGAGCAGGCGGTACTCCGTGTCGTCCTTGCCGAGCTGGAACATCGGAGCGTACTTGAATTCAGGTTTGTTTGCCATAATGTTTTGTTTTTTTTAATTATATTTTTCTAGTTGTTCTAGCATTCTAGTTATTCTAGTTATTCTAGGATTCCTAGTATTTCTAGTTTTTAATAGCCGAAGACTTCTTCGGTAGTGAGGCGTTTCACCGGCGCGATCTTCTCCAGCGACGGGATGTCGAGGTTCTTTTCGTCACCGAGAATGATGTAACGATACTGCTTGTTGGCCATCAACTGTTTCTCGTAGTTGACGACATCCTGCAGCGTTACCTTCGGCAGATCCTGATAGATTTTGCCGTTGAGGTCATAGTCGATACCCAGGCGCTTCGCGCTTAGGAAACTGTAGATGATGCTCATCTTCGTGGTGCGCATACTGGCCAGCTGCTTTGTCAGAGCATCCTTGGCGATGTTGAAGCCATTCTCGCTTGCGGGCATCTCGTCAAGAATCTCTTTAAAGTGTCCGATGCAGTCCATCATCTTGTCGTTCTGAGTGATGATGTGCGTCATGAACGACTCCTTGCGTCCCTTCACGCTGGGACGGTAGTACATGGCATAGGCATTGTAAGCAAGTCCACGTGTCTCACGCATCTCCTGGAACACGATGCCGTTCATGCCACCGCCGAAGTACTCGTTGAATAGCGAGCGGACGGCAGCCTCGTCGGGATTCCAGTCGCGTCCCTCGTTGTGGTACATGCGCATATAGATGTTCTTTGCATCGTAGGGAGCCAACAACACCTCATTCGTGGTGGCCATTTGTTGCAGATAGGGATTATTCTCAGGCACGACCGTGAGCTGCTTCGCCGTACTGTGCTGTTTCATAACGGTGGCGGCAACAGTCTTCTCATCAATAGGTCCGTAATAGAGGACGCTGTGCTCATACTGTCTCAACTTCTTCAGCAGATCGATGAACACCTGCGGTTTGGTGTTCTTCAGTTCCTGCTCTGACACAAGGTCGCGGTAGGCATTGTGGGTGCCCTGTGTGCCGTAGGCATAGAGATAGGCGAAATAAGACTGCTGGCTCTTCTTGGCATCGTCGCGTTTCTTCATCGTCAGGTCCACCAACTGGTCGTAAGCCTCCTGATCAGCCTTAGCATGCTGGAACAAGTCATCCAGCAGCGTCATGGCCTTTGACATATTCTCGCTGAGTCCTGAAAGACTGACCGTGATGCTTTCCTCTCCCACGCTGATGTTCCAGTCGCATGCCAGTTCATAGAACTTCTGCTTGATATCGGTGGCCGACAGGCGGTTTGTTCCCAGGTATCGGATGTAATCGGCTGCCATATCGTACCGCTTGTCCGCACTCTGTCCGAACTCATACCTGTAGTCCAGATTGAAAAGTCCGTTGGTATTGTTCTTCACATAATAAAGTGGCATACCTTTTTTAATATCAGAGGATGAGAAATCCGTCTTGTAATCGACAAACTTTGGTTGGATGGGTTCCACCTGTGAGTCCTGGATGTTCTTTACGAACTGGCTCATCTGGTCGCGGTTTGCCTGAATAGGCGTGATGGCGGGTTTGTCGATCTTCTTTTGATTGGTGTCGATGCCCTGTTTCTTGAAGACAGTCACATAGTTGTTGGTGAAGAAACGGTTGGCAAAGGCCACAAGTTCGGGCTTTGTGATTTTAGAGATGCGGTCAATGGTTCCAACTTGCTGCTTCCAGTCAATCTCGTTGATGAATGCATCGACGAACTGGTCGGCCCGTCCACTGTTACTCTCCAGCAGTTGGTAGTAGCTGCGTTTCTTGTTGTTGATGATGCTGGGCAACAGGTTTTCGGGGAAGTCACCCTTTTTCAGCTTATCAATCTCTGCGAGCATCAGGCTTCTTACCTCTTCAAGACTCTGTCCCTGCTTGGGCGTTCCCATCAGGAAGAAACCACCGTGGTCGTGCATCAGTTCGCAACCACCGTTAGCCCTCTGCACTTTCATGGTTTGATTGAGGTTGAGGTCGAAGAGTCCTGCCCGTCCGTTGCTCAGCACATCTTCCAGCAGTTGCAGGGTGTCCGACTGCAACGCATTCGCCTGTTTGGCGCGCCAAGCCATCCACACCTGTTCGGCTTCCTGTCCAATGACCGTTGTATCCTTGGGGGCATTTAGTGGAGTGAGGGCGGGGAAAGCGGGCTGCCTTACGTCAGCACCAGGCTTCCAAGAGGCAAAGTATTTGTCGATGATGGCGACAGTCTTGTCGGGATCCAGGTCGCCGGCCATGCAGATGGCCACATTGTTCGGCACATACCATTTGTTGAAATAGTTCTTGATATTAACAATCGACGGGTTCTTCAGATGATCCTGCGTACCGATGGTGGTCTGCAATCCGTAAGGGTGGTTGGGCCACAGCATCTTACTGATGGTATAGAAGAGCTTCCGCTGGTCGCTGCTGAGGCCGATGTTGTACTCCTCATAGACAGCCTCCAGTTCGGTATGGAAACCGCGGATGACCATATTCTGGAATCGGTCTGACTGGATCTTGGCCCAGTTTTCCACTTCGTTGGCGGGGATGTCCTCCACGTAGCAGGTCACATCATTACTGGTGTAGGCGTTTGAACCTTCGGAACCGATGGCAGCCATGAGCTTGTCATACTCGTTGGGAATGAAATACTGGGCAGCCAACTGGCTTACGGAGTCTATCTCGTGGTACTTCTGCCGACGCAGCTCCGGGTCTTTAATGGTGCGGTATTCCTCATAGCGCTTTTCGATATCGTTGAGCAGGGGTCCTTCGGCCACGGGGTTGTTGGTGCCGAACTGCATGGTACCCTTGAACATCAGGTGCTCCAGATAGTGAGCCAGTCCGGTGGTTTCGGCAGGATCGTTCTTGCTACCTGTTCGGACGGCTATGTAGGTCTGGATGCGTGGTTTCTCCTTATTGACAGACAGATACACTTTCAGTCCGTTGTCGAGGGTGTAGATACGCGTCTGCATCAAGTCGCCCGGTACGGTCTCATACTTATAATCCTTAGCTGATAAAGGTAAAAAAGTAAAAAAGTAAAAAGGTAAAAAAATACACAGGATTCTTTTCATTTCTTTGCTACTTTATTTTAATGTTTTAATTTTCATAATCCACCTCGTGGTCGAGCTGCTGGATGAAGTTCTCATAGACTTCGCTCTCCACGTCGCCCATGGCAAACTCCTTGTCAGCATCCTTGCGAATCTCTACGATCCAGGCGCGGCGGGCCTTGATGTAATCTTCGCGGATATGCTCAATGGCTGCCTCATCGAGCTCTTCCAACTGGTAGTAGTCGAGAATGAGCTGATAGCTCCAAGCCCAGCGGTAGTCGCTATAGTGGTTGTTGATTTCATCGAAGCGGCTGAGCACGTCCTGAATGTTCTCCAAAGTCCCGTTAAGAATATCGTCAGCCAGACGCTTCTCTTCACTTTCGGGGAGCAGAAGACCGGAAAGGTCAACCCAACGGCCTTTGCCCACTTCCGTCTTAGGCATTCCGAGGAATCCTTCCTTGACGGCACGCTTCAGCACGGCACCCATATAAATACGTAGTGCGATGTCGTAGTATTTCAGGCCTTTGCGAAGAGAAGTGGCGTTGATGACATATTCATGGAAGTTGTAGGTGGAAACGTTGTCACCACTGGCCTGACGGAGATTCTCGAGAATCTTGCGGCCTTCCAGAATTTCGCCCACAGTGAACGGGGAGAGCCAGTCGAAGTTGATGATGGACTTCTTCGACTGCTTACTGCGTTTGTCGCGCTTGGGCCATTTCTTGATGTCGCGGTAGAGTCCCACTGTTGTGATGTTGCGTCCTGGTATCAGGTAGCAGTCATCACCGTATGCCATCAGATAGGAGAAAGGCAGGTTGCGGGTGTCGGGATGGTGCATCAGCTTGCCGAAGCAGACGGAGAAGGCACCGATGGTGGCAGGCATCAGCACATAGGAACCGCTGGCTGTCTTCGTGCCGCGCTCAAGCGTTCCGTAATGGAGCGGGCCCATCTTATAGGCATGATTGGAGAAGTTGGTGTTGGAGCCTGCGTTGTAGAAAGAGAATTGTCCGCCGATAAGCAGAGAACTCTTGTGGTGACTGGCCGAGAAGGGGCCGCAGAAGGCAGCACAGGCCTCACCATTGGCCATAAATGAGTTGGCAAAGAACAGGGAGGCTTCTGCCGTGAAGCCATTGGTTATCTGACAAGCTTCGCCCACGAAGCAGTCCTGCATCTTCACGGAGTTGTTGATGGAACAACCGTCGCAGATGATGGAGTTCTCGCAGATAACACCAGTTCCGATATATACCGATGCATCTTTCGACGACATGATGGTACAGTCAGCCAAACGGGAGGTACCGCTGATTTCACAGTCACCCTTGATGACTGTGTTGGTAATCTCTTTGGTGTTGATAATCTTCACGTTGTTGCCGATAATGCCGCGCTCTGGAGCCGAGAGCCGCACTTCATCATCGATGAGTTGTTTCAGGATGTTAATCAGCGCCTTATCCTCGTGGTGTTTCACCATAAAGGCGGCCAACTGAGAATTGAGTTCGCGGAAAAGCACCACATTGCCATCCCCCATCTCATTGAGCACGGAGATGACGGAACCGGCACCATAGCTTGCACCTTCGAGCGTCTCCATGGTAGAGATGTTCGAGATATAGCAATCGTCGCCGATGGTATAGTTGTTGATGAAGTTGCCTACTTTCTCAATGAGACAGTCGTTGCCTACACATACATTGCGCAAGGTGGCATCGTTGATACCCGAATGCTTTACAAATCCCTTGCTCACTTCCACCTGCTTGTCGAATCTTCCCAGACGAATGTCGCCATAGAAGACCACACGGTGGAAATTATAGGGTTTGAAGGCCTCGTCGACCAGGACGCGCTCCCAGTCCTCAGCCCAACAGCCGTTTTGTTCGAGCACTTGTATCTCTTCATCTCTCAGTAATCTGTAGTTTTCCATATTCTAATGTGTTTGTTATGATTATTCTTCACTTATGTTGTACAGAAAGTCGTTATACGGGTATTTCTGGACGTGCAACTCACGGACCTTTTTATAAATCGTGTCGCGCAGCTGTTCGATGTTTATCTTTTCCCGGGCAGAGATGAATAGGCAGTCATCGCCCATCTTTGCCATCCAGGTTTTCTGCAGTTCTTCGAGCGTGATGTTTTCTTTGGTTGGGGGTGTCAGGTCATCCGGCTCTTTTTCCACCCAACTGTAAGCGTCAATCTTATTGAAGATCATCATCATTGGCTTGTCGGCAGCCTCCAGTTCCTTCAGCGTCTGGTTGACTACCTGAATCTGCTCTTCGAAATCAGGGTGGGAGATGTCTACCACATGGATGAGCAGGTCGGCTTCGCGAACCTCATCGAGCGTACTTTTGAATGAGTCCACAAGGTCGGTGGGAAGTTTGCGGATAAACCCTACTGTATCTGCCAACAGGAAAGGCAGGTTTTCCACCACCACTTTGCGGACTGTCGTGTCGAGTGTGGCGAAGAGTTTGTTTTCTGCAAAGACATCACTTTTGGCCAAAAGGTTCATAATGGTGGATTTGCCCACGTTGGTATAACCTACAAGAGCCGCACGGATGAGTCGTCCGCGGTTCTTTCTCTGCGTGGTCTTCTGTTTGTCAATCTCCACCAATCGCTGTTTGAGCAGGGTGATACGCTGCAGAATGATACGGCGGTCCATTTCCAACTGCGTTTCACCAGGTCCGCGGAGTCCCACACTTCCCTTTCCGCCACCGGAACCCGAGCCACCGCCTTGACGTTCCAAGTGAGTCCAAAGTCTTTGCAGACGGGGAAGCATATAACGGTATTGCGCCAGTTCCACCTGGGTCTTGGCATTGGCCGTCTGTGCCCTCATCGCAAAGATGTCGAGGATAAGCGTCGTGCGGTCGAGGATTTTCACTTTCAGTTCCTGTTCTATGTTTCGGATTTGTTTCGCTGACAGCTCGTCATCGAAGATGACCATACCTACAGGTTGCGGGGGATTCTCTTCCGCCTCACATTCACCAGCCTCCAGAGCCTGTTCATAATCATCGGCAGCATCCTCGCATTGCTTGATATATTGCTTGATCTCCTCGAGTTTTCCCTTACCCACATAAGTAGTCTGACTGGGGCCGTTCACCTTCTGCGTAAATCGCTTGACGGTAATGGCGCCAGCCGTGTCGGCAAGAAATTCCAATTCATCGAGGTATTCCTTTGTCTTGGCCTCGTTCTGCTGTTGCGTGATAAGTCCCACCAGCACGGCAGTTTCGGCCTTGGCTTCGGATATTACGAATTCTTTCATTTGTCAATCACGTTATTATTGGGGACAAAGATAATAAAAAAACAAAGAATATGGAAATATAAAAGTAAAAATAACATTTTAGGATGTTTCATAGAGGTGTATTGTATGTATCCAACGTAATCGTTTACGTAGATTTTTCATTATTTTTTGTATCATAATTGATTTAAATCAAGAAAAATGTATTATCTTTGCATCAGTTAAGACAAATAATACTGATTTTCAGAAATTACATGCTACATAATACTAACTGCTAAGACATTCAAAAAGAGAGAAATTGCTTCGACGTGATGTCGAGGCATTTTTTTTGTTAATTTTTTAAGATTGTTGATATACATTACACGGATTTTTTTTATTTTTGCACCCAATAATTAGTTCATTTAAACATAACAAACACTATGAGAGTAATTATTGAAAAGGATTATCAGTCTATGTCGCAATGGGCTGCCGAACATGTCATTGAACGCATCAATGCTTTTAAACCAACCCCGGAAAAGAAATTCGTTCTCGGTCTTCCGACCGGTTCTTCACCTGAAGGAATGTATGCCTGCCTGGTGAAAGCCAACAAGGAGGGCCGCGTTTCGTTTAAGAACGTGATTACCTTTAATATGGACGAGTATGTAGGACTTGCCGAGGACCATCCTGAGAGCTATCACTCGTTTATGGCCCGTAACCTGTTCGACCATATTGATATTGATAAGAATAACGTTCATGTCCTGAACGGCAATGCCAAGGATCTGGTGGCAGAGTGTGCCCACTATGAGCAGATGATTGAGGAAGCAGGTGGTATTGACCTCTTTATCGGTGGTATCGGTCCTGATGGTCATATTGCTTTCAACGAGCCTTTCTCTTCTTTGAGCAGCCGTACCCGTCAGAAGACCTTGACTACAGATACCATTATTGCCAATTCTCGTTTCTTCGATAACGATGTAAATAAGGTGCCCAAGAGTGCACTTACTGTTGGTGTGGGTACCGTAATGGATGCCAAGGAAGTGATGATTCTGGTGAACGGTCACCACAAGGCACGCGCCATGAAGGCTGCCGTGGAAGGTGCCGTTTGTCAGGAGTGGACTATTTCGGCGCTGCAGATGCACCAGCATGGTATCATCGTGGCAGATGAACCTGCCTGCGACGAGCTGAAGGTAGCCACCTATAAGTATTTCAAGGATATTGAAAAGAAGTAAGGTTATTCTTTAATAATAGAAACGCAGAGACATAGTGTTTTTTACGCTGTGTCTCTGCTTCTTTATATACAATATAATAATGTTATAGTTTTATCTGTTTGGTGGTTGAAGTGCCGTCGGTGGCGTGAACCACGATGACAAGCGTCTTGTCGGAAATGCCTTTCATCGGGAGCATGAACGATCTGGCCTCTTTATTCTTCGTGTTGTAGGTACAGATGGTCTGTCCAGAATAACTTACCACTTCAATCTGCTTGTAAGGCTTTTCGGATTTGATCAGCAGCACGTCACCATTGTGATTGGGTGTATCCATCAGCAGCCCACTCACTTCGAATCCCGCATCCTGACTAACTATCTGTGAGCCTAGAGTTTCGTCTTTCGCATTGATTCCCATGAATTTCAGCATGGCGTAAGCATAGCGCTTACCGAGTTTAACATAGCCTTCATGGTTGAAGTGAAGATTGTCATTGAGGGGAGGGCAGCCTTTAGAGGAGACTACTGCAGAGGTTGGAATCCACTGCGGTAGGGTCTGGATGGTAGGAATGGAATGTTTGCAGACACCATTGTATTCATCTCCAACAGGTTCGCCGGCGATAATGGGACAGTCTTCAGCCTTGAGGTTCAGCTCTTTCAGCAGGTATTCATAAAGCTCCTTCACTTTCTGAGGCCATGTTTCGTTATAGGCGTCTGTTTCTCCCTGATGGAGGATGATACCCTTAATGACACCATCTTTCTGGGCTTGTTTGGCCAGCGTTACCAAGCGCTCCAGTGGCTTACCGGCATAACAGTTGATTTCGTTGCGCTGCCAATCAGGCAGGTTTTTGCCTACCCAGGGGTCTGTAAGCTGAGGATGGAACATATCGATGGCACATCCGTCAACAGCAACCAGGAGCGTTCCCACCTTTTTGTCTTTGGGGAGATTCTCCAACATGGTGCGTCCGAAATAGTCAGTAGGTCCGAGCTTTGTCCATTGGCGGGCGAGTGGGGGAACGGCCTTGCGCCATTTTCCTGTGGGATGTGTGTCGCAATCGCTTGCCGTAAGATTCAGGAAACGCTCGCTCACGATGGAGTCTTCAGCCGTCAAAGGGGCTTGTCCAACCATATTCGATTGGCCGATGGCGAGATAGATGTAGAAGTTAGGGTCTTGAGCTTGACTCGAGAGGGTAGCACAAACGAGTGCTAATGTTGTCAGTATTTTTATCATGATTATGAGGATTTTCAGGCAAAATTATAAAAAGTTATTCACAGAAGCAAGTGTTTTCGGATATTTTATTTACTTTTGTAACCAAATCCAATATTTTTAAGACGTATGAAAACAATCATGGCTACTTTCTCATTGTTGGGAATGGCGTTATGTGTGTCAGCTGCCACTCTTGTTCCTGCTGGCCAACGGATTAGTGCGGCTGATCCTCATATCCAGTATGTAGGACGTATCAACTTCAATAATCCTGAATCCCCTATGTTTACTTATCCTGGAGTCCAGATAAAGGCGATATTCAACGGTACTTCCCTCCGTATGATAGCCAAACCGAAAAGCGGCTATTTTATGGCACAGATTGATGGAGCAGAACCATTCAAGGTGGCCTTTACAGGTGAGAACGACAGTATCGTAACTTTGGCCACGGCTCTTCCACGCGGACAGCATTCTGTAAACCTGATGTATGCCATAGAAGGGTATCAGCGACGTCCTGAATTTCGCGGTTTCTTGCTCGATGAGGGATGCCAGTTGGCTGATGCTCCGGCCCTGCCTGAACGTAGGATAGAGTTTATCGGTAATTCCATCACTTGCGGCTATGGTGTTGAGAGTACTGACCAGAATGAACATTTCAGCGATGAAACGGAAAACCATTATTACACCTATGCCGCTATCACAGCCCGCAATTTGAAAGCCCAACATGTAGTGGTGGCCCGAAGCGGTATTGGCATCTACCGCAATTATGGTGCTCCCAAATCTGGTAGTGACGACTGCATGCCGCGGATGTATCCTTACACAAATTTCATGGATAAGTCGCAGCAATGGGATTTTTCACGCTATCAGCCCGATGTGGTCTGTGTAAATCTTGGCACGAATGATATGTCACTCAATAACTGCGACTCCCAACGGCTGCTGAATGGCTACCGTAACTTCCTCAAAGACCTTCGTGGCCGTTATCCAAAGGCAAAGATAGTCTTCCTTACTGGCTGTATGTTGCATGAAAAAGACTTGGAAACGGTGAAGAAAACTCTTGATACAACCGTCAGCGAGGCTCAAGGACGTGGTGACAAAGAAGTCTATCGTTTTGATATGACGGATCAGAAAGGTGATATCTTTTATGGTGCCGACTGGCATCCCTCCTATTGGCAGCAGCAGAAGATGGCTGGTGAGCTGACGGCTTATCTACGTGCCTTGATGAGATGGTTCTAAGAAATTGTAATTATGAGAATAGATATGAAGAAAAGAACGATGGGTTTGATGCTGGCTCTTTTGGCATCGATGTTTTGTATGGCTGGTCATGTATCGGTGAGTTCTCCAGATGGTCGCTTGACGGTGACGGTGGAGAATCAGAAGTATAGTGTGGAATACGACGGTCTGCAGGTGATTCAGCCTTCTGCCTTAGGTTTGAAAACGAGTCTGGCCGATTTCACACAAGGATTACGTTATGTGGATTGTCGTGAGGAATCGATTCGCAAGGAGTATGATATGCGCCAGGCAAAGGCGTCGCATATCAAGTATGAGGCCAATCAACTGGTGCTTGACTACCAGACGACCGAAGGTCTGCACATGATGGTGACATTCCAGGTGAGCAACAATGACGTGGCATTCCGCTACACGTTGCCCCGTCCGGCGAAAGATAATCCCAAGCGTACTATTATATATAAGGAGAACACCTCCTTTTGCTTCCCCGACGGAACAAAGACGTTCCTCTGTCCCCAAATTGGTCCCGAGACCGGATGGGAACAGACGAAACCCAGCTACGAAGAGGACTATAAGGCCGACGATGATATGAAGGTGAAGTCGAGATTCGGTCGTGGCTATACGTTCCCCTGTTTGTTTAAGGTGCAGGCTTCCGGTAAAAACTTCTGGGCGCTGGTCAGCGAGACGGGTGTTTCGGGCGCCTATTGCGGCAGTCACTTGAGCGACTGGCAGGAGGGCGGCTATCAGATTGCCTTCCCAGATAAGGGCGAGAACAATTCCTTCGGCTCTGAGTATGCTACCATCCCATTGCCGGGCAATACGCCTTGGCGAACGATTACCGTGGGGTCTTCGTTGAAACCCATTGTGGAAACCACGGTGGCTTATGATGTGGTGGAACCGCTTTACGAACCCTCCACCGACTATAAGGCAGGCCGCTACACATGGAGCTGGCTCATCTGGCAGGACGAGAGCGTGAACTACGACGATCAGGTGCAGTTCATCGACCTGGCTTCAAAGATGGGCTATGAGTATTGTCTGGTGGACAACTGGTGGGACAAGAACATCGGTCGAGAGCGGATGGCAGAGCTTTCACGCTATGCCCAGCAGAAGGGCGTACACCTCTTGTTATGGTATAACAGCAATGGCTTCTGGAACGATGCCCCGCAGACTCCCCGAGACTGCATGAATACCGCCGTGGCACGCGAACGCGAGATGAAATGGATGCAGAGCATCGGCGTGAAGGGCATCAAGGTTGACTTCTTCGGCGGCGACAAGCAGCAGACCATGCAACTCTACGAGGATATTCTCTCGGATGCCAACCGCTACGGATTGCAGGTGATTTTCCACGGCTGCACCTTGCCGCGCGGATGGGAGCGTATGTATCCTAACTTCGTGGGCAGCGAAGCCGTGCTGGCCTCCGAGAATGTGTTTTTCAGCGACTACCACGCCCGTCAGGAAGGTTTTGAACTGACCATGCATCCCTTCATCCGCAATGCCGTGGCATCTATGGACTGGGGCGGCGTTATCATGAACAAATATCTCTCGAAGGACAATAAGAGCCGCCACCAGCGCTTCACCACCAACACCTTCGAGATGGCCACTGGCATCACCAATCAATGTGCCGTGAACTGTGTGGCGCTCACTCCTCAGGCTTTGCTCGAAATACCGGCGTTCCAGCAGGATTTCCTGAAAAAACTGCCTACCACATGGGACGAGACACGTTTTATCGACGGTTATCCCGGCCGTTATGTGGTGATGGCCCGCCGTCATGGCAGCGAGTGGTATGTGGTTGCCCTGAATGGCACGGAAGCCCCGATGGAACTTACCGTCTCGTTGCCGATGCTGGCAGGGCAACAAGCTGACTACTATATCGACGATGTGCAGTTGCGCACGTTGAAAATCAATAAGAAAGGACAAGCCCGCCTGAAGCTTCCGGCTCGTGGCGGCGCCATTATTAACAAATAAAACACATCCGCAAAATGAAGAAAATCAGTATGCTGGCAATGGGCCCACCCCATCCCTCCCTGTATAGGGAGGGGGTATTATAAAACAAGAAGGGACTGCCCATCGTCGGAGCAGTCCCTTTATCATATTAATGTATGTGAGATTTTTTAGATGAAGTGCATCTCGCCAAGCAGGAAGAGGAGTCCGTAGCCTAATACCATGGAAATGATACCCATGATGATACCAATCTTCACCATGTCATTCTGCTTCACCAGGTTGGTGGAGAAGGCGAGGGCATTCGGCGGCGTGGAGATGGGGAGTACCATAGCACTCGATGCGGCAATGGCGATGCCAATGAGCACGGTGGGCGTGCCTCCGATGGCAGCGAGCTTGTCGCCCATTCCCGAGCAAACAACGGCTAGGATAGGCATCAGCAGGGCAGCGGTGGCCGAGTTGGAGATGAAGTTGGAGAGCAGGTAGCAGATGATGCCCGAAACGAGCAGAATGACGAATGGCGACCATGTGCCGAAGGGTATGCTCTCAACAGCATTGGCAGCCAGGCCTGAGGCATTCAGTCCGTAGCCGAGTGCAAAACCACCGGCAACCATCCAGATAACGCTCCAGTTGATTTCTTCCAGATCGTATTTGTTGATGACACCCGTCAGGGCAAATACCACGAATGGAATCAGCGCCACGGTGTACGAGTTGATGCCCGTCAGCTTGTCGGTCATCCAGAGCAGTACGGTGACGATGAAGGTCACGATGACCACCCAAGTCTGGAAGCCCTTCTTCATGCCGCCCTCAATCTCAAGGTTGATGGTTTTCTGCGAGAAGGGGAAGATGGTGCGCAGCAGTATCCATCCGATGAAGAGCAGCACGAGCACCAGCGGCAGCATGAATAGCACCCATTCACCGAATCCCAGATTCAGGTTCAGTCCTGCTGGGTCGTTCAGGTATTTCAGGGCGATGGCATTAGGAGGTGTTCCGATGGGCGTTGCCATACCGCCGAGGTTGGCTGCCACGGGGATGGAGAGTGTCAGGGCGATGCGTCCCTTTCCTTCAGGCGGCAACTGCTTGAACACAGGTGTCAGGAAGGTGAGCATCATAGCGGCTGTAGCTGTATTGGAAACAAACATCGAGAAAACGCCCGTAATGAGGATAAAGCCCAATAACACGTTTACCGACTTGCTGCCGAACGGTTTCAGTAACACTTTGGCCAACTGGGCATCGAGGCCCGTCTTGGTGGCTGCGATGGCAAGGATGAATCCGCCGATGAACAGCATGATGACGGGATCTGCAAAGGTGGCCATGATGTCCTTGTAGGGTAGGGGTTCGCCGGCTGCCTCATACATCATCGGCTTGATTCCGCTGGTGGAAGTGGTGAGCAGCATCAGCCCGATAATGCCCACCGAAGTGGCCCACGACGGTACAACTTCGAATATCCACATCAGAGTGGCGAAAGCGAAGATGGCGATGATGCGTTGTTGGATAACGGTCAGGTTCTGAATGCCGAACATATCTGCCGGGGCATTCCAGAGAAACAGGGTGACAACGAGCACAATGGCTGCGTAAATGAGTTTCTTAACTACTCGCTGAGGATCGACTCGTTTTTCCTTACGGGCCTGATGATAGGCTTCTACGAGGTGGAATCCTGTAAAAATCTTAAACATGCTACAATTGGTCTTTATTTATAATTTTATACTTTTTACCCGTTAGCGATTCTGCTCTTCTTGTTTTCAAAAGACGTGCAAAATTAGTGAAAATATATCGAACCCACAAATAAAAAGGCGAACAATTTTGCTTGTTCGCCTTGTTTGCAAAATGGACTTTGCATTTTGAGTGTTAACGCACACACTAAATCATTCCCATTGCTGAAAATTAGTTGCGGAACACCAGTCCTTCGCCGAAGCTGTCCACGATGATGGGCTTCTCGCGGTTCACGTCGCCAGAGAGCAGTTTCTTCGACAAATCGTTGAGCATGTACTGCTGGATAGCACGTTTCACGGGCCGGGCACCGAAGTCGGGGTCATAGCCCATTTCTGCGAGATAGTCGATGGCCTGTGGGGTGACATCCAGTTCTACGTCCTGCTCCTTGAGCATCTGCTGTACCTTCTTCACCTGCAGGCGCACTACGTCGGCAATCTGCTGTTTGGTGAGTTGCGTGAAGGTGATAATCTCATCGATACGGTTCAGGAACTCCGGCCTCATGATCTGATGCAGTTTTGCTTCGCTGGCATTCGAGGTCATGATGATGATGGTGTTCTTGAAGTTCACTGTACGTCCCTTGTTGTCGGTCAGCCGGCCGTCATCGAGCACTTGCAGCAGCGTGTTGAACACGTCGGGATGCGCCTTTTCTATCTCATCGAAAAGCACCACCGAATATGGCTTTCTGCGGACGGCCTCCGTCAGTTGACCACCCTCGTCGTAACCGATGTATCCCGGAGGGGCACCAATCAGACGGCTCACGGTATGCTTCTCCTGATATTCCGACATATCTATACGCGTCATCATAGTCTCGTCGTTGAAGAGGTAATCTGCCAGCGTCTTGGCCAGTTCTGTCTTACCGACACCCGTCGTACCCAGGAAGATAAACGAGGCGATAGGACGCTTCGGGTCTTGCAGTCCGGCACGGCTGCGGCGTACGGCATCCGACACGGCTGCGATGGCTTCGTCCTGACCGATGACGCGCTTGTGGAGTTCCTCTTCCAAATGGAGCAGTTTCTCCTTCTCGCTCTGCATCATGCGGCTCACGGGGATGCCCGTCCAGCGAGAAACCACTTCGGCGATGTCGTCGGCTGTGACTTCTTCTCGTACCAGCCTGCTGGCATCGCTCTCCTCGCTGGTGGATAATTGCGCTATTTCCTCTTCCAGCTGCTTCAGCTTGCCGTAGCGTATCTCGGCTACACGGGCATAGTCGCCCTCGCGTTCGGCACGTTCGGCCTCGAACCGCAGCTGTTCCATCTGTTGTTTGGCCTGCTGCACCTTGTCTATCTGCGCCTTCTCACTTTCCCATTTGGCGCGGAAGTTGTTTTCCTGTTCGCGCAATTCGGCAATTTCCTTGTCTAGCTGGGCAATCTTTTCCGTATCATTCTCGCGCTTAATGGCTTCGCGCTCAATCTCGAGTTGCGCACGCTGACGCGAGATATCATCGAGTTCCTCGGGTACCGAGTCGCGCTCCATGCGGAGTTTGGCGGCAGCCTCGTCCATCAGGTCGATGGCCTTGTCGGGCAGGAAACGGTCGCTGATGTAGCGCTCAGAGAGTTTCACGGCCGCAATACAGGCATCGTCCTGGATACGTACCTTATGGTGGTTCTCGTAGCGCTCCTTCAGTCCGCGTAAGATGCTGATGGCCGACATCTCATCAGGTTCGTCAACCATTACCGTTTGGAAACGACGCTCCAAGGCCTTGTCCTTCTCGAAGTACTTCTGATACTCGTTCAGCGTAGTGGCTCCGATGGCGCGCAATTCACCTCTCGAGAGTGCGGGCTTCAGGATGTTGGCGGCATCCATGGCACCCTCGGATGCGCCGGCACCCACCAGCGTGTGGATTTCGTCTATGAAGAGAATGATGCGGCCTTCGCTCTTGGTTACCTCGTTGACCACACTCTTCAGTCGTTCCTCAAACTCGCCCTTATACTTGGCACCTGCAATCAGCTGTCCCATGTCGAGCGAGAAGAGCTGCTTGTCCTTCAGGTTTTCGGGGACATCTCCACGCACGATTCTTTGGGCCAGCCCCTCCACGATGGCCGTCTTACCCGTTCCCGGTTCTCCGATGAGGATGGGGTTGTTTTTGGTACGTCGTGAGAGAATCTGCAGCACCCGTCGGATCTCATCATCACGTCCGATGACGGGGTCGAGTTTTCCGGCGCGGGCATCCTCCACCAGGTTCTTGGCATACTTCGACAGGCTCTGGTAGTTCTCGTCGGCACTTTGCGACTGCACCTTCTGTCCCTGCCGAAGCTCCTGAATGGCCTTTTCCATGTCCTTGGCATTCATCCCCGCATCCTTCATCATACGCGAAGCCGTGGAATTCACTTCCAGCAACGCCAGGAGCACAGGCTCTACGCTGACGAACTGGTCACCCCATTGCTTCGAGATGTCCTGCGCCTTCACCAGCACCTGATTGGCCTCGTTCGAGAGATACGGCTGTCCTCCCTGAACACGTGGCAGGTGTTGCATTTCGCTATCCACCAATTGTGAAAAGTGCTGGTTGTTGACGCCCAGTTTCTGGAAGATGAAAGTCACCACGTCGGGTGCCTTCTCCATCACTCCTTTTAATATATGTACAGGCTCGATGACCTGCTGTGAGGCCCTTTGAGCCGAGTTGACGGCTTCCTGCACGGCCTCTTGTGCCTTGATAGTGAAGTTTTCTAAAGTCATATTAACCTCCTTGTTTTTTATTGTTCTGCTAATTGCCGTTCAAATCCTGTGCCTTGAAGATGGTGGCTGACATCTTGTCGAAAAACATGAAAATTTGTCAGTACCCTGTAATTGTTACTCAAAAATGATGCAAGAATGGGATTTTTTTTGTATATTTACCCCCAACTTATTATCATCACCTCTAATCTGACAAACATTATGGATGCAAACTACCAACAATTCCTGAAAGAGATCAAAGGATTCATGAAAGAATCCTGTATTTATACAGATGAACTGCGCACGCTTGCGTGGGGCACGGATGCCAGTTTCTATCGCTATATTCCCCAGATTGTTCTGCGCTCGCAGGATGAGGAGGAACTGTCCAGAATCGTGAAGACGGCTCATAAGTATAAACTTCCCTTCACTTTCCGTGCTGCAGGAACATCCCTATCCGGTCAGACGGTGAGCGATTCCATCCTGATAGTGGCCGGCAAGAATTGGGAAAAGTATAAAGTGGCCGACGACCATGAAACAATCCGTCTGCAGCCGGGTATTGTGGGCGGACGCGTGAATGAAATTCTGAAGCCTTTCGGTCGGGTGTTTCCTCCCGATCCCGCTTCCATCGGCTCGGCTATGGTGGGAGGTATCGTCTGTAACAATGCCTCGGGCATGAACTGTGGCGTACATGCCAATAGCGACCGCATGCTTGTCTCCGCCCGTTTGGTGCTTGCCGACGGAACGGTGCTCGATACCGGCAGCGAGAGTAGCCGCGAGGAATTCCGCAAGACGCATCCCGAATTCATCCGCAAGATTGAGGACCTTCGCGACCGTGTGAGGGCCAACAAGCCTCTGGCCGACCGCATCCGTAAGAAATACTCCATCAAGAACGTGACGGGTCTCAATATTCGTCCGCTGGTGGCCTATGACGATCCCTTCGACATCATCGCCCATTCCATCGTGGGCAGCGAGGGTACGCTGGCCTTCCTCTCTGAGGTGGAAATGAAGACGTTGCACGATTACAAGTACCGCGCCTCCGCGATGGTCTATTTCTATACCATGAAGGAGAGCTGTGAGGCCGTGGTGGCCATGAAGAAACTGAAGGCCACCGAGGAAGACATCCGCATGAGCGGCGAAGACCTGATGGTGAAGTCGGCCGAGATGCTCGACTACCTCTCTTTGGCATCCGTCGACGATCCTGTCTATCTGAAGTACAAGGAAGACGTGGATGCAGGGAGGATTCCGGGTGTGGAGCCTGGCGACTACAAAGGTCTAACGGCCGTGCTCACCGAGACGAAGGCCATCACCCACGAGGAGCTGCTCACCAAGATTGCCGCCATTTCGGAATGCCTTTCCCATTTCAATCTCTACATACCTGCCGAATTCACGGAAGACCCGAAGATCTATGGAAAGTATTGGGCCATCCGTTCGGGTATCTTCCCGTCGGTGGGCGGCATGCGTCCCATCGGCACCTCCTGCCTGATTGAGGATGTCGCTTTCCCGTTGGAAGACCTGCCGGAGGCTACCGTGAAGCTGCAGAAGATGATTGCCGACCACGGCTATCCAGATGCCTGTATCTACGGCCACGCTTTCGAGGGCAATTACCACTTCATCCTGAACCAGAGTTTCAAGACCGAGCAAGATGTGAAGCAGTATGAGGAAATGATGCGCGACGTGGCCCGTCTGGTCGTGGAGGAATATGACGGCTCGCTGAAGGCTGAGCACGGCACGGGCCGCAACATGGCACCTTTCGTGAAATACGAATGGGGCGAGGAGGCCTATGAGGTGATGAAGGAGCTGAAGGCCATCTTCGATCCTGAGAACCTGCTCAACCGCGGCTGTATCTTCAACGACGATCCCCTCTGCTTTATCAAGCGCTTCAAACCCCTGCCGGAACTCAAGATGAAGATGCAGCTCGACAATACCGCCGAGGTGGACAATCACGTGGAGGAGAAACCATTTAATTCCTCCGAGGCCATGCGGAAGGGCGTTTACAAGGCTAACAAGTGTATCGAGTGCGGATTCTGCGAGGTGAACTGCCTCTCCTGCGGCTTCACTCTCTCCAGCCGCCAGCGCATCATTATCCGCCGCGAGATTTCCCGTTTGCAGGAGACCGGCGAGAATCCCGAACGCGTGAAGACGCTGCTCGACGAATACCAGTACCTGGGCAATCAGACCTGTGCCGGCGACGGACTCTGCTCCACCTCATGTCCGATGAAGATCAATACCGGCGACCTGACCCACCTCATCCGTCAGGAACTGTATCCCGCCCAGAGCATGGGCTACAAGGTGGCCGATTTCGGAGCCAAGCACATGGCCGGCATCAAGACCACCCTGCGCTATGTGCTCGATGCGGCAAACCTCGGGCATACCGTGCTGGGAACCTCCGCCATGAGCGGACTCTGCAACACGCTCCACAAGGCAGGCGTTCCGCTATGGACTCCTGCGATGCCGAAGAGTGCCAAGCAGCCCAAACCCGGCAGCAGGGTAGCCCCGAAACTTTCCAAGATGGATAAGCGCGTCGTCTATTTCCCGTCGTGCATCAACCAGACGATGGGACTCGCCAAGGGTGCCCCCGTCAAGAACTCGCTCGTAGATGAAATGGTGAAACTCTGCAACAAGGCAGGCTATACCGTCATCTTCCCGAAGGGCATCGACAAGATGTGCTGCGGTACCATCTGGGAATCGAAGGGAATGCTCGACATCGCCGACCGCAAGACCGCCGAACTCGAAGAAGCCCTCTGGGAAGCCAGCGAGCAAGGCCGCTATCCCGTGCTTTGCGACCAGAGTCCCTGTCTCCATCGTATGCGCAAATGCATTTCGAAGATGAAACTCTACGAGCCTGCGGAATTCATCATGACGTTCCTGCGCCAGCATCTCGATTTCCATCCCATCGACCGCCGTGTAGCTGTCCACCTCACTTGTTCCACCCGCGAGATGGGCCTCAGCGATACCCTCATCGAACTTACCCGACTCTGTTCCAACAACGTGTTCCTTCCCGAGGGCGTGGGCTGTTGCGGCTTTGCCGGAGACCGCGGCTGGACGCATCCCGAAACCAACAAGTGGGCTTTGCGGAAACTGAAGGGTCAGATAGAAGAAAACAAGATTGAGGTAGGCTATTCCAACAGCCGCACCTGCGAAGTTGGCCTCCAGACCAACGGCGGCATCCCCTATATGAGCATTGCCTATCTCGTAAACGAGTGTACTACCGCAAAATAGGCACCAAATGCATGCAATTATTGCAAAATGATGCTATTTTTCCGAAGCATGAGATGAGTGCCAAGTGAGGGAAAATCATCAAAAATAGCGGTTTTTGCATCAAATTTGAGGCCTTTTAGAGGAGAAATATGCTATAATTTATCCTTTAGCGAGTATGTTTTTGGCAGATACTTGCTAAAGGATATATTTTATCTTGCTGATATTCAGTGACTTACGTAATTTACGGATTAAAACCGTCTCAAATCTCAGTTGTCTCAGTTGTTTTTTCGAGGTATGCTACTTTTCTCTTATATATATCTATATATCTGATTATTAATTAGTTATAAGTATTATAAAGGGGATTATGTAGTGAGTAATGCCCCTTTTTTTTAATTGAGATTTGAGACGCTGAGACGCTTTTGGGAAAATTACTTCTCTACAAGGTCTGTACTGGCGACTTTGCTTCTACTTATTGGAAGCCTTCTTTCCAAACTTCAGAAGTGGTCTTTCTGCCCATCGGAAACAGGCTTTCCACTCATCAGAAGAGATACACGAACGGTCATCTGCCTAACGGGGATTCAGATGCCAGCGGAGGCCGAATTCTATGGCGGGACTCAGCGGATGCTCTTTGTAGTAATGTTCCAGCGGGGTGTTGTCCTTGAAATAGTAGCCGAGGCTGGGTTCCAGATAGATGCCTAATTGCTTTGTGGGCTGATATTCAGCGCCTAAGGCAGCATTTACCGACCATTGCAGGGGTTTTTCGCTGTCGGACTGCAAATTGATTTTGGAATCTCCGCTTTTCTGTGAGTTCTTTACGCATTTCTCGGCCGCTGCTCCAGCTGAGGCATACAGGCGGAAATTGCTGTTCTTCCATATTTGGTAGCTGATGCCCAACGGAATGCCGACGTAGTGGAGCCGTTGATCGATGGCAGGCTGCTGCCTGTTCACTAGAGTGAATTCTGAATAGAGATAGGTGTAGGTGATACCTGTCTGCAGCGCCCACCGTTCGCTCAGCTGATAACCTATTTTCAGACCGAAGCGGATGGGCAGACGGTGTGAGGCTTTTATAGGAGTCTCGTTTTGCGGGGTTTCCGAGCTGTTATATCCGTAGTGGGATGAGGGTGACAAGGGGTCACTTTGGCTGATAGGATAATGGTCATTTTGCTGATGGCTGTTGGCTGCCAGGAGTCCCCCGGAGGCATGGAGGCCAAACGACCATTGGCGTGGCCGTTTGTCGGCTTCGGAATAGGGCTTGCCGTCATTCTGCTGATACGACGGGGGTAGGGCAGAGATTGCCTGCGGAATCTTTCTGGCGGTTTGTTGGGTTGCCTGAGAAGTCTCAGCGTTTTTGGGGGTATCCGTTGTTTCTTCCTCCTTCTCCTCCGTGATAACAGGGGTAACGGAAGGTTCCTGAGATTCAGTAGTTGGTGAGACTGATTTGCGGATGGCGGGTATGGCTCGGGCCAGAAGGGAATGACTTTGAGGGGCCGCGGCCTCTTCGCCGGCAGGCTTTTCTTCTGTCGTTTGCTCTTGGGCTGGCGCCTGATGTTTTTCCACCTTTTCCACCACATTCTTGGGTGAAGAATCCTTCGCATAGTTCTTGAAATCATAGAGCGTGAAGAATCCGGCCAATGCCAGCAGGGCGGCAGCGGCAGCAAGCCATCGCTTCGAAAGGGCTGAAGAAGACTTACGGACAGGCTTCTCAGCAAGGTTCATCTGCTTGCTGATGCCTTCCCAAAGTCCTGCGGGCGGAGTCATCTCGTGATGCTCCAGTCGGGTCTTCAGCTTGTCGGTCCATTCTTCTTTCATTCTTTCTTGTTTTTTAAGTTCTTTATCTTCTTAGCCAGCAGATGTTTCGCGTAGTGAAACTGAGAGGCTGAGGTGGATTCCTTGATGCTTAGCATCTGGGCAATCTGTCGGTGCGGCAATCCTTCGAAGACGTATAGGTTGAGCACCGTTCGATAACCGTCGGGCAGTTCGCGGATGAGTTGGTGAAGTTCGTCGTCAGAGATTCTGTCCAGACTGACCTCCTTTTCGTCCGGTACGTCGTGCAGAAACTTTTCATCATCCACGAAGAGCATCTTCTTGCGGCTTTGCAGGAAATTGAGCGACTCGTTCACGACGATTCTTGTCATCCATGCCTTGAGCGAGTCTTCGCCTCGGAACTCAAAGGAGGGGAGCGAAGTGAATATCTTCACGAAACTGTTCTGCAGCACGTCCTTCACATCGTTTTCGTGCACGACATAGCGGTAGCATACCGACGTCAGTATCCCTACATAACGCTGGTAGAGCAGGCTCATCGCCCGCTGGTCGTTTTGTCGTATGCGCTCTACGAGTTGCTCGTCCATTTAAGATGTCTTCTGCTTATGAAACAACGAAATTACAAAATCTTGTATGAAAAACGGGACTTTTAGATTTGTTAACCTTTTGGGACGAAAGTTTTAACATTAAGCCATACAAGATTCCACGATTATTTGGTTTTATAGGCAGCAAATAAACCATAATCAAAATAGATATGAAACAAACGAAATTTCTGATTGCAGCCCTTCTGTTAGGCAGTATGCTGGGAGCCTGTTCTTCGTCGGAGTCGATTGAGGAAGCAGGTGAACCGAAGTATGTGAACATGTATCAGGAGGTGAAACCGGTACGGCTGACAGCGGAGCAGACGGTGTTTGCCAACGACAACAACGCTTTCACGCTGAATTTCTTCCAGTCGCTGAACGGGAAGATGAAGAACCGGAGTATTGTCTGTTCGCCCCTGAGTATCACATACGTATTAAGTATGGTGAACGATGGCGCCACGGGCACCACCGAGCAGGAATTGGAGCAGACGTTGGGCTTCCACAAGGGCGGCATCCAGGCCGTGAACGACTATTGCAAGAACCTTATCGACAATCTGCCGCATGTGGACGAAAAGGTGCAGCTGAATATTGCTAATGCTATCTTCGTGAACGATAAGTACCAGCTGAAAAAGCAGTTTCAGCAGGACATGGCCAACTATTATGATGCTAAGGCTGAAGCCCTCGATTTCAGTTCGCCATCGACGCTCGACAGGATTAACGGGTGGTGCGATGAGAAGACCCGCGGGATGATTCCGACCATTCTGGAACGAGTTGAACCGCTAACGGTGAGTTATCTGCTCAATGCCATCTATTTCAAGGCTGAATGGGCATCGATGTTCGAGAAGAATGAAACGCGGGAAGAGGTCTTCACTACGCCCGACGGAGAAACGCGCGTGCCGCTGATGCACCAGAATGTTTATATGAATTATCTCCGTAACGACCAGTATGCAGCTGTTTCCATTCCATACGGCAACGGGCAATGGATGATGACGGTCATGTTGCCAGAAGATGGTAAGACCACCGACGACGTTATCAGCAGTCTGGCTGCGTCGGGATGGTCCACCGACTTTCTGAAGAATCCCCTTCGGGAGGCTCGTAGATATGCCGTGGATTTGAAGCTGCCGCGCTTCGAAACGGCATTCGATACGGATGATGCAGGAGGACTGATAGAACTGCTTATGGGTATGGGCATACGTCGAGCCTTTGATGGAAATAGCGCTGAAATCCCGAATATGTGTGAAAATGGAGATCTTTATATCAGCATGATGAAGCAGAAAGCAAAGATTAAGGTAAACGAAGAGGGCTCTGAGGCTGCTGCCGTCACTATAGCGGGACTTAATTTCTTGTCTGCTGTAGCTGACACACAGGAACCGCCCAAGGCCACATTCCATGCCAATCGTCCGTTTGTCTATGTCATCCATGAGCAGTCGTCGGGAGTGATTCTGTTTGTTGGTAAATTTATGGGAAAGTAAGATGAAAGCACGCATATTATTGTTTTTGATGACCGCGTTCCTGTTGGGAGCCTGTTCTACGGACGACGAACAAATTGCGGTAAAAGAGGATAGCCTGGAAGGGCGCTGGTTAGAAGTTTATGAGCCACACGTGGTGAGTGAGGGCATTGTCTATTACACTTTCCATGAATACTCGCCAACGTCAGGGACGTGCCTGATAGATGTTCATGATGTTTTATCCGGTAGCTATCAAAATGAAATGAACTATCAACTCTCGGATGACGGAAAGCGCATCAGGCTTTGGGGTGGCTTTTGTGCTACCAATGCCCAAGAATACGAGATTGTGAAATTCACGGGGCATCGTATGGAATGGAAGATAAATGATCGGAAGTTGTATTTCGAACGAAAATAAGCGCTACGATAAAAGAATGCGGCACTCGGAAAGATTCCGGATGCCGCATTCTTTTATCGTAGCGGGGCGTGGGATTTAGCCCATGGTTACTTCCACGGTGTGGCTGCCCTCGGCAGCGGGCACAACATTGCCCTGAAGGGGCTGACCATCGAAGATGATGCTGCTGACGCCCTTCTGCACACCCTTGGGGTTGCGGATGGTGATGAGGTACTCGCCTCCGCGGAACTTACGCTTCACGGTGTATTCCTTGGCCGTCTGCGGCACGCACGGATCGATGAGCAGACCGTCGTAGGCGGGCTTGATGCCGAGGATGTATTGCGAGGCGGTGAGCCACATCCAAGCGGCTGTTCCCGTGAGCCATGAGTTCTTGCCCTCGCCGGGACGGGCAGCATCCTTACCGGCCACCATCTGACAGTTCACGTAGGGTTCCACCTTATGGAGCGTCTGGTCCTTGATGAACACAGGTGAAATCTTCTGATAGAGTTCCCAGGCGTCGTTGCCGCGAGCGGCCACGGTGTCGGCGATGATCACCCACGGGTTGTTGTGGCAGAAGATACCAGCGTTCTCCTTGTAGCCAGCGGGGTAGGAACTGATTTCGCCCATCTCCACATGATAGGTGGTGAAGGCGGGATTGTTGAGCACCATGCCATGCTCGGAGTCGAGATATTTCTTGCAGGAGTCGAGGGCGCGGTCCACCATTCCTTCTTCCTGTCCGATGCCGGCCATGCCGCACCATCCCTGGCTCTCGATGAATATCTTGCCTTCCTCGCACTCGTTGGAGCCAATCTTGTTGCCGTAGAAATCGTAGGCGCGCAGATACCACTCGCCGTCCCAGCCGTGCTGTTTCACGGCCTCAATCATGGAGTCGATTTCCTTCTGGGCGCGCTGTGCCTCCACGCCTTTACCTATTTGCTGGCAAAGTTCCACGTACTGTTTTCCGGTGACGACGAAGAGTCCGGCAATCATGAGCGACTCGGCCTTGGAGCCCACGCTGTTGTTCTCGGTGGTCTGGAAACTCTCGTTGGGATCCCACGAGAAACAGTTCAGGTTGAGGCAGTCGTTCCAGTCGGCGCGTCCGATGAGCGGAAGCTTGTGGGGACCAAGGTTCTCCACGACGTGGTTGAACGAGATGCGCAGATGGTCGAAGAGCGTGACCTCAGAGCCGGGCTGGTTGTCGAAGGGCACCATCTCGTCGAGGATGGAGAAGTCGCCGGTCTCCTTGATATAGGCCACGGTTCCGAAGATGAGCCAGCAAGGGTCGTCGTTGAATCCACCGCCGATGTCGTTGTTGCCGCGCTTGGTGAGTGGCTGATACTGGTGGTAGCAGCCACCGTCGGGGAACTGTGTGGAGGCGATGTCGATGATGCGCTCACGAGCGCGAGAAGGAATCTGATGAACAAAGCCCACGAGGTCTTGGTTGGAGTCGCGGAAGCCCATGCCGCGGCCCACGCCGCTCTCGAAGAACGAGGCTGAGCGCGAGAAGTTGAACGTCACCATGCACTGGTATTGGTTCCAGATGTTGACCATGCGGTCGAGCGCTTCGTTGCCCGTCTTTGCGGTGTAGCGGTCGAGCAGGTCGTCCCAGAAAGCGGCCAGTTCAGCAAAAGCCTTGTCCACTTTCTCCACGGTGTCGAATTCGGCAATGGTCTGCTGGGCCCTTACCTTATTAATAAACGTGCGGTCGAGGTCGCCGAGCGAAGTGATGAGTCCGGGTGTCTTCGGCGCGTATTTCTCTTCCTGTGGCTGTTCTACGTAACCGAGCAAGAAGATGAAATCTTTCTGTTCGCCGGGCTTCAGTTCCACTTCAATGTAATGGGAAGCGATGGGGCTCCAGCCGTGGGCCACGGAGTTACGCGGGCGGCCCTCCATGACGGCATCGGGATTGTCAAACTCATTGTAGAGTCCCACGAACGACTCGCGGTCGGTGTCGAATCCCTGTATCGGAGTATTCACCGAGTAGTAGGCGTAGTGGTTGCGGCGCTCTTTGTATTCGGTTTTGTGATAGATCACGGAGCCGTCTATCTCCACCTCGCCCGTGGAAAAGTTGCGCTGGAAGTTCTCCATATCGGTGGCTGCATTCCAGAGACACCACTCGGCAAACGAGAAGAGTTTCAGTTGCTTGGTCTCGTTGGAAAGGTTTTTCAGGGTTACCTTCTGTACCTCGCACCATTTTTTGAGCGGCACGAAGAAGAGCACCGAGGCCTCCACGCTGTTCTTCTGGCCCGTGATGCGGGTGTAGCTCATGCCGTGGCGGCACTCGTAGCTGTCGAGGGGCGTCTTGCAAGGTTTCCATCCGGGATTCCAGACGATTCTCTCCTCTTTACTCTCTCCTCTCTCCTCTACAATATAGAAATATCGTCCGCCGTTGTCCATAGGCACGCCGTTGTAGCGGTAGCGTGTGATGCGGCGGAACTTGGCGTCCTTGAAGAACGAGTAGCCGCCGGCGGTGTTGGAAATCAGCGAGAAGAAGTCCTCGTTGCCCAGGTAGTTGATCCAGGGCCAGGGCGTCTGGGGATCGGTGATGACATATTCGCGATGCGCGTCGTCGAAATGTCCGTAGGTCTTGTTGTTCATATATAAAAGGTTAAAATTGATTATTCCGACTGCAAAGATAATGATTTTCCGCTCAATTTCCCGATACTATTTTGCTTTTTAATAGTATTTTACTAATAATAAAATGAAAATGGTCTTAAATAGATTTAGGGATTTGTACGTATTGGGATTTTTTTGTATCTTTGCATGGTAATACTTTGCAAAGTGGATTTAATTTACATGAATAATGATTAAGCATTTACTAATACTTATGACCATGCTTTTGTCAGCCTCATCACTTTCCGCCCAAGGCTATGATGAATTATGGAAGCAGGCTGATGAAGCCGCCCGTAAGGATCTGCCCAGGAAGCAGATGGAAATAATGGAGACCATCGTGAAGAAAGCCCAGAAGGGAAAGGAGTACGGACAGCTGCTGAAAGCGCAGCTGAGGCATGCGAACCTCCAGATGGAAATCTCACCCGACTCGTTGACTCCCGTGATGGAACGTCTGGAGAAACAGACGCAGGCTGCGGAGAAGAAGGATGCCGCCTACGGGGCTGTGATGCATACCGTGGCGGCTGTGGCATATAAGAATAATTACGCCCTCGGCGATGAAAGGGGCGAGAAAGCCAACGCCCATTACAAGAAAGTTTTTCAGGACGTGAAACTCCTGGCCAAGACACCCGCAGGACGTTTTGCTCCCCTGGTGGAGAAAGGCGTGGACAGCGAGATCTATAACCACGATCTGCTCTCACTCCTGGGGATGTGTGCGGCAGACCACGGCTATTGGGAAGCCAACCGGCTGATGCACGACTATTATGATGGTGAAGGCAGGCGTGTTGCCGCGATGCTGCTGGCCCATAAGATGTATGAGGATGTAGACTCGCTGATAGAACGCTATAAGGACCTGCCTGAGTGCGGTTATCTGGCAGAGAGTAAAATCGGCCGCATCTACAATACCGGCGAGAAACTGGCCTATGCCGACTATGCCCTGAATACGTGGCCCAACTACCGTAATGCCAATTACTTCCGGAACCTGAAGCAGCGGCTCACTTGTCCGCAATACAATGTATATATAGGCCGTCGGCTCAGCAACCCTTCGCAGACCTGTGAGGTGAAGCTCAGCAATATCCGCAATCTCCAATGGATTAAGATGCGGATTTGGAACGACAAGTCGAAGAAAGAGGTGGACAGTCAGATCCATCGCTATGAGGGGAAACAGAACTATGAGATATTCCGCGACACGATGAATATCCCGAAGCTTCCGTTGGGACGTTATTGCATCGAGTTTACGACCAGCGATTCAGAGATACAGCCCGACACCTTATATTATAACGTCAGCAATATCACGGTTATCTCTGAGGATATCCCCAATGGCGAGCGGCGCTACATCGTGGTGGATGCCACGACGGGAGCTCCCGTGCCCGGTGCAAAGCTGGAATTCAAGCATGAAGCCAGCCGCGGGAAGAAAGCCGTGACCAATACCGTGACAGTCAACGAGAAGGGTGAATACATCTGGAACGGTAAGGAGCATCCCGATTCCTACCGCGCCTATACTTCAGAAGACAAGTTCATGCCTGTGTGCGACTTTGGCTGGAACAGGTATGACTATAATGAACCCCGTTCCACGGACAATCAGGTGAACATCTATACCGACCGTATGCTCTACAGGCCTGGACAGACGGTACATGCTTCAATTCTGGCTTATGTGACACGTAAAGGTGTGGATACAAGCGTTCGTCCGGATGTGCCTTTCACCCTCATCCTCAGGGATGCCAATGGAAAGGAAGTGGCGAAAAAGGAACTCACGACCGACAGCTATGGAGCGGCTTCCGCCGATTTCGATTTGCCGAATACAGGACTCACGGGGCAGTTCACCCTGCGCACGGATCATGACGGCGGTTACAATACCATCCGGGTGGAAGAGTACAAGCGTCCTACGTATGAAGTCACGTTTGACGAAGTGAAGACCTCATATAAGGCTGGCGACACGCTGATGGTTCGGGGCATAGCCAAGAGTTTTGCCGGTGTACCCGTTCAGGGCGCCAAGGTGAAATACAAGGTGGAGCGTCAACGTAGGTACTGGGGATGGTACCAGCGCGAGAATCCCACGGAGATCTCCGACGGAGAACTTGAGACCGATGGCGACGGCGCTTTCATGGTTCCCGTTCCGTTGATTCTCGAGAATGACGACAGTTGGTCTGCACGTTATTATCACTTCATGGTGAAGGCTGATGTGACTGATCAGGCTGGCGAGAGTCGCGAAGGCAGCATGTTCATTCCCATAGGTACCCGTCCGACTTCCATCGATGTGGACATGCCAGAGAAGGTGGAGAAGGGTAAGCTGAAGACCGTGCGCTTCAGTAGGAGAAATGCCATGGGTGAAGAGATTGATGGCAACATCACCTATACCATCGACGGAAAGCAGGAGTATAAAGTCAAGGCAAATACTGACATTTCGGCGAAGGACAATAAATACGGCTTCAGCAACTTGGCTTCCGGCAGGCATCTGCTGAAGGCTTTCTGCGGGGAAGACTCCCTGGAGCACAGCTTCGTCGTGTTCTCTTTGGATGACAAACGTCCTCCCGTCAAGACGTCTGACTGGTTCTATCAGAGCGCAGAAGAGTTCGGGAATAAGCCTGTGAGCTTGGTTATCGGTTCTTCCGACGAGAATGTCACGGTGTTCTATTCCGTATTCTCCGCCAATAAGGAACTGGATCATGGTTCTTTCCGTCTTTCCGACAGCAACCGCCGTTTCGACTATACCTACAAAGAAACATACGGCAGCGGTCTGTTGCTTACCTTTGCCTGGGTGAAGAACAGCAGGATGTACACCCACAGGGCTACTATCCGCAAGCCGTTACCCGATAAGCGGCTCATTACGAAATGGACAACCTTCCGCGACCGTCTGACACCCGGACAGCAGGAGACATGGACCTTGCAAATCACTCATCCTGACGGGACTCCGGCCAAGGCACAACTGTTGGCTACACTCTTCGACAAGAGTCTCGACCAAATATATCCCCACCACTGGAACCTCTCGCTTAACCTCTATCAGAATCTGCCATCTTCCTACTGGATGTGGGAAGATACCAGGAGCATGAGTGCCGGTGGAGCGAAATCGTGGGATGAATTGAAGACCAAAGGCTGGGATTTCTCCCGCTTCTCCAGCGACTTCTATCTGAGAGGTGGTGAGGTGATGATGTATCGTCATCGTTTGATGAGGGCAGAGGCTGCTCCCATGGCAATGGCCAAGGGTATGGATACCCGTGCAAGGAATGGTGCGGTAATGGAAATGGCGGAAGAGACCGCTGAGGTTGACGCTATGGTGGCACAGCGGAAGGATGTGTCGGATGAAGCAGCTCCCGATGAAACGTCATCGTCTTCCACGGTACAGCTTCGCGAAAATTTGAATGAGACGGCCTTCTTCTATCCGGCTGTGGAGACGGATACAAAGGGAATCGTTTCCCTGAAATTTACGTTGCCGGAAAGCGTCACCACCTGGCGTTTCATTGGACTGGCTCACGACCAGCAGATGAATAATGCAATCTTCGAGAACGAGACAGTTGCCAAGAAGGATGTGATGGTACAGCCTAATGCACCTCGCTTTATTCGCGAAGGAGATGCCGCCACCATCAGCACCCGTATCATGAATACCACCGACCATCTGGTCAGCGGAACGGCAAAGATGCAACTTCTGGATCCTGAGACTGAGAAGGTAATCTACGAAAAGACGGCTCCCTTCTCCGTGAAAGCCAATGAGACGACATCCGCGACCTTCGATATCGCAGAGAGCGTAACGAATGGCAATCAGTCTCTCTTGATCTGCCGCGTCATGGCTGAAGGCAAGAATTTCAGCGATGGCGAGCAGCATTATCTGCCTGTGCTCCCCAATAAGGAGCAGGTGATGAATACTGTTCCATTCACCCAGAATACGCCTGGCATTAAGGAAATCCCACTCTCGACGCTCGTACCTTCTAAGGTAACAACACAGCAACCCGCACGTCTGACCGTGGAATACACCAACTCTCCCGCATGGCTGATGGTGCAGTCGCTGCCGTTCGTCAGCAACGTTTCCGATGAGAATGCCATCTCTTTGGCTGCCGCCTACTATGCCAATTCTTTGGGTAAGTACATCCTCAATCAGAGTCCTCGCATGAAGAGCGTCATCGCCCAGTGGCAGCAGGAGTCGGGCAATGGCAGTTCCATGCAGAGTGCCCTTGAGAAGAATCAGGAACTCAAAACCTTGATGCTCGATGAGACGCCTTGGGTATATGATGCCCAAAAGGAGAGTGAACAGAAGAAGGCTCTTTCCAATTTCTTCAACGAGAATACGCTCAACTATCAGTTGGATAAGGCTTTGACGGGTTTGAAGAAACTCCAGAATTATGACGGTTCCTTCTCATGGTGGAAGGGAATGGACGGTTCGCCGGTGATGACCGTAGAGGTGATAGAGTTCCTTACCCGTCTGAACTTGCTCACTTCTAACAACCGTGATACCAAGCGGTTGCTTGATGATGCTTACGAGTATCTCAGTAAGATCGTGGTGAAGGAAGTGAAGGAAATGAAGCAGCGCGAGAAGGAAAAGAAACCTGTTTATATCCATAATTCACACGCGCTGCAATGGGTATACCTCTGTGCCGTGGGTGAGCGTAAGCTCTCCGGTGATGAGACGATGGCTTGGGAATATCTGGTGAAACATCTTGAAGACCAGATTCGTACGCAGAGCATGTATGCCAAGGCGCTGATGTCTGTCGTACTGTTCAAGAATGGACAGCAGCAGAAAGCCGCCGAGTATCTCCAGAGTCTGATGGAATACACGGTCTATACCGAAGAGAAAGGCCGCTATTATGATACCCCACGTGCCGGTTACAGTTGGTGTGATTATCGCATACCTACACAGACGGCTGTCATCGAAGCCCTGCAGATTGTAAATCCTGCTGATGAAAAGAATATCAACGAGATGCGCCGCTGGCTCCTGACGGAGAAGCGCACGCAGGCTTGGGATACGCCCATCAACAGCGTCAACGCCATCTTCGCCTTCCTGAATGGGCGTTCTGGAATCCTGGCTGCCCAGGAACCGACTACCCTGAAAATCAACGGTAAGGAGATAGATGCCCCGAAGGCTACGGCAGGATTGGGCTATGTGAAGACCGTCGTAAACGACATGGCAACGATGGGACAGGTGAAGGATGCTGTATTCACGGCTGAAAAGACCTCGGAAGAAACCAGTTGGGGGGCTCTTTATCTGCAGTTCATGCAGCCGGTAACAGACGTGGACGATGCTTCCAGCGGTCTCAAGGTGACGCGTGAAATCATCGGCGGCAACCGCGAACTGAAAGTCGGTGATAAAATCACCATCCGCCTGACCATTGAGGCTAAGCGCGACTATGATTTCGTACAGCTTATCGACAAGCGTGCTGCCTGTCTGGAGCCCATCCGCCAGTTGAGTGGTTACCACTGGGGCTACTATACTGCTCCCAAGGATAATGCTACACATTATTATTTCGACTGTATGCGCAAGGGTAAGCACGTGATTGAGACCGATTACTACGTGGATCGTGCCGGCACCTATCAGACGGGTATCTGTACCGTTCAATGTGCATATTCGCCGGAATATACTGCCCGTGCAAAAGCTATGGTTATCAAAGTAAAACAGTAAAAGAATACGCACCATCAATAGAACAAGTAAAACATCAAATATGGAAATGAAATTCGGATTAATGGTAAGGGGGGTAGCAGGTATGGTAAAAACCGCTTTGCCTTTTTGCCTTCTTACCTTTTTGCCCTTTAATGTGTACGCCCAGCAACTATCGGTGAAGAATGAGGTCATCGACTGTGGCAATGTCATCTACGAACAGCCGGTGACCGCGAAGTTTGAAATGCAGAACATGAGTTCCAACCCCATCTCGATCAAGGATGTGAAGACTTCCTGCGGATGTACGACGGTGGAATACCCCAAGGGGCAGATCGCTCCAGGAGAGTCTTTTGTGGTGAACGCTACTTATGACTCCCGCCAGATGGGTCATTTCTTCAAGGACATCGCACTCTATAGCGACGCATCCCAGCAGCCTTTCTATCTGCAGATTAGGGGTGTGGTGGTGGAGGAAATCATCGACTTTGCCGGGCAGTATCCCTATACAATTGCGGATCTGAATGTGGACCGCAACGATGTGGAGTTTGATGATGTCAATCGTGGTGACCGTCCTGTTCAGAAAATCAACATCAGGAACGCTTCTTCAAAGAGTGTCTCACCCGTCGTGATGCATTTGCCTTCCTATATGCAGGCACAGGTTTCACCCACTACGCTGCAACCGGGAAGGCAGGGTACGATCTCCCTGATTCTGGACTCTAAGAAAGTGCGCGACTATGGTTTGACGCAGACAAGCGTCTTCCTGGGTATGTATCCCGGCGACAAGGTCCATCCCGACAAGGAAATCTCTGTTTCCACCGTACTGTTGCCTGCATTCACCGAAATGACAGAGACGCAGATGCAGTACGCACCCAAGCTGGGCCTTTCTGCTGAGGAACTGAACATCGCGTTTAATGGAAAGGCGAAGAAGACGGAGACAATCATTATTGAAAACCTTGGACGTAGCGAACTCGATATTTCCTCACTCCAGATGTTTACCGTCGGAATGAAGGTGAAACTCAACAAGACCAAGTTGCAGTCGGGCGAGCAGGCGAAACTGAAGATTACCGTGGACGCGAAGGAAATAAAGAAAGCCCGTTCAAAGCCTCGTGTGCTTATGATTACCAACGACCCGAAGCGTGCGAAGGTCATAATTAATGTTAATGTAAACTGATTAAGAATCCTCAATTGCAATAGCAACACAATATGGATCATCCCGAGAATAGCGAAGAATACAAGGGGCTGCAGGTCAATGCAGGCGTCAGTAGTCAGAGTATAGTGAATCCCTATCTGAAGCGTGGGCGTTTCCGCCGTCGTGAATATTCGGCAGCGGAGATGGTGGAGGGCATCGTCAAGGGTGATGTCACCATTCTCTCTCAGGCCGTCACACTGGTGGAGAGTGTCAATCCCAGCCATTATGCCAAGGCTCAGGAAGTGATTGACAAGTGCCTTCCTTACAGCGGCAACTCCGTGCGCATCGGCATCAGCGGCGTGCCCGGTGCTGGAAAGAGTACTTCTATCGATGAGTTTGGCATTCACGTTTTGGAGCGTACGGGCGGCAAACTGGCAGTTCTTGCCATCGACCCCTCCAGCGAACGCAGCAAGGGAAGTATTCTGGGCGACAAAACGCGCATGGAAAAACTCTCCCAACGCAAGGAGGCCTTCATTCGTCCTTCGCCAACGGCAGGCTCCCTCGGAGGTGTGGCCCGCAAGACGCGAGAGACGATCATTCTCTGCGAGGCAGCAGGTTTCGATAAGATTTTCGTGGAGACCGTTGGAGTGGGGCAGAGCGAGACCGCCTGTCATTCGATGGTGGATTTCTTCCTGCTCATCCAGTTAGCAGGTACAGGCGATGAGTTGCAGGGCATCAAGCGCGGCATCATGGAGATTGCTGACGGCATCGTTATCAATAAGTGTGACGGCGAGAATGTGGACCGTTGTCAGATGGCCGCCACCAACTTCCGCAACGCCCTCCATTTCTTCCCCATGCCCGAGAGCGGCTGGCTGCCCAAGGTGCTCTGCTACAGCGGCTTCTACGGCATCGGTATCAAGGAGGTGTGGGACATGATCTACCAGTATATCGATTTCGTGAAAGCCAACGGATACTTCCAATACCGTCGCAACGAGCAGTCGAAATACTGGATGTATGAGAGCATCAACGAGCATCTGCGCAACTCGTTCTACAATAATCCGATTATTGCCGAACAGATTAAGTCTGCTGAACAAAGTGTCCTTGGTGGAGAAAAGACGTCCTTCAAGGCTGCCGGCGACTTGCTCGATATGTATTTTAAGCAAATGAAGATGTGATGCAGATTGAAATCGATAATGGCAGCGGGTTTTGCTTCGGCGTGACGACCGCCATCCGTAAGGCCGAGGAAGAACTGGCCAAGGGCACCACCTTGTATTGTTTGGGTGACATCGTTCACAATGGTATGGAGTGTGAACGGCTGAAGCAACTCGGGCTCATCACCATCGACCATGAGCAGATGGCTCAGTTGCATGACGTGAAGGTGCTGCTACGTGCCCACGGGGAACCTCCTGAAACCTATGAGCTGGCTCGCCGCAATAACATCGAAATCATCGATGCCACCTGTCCTGTGGTCTTGCAGTTGCAGAAGAAAATCAAGCGCCAATACGAGGTAGGGGTTCCTACCATCGTCATTTTCGGCAAGCCCGGCCATGCTGAGGTGATGGGACTCGTAGGGCAGACAGGCGGCAATGCCATTGTCATAGCCCATTTTGACGATGTGAAGAAACTCGATTTTTCGCGCGATATCTATCTCTATTCGCAGACCACGAAAAGCCTCGATGAGTTCCATCGCATCATCGCATACATTCAGGAACATATCTCACCTGAAGCCCACTTCCAGAGTTTCGACACCATCTGCCGTCAGGTGGCCAACCGCATGCCAAACATCTCCAAGTTTGCTGCCAAGCACGACCTCATTCTCTTTGTCTGCGGGCGCAAGAGCAGTAACGGCCGTGTGCTCTTTGAGGAATGCCAACGGGTCAACCCCAATAGTCACCTTATAGAAGGCGCCAATGAGATTGACCCGTCGTGGTTGGAAGGTATTACATCAGTTGGCATCTGCGGAGCCACCAGCACTCCCAAATGGCTGATGGAACTATGCCGCGAATACCTACTTCTGAACTCTTAATTCATATTGTTTCAGCAGCCATTCGTTCTGCTCCGGAATCGTCATGTTCGAGTTGTCCAGCAATAGGGCATCCTCTGCCTGACGCAGGGGTGATACCTCTCGATGAGAGTCGATGTAGTCACGTTCCTGTACATTCTTCAGGATTTCCTCGTAATCGGCTTCCTGCCCCTTGCCCTTCAGCTCGTCATAGCGGCGCTGGGCACGCACTTCAGCCGTAGCTGTCACGAACACCTTCAGTTCAGCATTCGGGAAAACCACCGTACCGATGTCGCGACCATCCATTACGATGCCCCCTTTCTTTCCCATTCGTTGCTGTTGCGCCACCATGGCTTCGCGCACAAATCCGATGGCAGCAATGGGTGATACATGGTTTGAGACTTCCATTCCGCGAATTTCCTTTTCCACTAGTTCTCCGTTCAGATAAGTGTCCGGCCTCTGGGTTTCGGTATTGAACTTGAATGAAATCTTAATCTCGTCCATCCGTTTTTCCAGTTCGTCCACCTTTACTGCCCCGTCCTCCTCAAAGAGGTTGTTGCGAAGCGCAAAGAGCGTTACTGCCCGGTACATGGCACCGGTATCTACATACACATATCCGATTTTCTTGGCCAGGTCCTTAGCCATTGTCGATTTTCCGCAAGACGAATGTCCGTCAATTGCTATCGTTATCTTCTTCATATCCTTGAAATAATTCTTTTCTGCAAAATTAAGATATTCTTCAGACATTTCCAATTATTTGAGGGAAATATTTGCTTAAATCGCAGAATTATCACTATCGCGGCTTCTAACCATTGGAAACCTTCCTTCCAATGGTTGGAAAGGTTGCTTCCAAAGTCTGGAAAGGATGCTTCCAATGGTTGGAAGGAATGCTTCTCATGTTTGATTATTCGGCGGAAGGAGGGACGTTGCCAAGATAGACGTGGCGTATGCCTTCCTCGAGGGCTATGTCCTTGGCCTTGCGGAGTGTGGAGATGGGGGTGGGGGCGTAGCCTTGCTGGAGTTGATAGCGGGGGAAGAACCTTGAAAGATGGAGAGGCGTATTGCTGAAACCATTCTCGCAGAGCCAGCAGCACATGGAGCGGAACTCCTCGGCTGTCTCGGTGCCGGGAATCATCAGATGGGTGATTTCAAGCCACACATGGTGCTCGCGTAGTATCTTCAGCGTTTTGAGGATAGGCTCTAACGAGGCTCCAGACATACGTCGGTAGGTTTCAACGTTGAAGTATTTCAAGTCGATGTTTGCAGCATCTAGGAAAGGAGCAATCTGGTGGAGGGGCTCATCGTTGATATAACCGGCTGAGACGAGTACGTTCATCATGCCGTTCTTGTGGGCCAATTGGGCGCAGTCGAGCGTGTATTCATACCACGTGAGCGGTTCGGTATAGGTATAGGCGATGATATTTTGGCGATGCTTGCGGGCCGTTGAAATCAGTTCTTCGGGGGAGAGTTGGTAGAAGTCGGTATCGCCAGGTTTTATTTGTGAGATGTCATGATTCTGACAACCTTTGCAACGCAGGTTACAGCCCGTACAGGCCAATGACAGACATTCCTCGCCGGGATGGAAATGATAGAGCGGTTTTTTCTCGATGGGGTCAATAGCCAGCGCACAGGGATGGCCGTATGCCTCGGAATAGAGACGACCCTCGTGGTTGACGCGGCTGCGACATAGCCCTCGGTTGCCAGGCTTTATCAGGCAATGGTGGGGACAGAGTTCACAACGAACGGTATCGTCCTCCAGTTTCGTATAATACAGGCACTCTTTCATTCCTCAAAGAGAATGGCTTCGTAGGTATAAAGTTCGGCATCTTTCCATCCGTACCAGCCGATGCCCGCCTTGTCCTGCGCGCAATGGCCGAGAAACTCCTCTTTCGTCCAATTCACCTCGTGGGCAACCTGTGGCAGAAAAGTGCCGCTTCGGTAGCCTTTGCGCATATAGATGCCCTGTTGTCCATACTTGAATTCGCTGATGTCGTTGATGCGCTTCAGGGGTGTGAGTACAGAGATTTCGATTTCGATATCCTTCATTTCATCGGATGTGACGGCAGGAAACCGTGGGTCTTCAAAGGCAGCTGAACGGGCCATCTGACTGACGGTTTTGTAGAGTGGGATATCTTCTCCGAAATGACCGATACAACCGCGGAGCCGTCCGTTCTTATGTAAGGTGACGAAGGCACCGAGCGGAGTCTTTAGGTTCTCGCTGACTTCCACGGGTTTCGCTGGCTGATGGCGGCAGCTGTCCTCAATGCTTGAGCGGGCTATTTTCAGTAGCGTCTGCTTCTCCTGTGGCGAAAGCGTGAAGGCTGACGGGTCATTGGTCTGCTGATATACTATATATGAATGGTAGCCCACCACGCGCTCATGGTCGCCATATTCGCTGTCTCCGGAATTACGGTAGAGGATATGTTCTACATGGAGTTGAGGGTTACGCTGATTGTAAATTAACAGGGTGAAGATGGCAGCAGAACCGCAGGCGCTGGTGGACAGTCCGGGTATGTTTTCGCTGGCATTGCGCTCGATGGCGTTGGCCAGCATCTGTATGCTGCCGCTCTCGATGGCCTCGCCTGTGCGGCCGTCAGCCTTCAGCGCATCCTTATAGGATGGATAGTGGCTGAAGTCGGAGGAAATCACAAACAGGTTGCGCTCGTTGAACCAGGGTGACAGGGCTTCGTTCAAATCAACGAGTTTGTCAAATTGATCGGTGGCGATAATAACGGGCACGATGGGCGGCATCTTCTCAAAGTGGTATTGCAGGAAAGGCAGTTGTACTTCCAGGCAGTGTTCGCGGGCATGGGCCCGAGGGTCGTATTTGAAGAGCCCGGGATTCTTCGAGACTAGGGCTTGACAGACGGCCGTATCTACGGGTACTTCGCCAAGTGGTGTGGCATAGTGAGTAGCAGCTGTGTTTACAGATACGGCATCGAGCCACACCTGATGGCTGGGACCGATGAGGAATATTCTTTCGTAATGTTTCGAGGAATCTATGCGGGCGTAGGCCGAAGCGGCTACCTCGCCAGAATAGACCCATCCGGCGTGAGGCACGATCACGGCCTGAATGTCGGAACGTTGTTTGCACTTGAGGAACGGCTTGAAACAATCCTTTAATTGTTGTAGTACTTCTTCTTTGCTGCCTGGGTAGAAACTTCCTGCCACGGCAGCTCTTCTGACGGTCTTTTCCATAGTTGTATCTTGTATTTCCGCATTCCTTACCTTCGTGCCGCTGCAGGCCATCGTGTTAGCGAGGGCAGCCAATAACAGCAGGAGAAGTGGCTGACGGAAAGTCATGGGTAAGAGTTTCAAGTTTTAGGTTTCGAGTTTCAAGTCTCCAGTCTCAGGTTTAGAGGCTGTATGAGAGATTGATCATGAGTGATGAGGAGCTGACGTGGTATTTGCCATAGGCTACCTGTAGCTTGAAACGCTCCAGTTGCAGTCCGGCACCCAGGGAGATGCCTGCACCATGGCTGCTGCCTTTTTCCTCATCATTGGCCACGATCTTCATTTCGTTGGCACGGCGCAGGTTGTAACCCGCAGCTACGTAGAATTGTTCTCCAAGTAGGATGTCAACGCCGAATACCCAATGGTTGATGAACTTGTAGTTCCAATGGGCCAGGTCAACGAGTGAGGCCGAGAGCCGCAAGGGACTGTTGCCAAGCCGTTTGGTTGCTCCCACCATCACGTCGAGCGGCATCTTGCCGTATTCCTCGTCGTAGGCTTTGAGTTCACCGCCCAGATTGCGGGCCACGGCAGAAAAGCTCCATTCCGTGTCGGGGTTGTAGTAGTTGAGTCCAAGATCTACGCCCACGGCGATGGAATTGTATTGTCCGATATAGCTGGTGATGAATTTTGCCGTAATACCGCCCATCAGGTTTTTGGCCAGCAGATAACTGAAGGCGCCACTCAAGGCAATGTCGCGGGCTGAGAACTCTCCTGTCTGTATGTTGCTGGCATCGGTTTCCTTCATCTTTCCGTAGTCCACGTATTGCGCCATGGCCGCCCACGATGCCTTGTCGTTGATGGTCCGTGAGAAGGAAGCACTTCCCGTGATGGCTCCCTGCATGTAGGTCATGAAGTTGAGGTTCATCGTCTTATCGCTGACACTTCCCAAAAGGGCCGGATTATTGAAGGTCAGCGTAGGGTCATCCTCAATGATGGTGATATTGTCTCCTCCCAGAGCTGCAGCATGCGCGCTTACGGGCAGACGCAGGAAATTGTACTGCGTCTGACTCTCTTGGGCGTTTGCAAACAAGGCCCAAAGCGCCACGAGGAGCGAAAATACCACTTTTTTCATCTATTTTATCAAAATTAAGTGCAAAGATACGGCATTTTTGTCTATCTTTGCAAAGAATTTGAAGATTCTTATCGAAGTAATAACGTTTTTTTTTCGCGTTTAGTGTGGAGATAAAGAAAACATATCAAGCAGATCTGGAGCACAGGAGGGGCTGGTTCTTCCTCATAGGACTGGCGGTATCAGCCTGTCTGTTTGCCATAAGCCTTGCCGTCTCAATCACGCCTGGCGATGATGAGGTGGATGCGGAAATGCTCGAGAAGATTGTGCAGGATATGGAATTCAAGCCCAATAAGCCGGCTGACAATATGATTGCCTATCAGGTTCCTGAACCGCAGACCAAGGAGGTGAAGGCGAAAATCAACGTGGTGGAGAAGCCTGTGTTGGAGGAAGTCCCTGAACAGTTGGTGAAGAGTCAGGAAGCGCAGCTTGACGGCGAAGGAGCTAAAAAGGAAGAAGAGACCACAAAGGCCATCGTGCCCGTAGCCGTGGATGAAAAGGACAATCCGCTGCATTTCCGCGTGGTGGAACGGTTGCCGGAGTTTCCTGGCGGTCCCGTGGAGTTTATGAAATGGCTGACAAACAATCTGAAATACCCCTCAGCGGCACAGTCTCAGAAAATACAGGGCAAGGTGCTCGTTTCCTTTATTGTGAATAAGGACGGTACGATTAGCGATATCAAAGTGCTGAAATCTGCCCATCCGCAACTTGATCGCGAAGCCTTGCGTGTAATCCGAATGATGCCCAACTGGAAAGCTGGTGAGGACAAGGGCAAGCCCTGCCGCACGATGATGGCCATTCCCGTGGTGTTTGCATTATAGTCAATAGAGAATTATTGAAATTGGAATTAGATATGAAAACGGCTGATGAAATACTGAGAATGATTAATGAGTATCTCGACAACCTGCCTTACGAGCGTAGGCCAAGAGGACTCTATGACCCCATTAAATATGTGCTTTCGATAGGTGGCAAACGTATAAGGCCCACGCTGATGTTGCTCGGATACAATCTCTACAAGGAGGATCCTGAGCGTATCCTGTCTTCGGCCATTGCGCTGGAAACCTATCATAACTACACGCTGCTCCACGATGACCTGATGGATAATGCGGATGTGCGTCGGGGTAATCCTACTGTCCATAAGAAGTGGGATGCCAATACCGCCATCCTTTCGGGTGACTCGATGCTGGTGCTGGCCTATCAGCGGATGGCGGAATGCCCTGTGGAGAAACTGAAGCCTGTGCTCGACCTTTTCACGGAGACGGCTTTGGAGATAGGCGAAGGACAGCAATATGACATGGAATTTGAGACCCGTAATGATGTGCATGAGGATGAATATATCGAGATGATCCGCCTGAAGACCAGCGTGCTGTTGGCTTGTGCACTGAAAATGGGTGCCATCCTGGCCGATGCCTCAGAAGCGGATGCCGAAAACCTCTATAAGTTCGGCGAGCAGATAGGATTGGCCTTCCAGTTGCAGGATGATTATCTGGATGTCTACGGCGATCCTGCCGTCTTCGGCAAGGCTATCGGCGGAGATATCATGTGCAATAAGAAAACCTATATGCTCATCAATGCCTTCAATAAGGCCACTAAAGAACAGCAGGCGGAACTTACACGTTGGGTGAATGCCGAGGATCCCGATCCGAAGGAGAAGATTGCTGCCGTGACGGACCTTTATAATAAGATAGGTATCCGCCAGTTGGCTGAAGCGAAGATACAGCATTATTTCGATGAAAGCCGCAAGTATCTGGCTGCCGTAGATGTGCCCGAAGAGCGCAAGGCTGAACTCAAAGCCTATACCGACAAAATGATGCATCGCGAGTACTGATTCTTTTCTTAAACCATCTCCTAACCATCAACCATCCTTGCCTTACCGCAGATTTCCCAAGACTGATGCCGCCAGATTGAGGGCGTTGAAAACGTTGCTTGACAACAACGAAATCTACGTTGTGCGCAATCGTTTCATTGACTGGCAGACATTGAACCGTGCGCAGCCAGCCTATGACCGCTTGCTGACAGCCTGCGAACAATACAAACTGGCGTTGGCAGCCCAGACGCGCAACCGTCATAAGATGGAGCGCAGTATGCAGCTGGCTCAGATGTACGTAGGTCATTTCATCAAGGTTCTGCTGATGTCGGTGGAGCGCGGGGAAATCAAGAAGCAGCATCTGCCGCTTTATGGCTTTACGGAAGAGGATTTCAACGTACCTCTTCTGAATACGGTGAACACGATCAAAGAGTGGGGGCAGAAGATTATAGAAGGCGAGAAAGCCCGACTGAAGAAAGGTGGCCGTCCAATCTACAATCCTTCCATTGGTATGGTGAGCACCCATTACGATATCTTTGTCACAGCCAGCACCCAACAGAATGAACTGCAGGAGCGAACGAAGAAGGCAGGTGCCGAGGTGGCCAAGTTGCGTCCAGAGGTGGATGCCATCCTTCAGGACCTCTGGAATCAGATAGAGAAACACTATGAGAGCGAGCCCCCAGAAGTAAGGTTCAAGAAGTGTCGTGAGCTCGGCATTATCTATTATTACCGCCGCCACGAACCCCACGAATTTTGACGGTTCGTGCTTTCAAGTATCCATCATCACCTAACACCCATCACCCATGAACTTCATAGATACCCATACTCATTTAGACGGTGAGGAATTCCGCGAGGACTTGCCGGAAGTAGTCAAGCGTGCCCAGGAGGCGGGCGTGAGCAAGGTATTCGTGCCTGCCATCGATTTGCCCTCCGTGAAGACCGTGATGGAAGTCTGCCGCCAATATCCCGGCTATGCCTATCCCATGATCGGCCTGCATCCTGAAGAGGTGAAGTCTGATTGGCAGCAGGTGTTGTCAGGGATGAAACCGTTGCTGGACTCCTCCGATGGTGAGGTCATCGCTATTGGCGAAGTAGGCCTTGACTATTATTGGAGCCGTGAGTTTGAGCAGGAGCAGTTGGCTGCTTTTGAGGAACAGGTCAGATGGTCCGTTAAGACCCGTCTGCCGCTGATGATTCATTGCCGTAAGGCACAGAATGAGATGGTTACGCTCCTAAAACGATATAAGGCAGATTTGCCAGGCGGTGTGTTCCATTGTTTTACGGGTAATGCCCGCGAAGCTGAGGAACTCCTACAGTTTGACCGTTTTGTGCTAGGCATTGGTGGTGTGCTGACCTTTAAGAAGAGCCATTTGCCGGAAGTGCTTCCTGCCGTGGTTCCTTTGGACCGTATCGTCCTGGAGACCGACAGCCCCTACATGGCTCCCGTTCCCATGCGGGGTAAGCGTAATGAAAGCGCCTATGTGAAATATGTCTTGGAGAAGTTAGCCGAAAGCTATGGCGTTGCTCCTGAGGTGATTGCCGAGGCTACCAATGCAAATGTGGAGCGGGTTTTCAAAATTGTCTGAAAAAGCAAAAATAGCTGCGGTAAACGAAAAAAGTGGTCGAAAAATTGGTAATGTGAAAGAAAAGCACTAATTTTGCATCCGCAAATCTAAAGGAGAGGTGCTCGAGTGGCTGAAGAGGCACGCCTGGAAAGCGTGTAACCGGCGAAACCGGTTCGCAGGTTCGAATCCTGTTCTCTCCGCAAGATGGACAGATTCAAAGCTTCGAGGCAATCGGAGCTTTTTTAGAATCTTGTTTTTGCAACCTACCAAACTCCAAGTCGTTAATCTGCAAAGGTTAGCGATTTTTTTATTATACTCCTGAATAAGAACGAATATCCGTATCCACTATCTTTTTTGTGCATGGTTGCGACACATTCTGACGGGGCAATTTGCATTTGTCGCAGATAGGGTGGCTTGTCGTATATAATTATAGAAAAAAGCTGGTGTTTTTTTGCCGGCAGGTCATCTTTTGCAGTACTTTTGCACGGCCAAACAAAAAAGGCAAAGAAACAAATCGTTCAATTTAAAAATATAAAAAGAAAAAGATTATGAAAAAGTTAGTGATGATTTTGATGGTATGCTGCATGCCAATGATGATGATGGCACAGTCGGCAAAGTATTGTATGACCTATTCAGACTATAAGGTCAACAAATGGAATCTCGTAGATAATCTCGTTGGAGGTCGTTCGGCGCAGATGCCTAGGATTAAGATGGATGAGACAGACTTCAAGGTGAAGTCGGGTGACAAGGAGGCAGATCGTATTCTGAAGAAAGAAGCCTTTGCCATCACATTCGGCAAGCAGTTGTATGTGAACTGCCGCAACTTGCGCTATAACGATGTAATACTCGACACGCAGAATTACGTGCAAGCCTATCCTTATGCCGGTAATAAACTCTTAATTGCTGTCTATCACATCAACGATGGCGCCTTCCTATTGGGGCTTGGTGCCGATGTGGCCAGTGTCTTCACTCCCCTTGGCCCAAGTATCGGCCTGCAATCTGTCTCTACGGCTCTATGGCTGGGTCGAGACAAACTGAACAGCCACCGCTGCTATCTCATCGATGCCGATGCCGATGAGAAGGGTCGCTATGCGGTAACGCGCATCAACGATGAGTTCATGGAGAAACTTTTGGCCAACGATGCCCACCTGCTCAATCGTTACAAGGCCGTGAGCAAGAAGAGCGAGCGTCAGTCAGCTTCTAATGTACTGGCTATTCTGACAGAAAAGGGACTCGTATCTGCAAACTGATATTGAGGACACACTGTTATTTGAATTCAAACAGGCAGTTGAATCCCGTCATTGTAAGCACTTCGCGGATATCATCGTTGACACCTCTGAGATACACCTTGCTTCCCTGCACTTTGGCATTTTTCAGCACGTTGAGGAAGATGCGCAGGCCGCTCGATGAGATGTATTCCAGTTCCGTGCAGTCGAGAATGACGTCGTGACCACTACAGTCGTAAAGCACTTCCGCCTCCTTCTGAACTGATGAGGAGGCGGCAGTGTCTAACCGTCCTTCGAAATACATGACGTAGTCATTGTCCTCTTTCTTGAATGTCGTGTTCATTTCTATTGGGTTTTATTGGTTCTTAAACATTGTTGGTGAGATTCTTGATAAGCTTGAGCACGTTGGTGTCGTTCACCCTTTCATAGTTGATGGAGTCCATCAGATGGCGAACCATGTGGATGCCCAGACCGCCTACGGGGCGTTCTTCTGCCGACAGGAAGGTGTCCACCTCTTTATGGGCAGTGGGATCGAAAGGTATTCCCGTGTCGGTGATGATAAACATCAGTCGCTGCTCGTTGGCATGAGCCTCCACGTCAATGTATCCGCGTGTGCCTTCTGGGTAGGCATAGGTCATGATGTTGACAATAGCCTCTTCGAGGGCGAGGTTCAGCTTCATCGTTTCCGATGGCGTGATGGAGAGAACCTGTGCAATGCCTTCAACGAAATCGTTTACTTTCGGTACGGTGTTCACATCGTTGGTGAGCGTGATGCTTTGCTGAAGCCGCTCGCTGACGATTTGCTTGTTGTATTTGATGGCCAGCATCGTGAGGTCGTCACTCTGCTCGTTTCCGTTGACAAAACGCTGTACGGCCTCGGTCATCTTCTTGATGGTCTGCTCGGGCTCGGGCTTTCCCTTTTCGAAAAGTTCCTGGGCTACGCCCATCAAGCGCTTTATGCCAAATAATTCCTCATCTGCATTCTCGGCCTCGGTCAGTCCGTCGGTATAGAGGAAGATGGATGTCTGTGGGTCGAGAATCACCTGCTGGGAGGAGTATTTCCAGTCGGCCATGAATCCTACGGGGATGTTCGTGTCCACGGGAAGCGTCATCACCTTTTGACCGATGATCACCGGCGGGCAATGGCCTGCGTTACAATAGTGGAGCCTTCCGGTAGGTAGGTCAAGCGCACCCACGAAGAGGGTGACGAACATACATGATTCGTTCATCTCGGTCATGGCCTCATTCATTTTCCTGATGATGTTGCCGGGATTCGACTCATGGGCGGAAACGGTACGGAAGAGGCTTCGAGTGACGGCCATCACCAATGAGGCGGGCACTCCCTTTCCACTCACGTCGCCGATACAGAAAAACAGCTTCTCATCTCGGATGTAGAAATCGTAGAGGTCACCTCCCACTTCCTTTGCCGGAACCAGCGAGCCGAAGATGTCCATGTCATCACGGTCAGGGTAGGGCGGGAAGATCTTGGGTAGCATCCCCATCTGTATGCCGTTGGCAATGCGCAGTTCGCTGCCTATGCGCTCTTTCTCGGCATTGATGGCCTGCAGACGGTTGAAACTGTGGATTGCCCGTACGATGATGTAGGCCATCAGTCCCAGTCCGGCAAGCATAAGCAAGAGTAGGTTGAATCCCACCTGCCGGAGCCCGTAGAAGATCTCCCTGTCGGAGCAGACCACGGCCATTGACCATCCCGTGTTTCCCTTGATAGGCGCATAGAAAACGTAGTTCTTCTGCCCCTTGTCATCGGTAACGGCTGTCTGTCCGCTTCTTCCTGCCATCATATCGCGGTTGATGTTGCGCATCGTAGTGTCTTTCATGCCGGCAGTCACTTCCTGGATGCTCTGGCGCATGACGAGGCTTTCCACCGGGCATACCATCAGCTGGCCTGTGCGCGAAATCATCATGTTATAGGAAGAGGGGTAGATGTGTGAGGCGTTGATGAGCTCTTCGAGCCAGTCGAGCGAAACGTCTGCACCCATGATGGCCACCACTTTCCCCGTCTTGTCGCGCAAGGGATAGGAATAGGTGGTTACCATCTCACGAGCCCCGTCAGTGTCAAGATAAGGTTCACTCCAATAGGGCTCTCCGCTCTTCATCGGTATAGTGAAGAAATCCTTCTGCGTATAGTCGTGGGATTCGCTCCCCAGCTGGCTCATTTCCGCAGGCTTGCCTTTCTCAGCCTTGACATACGGCTCAAACCAGTAACCTTTCTGCGGATAGTAGTTGGGGAGGAAGGTGACGCCGACACCTACAATCTGATCGTTCTGTTCAGCCAGGCGCCGAGCTACGCTGTACATCGAGTCGGGAAAGGCCAGCAGCTGCTCAGCCTCCCAAGTGTGGTTTTTCACGGCCACCTCCACGGCCGTCAGGATATTCTGAATCTCAAGGTTCTTCACCTTCAGTTCGCTCTTGGCCCTTTGCTCCACCTCTTCGCGGATGCCTTTCTTCGCATACCAATATTGCACGGCAGCGGTCAGCTCTATCAGCGCGGCTGCTGTGATGAGGAGCGCAAGGCTCGATTTGGTCTGCAGGGATTTAATCCATCTCTTGTATTTTGAATATCCCATATTTTGTGGCTGGATTGAAACAACAGTTATTTATTTGGGCAAAAATACGAAACTTTCCCGAAATGACCAAACTTTTTATTTAGAAATTCATCACTTTGCAACCCGGTTGCGCCATGCTTATGCCATCACGCAGGCGAAGTGGTGGACTAGGTGTATTTCAAATTACTCTGGGACAGAGTTGATGACAATGAGATTGCCCGCTAGGTGCTAGGTTGGATTCCAGCATCTTTCTTATTATCCTGTTTTATTATTGTGCGACGTGCCAATCGATTTTACAATTTTCGCATATGAAATACGTCCGTCTTTTCTATACCGACTTCGAGTGTCACTCTATGCGGTTTGTTGCCATTAAAAAGCAACGAATCTTCACGGTTATTCTTGTAAATACATTGAATTTGCTCGTCCTGCCAGGAAATATAGGCATCTCATCTACTGCTTCATAGATTGTTCTGCTAATTTCTTTCCAATTTGTCTGAATACTCACGGATATCTATATCTCCATAAAGGCAAGTTTCTTCTATCTCTGGTTGTATATCCCCAAACCGTACGTCTTTCTTTCATAAGAATAACAGTCATCTTTATTCCCTCCTTCATATATAAACCGCTTGTTGTCTTCTCTAAGTGTGTATTTGTTTACTCGATTGTCATTAGAAATGATCAATTTGTTGGCCGTCTGCCGGAGGGTTGATATTCTAGAACAGTCTATACCTTCGATATTTCTGATGTGGTACAAAATGTTCTTGCTTTTTATGAATAGTCGACGATGTTGCTTACTGGAAATATAGCTGGTTTCTATTTCCAAAATTGTATCATTTAGAAAAACCTGTCGTAAGTCTATGCTATCATGGAAAGTTTGTACTTTGATGGTATATAATTTTCTCCAACTAGGCGCTGAGGAAAAGAATTGAGGACCTGAAGAGGAAGAAGAGTCTATGAGAGCTTGGGATGTTCTAGGCTCATCCTATAAACTCATTGAAAATCAGTTACTTGATACGTTTCTGACGAAAATAATCGCTTCAAGTGGCGTCAACTCCCCGATTTTTTTATACTTTTGCAAAGCATATGGATATTGAGCATTTTTACAGGGAGCGGGGCCATGGGTTCCCATTGATCCTGCTTCACGGAAACGGGGAGAACAGCGGGTATTTCGAAGGGCAGATGGAAGCGCTGTCGGGGGCGTATCATGTGTATGCGGTGGATACGAGGGGACACGGCCAGACGCCAAGGGGCGAGAGGCCCTTTACCATCCGCCAGTTTGCGGAAGACCTGCTGGGGTTCATGGATGCCCATCAGATAGAAAAGGCTCATCTGCTCGGCTTTTCTGATGGCGGAAACATTGCCATGGTGTTCGCGATGAATCATCCTGAAAGGGTGGAACGCCTGATTCTCAACGGGGCGAACCTGGATGCGAGGGGCGTGAAGCGGAAGGTGCAGATTCCGATTGAGATAGGCTACAGGGTGGCCCGGTGGTTTGCGGGCTGGAGTGAGTCGGCCAGGAGGCATGCCGAAATGCTCGGTCTGATGGTGAACGACCCTGACGTGAAGCCGGAGGAACTGACTGCCATTCGGGCGAAGACGTTGGTCATCGCGGGTACTGACGACATGATCAGGGAGGCGCACACGCGACTGATAGCCGACAGCATTCCCGATGCGGAACTGGCATTCCTGGAAGGTGACCATTTCATCGCGAACAAGCATCCCGAGGCATTCAACCGCCGGGTGATGGCCTTCCTGAACGGTTAACGGTGAGGTCGCCCTTTGATATTTTACTTAATGACTTTCTTGCCGTCGTGGATATAGACGCCATGCTGAGGCGAAGTGATGGTCTGACCGTTCAGGTTGTACCATCGTCTTTCCTGCTTTTTGTTGTTTTGGAGTTCATTGATTCCTGTGGCTTCGGTCGTGCGTGCAAAGTTGAACTGGCGGGTAAGTGAGATGCCGTCTTCGGTGGCTGTAACCTTGATGGAAAACAGCTTGTCGCTGGCCGTAGATGGGGTGACAATAAGCAGGTTGCCGTTGATTGTGCCTTCGATGCCTTCGGATATGGTATAGGACGGAGCAGAATATCCCGCAAACCAATCGGCAAGATTGATTTCCGTACTTTCGGCCACTTGGTAGTTTGGCTCGGCCATCCAGTTGAGGTAGTCTTCAAGGTTGGTATAGCCGTCGCCGTCGGGGTCTTCGTTGTTGTCGGCATTATGGGGATTGGTTCCCTTCAGTTCTTCAAACCAGTCGGGCATTCCGTCCTGATCGGTATCCCAGTCAGATGGCCGGCTTTCTGTGGTGATGCCGAGTTTTTTCAACTCAAAGCCTTCGCAACCCGTGTCTTCCTCGGAGTCTATCAGACCTTTCTTTCCTGAGCGGCTGCCTACGGTTGAGGTGGTGCCGTTGAGTGCCTCACGGACCATGCGCTTGTCGTGGTTGTCAAAGCGGGGTAGGGTGCAACCGGCATCGGAAAGTACGTTCTTGAAAGCCGCCTGTGCCGTTTCGGCGTTGCCTTCAGGATTGAAGAATGCGAACGGAGAGGTGGGCAGCGGGTCCCAGTCAACCACTTGTCCGCCCGATGTGCTGTATTTGTAAGTCGTGCCTTTTTTGTCTTCAGTCAGCTTTCCGTTGTTCTTTTCCTGACGGATGTTGCCGCTTACATAGACGCTCTGCGTCCCTTTTCCGGTGCCTTCCAGCTGGAGGGTCATCAATGTCGACTGGCTGGTGGAAGGCCCCATCTTGTAGTAGTTGTTCACGAAATTCATCTCGTGGGTTCCTCCGTCGGTAGCGCGTCCGCCCCAGTTATAGACCACATTATTATAGACGTCATGATGGCCGTCGTAATATCCGCTGCCGTCGAGCCCGCCTGATATACTCCAGTTTCGGCCTTCGCAATGGGCAAGCAGGTTGTGGTGGTAGCTTCCGCAGATGCCGCCCATCTCACCGCCTCCGATGGTTGCGGCAAAGCCATGAGCCTTTCCGTCGCTATAGTTGGGATGTCCGGCAACGTTGAGAGCTTCGCTGATGAGCGTATGCTGCAGGGTGAGACTCTTGCCGCCTCTCGAGGAGAATGCCTCGTCGATGGTCCACGAGATGGAGCAATGGTCCATGATGGAATGGTCGTTGCCCGCCATGCCGAGTCCGTCGAGTCCGATGTTGTCGGGGTCTTCATCGCTGATGTGTCCCCTGCGGTTGCGGATGAAGCGCGTAATGCCGTCGCTGGCCATTCCGAAGGGTGCACCTCTTAGCATGATGCCTGCTCCGGGAGCGGTTTGTCCGGCTATGGTAACATATTTATCGCCACATGTGAGTCGGCTTTTCAGATGGATTTCGCCCGACACGTCGAATACGATGGTGCGCGGCCCGCTCACTTTCTTGATGCCATAGCGGAAAGATCCTTCGATGGGGGATGCGTCGTCGCCGTTATCTTCCAGATTCGTGACGTGATAGACCGTGCCGCCTCGGCCGCCGATGGCATATTTGCCATAGCCTTCCGCACCGGGGAATGCCAGGTGGCGGGGGCGGAATGTCCAGAGTGTGCCCTTGCTGATTTCGCCATTGGCCATCTCTTCATCGATGCGCCAGTAGTATGTGGTCATCGAGGAGAGTCCGCTGACGGTATAGCTGTCGCTCGATGTATTGCCTATTTCAGAGAGACTTTCCGCTGAAGAACCGAACATGACGTGGTGTTTGACGGCTGAGGTGGCCGGCGTCCATTTCAACGTCACGTTTCCGGCATCGGCGTCTACATGATAGTCCGTATTAGCAGGATAAGGCTCCTGTGCGGTTTTCATGTTGTCCACGACGTCGAAGGCCAGGGCGTTGATGGTGACCGAAGTGGTTCCGTAGGAAGTACCGTTCACTGGTTTGGAAAGATAGGAAACGGTAACGCTTTCACCATCGTTCACCTGGAACTCCACAAACGATTGTCCGCAAGTGACGGTTGAGACGTCGCGGTTGGTCTGCTTAATACCTGTCAAGACGACGGTGCCGTTTACAAGCACATCAATGTCGGGGGCGACTAGTCCCTCAAAGTTGTTGTGATAGGCCTGCAACGTGTGCGTTCCGGTAGAGAGTCCGCTGATTTTGACGTCAATCTTGACGGCTCCGCTTGTCACGATATCATGGCCGTTCTGGTAACCCACCAGTCCGTCGCCGATAAGCTTGTATCCTTTGTTCTCCACACCGTCTTTCCAATAGTTGCTCGAAACGTATCCGCCGGCATAGTTGGCATCGCAGCTGATGGTGAGCATGACGCCGTCGAAGGTGCCGACGGCTTCCTCGGTATCGGTCACAGCCCAAGGGGAATAACCTGTTTCAGTACTTACTTGTTCGTTTCGGCCGGGTTTGTTAAAATCGATTTTTTGAGCAAACAGTCCGCAGACAATATTGATAGCCGTGATTGTCAGGAGGAGTCTTTTTTTCATTTTTATATTCTTTTCTTTACTTTTAAAACGTTTTTTTTCGTGGCTGTACTCAATTGTGTCTATTTTAAAATCCTTTTATCATATGCTTTTATCTTTTCTCCTTTGTATTTTTGAATATAAAAACCAAATACCCAAATTAGGTATCTGGTTTTCTTTTTTAGTATAAGAGTTTTGATGAACTATGGTTTTACGTAATGGATGAGCTGGGCCATGTACTGGATGAATGAGCGGGTGCTATAGCCCAGCACAGGCTTCTCGGGGGTGTAGGGGGAAGTGTCATACTCGTCGCCTACGAAGGTTGTACGATACTTGGTTTCATCAGATGGCGCCTGGTTTTCGGGCATGGGTTTGTAGACGTTCGAAATCTGGCTTAGCGGCGTGAGCCATCCTCCGCCGGGCTGTTGCGAGCGGATGATTTCCTGTACCGTGAGACCGCCCCGGCGCATGCCGCCTTCCGATGCCTTGTAGTAATACTCGGGAACGGCGATGTTCTTCTTCGGATAGAGTAGGGGCGAGGAGGCCGTCACTTCCTTCACGTTGGCCTTCATCAATGCGTGGTAATCGTGCTCCAGGGCATCGGGGTTGATGAATGCACACGAGCCGTAGTGGGCGATGGTGCCGCTGATCTCGCCGTCGGTATAGTACTCTCCGTTGCCTACGTTGCTTCCGCGGCGGTGGACGTACATGGGCGTGCCGTCTTCAGGCAGGAGAAAGCGCGGAGCCAGGAATCCCTCGGTAATAGGGCGGTAGTAGGTGTAGCGCCTGGCCACTTCGTCGGGTAGCCGTTGGGAACGGAGGAAGTCGATGGCAGCGGGGATGCCCTTGAGGAATTTCTGCTCGCCGGTGAGCCGGTAGTAGTCCATCATGGCCCTGACCATGCGAACGGTGGTGCCGGTATTGACCGAGCGGGGCTCATAGCTGCGGGCATGGGCGGGCTTGAGCGTCTTCACGAAGTATTGGTCGCCCCATCCGGCCAGGGGGGCTGGCTGTTGGAGGCGGAGGGAGAGGTCGAGCGCCTTGTGGATGGGACGGAGCAAATCCTTGCGCCCCAGTTCCTGATAGCATTGGATGAGGAACTCGATGTTGGCGGGCATCACGTCGTCGTTGAGGGTGACGAAGGATGAATAGTCTTCCTTGCCGCGGAAGGGATGGTCGTACATGAGCGGATAGCGCTGGGGCCAGCCGCCGTTGGCGTACTGGCTCTTGAGCACGAATGCGATGACCTTGTCGAGGGCCTTGTGCACCTCAGGGTCTTTCTTCTCGAGATAGACGCGAAGCATTAGGGTGGCGCAGACGGAGGTGGCCTCGTCATCGAAGGTGCTGTTACCATAGTAGTGCTGGAACTCCTCCAGACGCCATGCCTGACGGCCGATGGTGCGATAGAACTCCTTGAGCTGTTGTTCGCCAGCGAGGTCTTCCACGTAGTTCCATCCGCCTTCGGGATGCTGGACGGAGATGAGCACCCGGGCAATCTTCAGCGCCTGTTCGTAGTAGTATTCGTCGCCGGTGGCGTGATAGGCATCGAGCATCAGGTGACCCACGGAAGGGGTGCTGGGCGACTGGATCCAGACCATCGTGCGGTAGGGGGCCTCGAGTTCTCCCCACTGGCGGCTGCGGTCGGGCAGGTAGTTCCAAACGAAGGCTCCCCGGTAGCTGATGCTGTCCATCATGAAGGCCGTGGCGCGGCGCATCGCTTCCTTGGCCTCCTCGATGTCGAGGTTGCGGTACGTAAAGTTTTTGAACGTGGCCGTCCCCTTGCCGCAACAGAAGATGCCTGGCAGTACCGACTGGAACTGATAGAGCGTGTTGTGGTTATAGCCTGAGCAGTCCATGCCCCAGGTCTCGCGCTTCCAGTTCTTGCCGTCGTAGCTATAGGAGCCCGTCACCACATGATTGTCGTTCCGGAGCCTTAGCCAGAGATGGCGGGTGTCGCTGGCGGGATGCATACCGCCTCCGCTCTGGCCGCCCTTGCGGTAGCGGTAGCGGCGGTTGGCATCGAAGCCCATGCCCATGTGGAACACGCTGTCGTAGTAGAGCACGAGTCCTGCACGTGTCTCGGCATCGCTCAGTTCAATCTCGGCTTCTATCTCGTAGCGGTGGTCGCCGGCTACGAACATCAGTGGGGAGGAATTGCCGGGGATGGTGCCCTTGGCCTTCAGGCGGATGCCGTCTTGGATATGTTCGATGCGTCCGGGTTCGTATGAACGGTAGAATTTCCAGGGGCCCCCTCCAACTCCCCCAGAGGGGGAGAGTATTGAAGTGGACTTGGTGCTTCCCCCTGTTGGGGAGATAGAGAGGGGGGCTTCTATGGGCCCTACGGGATCGGCGCTGAGGCCCTCACGGTCTCTGATAACCGGACGGAACCATCCATCTTCGGTCATTTCCAGAGGTTCGAGGAGCGTCTGGCGTCCTAGGTCGGTAAAACCATTCTCGTAGGCGTGATAGATGCAATACCAGCGGCCGTCGGGGGTGTCGATGAGCGAGCCGTGTCCGCGGCTCCACCAGCGGTTGCTGTTGGCATAGGTGTGGATGAGCGGATTGTAGGGGCTGTCCTCCCAGGGACCGTTGATGCTCTTCGAGCGGGCCACGACCACCATGTGGCTGGTGGGAGGTCCGGCCGTGCCGCCTTCGGCATTCAGGTAATAGTAGTAGTCGCCGATCTTGCGGAGCTTGGGACCTTCCAGACAGAAGCCCTCGGTGAGCCATTCCTCGGGATATTTCCATCCGGGATAGACTACCTCTTCGGTGCCCGGCACCACATGGAGCCCGTCAGGTGTCAGTTTGGCCCGCTTGCCGGCACTGAGAAAGAGCCACCGTTGTCCGTCTTCGCCCACCACGTGGCAGGGGTCGATGTTGGCCACTCCCAAATCCACGGGCTCGCTCCACGGGCCGTAGGGGGAGTCGGCGGTCACTACGAAGTTCATGCGGCTATTGGGCTTCAGGTTGCGTCCTGCCTTCTTGCGCACGGCATCCGACGGATAGGCCACCGTGAAATAGATATAGTACTTGCCGTTATACTTACAGATATCCGGGGCCCATACCGATCCCAGGAAGGTGTTGAGCGCCGAGCTGATGGGCTCCCAATGGACCAGGTCGCGGCTATGGAAGACTACGAGTCCCGGCACGTAGTCGAAGGCGCTATGTGTCATGTAATAGTCCTCGCCGTCGCGCATGATGGTGGGGTCGGGATAGTCGCCTCTCAGGATGGGATTGGTGTAGGTGGAACGCTGGGCTTCGAGCGTCGCCGGTGAGCTCCACATGGCAATAAGGCATAGAAATGCGATGATAGATTTTGTTTGCATTATTAGTAGATCTTGTAGTTCGGCGCAAATATAAAGATTTTTTTTCTATTTTGGAGTAATTTGTACGAAAAAAGTCTTATCTTTGCCGTCGAAAGCAGAAAAAGAGAATAAACTACCAATAATTAATCAAAAAACAACAACGTATGGAAAAGATTCTTTTAGTTTTAGTGGCTGCCCTTGTGCTCCTGTTCATAGGTTGCAAGAGCCACAAGTCGGATAAATGTAATGAAGAATGCATCACCGACAGTACCCACACCGCTGCTCCTCATGGCGTGATCACTACGACCGATGACGGACAGGTGGTCTATACCCGCGACATTACTACCAAGAGTGATCCCTTTGTGTTTGACAAGGACCAGGAATGGGAGCGCACGGGAGATCCCGGCGAGGTGTATCGCAAGGTGATGGGCTATAACGACAATCTGATGATGGTGAAGGTGAAGTTCAAGAAAGGCTCTGAGGGCAAGCTACATAGCCATCCTCATTGCCAGATTACCTACGTGGAGAGCGGCGCCTTCGAGTTTACCATCGACGGTGTCACCAAGATTGTGCGTGCCGGCGACGTGCTGATGAAGGTTCCCAACGTGGAACATGGTTGCAAGTGCATCGAGGACGGTGTGCTCATCGACACCTTCACGCCCATGCGCAGCACCTTCCTGAAGAAATAGGGCGCTTCGCAAATGTAGAATGTAGAGTGTAGAATGTAGAATTATGATTACTTTTCAAGGCAGAATTCTGTGTAGATTATGGGCTTTCCTGGTAATCATCATTCTACATTCTACATTCTCAATTCTACATTCAAAAGAACTGACCGACACCATTCCGCTGACCTTCGAATACAACATGCCCGTGGTGAAAGCCCTCATCAACGGTCAGGAGCGGCGTTTCCTGCTTGATACGGGCTCTTCGGCAAGCATCCTCATGCTCGGCACGGGCGACGGCTACGTCTTGGCGGGTGACAGCATCGAGATGGAGGACGCCTACGGGGAAAAGGAAATGACGGGCTATACGCAGGCCGATTTCCGCCTGGGGTGTTTCGAAGGGAAAAAGAACTTCTATTTCATGCCCTACAACGAGGTGTTGCACGGACTTTTCGACGGCATTCTCAGCATGGACTACCTGGAGTATATGGGGGTGGTTGTGAAAATCGACGTGAAACGAGGGCATCTGATAGTGACCACCGACAAGCGGCTCTTTAATCGCGAAAAGCGGAAGAAAACCACCTACAAGCGCAACAAGACCGACCGGTTGCCGAAGTTGAAGGTGAAGATGAGTCCCGGCGGCAAGGTGAAGAACGTGCTCTTCGACACGGGATTCAACGAAATGCTGGAATTGCGCATGGAGGATTTTGAGCGGCTGATGCATTCCCGTCGCGGAGAGGCCTTCCGGCAACAGCTCACGGGAACGGCCGTCGGAGGAAATCAGGGAACGGCCTTGCAACAGAGGGACTCCGTGGGAAGGACCAACTTTAGGCTGAAGGAAATGAAGGCCTTGAAAATGAAGTTGTATAACATTGACGCGCATGCCGAAGTAACCACCGATAGCAAACTCGGTGCTGCCATACTGAACCATGGGGCCGTCATCATCCATGCCAGGAAACGGAAAATCTACTTTCTCCCAAATGGGGAATGAAGGGGGGCAAAAAAATGAGTCGCCCCCAATGATTTGAGGACGACCCGGCGATCTTGATTTCAGGTAAAGAAGGGTAAAAAGTATAAAATTATGTAACTGATGCAAAGGTAGGGGTTTTTTCAGGGAGTGAAAAACATTCCGGGTGTTTTCTTACTCCTTTTGTTGCGACAAGTGCCGAAATTTGCGACAAATCGGGGGAATGGCAGTAAAATTTGTCGCATTGAGAGATTTTTTCTCCGATTTTTCCATTTTTGGGGTAAAAAAGTAAAGGGACGCGCATCGTTGGATGTACGCCCCAGGAACATATAATTTGAAAGATTTAAAGATGTATCAATCTTCGATGTCGATGACCTGATAGCGGCCGTTGAAGGAGATTCCCGTTCCGTTGGCGAGTTTCACATCGGTGAGCCCGTGGTCCTTCCTGATTTTCTGGATGGCGCTCTTCGGGTAGTTCTTCTTGATATAAGTTTCAATGGCTTGGGGAATGAAGAAGGAGGGAACCCGTGAGGAGAAGCATTCGACACCCGTCCACTGGCCGTTGTTGTTGAACTCTATCTTGTCTCCGTCTTTGAAGAAGACGTCGTAGTCCTTGAACATAAAACCGTCTGACATGGTCAGCGAGATCAACTTCTGATCGAAGTGGGAGTTGACAACCGTCTGTGCCGAGAGTGGCAGTTGATTGAAGCGAATGGCTTTGGCATTGCCTGCCATTGCGGAGGTCTGGATGACGATGACTACGAAAAGTCCGAATAGTATTGTTAAAACCATAATAGTAATATTTTTATTGTTGTTTCTTGTTTTCATTTGCAAAGATAATTAGGTTTCCGGTCAGGTTGGTGAGAATGGCATGTATTTTTGGTCATAGTTGTTGCGACACCAGCCGTTTTTTGCGACAAAACGCGGATGGACGTAGAATTTTGTCGCGTGTCAGGGTGATTTTTAAGATGAAATGGAGGTCGGAACCATACATTTTGTAATCAGAACTTCTTTTTTGGCCAAAAACTTGGATAACTAAGGAATTTTTTTGTATCTTCGCAACGTAAACCAATTAAATAAGGTAAAGAAGATGAAAAACAGATTTCTGATATTGCTTTTGCTCGTGGCTGTAGAAAGCCTGAGTGTCTTACATGTGGAAGCTCAGAAGGCGGCCGGCAAGCTTGTCTATTCGGTGGCTACCGACGGATATGTGAACGTGCGCCAGGCTCCTTCTGCCAAATCCGAGGTGATAGGTGTTTTGGCAACTGGTCGCAAAGGGGCTGTCTTGCTGAGTTCAAAAGGTACCTGGTGGAAGGTTCGTGTGGACGATGTGACGGGCTATGTAAACAGTAAGTACGTACAATTGGGCACGAAGCCAGCCGTGGTCAAGAATCTTCCAGAGTTCCACTATGAGGTAGTGGCTACCTGCAATACAATGAAAGAGGTGAAGGATTTCTTCTACTATTGTCCCGATGCCTTGGATGGCTCGCCTGTCTATCGAACTAACGAGAGAGGAAAGCAGGTCTATAAAATCTGTATAAGTTGCCATTCTACGCGTAGTGCTGCCGAGAAGGCCTGCAAAATGACGAATGATTTATTCGGAAATGATTTTGCGAAGGTATGGACCACGAAGGGACTGGCTGAATGTGTCTATCTGCCCATTACACCCGCTGATAAGCGTGCCATTCCGCTGACGCCAGAGGAATAACGATGATGTCAACGATAACGTTAACGATAACTTGAAACTTGAAACCTGAAACTCTATGAAAAAGTATTTGATGATAGCCGCGATGATTGTGGCAATGCTGACGGGATGCGCCACCAGCGCCGAGAAGCTGGAGCGTCAGGCTCGCGAGGCTGCTTTTGTAGAAGAGGCTTTGCAGAACCGTCACTATACGATAGACATAAACATGATGCATCCCCTGAGAGGGAGGGCCGTCAATGTGACGAGCAATTACTCGGTGGAGGTGAGGGGCGACACGCTGGTGTCTTACCTTCCTTATTTCGGCAGAGCCTATCAAGTGCCCTACGGAGGTGGAAAGGGCTTGAATTTCATTGCTCCGATTACGGGTTACCAGAGTGAGACCGACCACAAGGGCAGGACTCGCGTGATGTTGACTTCCGAAAATGAGGAGGACAGTTACCTGTATGTGCTGGAAATCATGAGCAATGGTAGCAGTTCCGTGGAAGTGCAATCGCGCCAGCGTGACCGTATCTATTATACGGGGCAGATGAATCTCTGGCCTTGACGTCAACAATAACGATAACGTTAACGATAACAACCCCCTCCAACCTCCCCGAGGGGAGGGGATAGGAATGGAACTTTAATCTTTAAACTTTAATCTTTAACCTCAAATGAAGAAGTATTTGTTTTCATTGGTCTTTGCCTTCTCGGCGTTGGTAATGCTGAATGGATGTATTGTTTCCGAGCAGAAACTCACGGATAAGATTCAGGCTGCCATCGTGGATGACGAGCAGTCGAAGGGCAAGACACTCGAAGTGACGGAGTTCTCACTGGGCGACAAGACTGGCAAGAACTACCAGGGGGTGCTGAAAGGCAAACTCGATGGTAAAGAGGTAGTCTATGACGTGAAGGTGACAGACGAAGGCGATGACTTCGACGTGGACTGGACCCTCAGGCCATAGACTTCCTTGTGCTTTTCAGGTGATTATTTGACGTTCCCTTCGGGCGTCGGTTTTCAATTCCATTGATGCTGGGCAGCCAACGCTATAAACATATAGTGAGAGGAGGCTCCGCCCAGGCAGTATTCCGTTTGTTGCCAGAGGAAGGGAAATTCCAACAGTTCGGGGAAATCGGGACGGATGAGTGCCGTACCTGATACCACTCCTCCGGGGATATACGACCAGTCGGCGCGATTCAGGCCGTAGGCCGTTGTTGCCGATTGGGAACCCACGCCTGAGGCAAATGAAGCCTGATTGCTGCCGGGATGACTTCCCAAGACGAAGTTGAGGGCGTTCCAGATGACATCTTTGTCGGTTTGTCCGGGGAATGCCTTGTTCACAAAATAGTGTCGGAAGGCAAACGATTGGATATCCCATCCTGCTCCCCAGATGGCAGGCCGATAAGGAACGCCGTAGGGAGTCTCAGCCGACATCTTGCTGATGTTTTCCTGATAGCCGCCGATGGCTTTGGCCAGTTCCTGACAGAACCGTTGCACCTTCTTGTCCTTCATCTTGCGCCATTGCTCCACGCCACGGGAAATGAACCATGCCGTCTGGTTGATGTTCTGAAGAGCGGCTTGCTGATTGGCAAGTATGAAATCGGTGTATTTCTTTTCACCCGTAGTGAGGAAGAGCTCCACGGCGGCATGCAGACGGTTTCCGAGCAGACGGGGGTTCGCGTCTTTTTCCTTGTTTTGCGCCTCGAAGATTTCCTTGGCAATGTTGAGACAATGTACGGAGAGGGTGTCGTTGAAGCCTTTCATCACCCTGGAGATGGCGGCCAGCTGGGCTGCCGTCTGCATCTCACGTCCGGGATTGTTTTCCGTGAATATCCAACGGTCATCGGCATTGCCTTTCTTGCCGTCGGTCATGGCGGCGGCATCTCCCAAGAGCACATACTGGCGGAGGTTGTTGCAGATAATGCCTCGATAGAGACGTCCCAAGGAGAGATAGCTGTTCACCACGCTGAGCGCACCGTTCTCCACTTGTTGCAACAGGTCGTTCTTGCCGTCGGGCTCATGGATTTCCGTCACGCGAGTGTTCTGGTTGATGGATGTCACATCGAGTTCCGGATGCTTACACCAGCCTGATGGCCCTCGGGATAGATATCATCGAAAGCCATCACATCCACTCCCTCCGCATTGAAATAGCCTCGGTCGTTGAGCTTGAATGTCTGGGCGTTGATGGCCATAGTGCCTGTAATGAGAGCACCGCAAATAATGAGTTTTCGGAAATGGTTCATAGCGGATGGATAATAGGTTATAGAACGGGTAGCAGGTATTCCCAGATGAGGTCGATGTAAGGCTGATAGAGCGACGATGAGGTGGTGAGTACCAGCACGGCGTCACGGTCGGGGAATACGAAGATGTATTGTCCGGCATAGCCATCGGCACGGAAGGCGTTGTGGCGGCAAATCCACATCTGGTAGCCGTAGCCCTGTACCCACTCGTTGTTGTCCTTGCTGAGTCCGGCCTTCTCGATGTCCTCGAAGCGTGTGCCGGAGGGTGCTGAAGGCACCTGGTAGCTCGACATCTCCTTGAGCCATTCGGCTGGTACTATTTGCTGGCCGTTCCATTCACCTTTCTGTAGGAAGAGCTGGCCCATCTTCGCCATGTCCTCGGTTTTCAGGTGAAGGCCCCATCCGCCGCAATTGATGCCCTGCGGACTCTCTTCCCATTCAGGACGCTGGATGTGCAACGGTCGGAAGAGGCGCTTGTCGAGATAGTCTATCAGCTTCTCGCCCGTCACCTTCTGGAGGATGGCCGAAAGCATGTAGGTGCCCACGGAGTTGTAGAGATAGTATTCGCCGGGCTTGTGCTTCACGGGCCAGGCCAGGAAGCCCGTCACCCAATCCACCTTATTGACGGTATCCTTGTTCACGCGTGGCTCCTCATCGTGGCCGCAGGTCATGGTGAGCAGGTCGCGTATGGTCATGTCGTTCAGATACTCGCTGGAATCGGCAGGCAGTTGGTCGGGGAAGAAGCTCACCACCTTGTCCATGAGGTTCAGTTTTCCCTCGCTGATAGCCAGTCCGATGGCCGTGGCGGTGAATGTCTTACTGACGGAATGCATCACGTGTGGCTTGTCGGCCGCCTCTCCGTTGAACCATCGTTCGAGCAGCACCTTGCCATTCTTCACAATCATGATACTATGCAGCTGAATGGAATCGGGTGGGGCAGGGCGGCTCTTGGTTGCTTCAACAAAGGAATCCACGGCTGCTTCCATCTCTGCCGTGGCCGTACCGCGTGGGAGGTCAATCACTTCTTTTTGGGTACAACCTGACAAAGCCATGGCTGTTAGGAAAAGGGAAAACAAAACTTTTTTCATAATTACTGTAGTTGGTAGTAAGTTTATAATTGTTATTGTGCAAAGATAGGTATTCATCATAAATGTACAAAAAAATATCGCGGGAAAAACTCCCGCGATTACAAATCACTACCTAAAAAGATACTAAAGGCTACAAAGCAGGAAGAATACCGGCACCTCCTTTGCCCTGTAAGACCTCAGGTACCATGCTTGCCTCCATGGGAGTATACTTATATGGCATGGTTACCTTGCCCTCTTCCTCAACGTTGAATGCATCAATGAAGACGTTGCCTTTCAGGTTCCAGGCAATGGCGTCTTTCTGCCGGAAAGGATTTTTCACGCCCTTGTTGAAATAGCAGCCCTCCACGAGCATTTCACAGCCCTTGCGGGCATTGGCGGCAGCACTGTTTCCGGCACAATCGTAGAGGCAGTTGAGCACATGGATGGTACCCCAACGTGCCATGGGCATACGCTGGTCGCACCCTTTGCCCCAAATACAGCAGGCATAGGTGACGTTGAGGTTGTCAATGCCTTGATTGGGATTGTCGCTGGCTCCCACGAGATTGGTGTTCATGTGCATATAGGAACGTTCGCTATAACTGAAGGTGCACCATGAGACGGTGATGAAGTCGGCGTGCGAGTTGATGTCGAAGTTGGCATCCATACCATCCTGGAATGCACAATGGTCCACCCAGAGGTGAGTAGTGCCGGATGCCGTGAGCAGGTCGTCACCGCTTACATCCACGGAACCGGGACCTTCAAACCGGATGTTGCGAACGATGATATTGTCGCATCCCCTCAGACTGAGGATGCCAGAATTGCGAAAGTCTTCCTTGGAGTCGTTCAGATAGTCAATCAGCAGTTGGCGGACGTGGTATTCGGCTTCCTCCCTGACTCGGTTTCCATTGCTGAGTGTATAGCCGTTGCCTGAGGTCTTCAGAGCCTTTACGTTGGCTTCATCGAGCTTTTCCCTGATTTCCGGTGTCATTTTGAAACGGGTGGTCAGCAAGGCGCCGTTGCAACCGAGGAGAGTCTTGTTCTTCAGCATCTCTACCCGTATGGTCTTGTCGATGATGAAGGGGCCGTTGCTACCGTCGAGCACCACGATATCGTTCTCCTTTAAAGCTTTTAGGATGGTCTTTGCCATATCGCCGCCGTTGCTTTTCAGGGTAATGCTCTTTCCGCCTTCTCCGCCGTTGAGATTGAAGCATCCGCCTTCAAGGCTGGTGCACACTGCCCACCCGAAGGGCTTTCCCAGGTCATATTTAAAGGCCTTCTGAGCTTGAGTGGAAAGAATGGGGAGAAGTACTGCCCATAACAATGCAGTCAAATACTTTCGATTGAATAATTGCATCTTACGATTTGTTTTAGATGAGTTTGTCTGGTTGCAAAGGTAAATCATTTTTTCCTAAAACCAAGGAAAAGGTGCTGGAATTTGAAATAAATTTCAAAATGTATGGAATGTTTAGGGTTTTTATTTGTACTTTTGCAGAGAAAATCTTATATGAGAATGAAAAGACAATTGTTGATGATATTGGCGATGATAGTCTGTGGACTGTCATTGCAAGCACAGGGATTTGATCAGCATGATGCTGATGAGAAGTATGCCACGGAACTGGTGAAGGTCGGTGAAACGGCTCCCGATTTCAAGCTTAAGACACCGGATGGTAAGGCTTTGAAACTGAGTAAATTGCAAAAAGGCCGATGGACAGTTATTGATTTCTGGGCTTCGTGGTGTCCTGATTGCCGTAAGGATATCCCGAGTGTGAAACGAATGTATGAAGACTTTGCTCAGAAAGGCGTCCAGTTTGTGGGTGTCTCATTTGATACGGATAACGAGGTCTGGAAGAATACCATTGCCAAATACGACCTGAAGATTCCGCAGGTAAGTGAATTGAAAAAGATGCGCGAGTCACAGGTGGCCCAAGCATACGGCGTGAAATGGATTCCGTCCATGGTGTTGGTGAACCCGGAGGGAAAGGTGGTGCTTTCCACGGTGATTGCCGACAAGATGGAACGCACGCTTACCGAAACGTTTGCCCCGAAAGAGCGTCCTGTAATCGGGACTATAGAAAAACTGACGATTGACGGAAGCAAGGGGAAATTGGCTGCCGTTATCCAGAAACCTCATTTGGCGCAGGGACAGCAGTGCCCGATGGTGATGCTCTGCCACGGATTCGGTGGAACGAAAGAAGGACAGCTTTTCGACTTGATAGCCGATTCACTGGCCATGCACGGCATTGCCAGTATTCGTTTTGACTTCAACGGACACGGCGAGAGTGAGGGCGACTTTGTGGAAATGACGGTTCCCAACGAGATTGAGGATGCCAAGAAGGTATATGAATATGTACGCGATCTGCGCTATGTGGATAAGGTGGCGATTCTCGGCCATTCCCAGGGAGGTGTGGTGGCCTCGATGACTGCCGGAGAACTTCCCGATGACTTTGCTGCCGTGGTGCTGATGGCTCCTGCCGCCGTGCTCCGCGATGATGCCATCCGTGGAAATACGATGGGCAAGACCTACGATCCCTATGGTGATTTTGAATACATTGATATTTGGGGCAAGCATTTGGGACGCGATTATGTGAAGACCGCCTTCCGCCTGCCTATCTATGAGACGGCAGCACATTATCAGGGACCGGCGATGATCATTCACGGTACGGGTGACCGCGTGGTGCCTTATACCTACGGATTGCGCTATCATCAGATGTGGAAAGGCTCAGCTTATGAAGAGTTGGAGCAGTTCGACCATGGGTTTATGCAGAATGTCTATAGGGCAGCACGTCTTGCAAGCGATTTCCTGATAAAGAATCTTTGAAACAATATATGTTAAAGAGAATCTGCGTTTTTATAGCCCGATGGATGGGCGTGCTGGTATTGGTGTCAGCCGTTGTGGCTTTGCTATGGCCTGAACTGTTCAGTGGCATCAAGCCGACGGTGATTAATCCGTTACTGGGACTGGTAATGTTCGGCATGGGACTGACGTTGCGACTGGAGGATTTCAAGATTGTCTTCAGTCGTCCGAAAGATGTGATTACGGGATGCCTGGCTCAGTTTTTCATTATGCCGCTGCTGGCATTGTTGCTGACACGTATTTTCGGCCTGAGTGATGAACTGGCATTAGGAGTCGTGCTCGTAGGTTGCTGTCCGGGAGGCACGGCCTCGAATGTCATCACCTATCTGGCAAAGGGCGATGTGGCTTTGTCGGTGGGTATGACGGGTGTGAGTACCCTTCTGGCACCCTTCCTGACGCCTTTGCTTACTTGGCTGTTGGCAGGTCATCGGGTGAATGTAGATATGGTGAGCATGTTCCTCAGTATCTTGTGGGTGGTGATTCTGCCCATCGTGCTGGGACTTTTAGTGAGAAAGGGCCTGCCGAAGTTTACGGAGCGCGTGGTGGCTTATCTTCCGGCATTCTCGTCGCTGGCCATTGCAGCCATCGTGGTCATCGTGGTGTCTGCCAATGCCGCCAAACTGATGGTGGGCGGATTGCTCATCATTGCTATCGTGATGCTTCATAACCTTTGCGGTCTGGGCCTTGGCTATCTGATAGGTCACGTCCTGAAGCTGGAGCATAAGAAGCGTGTGGCCATCTCCGTGGAAGTGGGTATGCAGAATTCTGGATTGGCAAGTGCACTGGCGGCCGCTCATTTTGCAGCCTATCCTCTGGCTACGGTTCCCGGGGCCATCTTCAGTGTGTGGCACAACATCTCCGGTGCCATTGTTGCCAGACTATACAGTCGTAATATAAAATAGAATATGATGAAGAAATATATTTTGGATTTATCGGTGATCGCCTGTAATCGCATCAACGAGAAGTATGTGCTGTTGAGGCTCACCGACGACCAGCCGCTGCCGGAGATGGTTCCCGGGCAGTTTGTAGAGGTTCGTGTGGATGGTTCGCCTTTGACATTCCTGCGTCGTCCGATTAGCGTGAACTTCGTTGACAGAGAGAAAAACGAGCTTTGGCTGTTGGTGGCTACCATCGGCGACGGCACACGCCGCCTTGGACAGCTGCAGGCAGGCGACATCGTGAACTGCGTGCTGCCTTTGGGCAATGGCTTTACCATGCCCACGGAGCAAAAAAAAGTGCTGTTGGTGGGCGGCGGCGTTGGTGTGGCTCCCTTGCTTTATTTTGGAAAACAGCTGAAAGACCGCGGCATGGAGCCTACTTTCCTTCTGGGAGCCCGTTCTGCCAAAGACCTGCTGATGCTGGAAGAGTTCGAGAAGTACGGTCGTGTGTTCGTCACTACCGAGGACGGGACGGCTGGCGAAAAGGGCTTTGTCACCCAGCATTCGCTCCTTCAGAAAGAATCGTTCGACCAGATCAGCACCTGCGGCCCCAAGCCCATGATGGTGGCCGTGGCGCGTTTTGCCCGCAAAGAGGGCGTGTTCTGCGAGGCTTCGCTGGAGAACCTGATGGCCTGCGGACTGGGAGCATGCCTCTGTTGTGTGGAAAAGACCACCGAGGGCAATCTCTGCGTCTGCAAGGAAGGTCCCGTGTTTGATGTTAAACGCTTAATGTGGTAAGGTATGGCAAAACTGAATGTAAAGATAGGAAAACTGGGACTGAAGAATCCCGTGATGACTGCCTCGGGCACATTTGGCTACGGCGTTGAATTTGCCGACTTCGTAGACCTGAGTCAGATTGGCGGCATCATCGTGAAAGGCACCACGCTGAAGCCTCGCGAGGGCAATGACTACCCCCGTATGGCCGAGACTGCCCAGGGCATGCTCAACTGCGTGGGACTTCAGAACAAGGGCGTGGATTATTTCTGCAAGCATATTTATCCGGAAGTGAAGGACATCCAGACCAATGTGCTGGTGAACGTCAGCGGCTCGTCGCCCGAGGACTATGCCGAATGTGCCGCCCGCATTGATGAGCTGGAAGGCATTCCCGCCATCGAACTGAACATCTCGTGTCCTAATGTGAAGCAGGGCGGTATGGCCTTTGGCGTCACCTGCGAGGGGGCTGCCTCGGTGGTTCGTGCCGTTCGCGAGCGCTATCACAAGACGCTCATCGTGAAACTCTCGCCCAATGTGACGAACATTGCCGACATTGCCCGTGCCGTTGAGGCCGAGGGTGCCGACAGCGTTTCGCTTATCAATACGCTGATGGGCATGTCGATAGATATCGAGAAACGCCGTTCGCGGCTGAGCATCGGAACCGGCGGACTGAGCGGTCCGGCCGTAAAGCCCGTGGCCGTGAGGATGGTATGGCAGGTAGCCCGTGCAGTCAAGATTCCCGTGGTTGGCCTTGGCGGTATCATGACTGCCGAAGACGCCATCGAGTTCCTGATGGCCGGAGCCACCGCTATAGAGATTGGAACGGCCAACTTTATTGATCCTGCAATTACTATTAAGGTACGCGACGGCATCAACGACTGGCTCGACCGTCATGGTTGCAGTTCGGTGCAAGAAATCATCGGAACCGTGGAAGCCTGACAGCTCTGACGAAACAATAAAAAAGCGCCTCATCGGATGATGGGGCGCTCTTTGTTTGCTTCCTTTCTTTTATTTCACTCCTTCAACGGTATAGCCCGCATCGCGGAGCAGTTGCAGGATACCTTTCTCACCAGGCAGTTTCTCGATGCCGAAGACGAAGAGGGTGGGGGCTCCCTTCATGATGCCGGGCATCTTCTGCGCCCATTGTGCAATGCGCTCCTGACAGGCATTCACCTCCTCGGCCGTAGCGTCGCAGTTGCCGCCGATTTTCTCGTTCAGGGCCTGCTCGATGGTGTTCATGTTCTGCATCATGTAGCCGTTGAGCACGTTGTCCATCTGCTTCTGGTAGAAACTCTGATTGTCCACCAGGCACATCATCTGCTCCTTCTGGCGGCTTTCCGAAGCGGACTTGTATACAACATTGGCATATTCCTCGATGGTCTCCATTCCGAACATCGGCATGTTGTTCTTCTTGGCCAGCTGCACGAAGTAAGCATCAATCTGCGACATCGGGTCGAATGTGCCGCGATGGTTCGAGAGATAGAGCCAGATTTTCATCTCGTGGAGCAGCGCTGCAGGCGTTTTCTTCTCAATCTTGGCAGCCAGCATGCGGTTGCGCAGATCCTGCTCCTGCGTCTTCATCAGGAATCCGTTGAAGCGCTTCAGTTCGTCAGCGCTGAGCAACTGCTGGATGGTCTTGCCGTCAGCCAGTGTTGCGGCCTCTTTCACGGTTTGAGAGGCATCGGCCGTAGCTACGTCCACATTCAGTTCGCCATACATCTGGTCGGTGCCATTGAGGGCATCGCTGATGCCGTTGATGAGTTGCGCCATGGCAGCGGGAGCTAGGCGGTGCGTACCCACCACGTAGGAGGGCTTTTCAAGTTCATTGCCGGAAATCTTGTACATCAGCTGAGCCGATGCACCAATGGTGCCAAGCACCAAAGCCATTGATATAATTATTCTCTTCATATATGAATGTTATTAAATAAACCAAACTTCGTTGCAAAAGAGAGCGGCCAAACAGCCGCTCTCAACCAACACAAAAACTAAACTAGACTTAACTAAACAAGAACCAAGTTTCACAACTCTAATCCTTGTCGAGTGCAAATATAGTTATTAACTTCGTAATTGAATCATTTTAAGTTGTATTTTTAACACATTTTTTCAACGTTTGTTGATTATGGCGCTTTTGTTTTTTAAAAAAGAGTCAAAAACAACCATCGCGGCCATTGCCTCAACAATAGGTACGGCTCTGGGCAAAACGCATGGGTCGTGGCGTCCCCGGGCTTTGAGTGTCGTGGGATTGCCTTCCAGATCAACGGTTTCCTGTTCCATCAGCAGCGTAGCCACGGGCTTGAAGGCTATCCGCATATAGATGTCCTCACCATTGGAAATGCCACCTTGAATGCCGCCGCTGTGATTGGTGCGCATCTTGACAATCCTGCCGTCATCATTAGGGTTATCGTTATCGTTAACGTCATCGTTGTAAAACGCATCATTCTGTTCAGAACCGAAAGTGCTCACGCAGTCGAATCCTTCTCCGTATTCGAAACCTTTCACGGCATTGATGCCCAGCATGGCAGCACCCAGTTGGGCGTGAAGTTTTCCAAACTCAGGCTCTCCGAGACCTGCAGGACATCCCTTGATAACACAGGTGATAATTCCTCCCACAGTGTCGCCCTTGGCTTTCACAGAGGCAATAAGCTCCTCCATTTCCTTGGCCTTATCGGCATCAGGACATCTCACGATGTTATCCTCCGTTTTGGAAAGGTCATACTTACGGTAATCCTTATCGAGAGCGATAGGGCCCACCTGTGAGGTGTAGGCTTGGATACTGATGCCCAGCTGTTTCAAGGCCAGTTTTGCAAAAGCACCTCCAACGCAACGGGCTATCGTGATACGCGCGGAAGAGCGTCCGCCTCCACGATGGTCGCGGATACCATATTTATTATAATAGGTGAAGTCGGCATGCGACGGACGGAAGAGACAACGCATATTCTCATAATCCTGAGAGTGCTGGTTCTCATTGCGTACGATGAAGCCGATAGGGCATCCCGTGGTTTTGCCTTCGAAGACACCACTCAGCAGTTCCACGCGGTCGCCTTCCTTGCGGTCGGTGGTGATGCGGCTCTGTCCGGGCTTGCGCCTGTCCAGTTCCTGCTGAATGAAGTCCATATCCACCTCAATACCTGCAGGCATACCGTCGATAACGCCGCCGATGGCTGCTCCGTGGCTCTCGCCGAAGGAAGTCAGCGTAAAGATATTTCCGAAAGTGTTGCTCATTCTTATGCTTATGTTTTTAACTGAATCCCAAGGCACTAAGGCTGGTTGTCAGTCGCAGCCGCCACAGTTGCCGCCTCCGCAACCACCTCCACAACCGCCTTCGCCACAGCCTCCGCAACCTCCACATCCGTCGGCGCCGCTGATCATGTCAATCATCTGGCGTATTTCATTTTCGCGGGCATCACGGTTCTCGATGACCGTTCCTACGAAATGGAGGTTCTTGCCTGCCAGCGGGTGGTTCAAGTCAACGGTCACCTGCGTATCGGTGATTTCCGTCACGCGTCCCCAGAAGCGCTGTCCCTCTTCATTCTGCAAGGGAATCTGCGCATCCTTCTTTACATGTTCGCTGTCAAACTTTCCGTCTACCACGAAAGCCTCCTTGGGGAGTTCCGCGATGCGCTCGGGGTCTGCTTCGCCATAGGCGTCTTCCTTTTTGATGACGAAGTCGAAGGTCTTTTCCTCAGCCGTGGCCAATATCTGCTGCTCAAAGGCATCCAATGCCACCCCGAATCCGCTAAGGAATACAAAGGGGCGCTCTTGGGTGGCTTCCTCGATGAGTTGTTCTGCACCGTCGTTTCCTGTATAGAGTTTATAGGTGACGGCCAGGAATTTGTTCTGTTGATTTTCCATTTTGTTCCTTTTTCTTTAATCTGGTTGCAAAGGTAAATAAAAAATCTGATATTCTTTAATTTGCGTAGAAAAAACGGTAAAAACCTTCAAACAATGCCCCCTGGGTTGTATTTTCCGCTATCTTAATGGCGGTGAAATCTTTTTCAAATAATTTCTGAATATGCGTCTACGTGTAAGAAAATTATTAACATATTCAAAAAACGATGGACTATTGCTCCTTTTTTTATATACCTTAATTCCGCAACACTATAATTTAACTTTATTTATAAGTTCCTGAGCAACAAAAAGTTGCCCAGGATTTTGCCATGTCAGAATTTTCACTTATCTTAGTGTTGCAAAAAGAAAACAAGC